>OIWM01001505.1_pt1 | contig 22472 bp, 17 predicted proteins | sample 1587451 | NCBI WGS metagenome assembly OIWM01 (sample SAMEA3888907, study PRJEB22519) | human gut metagenome | biome: human gut; feature: human-associated habitat; material: faeces | place: Denmark | collected 2011
TACACCGGTACGAAATACACGATCAAGGTCATCAACTGCGCTTGCGTCTGCGCTGTTGATGACCTTGATCGTGTATTTCGTACCGGTGTAGGCTCTGGCTTCGGCGCCCTGCTTGTTCATCGACGGCCATGCGCGTTCGCCGCAGCCGATATACAGGGTATCACCCGCCTTGACCGGAATGAGCGAGGTCCGGCGGTATTCTGCACTGTCTTTCAGGTAATCGTTGAGGTAGATCCTCGTCTGATAGTTCTTATTGGCTGCCGTCGGCGTCACCTTGAGGTTCGCGGACTTGTCCGGGATCGTCAGTGTGTATTCACCGGTCTTGCCGTTAAAGGCCGGAGAAAGCGTGCCGCCGCTGATCGTAAGGTTCTTCAAAGTCGTATCGGAATTATCCCATGTACCGCCGAGGTCTACGCCGAGATTCTGGGTGAACATGATGTGGATCTCATCGCCGTCCTTGAGTTCGCCGTTCTGATAGCCGAATTCCTGGAATCCGAAGTTGGTGAACCAGTCGTTTAAGGTTCCCATCCAGCCGGAACCGGATTCACCGGAAAATTCTCCGAGGCGCTGGCTTGCATCGTTGAGGACGAAATTGCTGCCGTCCGCTTTTACATTTTTCGGTACCTTGATGGAGGCCAGATAGCTGATGCCGTAGTCATCCCAGCTGGAGGCTACGCCCTGCGCGCCGGTCGACCAGTTGCAGCCTTTGAGCTGCAGAGCTTTTAAGACGGCCGTCATCATGGTATCGTTTTCGCAGAGGTCATAGTAACCGTCGATCAACGTCCCGGACCATGCCGGAGCGCCGTTGCTGCCTGCTTTGGTAAAGGTGGTATTCTCCAGGATGATATGAACCTTACCAACCACCTTGCCGTAGTTCGGAAGTGGCCGGTCGGAATCTCCGGTACTCGGTTTGGAAGCATTTTCTTGCTGCTCTTTGGTCAGGATCTTGGCCATTTCTGCGATGGCTTGATTCTTGGCGTCGTTGATCTCGTCAAGGGATGCTGCCTGATCGATGGCAGCTTCGCCGTCAGTTTTGGCTTTTTCGATCGCCGCCCAGTTCGCGGAAGTATAGGATGCTTCTTCATATTTTGCAAACGCCGCGCCGAGCGCTGTTTTGGCATCTGCACGTGCTTTGTCGAGTGTTTCCTGATTTTCCTCGGCATACCATGCGTCATACTCTGCTTGTGTAAGCGGCGCGATCTGCACGGTCAGGCTGTCCTCTTCGATGTCCGGCATATAGAAGTTCGCATAAACAAAGTAGGTCTTGACCCCGTTGTATTCCCCTGCAAGGGTTCTTCTCATCAGCTTCCATGTCTTGCCGCCGTCGATGGAATACTTTGCACCGCCCTGGTCCTCGCTCAGCAGTTCAAACATTCTGCGGATCTCAATGCGGTCCCCGCTCTTGGCCCGCAGATATTTATGTTTCGGTTCGAAGCGGTCATTGTTTCCGCAGTTTTCGTTATATTCATCGCTGTTTGCATATTTGGTCCCCGGCGGATAATATGCCACATCATATCTATAATACGCAACCGGGTAGATCTTTGTTTCCTGATAGCCGTCGCTGCTGTAAACGTGATTGTAGTTTCCGTAATCCATACTTTGGTTGTTCGTCCCGCCCATTATGAATCCGTTGTTTACGATCGAGATCTGCTTTGCCTTCGGCTCAACAAAAGAATCCAGATCAATGGCAAGGTAGCTTTCGATCTGCTCACGTTCCGTTTCGGAGAGCAGCTTCTTTTCATAGTCATTCAGACGTTCGTATGCCTTCTTAAGCTCCTTGAGCAGATCTTTCTGCCGCCAGGTCAGTTCTTCCTTGGTCTGCGGAAGCTTATGCAAAGCAGTCCGCACATTTTCTGCGATCTTTTCATGATCCCGAACTTTGGAAGCCTTTTCCTTGAGATTTGCAAAGTCCGTATCAAAAGTATCCATCAAGGTTTTGAAGTCCTCGGTCGCGTTCTGGTTGGCCACCAAGGTGTCATAGGCCTCCTGGAAATCACTTTCGTAATATCCCGCGTCAAAATCGTAATCATGGTACTGCTGGAAGAACGCTTCTGCCCGCGCCAGATTCTCTTTGCGGCTGGATTCGACCAGGCTGGCCGGTGCTTCCGCAGCTTCCACATGGACCCGTGCGTAAATGCCTGCACGCATGCCGTGATAGTCGCCGGTGTTGACCAGTTGATTATAGGACTCATGGTACAGCGTATCTTCGTTGGTATCAAAGAGCGCGATGATGTAGTCGCCCGCTTCCCGGAAGATGTAGCTGGTTTCTCCGTTTTGGTCAGTACGTGCCGTCGTCAGCTTGAGGCTGTCCGTACTCGGCTGCTCGCTTTCAGACGTCGCGCTGACGTACAATGCAAGGCCCTCGTTGGACATGGCTTTGCCCTGATTCTCCCCATAAAGTCCCGTCACACTCGCTTTGAGAGTGACCTTTTCCCCGACTTTGGCGTTCTCGGAGATCGTATCAATCCGGATCTGTCCGAGGCTGGAGCCGAGAACTCTTATGTCTCGTGTCGCATAGTATGCGACTTCCGTTCCCAAGGTTTCCCCAGATCCGGTAGAGCGTTCATCAATCCCAATCCCGGAAGCGCAGCGAACAACTTTCACCTTATCGCCGTTGTGGATCTGAATATTTTTTGCAGTTACCATATTGCTGCCGGCGAGCGGAAAGATCCCACGGAATTCGTCGTTGATGAGGACCATCAGCCACGTTCCGTTGACAACCGTTACCGGCTTTCCGACAACCGGGGAAAGGGTAATGCTTCCGTTATAGTATGTGATACCGGCTGCGGTGAGCAGATCGGATAAAGTCGTTTTGCCGCTTGAAAGTGTAAACTCCTGTTTCACAAAAATATCGGTACCGGATTTCGCGCTCGCCTGTGCACTTGGCAGCTTGTCAAAAATCGGCGCGATATTATTGATATATTCCACAGTTGCGGTAACATCTTCACCGCTCTGCAAATTATTGACTGCTTCTTTGAAATACCGTAGCTGATAGGAAAAAGTAGAGACAGTGTCATAATCCTCACGTGATCCGCCGTGTTTGTTGTTCAAGCTTACGTTGAATTCGTGCTCACATTTTGCTTTCAGCTGATTGTATCTCTCCAGATATTTATTCCAGGTCGCGTCCGTATACACCGGTGACTGGTTGTTTCCGAGCTTTTCCGGGCTGAAGTTCTTGAGCATTTCCTTTGCCTCATCGATGTTCGGCAGGTATTGTTCGCTGTAGGCTTTTTCATAATATTCCGTATTTACAAGGTTGTCACGTGCTTCGATCAGCGCGGCCAGCTTCGCATCATAAAGAGCCTGCAGCTCCGCTGTTTCCATCTTGTCGTAGCTGCTGCCGTCACGGTACAGTTCTTCGATGAAAGATTCTGCCTCCGCAAGCGCTTTGCGATACGGCTCATAGGAAATCGCGGTAGCCGTGGAGCTGTTGAGTTGGTTCTTAACCTCTGTTGTCACGCCCATCTGTGCATTCCCGCTGACCCAATAGTGCTTCAGATTGTTCAGCATGAAGTTCGTACTAACTGCTTTTTTCGGTACCAGATTGTCAGCAGCCACTTCTAAAACGTTCAGCGCCTTTGTCATTGTTTCTTTTGACACTTGACCGGTCTTGTAGCGCTCACCGCTATACTGCACATCCCTTAAATTTGCATACACATCCCAAAAGCCGGCGTTGTTTCCCGGATTCCACCATCTTCCTAATCCTGATATTTCTCGAATTTCTGTGATCACAGAACTAATTGATCTCTTGCCGTTATACCACAGCGTATTTTCATCTGCAAACCAAATAGTTGTTGGTTGCTTCGCCGTTACATAATCTTCTTCCGACAGCGAAGTGAGTTCTTGGAATCTTGCGATATCCGCATCGGATGGTTTTTCGGCGAAAGTGACATCGTAAGTGTTCTTTGTTGCACTCCCTTTGTCATCAATCGCCTTAAACGATAGCTTTGTGCTCTCTGTGATGTCGATAGAGTATTTATTATCGGTAAAAACAATCTTCTCAAATTCACCGCCTGCAACAGAAATTTGATATTCTGCAATACTTCCATCTATATCCCAGAATCGAGTCTCTAACCACTCCTTTGTGATTACGAACGGCTGGTTCAAATCAACATAAACAGTGTCAGCTCTAGATCTAAGAACTGGCGGTACATTATCCCCGTCATAAAAAGCAATATTCAGATTTTTGATTATTTCTTTATCAAAATCTTGCCAAAGATAAATCCCATATTTGAAGAAACCACCCCAAGAAACTCCGCCCATCGTATACCAATCTTCAATGATTGCTTTTGTCATTGAAAAGGAAGCGGTGCTCGCATCATAGCTCAAACCGTCATTGTAATCTCCCCATTCTACTGCATTTGCATCTGCTGCAATTGCGGAATCCGGCCAGTCCTTATCATCATAATTACTAATGCCTACCGGAAAACCGTTTTTCTGTTTTATGATAACTTTCTGTGCGTTTGTCGGTACGACTGCGTACCACGCTCCGTCTTTTTCTTTTAGCAGCGCGGTTCCCTCGGTCACAGTTCCCTCGGTTTCACCCGATACTTCATACGAAACCGTGAAATCCACAGCTTCTCCGGCTGTTTCCGTTGCGTCTGCTGCATAAGCCGTATCCATGCCCCAGCTGCCGATGCCCATGCCGGTAAATACCATGATAAAGGCCAGCATCAAGGTCAGGATCTGGCGAACAGACTGTTTTGTTTTGGTTCGTTTCATGCTTTTCTTTTTCTCCTCCTATTTCTGTATTTCGCTTTGAGTTGGCTCTGCGCTTTCGCTTCGCGCACGGCCCATCCTTTGCGATCATCTATGTCAACACTATGTTACTGTGTAGTGGACGGGGTTACTTGGCGGCATCTGCCGCCGCTGTTTCTCCTTGCGCCGCTTCCGCTGCCTGCTGCGCTCGAATCTGCCTGCGGTATTCCTTATGCCGCGCGCGCTTTTCCTTTCTTCTACGCTTCTTATCTAAATAGGACTGTGCGACAGGTCTTGTACCCGCTCGCTCCAGCATTCGCGTCCATGGTCCGAAGCGTTCTTTTAGTTCGCGGTCGTACAGCACATCTGCCTGCATGGGTTCTCTGCCGTTTTCCTTGGTGAAGTCTCGGACAAGCTGCAATAGTTCCTCATCGCTCAGCGCGCGATACGGCTGACGAAGTTCATTCAGCTTCTTCGCCTTTTCCCCCTGCGTCAGATTCGGGTCTTCTTTTATTCGCGCTTTCAGTTCTCTTTGGGTCATCTCGTCGTCCTCGATTTCCTATCTATATATTTACTCTGCCCCGCGGGCGATGTCACCGCTTGACACCGCCCATAAAGGATGAAAAGAATGTTTTTGCAAGTAAAAAAACGATGATCATCTAACCATCGCCTTTGTGTGCCGGATATGCCGAAATGACCCGCGCTTTTTCGCGCAGGTTTCTTTCGTTTCGGTGGTTTGTAGGTCTTCTGACTTATCCATTCATGTGCAGAGGATTTCCCCTCGCACAAACGCATTGCTTCAGCCTTCTCTCGGAGCCATGACAGCTCCTCCAATGACCGATTTTCACCGCGCGCAAATTTCCTTTGCACGGAAACAATGCTTTAGAAATACAGCTATTTTCAGAATTCTGCCTGCATCCGTCCAATCCCAAATTCACGGATTGCGGGGCGCGGCAGATTCTTTCCATGTCCGGGACTCTCACCCGATTCCCTTGTTCAGCGAACAAGCATGCGTGTCCGATTAGTCGGGTCGCGCATTTGCCACAAAAGCCATAGTATGTAATTTTAGGTACAATTGCAGTCGTTTCCTGCGAATCAAGCTTCGCAAAGCTCGCTTTCTTCGGGAAACGTTGCATAAGGAGTTTCCACTGTTTTCTCCGAAAACAGGGACAACTCCATTAAAAAGACCTCTCCTGCCCTGCTATCTCGCAGACAAAAGAAGTCTCGTGTTCTCTATATATTCAGTTTCGGTGTACGCAAAAATTACCTTTTTATTTAAATAGGAAAGGTTGGTTGGTTGCAAGTTTTATGCCAATTATTTACATTTTTATAACTATTTACCATGCTTGCGTACATTTCCTTTCCAAAATTTACACACCTATCATACCGCAAACCGGGGTAATTGTAAAGAGGTAAAATTTTTAGAGGGTTTGGGAGGATTATTAGGTGTGTCTCATTCTCCGATTAATTCTATAATCTTTGCCTCAGGCCATAAATCATTTGGGAAAATTGATATATCATCTTTATGTTTACGCACTATACGAACTGGGGTGATCGTGTTGTCGTAAATATGCAAAATGTCACATAGTTCCATCAATTGTGGAATATTCGCTAACGCTTTATAATAGCGTTCAATAATCTTACTTTTTTCAACATCATGTCCACCCGAAGCGACTCTTGTTGCTACACGCGCCACATTAACTTCAGGGTCAACAGTCGACATAAAAACGCATTTGATAAAATATCCGGATTCCTTTGCTTTCTTTAATATCTCTATTTTATATTGAGATGATAATACCGTCTCAAAAGTAAAATCTTCTCCATTCTCAATAGCCTCATATCGTTTATGGTCAACAAACTCGGCTGCTTCTTGGTTGCTCATCCCCGTTGCTGCTACAATGTCATCCGCATTTGTATAAGTTCCAATCTTATCAAAATATTGCGTAATCGTGCTTTTGCCTGACCCATTTGGCCCTGCCAAAACAAGAACCATTGGTTTTTTCTCAGACATTTGCTCTTCTCCCACTCGGATACTCAACATAGGCTTTCTTTTTTTCTTTATCGTATTTGGCGATTGGTTTTTTGCAAATTTCAGCCTTATTCAATGCCGCTTTCACTGCCGCAGATGCTCTGAGATCCATCTCCATATCATTATCAGAAATGTATTGTTCGCGCTCTGCCGGATTTACGACCTTAATGTTATATTTTTTCTTCTTTATTTCATTCATAATTTCACCTTTACTCATTTTTTGAAAATAGGTTTTTACAGTTTCATTTTATCATTTCAATAAATGCTTTTCAATAGAAAAGCGTGACAAAATTAATTGAGAAGATTTTTGGGGTGTGATTGCCTTTTTGCTTTCGTTTGTCGAATTTTTTCTCCATTTTTTCCACATTATCCCTTGCATTTTCTCCTTGTTTGTTTTAGAATGGTTTTACAGTAATTATTTTATAAAATTAGTTATTAGTATTTTTTTCCTAAATTTGTAATATGAGGCGAAAGTTATGCAGTAAGGAGAAACTCTATGAAACAGCAACCATCACCGGAAAAAATCGATTTATTCAAGAACACCTTCCGCGCCAGTATGCCCCTGACCGATGATTACGTCTTTCACGCGGTATTCTGGCGCGATACCGAGGAATCGCGGACGGCACTGATTGAAATCCTAAACATTATCTTAGAACGCAAGCAGAACCCGATCCGCGCCATCGTCATCAAAAATCCGATCGAGATTCCAGCTCGCGAAGCGGATAAGGAAAGCGTCATGGATATCCGCGCCGAGACGGAGTCCGGCGAGTTACTTGATATCGAGATGCAAGCCGGCGACCTGCAGTTTTACCAGAACTGCGCGCTTTTTTACGGCGGCAGGCTCGTCAATTCTGCATTGCAGGTCGGCGAAAACTATGATAAAATGAAAAAAAGCATAGTCATCTCGATCACAAAAGGCAGACTCTTCCCCTCGCTCGAAGACTGCCACAATATCTTTGAGGTACGCGATCGCAAGCGCGGACTGCTCCTCTGCGACCGCTTGGAGCTGCATTTCCTGGAGCTGAGCAAAATCGACGATCAGAAACCCGTCCATACGCTGACCGAAATCGAACGCCTCGGGGCATACCTCAAGTTTGCCAACATAGAAAATCGACAGGACTATGTAAAGCAAATCCTAACCATGGAGGATATCGACATGACAGAAAACGCTTACCGCAAGGTCACAGAGGACGAACTCGAATACGAACGCAGGGAATCCAGGTTTAGATACCAGCTGCAGCGCAACACCGAGCTGTATGTGGCACGCAACGAGGGACTGGTCGAGGGCGCCGCGCAGAAACAGCGCGAAATCGCAAAAAATCTCAAACAATCCGGTATTCCCATTGAAGTTATCGTGAAAAATACCGGCTTGACTACCGAGGAAGTCGAAAAATTGTAAACAGTACGTTGCTTACGCGGCAGGGGTGAATGAAACCCTCCTGCCGTTACTTCAAGAAAGAAGGAAAATGTAGAAAAAACCACAAAACAGGAATGGAAGAGAAAACGCTATTCCTGTTTTGATTGGCAATTTTGGGGCAAAAGAGGCTGTCGCTCCGGTCGATGAATTTCATCAACTGTGCGACAGCCCCATTAAAATTTTTTCTCAGACATTTACATTGCTCTTCAATAGAAATGCTTAACAAAATCAGTTGGGGGGCAATGCACTTCTATGCACAAACTTCCCCTTCTGTATAGCACTGACAGATATACTCCCGTGATTGATAGTAAAAATCTGTATTATAATTGGATATGGCATCGCTAATCCATGAACTATACACTGCCATAATCGTATCAACAATCGCCTCGGTACTGTCTTCCGAAACATCCTCTATCAACCTCTCGTATACTTCTCCAATTGTCCAATAGTCCGCAATTTCATATTTTGCTTTTTCAAGGTTGTCATAGGCTCCAACAGGTATATTGCAGATATGAATGAAATCATCCGCCGTTTTCGCAATGGGTTCGCAGTGAAAAACATCTGCATATCTGTATATCCGTCTAATCGTTTCCTGTCCTAAAAGTTTTACGACAGTTTCTCTCCTTTGTTTCTGCTTTCTTCCGATATATTCTATAAGGCTGCAAGTGTAAAACAAATCACTATTATTCTTCATCCCAGACCTCACTTCCTTTCAAGAACTTTAAAGTAGTCAAAGATTTCGCCGTATGAAAGCTTATCTGATGCGTAGGCTTTTTAAACCTTGCCAAATCCCAAAAAGCTTCTCTGCTGATTTTGCCGTCAACAAAATTCTGCACATAGTTGAAAATTGTATCATTCGCCATTGGGCCTTCTACGATGTCATAGTTGTGAGATTTTCCACTTCTGCACGCAACAATAAAGTCTAGCCATTCTTCACTCATTTCAGGAAAAACTTTAACAGACAATTCTTCATTAGGAGTATATCTGTATTCGTTTAGAATCCCTTTTCCATCGAATCTTGTCGCCCATCTTTTTGCTTGTGCATCTAAAGTAGTACAGTAAAAGCCAAAATAGAAATCTTTATTGTATTTTGTAACTCTGATTTCAGGAGATTCAACGATATTCTTGCTTCCATGATACAAAATAATTTCTTCTCGCATCTTTCTACCCTTTCTGTGCGAAACAATTTTTTACATTTGTTTTCATATATAGTATACGCTATTTTTTCTGTAATCACAAGTCAAATCTGCTTGTAGGCGCTTTGGGAGAATTTAGGGTGTTAAATCAGTCCGCAATCCTTCAGAATTTTTGGGGCAAAAGTGCGCATAACGAAATCTGAGGTTTCTATGCGCACATAGCGCTCACCCATAAGCGCCGCTTCGCAAGGTGCTTTTGTCGTTATTCCGGAAACATCGCAAGCGATATTCCTACATATTTCAAAAACCGCGGAATCACAGCGTGTAAGCTGTGATTCCAACGGTTTTCAATCTTTGCGCAGGTGATTCGATGATGGCCTTAGCCTCGCAAAACGCCCGAACCGGTATAGATGTTCGCTCCGTGCGGATTTTCTTTGATGTAGTTTTGGTAATCCATCTGATCCAGCTTGCGGTCTTCTCCGGTTGCTGTCATATAGATGTGGCCATCGAGTCCGTCGTTTATTCTGTAACAGATGTAATCCTTGCTTATCACATCTATCCATGTATTGTAAGGTAATCCTTCAAGAACCGGCTTGCGATCCGCGCCGCTGCGCGACGCGCTGTAGATCTTCGTGTAATCTTTTTCTCCGTTCGTCACCAGATAATACAATCGTCCGCCGTCTATCGCGCTGCCTTGGGCACTGGCTGTACTGATCGTGCGGATAAATTTGTCTTTTTTGCAATCAAAAATCCGCAGGCCGTCTTTCCCGAAGCTGGCGCCGTACAGATAGCGGTCCCCGCCGGAGTTGTAGGTATACGACGAATCGAAATCGCCGGATACCTTCTTCACTTTTTTCGTCTTCAGATCCAGGCTGTAAAGCGGCGTCCGCCTTGCGTAATCGCCGTAAACACTATAGTTCACTCTGTAATACAGCTTGCCGCCATAGACACTGACCAGCTGAATCTTTCCATTCCCCGCTTTTTGGGTGATCGTTTTGACCAGCTTTGCTTTGCTGCCATTGACGCTGCCGCAGTAGATGCCGGTCTTGCTGCCCTCTTGCCAGGTTCTTGTTTTCGTACTTTCCACAGTGTAATAGACTTTGGAGCCGTTGGTTAAAATGCGTGCATCAAGGTTCCGGATCAAACTGTCGGTGTTTACCGTTTTGCCGATCAGCGTGCCCGCTCCGTCCTCGGTTTTGGAATAATAAAGTTTGCTCGCAGCCGGGCGTCCGCCCCATTCTGTCCAGTAATACCCGCCTGCCAAAGCTGTGCGCTCATTTCCGTTCTGCCCGAAGTCCTCCCGGTATTGACCGGAGGTCATAAACCCGCTCGCAAGCTGATATTTCGTCGCCGCATGAGCCGTGCCAGTCATCAGCAGCATCGCGCAGATCAGCACCAACACAGCCGCCATCGCAGATACCATGGCTTTCATCTTTTTAAAACTTTTCTCCATCTTTTTCCTTCCTTTCCGACTGTCCGCTCACTCCTTGTACGCTGTTTTTGTTTTTTTATAAACAAAGTATCTGCCTTCATTATAGGGAACAGCCCTCTTTCTGTCAACACAAAATCCCTTACTTGTTTTTTTGCTGCTTCCTGTTTCTTTTATCTGTATCTGGTGGTATAATAATTAAAAAGCATAAAAAACAACAAAATATAGTTAAATATCATCTTAAGGAGGAAAATCTATGAGCGCAGTAATCACAGGAGACGCGCCGCGCAAAGAAGCGCTGGCTTATGTTAATTATTTGGAAAAAAAATATAACCGCAAGTTAAAAAGCCTCGATATTCACCTCGACGGAGATTACGCGGATTTGAACTATGAATTTGAACAAGTGCCGTTTGAACGCATCCGCCGCATCACCGGCTATCTGGTCGGTACGATGGACCACTGGAACAGCGCCAAGGCCGCCGAGGAAGCCGATCGTGTGAAACACAGCCTTGAGGACCCGACCGTTGGTACCTGCAGCCTGGAGCAATTAGGTTAACGCCGCGCGTAACGAAACCCAGATCTCCACACGCATGGCGCGCTTAGACGCGCGCCGCTGCACAAGGCTCTTTGATCGTGACCGGGAAAAGCTCGAAACGATAATTCCCGCGTAAGAACACAGAATAAACAAAAGAAAAGGGCAGCGAACATGCAGGATTTTTCCTGACGTCGCTGCCTTTTTTATTCCTCAAGAATTTTTTGCTCGCCGAAGGTCGTGTTGTCCGTATACAGGTCGTTCCACGAAATCGCCTCCTGCGCGCGGCCCGCGTGGATATAGTCGAGCAGGACGCGTGAATTGTGATAGAGTGCCTGGATTCCGTATTTCCGCGCGTAGCGCTCCCACAAAGAGGTAAAGGTGCTCTTGAACGCGGTGTAAAACAGCGGCGCGAGCGTATTGCCGCTGACCAGCGCAAGCGCGTGATGAAACCGGAAGTTGTAATCCGCTGCCTCAACGGGATTTTGAGAATCCCTGATTCCCTCTACCGCGCGATCGAGTTTTTTGTAATTTTCTGTATCCATGCGATGCTCCGAAAGCAGAATGACCATATTGTCTAGCGCGCAGTGAAACTCATTAAAGGATTTGACCTCCTCCGCACACAGACTGCCTCCATCGTGGTTCATCAGAGAGAGTAGTGTTTCCTTCCCCCCGTCCATGCGAAAGTCCGACACAAACGTTCCGACGCGCGGGCGTACGAGTACAAATCCGCTCTCTTCCATTTCAAGAATTCCGGCATGAATGACTGCCTTACTGACCGCGAAACGTTCCGCGAGTTCCCTCTCCGACGGAAGCTTCTGCCCCACAGACAGCCTGCCGGAGAGGATATCCTTTTCCATTCGCCGTATGAAACTATCCTTCAGCGATAATGTTTTTTGTTTTTTCAGTTCCATCGTATCGTCTCCATCCCTCGCCGCTCACTGTTCGCTGCGCGCCGCGCAAGCTGCGGCACAGGTCTCTTGCACTGCACCATGCACATCGTGCGGCGCTTTGCACTCCCCTAAAGCAAAGCCGAGCACATGGCTCGGCTTCTCGGCTTCTTCGATCTTACTTTACATAAACCTTCGGCAGGCGCTGTCCGAACGCGCAGGTGATTTCATAATTGATCGTACCTGTCGCGTTTGCGATATCGTCAGCCAAAATGGTATGCTTGCCGTCACTTCCCATGATGATGACTTCATCGCCGACCTTGACATCCGGTACATCGGTCACATCGATCATGCATTGGTCCATACAGATATTACCCGCGATCGGCGCGATTACGCCGTTAACGAGTACCTTTGCCTTCGGGGAATACGGGCGTGGATAACCGTCCGCATAGCCGAGCGCGATGGTCGCGATTTTGCTCGGTCTTTCTGAAATAAATTTGCGTCCATAGCCGACAGAAAATCCAACCGGAACTTCCTTGAGGTGCACAATGTTCGCCTTGACGGACATCACCGGTTTGATGGAAAGCTCTTTCACATCTACCTCATCGGAAGGATAACATCCATATAGGATGATGCCCGGACGGCACGCGTCAAAGTACACAGACGGAAGTTCCATCACCGACGCGCTGTTCGCCAGCGTGCGGAACGGGATTTCGATGCCCGCGGCGGTTAAGGTCTCATAGAACTTGTTGTATTTTGCCTCCTGCTGATGGGAATAGGTCTTGTCGAACGCATCTGCCGTAGACATATGCGAAAACATGCCCTTGATCTTGAAGTTTTCGAGTGCCGCGATCTTCTTGACATCCTCCACCGCAAAGTCGAGGTCGTCTGCCAGATAGCCGATGCGGCCCATACCGGTATCCACCGCGATCAGCGCGTGGACAGTCTTGTCCTTTGCTTTCGCTGCCGCGGCGAAGGCTGCCGCATTCTCGGAGCTGCAGACAACCGGGGTGATATCGTAATCGACGATGGTGTCCGCATACATGTCCGGTGTTAGACCGAGCATGATGATCTCTTCCTTCGCGCCGGCCTCACGCAGGGTGATCGCCTCCTGCAACGTCGCGATCGCAAAAGTCTTACAGCCGTTCGCGCGCAGCACCTCCGCGACTTTGACAGAGCCATGACCGTAGGCATCCGCCTTAATGACACCGATCATCTGTCTGTCTCCGATTTTATCTTTGATCTGTTTGATGTTGTAATCTAAATTGGTTAAATTGATCTCAGCCCAAACGGGTCTTAATGCTTCTTTATACATGATGCAAATCCATCTCCTTTATCTCAACGAATCAATTTTGTATACACCAAAATTATATGCCTCTTGCGGCGTAAATTCAAGCGATTTCTTGCAAATCATGCAGATTCCCGCGCAGATTTTTCTCTGCGGTTTTCGGTTCGCGCAGTCCATGGGTTTTCTTCCTCCGTCACTACGCAATGCAAGCCTCCGGTTTGAGCAGACCGCCGACCAGCACAAAATAGCGCGGCACCTTGCCCTCTTCGATCCACTCGAGCGGGATTCCCAAAAAGTCATGCACTGTCTTGCCGACATTGCCGCCGATGGACTCAATCGAATACCGCAGCTTGTCCGGATATCTGCAAGGCTCGCCCTGCGGTCTGGTGCAGTTTTCTTCGCCGCACACGCTGCAGCTGCCCGCCGACAGCGATACAGACCCCGGATACGCCGCTTCCATCGCAAACAATTCCTCGCTCATACGCGCCTTGACTTCTGCCATGATCCGCAGGCTCTCCGCTTCTGTCGTTCCCTCTTCGAAGAAAATCTGATAGCCGAGGATATACAGCTTTTCGTACTGTTTCCAATAGGCTTCCTGCTCAAAATCATAGGAAGGGCACGACCAAAGCCGGTCGTAGTTTTTACACGCCTTGCAGTACTCCAAAAACTCCTCGATGTTTACATACTGCGCAAGGTAAGCCTTGACTGTAATCTCCTTTTCATAACGCTTTGTTTGATACATCGTTTCCTTACTCCTGCCCTTTCCGCATGAACTGCTGATGAACGATACTACTCTTTATTTTTCTACGCCTCTTACATAGACACAGCGAGGTTTCGCTTGTAAATCCAAAGGGTTTTTATCCCAAATTACGATATCCGCGTCTAGCCCGACTTTGATTCGCCCTTTTTTATCTGCGATTCCCAAAATATCGGCAGGGTTTGAGGTAATGCAGCGAATAGCGTCAGCCTCAGAAAGTCCATTGCGCATATACATCGCCGCAAGCCAATGCAAGGATTCCTGCGGGGTTACATTGTGGTCTGTCGTAATCGCCACCTTAACGCCTGCGTGTACCAACACCGGCACTGTGTCAAAGGACTTGTTTCTCAGTTCGTATTTTGATTTGGAACCGAAGGTCGGACCCACAATAGCCGGATAGCCAGACTTTGCGATATAATCTGCAATAAGATGTCCGTCTGTGCAGTGGTCCAGGGTTGCTTTTACACCAAATTCTTTACAAATCCGAATCGCGGTACAAATGTCATCGGATCTGTGGCAATGTGCCTTGATTGGAATTTCGCCGTCTATGACGCGTACCATCGCCTCCATACCCAAATCTTTTTTGAACGGTTCGTTTTTCTTTTGGGCGCTCTCCTTTGCAATTTTGTAATCGATGGCATCCTGTAAGCACTTTCGCAGAAGAAACGCGACCGAAGCTCTCGTGTTCGGTTGCTTTCCTTTCCGTCCAAAATCCCGCGGGTTTTCGCCGAAGGCACATTTCATGGCGGCTTCCGGTACGATCACCATCTCATCCGCAATCAGTGAGCCGTTGTTTTCCACAATCACCGCAGTTCCTGCTACAACGCCACCGCTGCCGAAACCTGTGCATATTGTGGTCACGCCGCCTGTCAGCGCGTCTGCAAATGCCATATCTCCCGGAAAAAACGCGTCTATGGCGCGCATTTCCGGCGTCACAGGTTCATTTTCGCAAATGTCGTCACCTTCCCATTGTATCCCCTCTTCACACATCCCTATATGGGAATGGGCTTCTATGAGCCCCGGGGTTACAAAACAGCCTTTCGCGTCAATCACGGCTTCCTCTTCGGCGTCCAGAACTTCTGCAATCTCCGCGATTTTTCCGTCCCGAACAAGAATATCCAAATGCTCAAAACATCCGGACGTGTCCATAAAAACTTTTGCATTTTTGATGATCATCTTTTCTTCCCCTTCCCTACTTTCCGTTGCCCAAGGCACGTACGGTTTGTAAAGTTCTATTTGCTTCTATGCCTTGCTCGCTCCGCTCTCCGTAGCACCACTGCGCCTAGCGCAGAGACAAATATTTTCTCTGCAAATTTCCGTAAACCCAGCGGCTTGCCGTTTCGGCGCAGGCAAGGTCGCAGGACGAAGGCTTGCCGGGTGTGGGTCTGAGACGAGAATGTAGCATACGTTGAAATTGTGAGCCGTCCAAACGCGTGTGCGCTTGTCAACGGAAGGTCTCTTTCCTTAAAATGATATCAATCCGCATCCACCTTGTCAAGCCTTTCCGGCGTTCCAAGGCAGAAGCGGAAGCAAGGAAAATCTGAAATGTCAATGGACTTCTCTCTGTCACACCCAAAAGCTTTATCTGTGCAGTTCGATTGATGGTTTTCGTCACCGCACCCAGTCCCATCGCGCTCGCACCGCACAATTGTTGCACTCCCCGACACTCGGCGCTTCCATCTTTCAATGGAAGATATGTACTGTAATATAATATAATTTTATGCTTGAAATGTAATCTCACCTGTGTTATAGTAAATATATAGAATTTATGAGAGAAATAGTATTCAAAATCGCAGCAGGAGGAAACCGCATGACCGATACAAACGAAAAAAACAAAGATGTGAATCAGAATGATCAAGCCACAGATATCTTGTTGCAAGAGACACTCAACGCAGAGTCCCGCATCGGCGAAATGCCGCGCCGCAACCACAAAGATTCCACCTTTTGCCTGCTCTTTTCCGAGCCGGCGCGTGCCATCGAACTGTATAACGCAGTCACAGGTGAAAATCTGCCGCCGGATACCGAGCTGACCTACACGACCCTCGCCAATGCCCTCTATATCGACCGCAACAATGACCTCGGCTTTGTTATCCAAAAACGCCATCTGGTGATGTCCGAGTGCCAAAGCACCATCAACTGGAACATCCCGATGCGCTGCCTCGGCTACGTCAGCCGTTCCCTCGAAAACCTTTCCGGCAAAGAGGGCCTTTACGGCAGCAAGCTGGTCAAATTCCCGGCACCGGAATTTTATCTTTTTTACGTCGGAAATGAAACGTGGGACACCAAAACCCTCAAACTTTCCGATAGTTTCCAAGCACCACCAAAGGAAAATTCACTCGAACTGGTTGTCAACTTCGTCAATCTAAAGTATAATGAGGATAACGAAATCTTGCAGAGAAGTCCGTCGCTTTTGGGCTACAGCAAGCTGCTGCACTATATCAAAACAGCAGCCAAGGACAACGGCGGCGATTTGAAAAGCGCCATCGATACATCGGTAAAGCAATGTATGGAAGAGGGCTTGATCGAAGACTTTCTGCGAAAACACAGCCGGGAGGTGACAGGCATGCTTTTCAATGAAATTACAGTAGAAGAATTTGCGGAGATCCGCGCCCGCGAAGCCTACGAGGACGGCGAAAAATCCGGAGAAAAAATTGGTTTTGTGAAAGGCGAGAAATCCGGTTTCACCAAAGGCGAAACTGCCGGACTTGCGAAAGGTGCGGCACAGAAACAACAAGAGATCGCGCGGAACCTCATGCAGCTTGGCTTAGACCTTGCACAGATTCGGCAAGCTACCGGGCTGACAGCGGAGGAAATGGAAAAGCTATCGCGGTGCAGGGGTTGACGCCTATCAGCTGCGCTCACAAAATCTTCTTTTGATAAAATCATGAACTTACCATTTCACAGAGCTCTATATCTGATTGCGTAAAATAATAAACAGGGATGTCTTTGCAGATTTTCCTGTTTTTATTATTTTTACACTTCCTCATCGCTGCAACCCTTGGCGATACCCTTTGTCTGCAAGCGCTTCCATATCAGAGCATTTTCCCTTTAAGAACTGGCAGATTGGATACGATTCAGGTTCCTTCCCACCCCCTGTTGCAAAATGAAATGCGCAAGGCTGATTGTATCATCAACCTCCGCGCATTTTGTTGAGACACGCCAAACCGCTTGCATTTTGTCGAATTGCAAAGTCAAACCATCGTTTCTCACACAGCGCACCGGCAAGTCTATGCACAGTACAGCCTCAGAATCATACATTTTTGAAAGCCAAACCTCAAAAGAGTCCTACATGATGCAAACTTTTTGATTGCGGCGGTACCCGATACGCGTCGTCTGGCAGAAGATAGAACGCGCGAAATATCGTCCGGCGACATTCGGTGTGTATCGCCCTAAAAAGGCGGCAGGCGGTGCGGCACACAGTACACCGATGCCCGGCTAGCGTCCCGCTCTGCCCCATCACAAAAGGGCGCCCGCATGCGGGCACCCTCCTCTCAGTATCGATCTTAGTCTGTGTAATTGTCGAAGTACCCTTGAATGTAAATGAACGGGGTTCCCTTGTCGCCGGAGCCGGAGGTCAAATCACACAGGGAGCCGAGCAGGTCTGTCAATCGTCTCGGTGTTGTGCCCTCGGTCGCCATCTGTCCAACCAGATTGCTGTCCTTTTCGCGGATTGCCTGTTCGATCGCGCATTTCAGCTCGTCACCTCTGAGCTCGCTGAAATCGTTGTCCGCCAGATATTTGAGCTTTAGCTCGTTCGGCTGTCCCACAAGACCGTCTGTGAAGCCCGGAGATACCACAGGGTCCGCCAGTTCCCAGATCTTGCCGACCGGATCCTTGAACGCGCCGTCGCCGTAGACCATAACTTCGACCGTCTTGCCCGTACGTGCCTTGATATCCGCCTGCACGCCGTCCACGAATTCCTGACAGTGGATCGGGAAGAGCTTGATCGTACCCTCGGTCGCCTTATTGGAACCTAAGATGCCGTAATCCGGATTGTAGCCGGAGCCGTTCACCGGAGCCGTTAACAGTTCATCCATTCCAAGCACTACTTTGCCGCCTGCCTCTTGAATCAGACGCTTGGTGCGCGCTCTGGTGTGAATATCCGCGCAGATGACCTTGTCCGTATAGTCCACGATCTTGCGCGGGTTGTTGGCGAAAATGATCTCTGCCTCTGCGCCCTCCTCTTCAATCAACTCTTTATAGTAATTGACATAATCCATGTCGGTGAAGGTATGCTTGGACTTGCCGAACAGAGTTTCAAATTCCGCCTGCGTCAAAACATCCTTGTACGGGTCAATGCCCTTTTCGTCCAAAAGGTCGAGGTCCAGCAGATGGTTACCTACCTCGTCGCTCGGATAGCTGAGCATCAGTACGACCTTCTTCGCGCCCTTCGCGATGCCGCGCAGACAGATCGCGAAACGGTTGCGGCTAAGGATCGGGAACACCACGCCGATGGTCTGGCCGCCGAGCTTTGCCTTCACATCCTGCGCGAGCTGATCAGTCGTCGCGTAGTTTCTCTGCGCGCGCGCCAAAATCGACTCTGTAACTGCGAGCACATCCTTGCTGCCAATTTCAAACTCTCCATGATCCACGCAGTCCATAAACGTATCGACTACGATTTTTCTGAGGTCATCGCCTTCTTTGATAATCGGTGCACGCAGACCGCGGGACACCGTTCCGATTCTTCTTGTCATCATTCTTTCTCCTTTGCCTTTTCTTGCCGGATCCGTTCCTTGCCAAGATTAACCTTTTCGGCATAGGTTTGCAGGCGTGTATTTCGCCTGACTGCATTAAAATCTACAATTTAGTATATCATAAGAATAAAAAATATGATACAATAATTTTAAGAATCTTTTGGCGGAGGTAGACTATGGCTTTTGGCTTTTTCAAAAAAACGATCACAGCAGACACGATTTTTCATAATGGGCACATTTTTACGCAGGACCCCGAACTCCCTTGGGCGGACGCGGTTGCCGTCAAAGACGAGGCAATCCTCGGGGTCGGCAATTTTTCGGAAATGGACGCGATCACAGGCAAGGATACCTGCCTGATCGATCTCGAAGGGAAATTCATGTTCCCCGGTTTCATTGACGCGCACAGAAGTCCGGTGCTCAAGGTGTTTCAGGACCAGTATCTTGACCTCACAGACTGCCACACGACCGACGACGTTCTGTCCGCGGTTTCCGCTTGGGCAGAGGAACATGAGGACGCGGAAGTCCTCTTTGGCTATGGCTACCGCGATGATCTGAAGCCCGAAAGCGCGCCGCAGGAGGCAGCGGGCATAGACGAAGGAAACGAAACAGACGGCGCCAAGGAAACAGCCGCGGATCTTTCTGCCTCATCCTGTGCCGATGTCTGTCCGGAAACCACCGAAATCTCTAAAAAAGCGGCACTTGCGGAGGAAACCTCACGCGCGGATGCTCCCGATCTTTTAGATTTTCCTGTATCATCGAAACTGCTCAGCGAAGCCTGCGATGATCGACCGGTTCTCCTGCTCTGCCAAAACGGTGTGCAGTGCTGGACGAATATGGAAGCCGACAGGATTGTCGCGCAAACCGCCGAGGAGGAAGTTGTCGAGACCGTCACCGTTTCCTATGTGCTGAATCTTCTGATTCCGTTTGACTTTGAGGAGATTGAGGAGCTGGTCAAATTCGAGAGTGAGGCACTCGCGGAGCATGGCTTCACATCCGTTCTTGACCTCGCCGCGCCGGATTATTTTGAAACCTTGTATGAGGATTCGATCCTCGGTTTATATAACGAGGGCGAGCTGCGCCAGCGCTTTTTCGGTTCCTATCTGGTGAATCGCCCGCTGCAGCCGCGCATGATCGTGCATAAACTGATGGCACGCCGGACAAACTGTCTGGAGATCGGCGATAGGATCAACGCCGAGATGCTCTATCTGTATCTGGAAAACGCGCAGAACCCAATCCCGTTCACGCAAGGCGCGCTGAACGCGATCACCGAAGAAGTCTCCGACAAGGGCTTCGGGCTCTTTATCGAGGCTGACGGCAGCGAAGATCTCACCATGGCTTATCTGGCTTTGGAAAATCTGCGAAGCAAGGGTTACAAAAATAACGTCATCATCGCGACAGACGCTGCGCCTGATGAGAGCATCCTGCAGGAGCTTTTGTACCGGGATACCGCGATACTGACCTACGGCACCGCGCCGCTCGCTTCGCGCGGGCTTCCGCAAAACGCCGGCACAGTTGCCGAGGCGATCGAGCAGCTGACGGCAGGCGCTGCGGCCATCATCGGCATGAGCGAAAAGCTCGGCAAAATCGCGGCCGGATACCTGGCGGATTTCACGCTGTTCGAGACAAACCCGCTGGACGGCAGTCTGCAGCAATTTTCCAAGCAGCAGGCCTGCATGACCGTCGTAGGCGGCAGCATCGTTTATGACGCGCAGTCCGAGGCTGACATGGATATTTATCGCATCATGTCCACGCAGCAGCTTTGAGATGCGATGATTTGACAGACTGCGATATTTTCACAAGTTTTGGTACATAATACGTAAATACATCGTATGATAGATTTGACGGAGGAATTATGAAAAAAATTACAACCATTCTTTTGACCCTGCTTTTGGGCTTCGCCATGGCAGGCTGCACAACGCAGGACGACGCCGGTACACCGGAGGACGTTGTCAACCCGACCAACCTGACCTTTTCTCTGACCGATGGCACGGACAATCCGGACGTTGAAAACTTCACTACCATCGACGAGGATCCATTTATCGCCGAAGAGGGCTCGACCGTACTGGAGGCCACTGAGCTTTACTGCATGTCCCACGACATGAGCATCACCATCGAAAAGAAAGGCAGCTACGTCACTGAGATCAACGGATTCGCGCAGGGCGATTATACGGATACAACCGGTTGGGTCTTTACTGTCAACGGCGAGATGCCTGATGTCGGCGCGGGAGAAATTACCGTCGAGGAAGGGGATGAAATTGTCTGGAGTTTTATTGACTTTTCGACATATCCATGGTAGACTATGCACAAAGAATTTGTTTAGAAAGTTCTTATGATCATCACGCCCTCTTCACATTCTAGTGATAAGATAAGAATGTCAAAAGGGATTGATGGTAAATCAATTAGCAAACTTTCCTTCTTTTATTGAATACACACACACTTTCTCGGAAAGAACCGCAGCAATGCGGCTCTTTTCGATTTTTGCTTTTCCGGGCTAATTACACAAATTTTTCTAAATATTTAAGCGTTCTCATTAGCTGGCAAGTATAGCTCATTTCATTATCATACCACGCAACAACTCTGACTTCATAAATATGTGTTCCGCATTTGCTCACCAAAGTCTGAGTCGCGTCAAAAAGGGAACCATAGGTCATCCCGATAATATCCGATGAAACAAGTTCTTCTTCTGTATAGCCAAAAGAGTCCGATGCTGCCGACTTCATCGCTGCGTGAATACCTTCCACTGATACGGAATCTGTAGTGTCTTTCAACGTAGCATCCAATATCGTAATGGATCCTGATGGTACCGGAACTCTCTGTGCCGAACCGATCAATTTCCCCTCAAGTTCAGGGATCACGAGGCCAATCGCTTTTGCTGCTCCGGTTGAATTTGGCACGATATTGATTGCTCCCGCCCTGGCCCGCCTTAAGTCTCCTTTTTTATGCGGTCCGTCAAGGAGCATCTGATCGCCGGTATATGCGTGAATTGTAGTCATAAACCCTGTGCGAAGCTCTCTATACTCATTGAGTGTTTTAGCCATTGGTGCCAGACAGTTTGTGGTACATGACGCGCCCGAAATGATATGGTCTTCCTCTTTTATCGTTTTATGATTTACACCATACACAATAGTCGGCAGATCCTCTCCCGCAGGTGCGGAAATCAACACTTTTTTCGCACCCGCGTCGATATGTGCCTGCGCTTTCGTTTTTGATGTGTATCGTCCTGTACATTCCAAGACTACATCGATCTTCAATTCACGCCAGGGAAGCTTACCTGCATCCGCTTCCGCATAAATCGGAATCCTTTGATTATCTACCAAAATCTCTTCATCACTCCATGTCACGGTATGTCCTGCGTATTTGCCCTGAACGGAATCATATTTTAGGAGATGCGCCAACATTTTTGGGCTCGTTAAGTCATTTATTGCGACAACCTCCAGTGCCGGATCATCAAAAATTTGTCGAAAAATCAATCTTCCGATTCTTCCAAAACCATTAATTGCGACTTTCATTTTAAAATTTTCACCCCTATCTGTTATCTTAATTCTTTAATTGCTGCTTGTGCCGCTGCCAGTCTCGCGATTGGTACGCGGAACGGAGAGCAG
>OIWM01001508.1_pt1 | contig 22436 bp, 18 predicted proteins | sample 1587451 | NCBI WGS metagenome assembly OIWM01 (sample SAMEA3888907, study PRJEB22519) | human gut metagenome | biome: human gut; feature: human-associated habitat; material: faeces | place: Denmark | collected 2011
TGCTTTTGGGAGGATAATTTAGCGTTAGCTAAATTTCAATGCCCGACCGACACTCTGCTAAACCACAATTTATGGTGTTTATCTTATGTTTAAAATATAACTCAACATAGATTTATTTCTTTTTTAAAATTATCACATAAAATTCAAATTAAATTTTATATAAGTTCGTTGAAATTTTGTTTATAATATTATATAATAAATGTATTATATATAAGGAATTGATTTTATGTTTAAAAAAATTAAAACTACGTTAGCTTGTTGTTCTGCACTTATGATGCTTTGCGCTGTACCTCTAAATGCAAATGCGGCGGAAGAAGTGAAAATTAACGATGCCGCTTCTGTTGCTGTGGGGGACACATTTACATATTCAATGTATATTGCTGATGCATCAAAAGATGTAATGGGTATGCAGGCATATGTTTTTTATGATACAGATTACCTTGAAATTGACACTGATTCTATTAATTTTGATAATTTGAACGGTGTGATTTATAATGGAAATCTTGACGGATATATGACTTTTAATTTCTCTGATATATCAAATTATGCAAGCTTTTCATCCCGTACACAGCTTGTATCTATGAATTTTAAGGTTAAAAAATCCGGAAATACTAATGTTACATATTTTATTAAAGAAATGTATGACAGCGATATGAATACTCTTACTGCATATACCATAACCTATGATATTAAGTCAGACGGAGAAACTGTTGTTTCAGAAAAAACACCGATTGTTGAAGAAGCGGAAAAATATATAAATACTTACCAGGGAAATTTTATTAATTATATAGACGGTAAAGGAAATGATAATACAGATGAAAAAACGGACCATAAAGCTGTAATCGGCGAAAAAACAACAATGATGCCGCAGAATAACCAAGGCAATACGCAATATGTTGATGTGCAGAAATCGGGTTCGGGTGCATCGGTTACAACGATTGTAATCGTTTGCGGCTTGCTGCTGATAGGCGGAGCAATCGGCGGAGTTATGTATTTCAGACATAAAGAAAATACGAAAAACGGCTTGAATACTGATAGTGACAATATTGACAACGATATGACTTAAAGTGACGAACAGTTTTGACTGTTTATTGCAAAATTAAAAATTGTTTAAAAATTGTAACTGATTTTTGGTTATTATTACACCCTATAATCGACCTGTTTTTTTGAAAAAGCCTTGATTTTTTGAGCAAATTATTATATAATTGTCATACCGAGTATATCGGAAACATATTTTTATAGGAGGAAATTTCTAATGTCCAAGAAAATCATTAGTCTTATGTTGGCTATGGCTCTTTCTGCTTCAATGGTAGCAGTTGCAGCAGTTAGCGTTTCAGCTGACACAGACAGCGATGGTAACTATGTTCCTTCAGAGGGAACTGAAACATATAGATATTATTTCTATATGCCACAGAGATGGGAAAATGAGTTCACAACATCAACAGGTGCATACTGGTGGGAAGGCACAGATGCTTGCGAAACATGGCAGGATATGTATAAGGTTAAAGAAACTGAGAACGAAAACATTTTCTGTATTGATGTTCCAACGGATGTTCCTAAGCTCATCTTCAACAACTATGTTGACGGCGGTGATGATTCAACGGCTCCTCAGTACACAAAGGCTGCTCAGACATCAGATGTTACATGTGTAGACGATGATGGTGAAGAGGCTTGGGGTTACTGGCCTAAAACTGATGAAGACGATCCTAGTAACGAGCTTTATCCGGAAGGTATCAGAAATTTCAATAACATGATTTATGTTATTGATGAAAACAGAATTGAAGAGAACCCACTCAACCAGAAGCTTACATGCCGTGGTCAGTGGTACTACTACTATGGTAACGGCGAATATGGTTACACACCTGTAAAGGGTGACGGCGCTGTTTACAACACAGAGTATATGTCATTTGAAAAGGCACTTGAAGATAAGAATAATCCTAAGCCAACAGTTCCTGAAACAACAGTTGCTCCTGAGACAACAGTTGCTCCTGAAACAACAACAGAGGCTACAACAGCTCCTGCTCCTGTTTCAAAGCCTGCTCTTACAGTTTACGCTACATCAAACGTATTCCCAGAGGCTAAGGCTGTGTATGATAACTCAACAAAGCAGGTTACAGTTACTTACTACCTCGGTACAGACAGAGATCTTGTAAACCTTGAGTGGTACTTAACATTTGATAACACTGTTCTTGAGTACAAGAACGCTAACAACCTTGATTCATCAGGCAGAAAGCTCAACATTATGCCTCAGATCACACCAGCAGGCGGCGATGTATTCAATACAAAGCTCCCAGGTAAGATAAATTCTAACGCTTCTAGCCTTTCACTTTATCCGATTGATTCAACAAAGCCTTTCGTACAGGTTACATTCGATGTAATCGGCGAGCCTGAGAATGTTGAAACAACAATCAACCTCAATGTAAGAGTTCTTACAACAGGCGCACTTGATCCTGACAAAATGAGCCTTGATCCTAATTCTATGAACTCATTTGTAGTTGACTTCACAATTAAGGATCCAGCTCCACTTACATTCACAAACACAACTCTTACAGAGTCAACATATGTAGAGCCAACAGTTCCGGAGACAACAAAGGCTCCTGAAACAACAAAGGCTCCTGAGACAACAAAGGCTCCTGAAACAACAAAGGCACCTGAGACAACTAAGGCTCCTGAAACAACAGTAGCTCCTGCTTCAACACAGGCTACAGATGGTAGCAACACAACAATTGCTCCTGCAACTGAAGATGCTACATCATCGACAGGCGCAACAGTTAAACCGGGCACAGCTGATACAGCTAATAACGGCAACAAAACAACTAACAATGATAACGGCACAGTTAAGACAGGTGACGCTACACTCGCAGTTGTAATTCTTACTCTTCTTGTTTCTGCTACAGGCGTAATGTTCGTCATTCGCAAGAGAGAGATGTTCTAATCTTAATTAGTAATAATTTAGATTTCTTTGGGCTGACCTGACAGGTCAGCCCATTTTTGATATTATGATTAAGAATAAATTCCAGAAAAATTGTGTAAATTATGGTTTAGTAAAATATTTTACCAAATAATTATAAAAGTTTGGTCAACCTTTTCAAAGGTTGTGGGTGTGGGCAAAGCCCACAAATACTTTCCGCTTACACAATCTGACGATAGCCAAACAGCTCCCTGTTTGGCGGCTTGAACGCAACGGCGAATGCCCTTAAATGCGATAGCAACAAAAAAGCCATTCGATATATAATGAAAAGTTAATTATTTCTTTTATAAAATGCTGTCGCCTGTTTTTCAAACTATGTGCAAGCACGCAAACAGCGTGGCTGTTAGCGTTTGATAAATCGTTATGTCGGAAGATTTTTATGGGCGCTGCTCAAACCCGCAATTTTTGAAAAAATTGAGTAAACTTTTTTGTCTTTGGGAGGATAATTTAGCGTTAGCTAAATTTTAATGCCCGACCGACACTCCGCCAAACCCAATTTTTCAAGTTTAACCAAAATTTAGAACAGAAAAAATACCCTATAAAATCATTTTAATATGTCTGATATTTACTTAAATTTATAACTTGTATTTTGTGCATTGACAATGAATTTTACTTATAATTCCTATAAATAATAATTTTGAAAAAAATTAAAAAAATAGCGTATTTATGAAGAATTTATCGTAAATATCGGTTGACAAAGCGCAAATACTTTTGTATAATAATCAATAGCGTTTTAATATGCGTTTATGCGGTCAAGAGGTGCAATTATGCTTTTTGAACTTAAAAGTGTCTTTCAAAATGAAGGCGAAGAAAAAACAATCAGCTATAAGCTGGATATAAGCAATATTGACATTGACGGCGTTTTTCCATTCAAAACACCGCTTGATATTACCGCAACAGCAGGAAACAGGGCATCACTTGTTGACCTTACTTTGCTTGTCAGCTTTGACTATGTTCGCAGCTGCGACAGATGTGGAGAAGAATTTACAAGGAAGATGAAGTACAAGTTTACTCATAAGCTTGCCCGTACTCTTGAAACTGACGGCAACGACGACTATATTGAAACACCTGATTTTGTACTCGACCTTGATGAAACGGTTATTTCTGATGTGCTGTTGTCGCTTCCGCAGAAAAACCTCTGTAAAGAAGATTGTAAAGGACTGTGCAGTCAGTGCGGTCATAATCTTAATGAGGGTGAATGCGATTGCGATAAAAAGCAGGTTGACCCAAGGCTCGAGATTCTTAAACAACTTATGGATTGATATATGTTATTGTAAGGAGGTCTTTGTAATGGCAGTACCAAAGAGAAAAACTTCACACGCAAGAAAGAGTTCAAGACGTTCAACAGTTTGGAAGCTCAACGCTCCAACACTTGTAATTTGCCCTAACTGCGGTGAGTACAAGGCAGCTCACAGAGCTTGCGGCAACTGCGGTATGTATAACGGCAGACAGGTAATCGTAAAAGCTAACGAGAACTAATTACGGTACAAACATTATGGGCGGCAGAATTCTGTACGCCCTTTTGTTTTGCTCTGATACCTTGAATTTTTCGTGATTTTTGTGTAAAATAAGTGTGAGGTGAGTTCGTGGCTGTAAATATATTTGGTGTGACTGCTAACAGTCACGCAGACAGAGCAAAAATTAAAAGCGGCGAAATTCTGCTTAGTATTAACGGAAATATAATCGAAGATGTCCTCGATTACCGCTTTTATCAGGTAAACAGAGATTTGACACTCGAGATTAAAGATAAAAACGGCGAAATCAGAACAGTGCGTATTGTGAAAAGTGAATACGAGGAAATCGGTCTTGAGTTTGAAACTTATCTGATGGACGAGCAAAAGAGTTGCCGTAATAAGTGTATTTTCTGTTTTATAGACCAATTGCCTAAAGGTATGCGTGAATCACTTTATTTTAAAGACGATGACAGCAGACTTTCATTTTTGTTTGGTAATTACATTACGCTCACAAACCTTACACAGCACGAAATTGACAGAATCATAAAAATGCACATCAGCCCGATAAATGTGTCGGTTCACACTACGAATCCACAACTGCGCTGTAAGATGATGCATAACCGTTTTGCAGGTGATGCGTTAAGACATCTTGAAAGTTTTGCAAAGGCAGGAATCAGTCTTAACTGTCAGATTGTTGCTTGCCCCGGTATAAATGACGGTGATGAACTTATCCGTACTTTTACCGATCTTGAAAAACTTGGAGTTAATATGACCGCTGTCGTGCCTGTAGGACTTACAAAATACCGTCAAGGATTATATCCGCTTACGGAATACAATCAAGAAACTGCCGCACAGACGCTTGATATAATCGAAAAATTCGGTGATGAATGTGTTAAAAAGTACGGCAGAAGAATTTTTTATGCCGGCGATGAATTTTATATAAAGGCTAACAGACCGATTCCCGATCCTGATTTTTATGAGGGCTTTCCCGCCGTAGAAGACGGTATTGGTATGATTGCCTGTCTTAAAGAAGAAATTGAGTTTGCTGTGGAGGACAGCGAGTACAATGATGCATTGAATTATAAGGTGACTATGGCATGCGGCGAGGCTGTTGCACCTTATTTGAGAGATATGATGAAGATTATTGCAACAAAATTTCCAAATATAGAGATAAATGTTGTTGCAATTAAAAATAACTTTTTTGGCGGAGGAGTTAATGTGTCGGGTTTGGTCACAGGCGGTGACTTGATTGACCAGCTGAAAGACAAAGACCTTGGCGACAAACTTTTTATTCCGTCATCTATGCTTAGATTTGAAAATGACATTTTCCTTGATGATGTTTCGGTTGAAGATGTTGAGCGTGAGCTTAATATTTCTCTTGGAATTGTAAATAACAACGGTGACGAACTTGTAAGAGAAGTTACCACGGTAAAGGAATGATAGAAGAATGAATAAACCTGTAATTGCGATTGTAGGCAGACCGAATGTCGGTAAATCTACACTTTTTAATAAACTTATCGGTCAAAGACTTTCAATAGTCGATGATACACCGGGTGTTACCCGTGACCGTATTTACGGCGAGGTTGAATGGCTCGGCAAAAAAGCGTTTATAATTGACACAGGCGGTATTGAACCGAAATCCGACGATATTATTTTGTCGCAGATGCGCAGACAGGCACAACTTGCCATTGATACCGCAAATGTAATTATCCTTGTTACGGACGGCAAAACAGGTATGGTTGCCACAGATATGGATATTGCGCAGATGCTTATGAAATCAAACAAGCCGATTGTGCTTTGTGTAAATAAATGTGACGGAATCGGCGAACCGACTCCTGAATTTTATGAATTCTATAATCTCGGACTCGGAGATCCTATTCAGGTTTCATCTGTTCACGGACACGGCACGGGCGATTTGCTTGACAATGTGTTTGAACACCTTGATTTTACAGAGGACAGCGAGGATGACGGCACAGTAATTAATGTGGCTGTTATAGGCAAGCCAAATGCAGGTAAATCATCGCTCATTAATAAAATTACAAACGAGGAGCGCTGCATAGTTTCTGACATTGCGGGTACTACAAGAGATACCATTGACACAATGATTGAAAATAAGTACGGTAAATTTAACTTTACCGATACAGCAGGACTCCGTCGTCAGAATAAAATTTATGATGATATTGAAAAGTACAGTATTATCAGAGCAAAGATGGCTATTGAACGCAGTGATGTATGCGTTATTATGATTGACGCAGAGGCAGGCGTTACCGAGCAGGATACAAAGGTAGCAGGACTTGCTCACGAGGCAGGCAAGGCTTGTATTCTTGCGGTAAATAAATGGGATGCAATTGAGAAAAACGACAAGACAATGCAGGAGTTCAGGAAAAAACTTGATACAGACTTTGCATTTATGTCTTATGCTCCTAAGGTATTTATTTCTGCAAAGACAGGTCAGCGTATTGACAGGTTGTTTGAATTTATTGTAAGCTGTGCGGAGCAGTCTGCAAGAAGAATTACAACAGGTATGCTCAATGAATTGCTTGCACAGGCTACAACAAGAGTTCAGCCGCCGTCGGATAAAGGCAAGAGATTAAAGATTTTTTATGTTACCCAGGCATCGGTTAAGCCGCCGACATTTATTTTCTTCTGTAATAACGCTCAATTATTCCACTTTTCTTATCAGCGCTATCTTGAAAACAGAATCAGAGAGGCATTCGGACTTGAGGGCACACCAATCAGAATTATTATCAGGGAGCGTGGCGAAAAGTAATGAATTTTTATTTATCGTTTTTAGCGTATAATTGTTGGAGAATTATAATTACTGCCGTTATAGCTTATCTTTTAGGCAGTGTGAATACAGCCGTTATAGTTACAAAGATTGTAACGGGCGGTAAGAAAGACATTCGTGAAATGGGCAGCGGTAATGCAGGATTTACAAATGTTCTGCGTTCCGTAGGAAAAGTGCCTGCAATTTTTACAATCGTATGTGACGCACTTAAGTGTGTGGTTGCGGTTATTATCGGCTGGTTGATTTTCTCGACTATTCCTGCAGACAGTCAGATTCTTTCAAATGAATTTGGCAACTGCGGCAAGTATATAGCCGGTATTTTTGCAATACTCGGACATTCGTATCCTGTTTATTTCCACTTTAAAGGCGGTAAAGGTGTTGTAACCGCTGCCGCTCTTATAGCAAGCGAGGATTGGAGAGTATTTATTGCGGTTATCGCAGCTTTCCTTATTGTTTTTGCTTGTTCAAAAATCATTTCGCTTTCGAGCATAACAGCGGCTGTACTTTACGGCCCATTTACATTCCTTGCAACATTCTTGTTTGATTATCCGAACGGATATTCTTTAGGATATGTTATCTTGTCAACGGTTGCGGCATTGATTATCGGTATATTTGTTATTGTTAAGCATAAGGATAACATCAAAAGACTTATGCGTGGCGAAGAAAAGAAAATTACCGCAAAGAAAAAGACAAACGCTTGACGGACTTTTGCAAAAGTTGTAAAATAATGACGGATAATTTTATTGAAAGGTCGAATATTATGTCTGACTGTATTTTTTGTAAAATAGTTGACGGTTCTATTCCGTCTACAAAGGTTTATGAGGATGATAAAATCCTTGCATTCAAGGACTTAAATCCACAAGCACCTGTTCACACTCTTATTGTTCCGAAACAGCATATCTGCTGTGCTGATGAAATTACTGCCGATAACTGTGAGATAGTCGGTTATATATTCTCAAAAATTCCGGAGATTGCAAAATCACTTGGTCTTGAGAACGGCTATCGTATTGTTAATAACTGCGGCGAGGATGGCTGTCAGTCAGTAAAGCACTTGCACTTCCATTTACTCGGCGGCAAAAAACTTGCTGAAAATATGGCTTAAGAGGTGGAAAAGATGAGTACATACAAAATTACTATTGCAGGTCACGAGCGTGAACTTGAGCTTTTTCCTGTAAGCGATAAACTTGATATTGCAGCTTTTATTATGTTTGGCGATGTTGAAATTACCGAAGCATCTGCTAAAGAACTGTTAAAGATTTGCCCTGAACACGATGTTGTTGTTACGGCAGAGGCAAAAGGTATTCCTCTTTGCTATGAAATGGCAAGACAGGGCTGCAAAAATTATGTTGTTGCCCGTAAAGGCGTTAAGGTTTATATGAGAAACCCTATTGAAGTAAATGTTAAGTCAATCACAACCGAGAATGAGCAAAAGCTTTATCTTGGCGAGGGTGACGCAAACTTTATTAAGGGCAAAAGAGTTTTGATTGTTGATGATGTTGTTTCAACAGGTCAGAGCCTTGAGGCAATTGAAGAGCTTGTTACTAAGGCCGGCGGAAATATAGTAGGTAAAGCGGCTGTGCTTGCCGAAGGTGACGCAAGAGGCAGAAAAGATATTATTTATCTTGAGGAGTTGCCTTTGTTCTTTAAATAATATATTAAGGATTGAATTTTATGAAACGACCGTTTGCATTGATTGGTATTACTTATCTTTCTGTGCAAGCGGCGCTTTTTTATTTAGAGTCGGATTTAGCAGCGGCAATATTAACCGCTGTGTGTTTTATCGGAACGATTGTTTCGCTCTTTATACTTAAAAATAGAAATTTACGGCATACGGTGCTTGGCTTTTGTTTGACAGCAGCATTTGCAAGTACGATTTTCAGCGGATATAATATACTTGTTAAACAGCCGATTGTAGATAAATATTCCGAAAGAGAAATATATGTGACGGCAACTGTACTTGAGCAACCCACGGTGCAGTACGATACTTACAGATATTTAATTGAAACCGATAGTATAAACGGAAAAATCGAAAAACTGAAAATCTGTCTTTCAACAATTAATGAATTAAATGTTGAAGAATTTGACAGAATAAGCTGTGTTTTGCCATTAAAAGAATGTACTAAAAGTCAGATGATTGCTGACGGTGCGTTTTTACAGGCATCTGTTAATAAAAACTTTGCTTATATTGTAAAAAAGACCGATGACAAGCCTTTGTATTATCAAGCTGTAAAGATAAGAGAAAATTTTGCGGACAGTTTTGAACAAAATATGTCGCAGGATTGCGCATCACTGTGCAGAGCGGTTTTATTGGGAGAAAAAACCGCTTTATCGCAAGAAATTCAGAACGATTTCACCCGTTGCGGCGTAAGTTTTTTGATAGTTGTGTCAGGTATGCATCTTGCCATAATCAGCAGTTTTGTATTTTTGTGTATCAAGAAAATTATAAAAAACAGAGTTTTGCGTTCGATGATAATGCTTATGTGCGCATTTTCATTTATGGCGGTAACAGGATTTGCACCGTCTGTTGTAAGAGCGGGAGTAATGCTTGCCGTAGTGTATTCGGGAAAAATGTTTATGCGCAAAGGAGATTCACTCAATTCGCTCGGAATTGCGGCTTTAATTCTCACCGTACCCAATCCTACAGCTGTTGCCGATGTGGGTATGCTTTTATCTTTTACCGCAACGCTTGGAATAATATTGTGGGCAAGAAAAATTACAGTTTATATAATGGGCAAATTTGCAAAATTGAAAAGACTTAAAAAGCCCGTTGAATTTACAGTAAACTTATTTGCGGTTTCCGTTTCTGCCACTGTATGGACAATGCCGATTTCAGTGTTGATGTTTGGTAAAGTATCGGTATTTTCAATCTTGCTTTCCGTTATACTTTCGCCTGCGGTAAGCGTACTTGTAGCTTGTGCGTTGCTTGCGGTGATTCTTTACGGCTTTGGAATTGTAAGTATTATTGCTTATCCGCTTACCTTTGTATGTGAGCAGTTAAGTAAGTATGTAATTTTTATTGTCGGCACATTTTCGGATATTCCGTTTTCTTCGGTAAACGCACGAAAACCGTATTTTTACATTTGGCTTGCTCTTATTGCGGTTATGGTGATTGTCGGATATTTTGTTAAAAACAAAGCAAACTATGCCGTTAAGAGTGCTGTTATTTCGCTGTGTGTTCTTGCACTCGGTTTTGCGGTTTACTCCGTAATTGATGTAAATACAACCGTCATTAATATTTACGCAACGGGAGGAAATACGGTTACGGTAAAGCGTGGAAAAAATTGCTCGGTTGTCAGCTGCGGCGGAGAAGCAACAAATGTATATTATGCCGTGTCTGATATTATGGAAGATACGACTTTGCTTGATTTTTTGATTGTGCCTTCGGATTCGGACGGAAGTTTGCTTTATGCCGATATTTTCCAAACAAAATTTGACGAATCGGATGTTTTGATATATGATAGTAAAGGTGAGAATGAAGATAACGGTAATGTAAAATATTTTACTTTAAATAAAAGTTTTACGCTTAATTTAAATTCGGAAACCAAAGATGAAGCAGTAAGCACGGAAAGCGGTGTGTACCAGTATATCAGCACCGAAAGCACCGCTGTTTTGTTACTTGACGGTAATTGCAAGGCAGAAGATATTTTGGAAAAACACAGAAAAGCAGATTACATAATTACCGATAAAGACGGAGATAATTTGCAAGATATTTGCGGCAAAAAAATTATTACGAATACCGACGATGCAAACGCAAAAGATTGCGAAGATATGATTTTTGTACGGGACAAAAATCTGCAGATTGTTATTGATTGACGGAGGAAATATGGCTGTACTAACAGATAAGCAGATGGACAAGCATATAAAAGAAAGAAATTTTGCAAAGGTGTATTTGATTTACGGCGAAGAGCAAATGTATGTAAAAAAATATACCGATAAGCTTGTTACGGCTGTAGCAGGTAAGACACCGTCAGAGTTTAATTTTCATTCATTCGGTGACAGCATTAATTTTGACGAGCTTGCCGCCTCTGTACAAATAGTTCCGTTTATGAGTGAATTTAACTGTGTTCTCGTAAGCGATGCGGCTTTCGATGAATTTAATGCAAATGATAACGCAAGGTTTGCAGATATATACAAGGCAGTGCCTGACGGTTGCGTATTTATAGTTTCTTTGCCGTCTGTAAAACCTGTTAAAAATAAAACCGTTTTGCCTGCATTAAAAAAATATGCCGATAAAAACGGAATCGTTTGCGAGTTCAATACTCTTACTCAAAACGAGCTTGTTAAGTTTATTGCAAAATGGGCGAATGCAAACGGAAAATTCATTTCACAGGTAAATGCCACACAACTTATTTCGCTTTGCGGTCGTGACCTTAATATGCTGAAAAATGAGATAGATAAAATTTCCGCATATGCAAAGGGAGAAGAAATCTCTGACGAAGACATAGAAAAACTTGCGACGGTTACACTTGAATCAAAGGTTTTTGCGCTTTCGGATGCTGTGCTTAACGGCAATGCACAAAAAGCCTTTAATACGCTTGACACCTTATTTTATCAGCAGGAAAAGACGGCGGATATGCTTTTTATTTTATCGCAGGCTTTTATAGACGCATACAGAATCAGAGTTGCTGATGAAAGCGGCGTACAAAAAACGGAGGTTGCGAGTAAGTTTAATTATAAAAACAGAGCGTTTGTACTTGATAATGCAAGAAGGGCAACAAAGCGAGTTTCTACGCAGGCTTTAAGAAAATCGCTTAGTTTGCTTTTGCAGGCGGAAACCGAATTTAAAAGTGTTTCGGTAAATGACAGAGTGTTCTTTGAAAAACTGATTGCACAGCTTTTGCTGACCGCTGAGAGGGGAAGAGTTTAATTGCTGAAAATAAAAGAGGCAATAATAGTTGAGGGCAGATATGACAAAATAAAATTGAAAAATCTTGTAGACACAACGATTATCGAAACAAACGGTTTCCGTGTGTTTTCGGATAAAGAAAAGCAATCGCTTATCCGCAAAATAGCACAGACGAGGGGAATACTTGTATTTACAGACAGCGACTCCGCAGGTTTTGTTATAAGAAATTTTTTGCGTGGTACGGTTGACAAAAGTAAGATAAAACATTGCTACATACCGCAGATAAACGGCAAGGAAAAGCGTAAGGCGCACGGTTCAAAAGAGGGCTTTCTTGGTGTTGAGGGAGTGAGCGATGATGTGATTATCAAGGCAATTCGCAAAAGCGGAGCTACAATAATCGGTGAAGATGAACAGGCAGACAGAGAAGAGGTAACAAAAGCCGACTTATACAGGCTCGGTCTTACCGGCAGGGAAAACTCCGAGAAATTAAGAAAAGCCTTGTTAAAGCACTTAGATATGCCGTCTTACCTTACTGCCAATGCTATGCTGTCGGCAATCAATTGCTTATATTCGCTTGATGAACTGAAAAATATAGTTAATGAATTGGAAATTTAATAATCAGAATTTAAATCACCGTTTTTGGACATAATAAAAACGGTGATTTTTTTGTTAAAGAGATTAAAATGTGATTGTATCCTGTTTTCAATTGGCGGAGTTGCTTATGCTTTGCTTGAAATACTGTGGCGCAGAAAAACTCATTGGACAATGGCGGTTACGGGCGGCAGTTGTTTTCTTACAATTTTCAGAATATATAAAAAATTCCCAAAACTGTGTTTACGCAGCAAATGCCTTATAGGCGGTGCCGTTATCACACTTATGGAAGGAATATGCGGATTTATAGTGAATGTAAAATTTAAACTTAATGTCTGGGATTACAGCAATTGTACGCTGAATTTTAAAGGACAGATTTGCCCGTTTTACAGTATGTTGTGGACGCTTTTGTGCATACCTATAAGCTGCATATGCAAATTGCTTTGCAAAAACAAAAAAATTATTTAGCAGTCACTTTAGCGTCATTATGAGTATTTATAATAAACCTGTAAAATAAATTTGGAGGAATTATTATGGAAATACTCAAAGTTGAAAATCTTGTAAAAACCTACGGAGAGGGAGATAATATAGTAAATGCTGTTGATAATATTTCTTTGTCTGTAAATAAGGGCGAATTTGTTGCAATAGTAGGCGCAAGCGGCAGCGGAAAATCAACGCTTTTGCATTTGCTCGGCGGTGTTGACAGACCGACAAGCGGCAAAATTTATATAGACGGAAACGAAATAAATAATATGAATAATGATAAACTTGCTATTTTCAGACGCAGACAGATTGGCATTGTTTATCAGTTCTATAATCTTATTCCGATTCTTACGGTGGAAGAAAATATCTCTCTTCCGTGTGACCTTGACGGTAACAGACCCGACAAAGAGAGAATGGATTTGATTTTAAAGTCTTTCGGACTTTTTGAAAGAAGAAATCATCTGCCAAACGAGCTTTCGGGCGGTCAGCAACAGAGAACCTCAATTGCAAGAGCTTTAATAAATAATCCGGCTATTCTGCTTGCTGACGAGCCGACAGGTAACCTTGATTCAAAATCCACAGAAGAAATTATGAGTATTTTGAAAATGTCTAACCGTGACTTTAATCAGACAATAATTATGATTACGCACAATCTTGAAATTGCAAAGGAAGCCGACAGAATTATTACAATTCAGGACGGCAAAATTTTAAGGGAGGCGTAAGGCTTGAAGATACTGAATAAACTTACTGTTAAAAATTTAAAGTTGAATAAAAGCCGTACGATTGTTACGATTATCGGTATTATGCTTTCGTGCGCTTTGATTATGGTTGTTGCCGGTATGGCGGCAAGCGCACAACAGACAATGGTAAACTTACAAATTAATATGACGGGTAATTATGATTTATTTGTAAAAGGAGCAAACAAAAAAATTATTGACAATGCGCAGGCAAACAGAAATGTAAAGGACATTTATATAAAACAAAATCTCGGTTGCGCATATCTGCCGCAGGCGAAATTTGACACAAAACCGTACATAAATGTGGTAGCATTTAACGAAAAATCATTTACAGACTGCTTTAATGTTACACTTAAAGAGGGCAGACTTCCGCAAAACGGAAACGAACTTGTGCTTTCGCAGAGTGTAATTGAAAACAGCAAGGCAGACTATAAACTCGGAGATACAGTTGCTCTTGATTTGGGGAAGAGAGTTTATGCTTCGGGTGACGAAATACCTTTAGATGATACGGATTATTTTAATGACACCAATGGTACAGAAAAGCTGGTCGATACTCATAAAAAGACTTACACTGTTGTAGGTGTGTTTAATAAGGTTTCTTCATCATATTTTGCGGCAGACAGCTTTTCCGCAAGCAGTTCCGCTTTCACTTTAGCTGAAGAAAATGCCGATATAAATGATTTGTTTATAAGCTTTACATCAGACGGTGAAAAAGATTATATTACAACGAGCGGTGAAATTTTAAATTTAACGGGTGACGATTTTGAGAGTTTAAAAAATATTTTTGAAGTTTATCTTGAAAACGGTGATTTTGATGAGGCGGATATAAACAAAGATTTGCTGAGATACAAAGGTTTTGCGCTAAGTGACGAGTATATGAGAATGCTTTTATCATTAGCTGTAATAATTATTGTAATTATTGCAATTTCAAGTATTTTTGTTATCCGCAACAGCTTTGCAATTTCAATTACCGAAAAAACAAAGTTGTACGGTATGCTTGCTTCAATCGGTGCTACATCAAAGCAGATAAGGCATAATGTGCTTTTTGAGGGCTTTGTGCTTGGCATAATCGGTATTCCGGCAGGCATTTTGCTTGGCGTAGGTGTAATTGCGTTGCTTGTGGTAATTTTGAACGCATTGCTCGAAAATATGCTGAACGGAATCTCATTTGTTTATGCTGTTCCATGGTGGGTAGCGGTTATTTCTGCTGTAATGTCAGCGGTTATTATTCTGTTTTCTACGCTTTCATCGGCTTTCAGAGCCTCAAGAATTGCTCCGATTACCGCAATCAGAGGCAACAATGATATTAAGATTAATAAAAAGAAAAGCTATAAATCACCGAAATTTATTAAAAAGCTGTTTGGTGTGGGCGGAGAAATTGCCTATAAAAACCTTAAACGCAGTAAAAAGAAGTACCGCACTACTGTGATTTCTATTATTGTAACAGTTGCAATGTTTATTTCAATTTCAACCTTTATTGAATACGGAATGAAAATTACAGGCGATCACTTTAAGGATATTTCTTACAATATTACTGTACATGCAAACGATAAGCTGTCGTATGATGAATACGAAAATATTTACAAAAGAATCATTGCTGATACGGATATAAATTCAAGTATAAAAGCCTGTGAAAATTATTATGGCAATATAGTGGGGCTTACCGATTATTATACGGAGGATGCCAAAGCGGCAGAGTTATCGGGCGGTGATTTAGCGTATGTGTTTGGTGTGGATAATAAGAGCTTTAAGGAGTATGTAACCGCACTTGGATATAATTATGATGATGTCAAGGATAAAGCACTTATTACGAATGATTTTAAATACTACAATTCGGATAATATTCTTATCAAGGGTAAGGAATTTGACTTGCCTATGAACACTGTTGTAAAGTTGTATCCTAACGGAACCCCGTCATATACTGAGGATGATATTAAAGAAATTCAGAAAACAGATCCTGATTTTGTATATAATCCGGATGATTATAAGTCTGTTGACCTTGTTATATATGATACAATTAATAAGGAAGTGCCGGGGTCTATAGTTTCAGGTATTATGAGTACCCTAAATGAGGGCAGTGTGCTTGTAAGTGAGGATTATTTTAAAAAGCTGTTTGGCGAGGATAATGACTATACAACAAGAGTCATTGTTATTGATTCGGCTGACCCTGTAAATACGGTAGAATATATAAATAATCTTGATATAGAAAATCTTGATGTTTTTAATATTAACGAGCAAAAAGAACAGATGAATGCCGTTGTGCTTATTATTGCAATCTTTGCTTACGGTTTTATTATTGTAATTTCACTTATCGGTATAACAAATGTGTTTAACACAATTAATACCAATATGCGTTTGCGTAGTAAGGAATTTGCGATGCTCAAGTCTATCGGTATGACAAAGAAAGAATTTAACAGAATGATAAGACTTGAAAGTCTGTTCTACGGTTTAAAATCCTTGCTTATCGGTGTTCCGCTCGGATTGCTCGGGGGTTATGCTATATTTAAGGCTACGGGAAATACCATTATGCTTGACTATTCATTCCCGACTATGGCTGTACTCATAAGCATAGTGTTCGTATTCTTTGTTGTATGGCTTATTATGAAAATTTCTATCAGCAAAGTGAATAAACAGAATATAATTGAAACCATACGCAACGATAATATTTGACATATCGGCTTACAGGGTGATATAATCACAAAAGAAGGGAAGTGTTAGTATGAAGATACTGCTTGTTGAGGATAACAAAAGCATAATAAAAGGACTTGAGTATGCTTTTGCACAGAACGGCTACAGTTGTGAATACTGTCTTAGTTTAGACGAGGCTGTACGAAAAGCACCTTTTAATTATGATGTAGCAGTGCTTGATATAATGCTTCCCGACGGAAACGGCTTTGATTTGTTTAAAAGAATTCGCAGATATTCTGATTTGCCTGTAATTTTTCTTACCGCTGTTGATGATGAAGACAGTGTAGTAAACGGACTTGAACTTGGTGCGGACGATTACATTACAAAGCCTTTTTCTACAAGAGAACTTATTGCACGCATAAAGCGAGTGGCGAATAAAAACAGTAAAAAGAACATAATTACAGTATCGGGCGTTACGCTTGATTTGGATAAATCGGCGGTGTTTGAAAACGGAAAACAGCTTGAACTTACCGCACTTGAATATAAATTATTGTCGCTGTTAATGCAAAATGCAGGTAAAGTGGTAACACGAGAACTGATATTTGAAAAAATATGGGATGTATCAGGCAACTTTGTAAATGACAATACTCTTACTGTGTACATAAAAAGAATACGCAAAAAGCTTGATGCGGATATAATAAAAACGGTAAAGGGAATGGGGTATCAGGTTGCGGAGGTCAGCGAATGAAAAATGCTCAAAAGTTTGTATGTGCGGGTCTTGCGGTAACAATTGTATTTTGTGTAATATCAGCTGCTTTTACTTTTATCGGTCTTGAGAATATAAGAAAAACAAGTAACGATACCATAAATCAGCTTGTAAATATACTGTTTGAAAAATACCCTGATGTCAGCGAAAAAGAAGTAGCCGAAATACTTAATAATAAAACCGAATATACGGATAATTCGGAATTTTTAAATAAGTACGGAATTTACCCCGAAAAGGATTGGGTTTCGTACAATAATCAAGGCTCATACAAATATGTGATTCTTTCGGTATCTGTTTGTATAGCGTTTGGACTTGCTTTTGCGGTTCTGTTTTTAGGGTATTTAAAAATTCAAAAGAAACAGACTATGGATATTGCAAAGCGGATTGAGCGTATAAATCTGGGTGATTATTCATTACAGATTGATCGAAACAGTGAAGATGAACTCTCACTGCTTGACAATCAAATTTACCGAACTGCCGTAAAATTCAGAGAGCAGGCGGAAAATTCAAGGAAAGACAAGGAAAACCTGCAAAAATCATTGTCGGATATATCACATCAGCTTAAAACTCCGCTTACATCAATAATTGTAATGGTTGATAATATTCTTGACGATGACGATATGCCGCTTGAAATAAGGCGTGAATTTTTAAGCGATATAAAGCATAATACAAGCACTGTTTCATTCTTGGTGCAAAGCCTGCTTACACTTTCAAAACTTGATGCAGAGGCAATCAGATTTAAATACGCAGATGTCGATGTAAAAAACATTATTGATGAATGTATTAAAAATACGGCAGTAATGGCTGAAATTTGCAATGTAAGTGTAGAAACATTGTGTGACGACACATACAAACTTAACTGCGATAAAAAATGGCTTTGCGAGGCTGTTACGAATATAATTAAGAACTGCATTGAACATTCACAGAACGGAAATATAAAAATAACCGCTGACCAAAATAAACTTTATACAAAAATCAGCATAAAGGATAACGGCAGCGGTATTACAAAAGAAGATTTGCCTCATATATTTGAACGATTTTATAAGGGCAAAAACTCAAGTGATGACAGTGTGGGTATAGGACTTTCGCTTGCAAAGACAATTATTGAAAAGCAAGGCGGATACATAAGTGTATCGTCTGAACTTAATAAAGGCAGTGAATTTGTAATAAAATTCTTTAACAACTGAATATCAACAAAAAACAGGTTGCCGCTTAATTGCGACAACCTGTTTTTGTATCTTAGATTTCAATGCTTTTGATTGAATCAAACTCGTCCTGAATTTCTTTTGAAGGTTTCTTTGCTATAAGAGAAACTATAATATTTACGATAAGCGCAAGTGCAAAACCTAAAACAAGAGAATAAAGATTTGTTGCTTTGTAAAGAGTTACACCGTTTACGAGTGGTAAATAGTCCCATACAATAACTGTAAGTGCGCCTGTTGCCATACCGCTGATTGCACCTGCAAGTGTTGAGCGTTTCCAGAATAACGCAAGAAGTACAACCGGACCGAAAGCAGAGCCAAAACCTGCCCATGCGTCAGAAACAAGTCCCATAATACTTGAGTTAGGATTAATGGCAATTACAAAGCCGATAATTGCAACAACAACTACCGCAACCTTACCGATGTTAAGAGCACTTTTCTCTGTAGCGTTTTTCTTAACGCCTTTGTAAATATCCTCTGATACGGCAGATGCGGTAACAAGGAGCTGGCTGTCGGCTGTTGACATAATAGCGGCAAGAATACCGCAAAGGAATATACCGCCGATGAATATCATTATTCCGTTATCGGAGAAGATCTGCTGAATAAGTCTGATAAATACTGTTTCGCTTGCTGTAGTGTCAAGGTTTTCAATAAGGTAACCTCTTGCAACAATTCCGATAAGGCAAGATGCGGCAAGTGAAATGATAACCCATACGATAGCAATTTTTCTTGACTTTTTGATTTCAGAGTCACTTTTTACCGCCATAAATCTTATAAGAATGTGTGGCATACCAAAGTATCCGAGACCCCATGCAAGGTTAGAAATGATAGAAACGGCAGAAACATTTGAACCGTCATCATTTTTTAAGAAGTTAAGGTAATTATCGGGGTTTGTTACACCGCTGTCGATAAGTGACTGTGAGAAACTGTTGTTATACGTAAGAGCTACATAAGCGATTATCGGAACCGCCATAATGGCAACAAGCATTAAAAGTCCCTGTATAAAGTCAGTGTAGCAAACAGCCTTAAATCCGCCGAGAAATGTATAAACAAGAATTACAATTACAGCAACTATAAGACCGATTGTATATACAGTGTTGTAGTTTTCAGAGTTGCCGAAAAGTGTAGCGAAAAGCTTTGCGCCCGAACTGAATGCCGAGGCTGTATATACTGTGAAGAATATTGCAATAATAATGGCAGATACCATTTTTATTACGCCCTTATCGTCACGGTAACGGTTCTGGAAAAAGCTCGGAATTGTAAGTGAGTTTCCTGCAACGATTGTATATTTTCTTAATCGTGCCGAAACAATGTACCAGTTGAGTATAGTACCGATCAAAAGTCCGACTGCTATCCATACCTCACCTGTTCCCGCAAGGTAAACCGAACCCGGAAGTCCCATAAGCAGCCAACCGCTCATATCGGAAGCCTGTGCAGAGAGTGCAGCGGTCCAGCCGCCAAGATTTCGTCCGCCGAGGAAATAGTCCTCGTTGTTCTTTGTGCCCTTAGACGATACAAAGCCAATAATTATCATAATGACCATATATGCCGCAAAGGAGCATAAAACTATTATATTTGCTGTACTCATATTTTCCTCCTCTATTTTGTTATTAAACACAAATACTCTTTAATAGTACCAAATTTCAGCAAAAAAATCAAGTATATTCAATGTTGTAGCAGATTTATACAATAAAATATTTTTATATAATTGTATATTTATTACAGCAGAGCCAATAATAACAACGGAGGTGCTATTTATGAGCGAAAATAACAGCAGAAAGAAAAAGAGCAGATATGAAAAGGCAGGATTCTATACTGCGCTTTCTATCTGCTTAATAGCCGTAACTATGGCAGTGTATTCAACATATAATACTATATCGGGAGCAAAAGAACCTACGGAGCAACCCACCACCACGGCAGTGGAGGTAAATAATCAGGTGACAGGTATAACGGAGATTGCAGAGGAAACTACATTTCCTAAAGTTGCAAATGAAATAACTGTTCCTACAATATCGGTTACAATTCCCCCTTACACCGAACCTACCGAGCAGGACACAACAAGAAATGCCTTACAAACTATGCTTTCAACCGATTTAACTCTAAGTTATCCGCTAAATCAGAAAAACATTATAAGAGAATACAGCGAGAAAACAGTGTATTATAAAAGTCTTAATGTATGGAAATCGCATCTCGGAGTGGATTTTGCGGGTGAGATAGGCGATGAAGTAACCGCAATGACAGGCGGTGCGGTAATAAAGGTTGACGAGGATAAACTGTACGGAAAAACGGTAGAGATTGCAACCGATAATGCCGTAGTTATTTACAGCGGATTAAACGGAATAACCGTAAAAGAAGGCGATTCGGTAGAAAACGGACAGAAAATCGGTGTAATAGGTGCAGTTCCTTGTGAAGTACACGACAAAAATCATATTCATGTTGCCGTTAAGATAGACAGACAATTTGCAGACCCGCTTTCATTTATCAGCAACGGGGAATAAAATCTCCGTTTTTATCATAGATATAATTATGGCACGCCCTCGTATCGTTTCAGGGGCAAACAAAAAAGTGATGGTTGATTTCAGCCATCACTTTTATCTTATTCGTATTCACGATTTACAATTTTACAAAGTACGGTTATCTTTCGCTCTGATGCCATTCTTCATTGCCAAAGATAAAATCATCAATATCCATTACAATAATTCTCATAAAAACACCTCCTATATTATAGTAAACAATACCATTATATTCAGGAAGTGCAGGAATTATACAGGATTACTTGTTAATAATATTTAAGTATTCACAAATAATGTCAACTGCCTGCTCGGTAGATAGAGCTGTACTGTTAATGCACAAATCATAGTTATCTGCCAAGCCCCACTTTTTTCCTGAATAGAAACTGTAGTAGTTTGCTCTGTTTTTGTCTGCTTTTAATACTGCCTGCTTTGCACGAGCGGGATCAATACTTTGTCTTTCGACTGCTCTCTTAGTTCTTACATCAATGTCAGCATAGATATAAATTTTAGCGAGGTTTTGGTGATCCTTCAAAACATAATCCGCACATCTGCCAACGAATACGCATGGACCTTCATTGGCAAGCTGCTTGATAATCTTGTGCTGTAAAATGTAGAGCTTGTCATTAACAGGTAAATCACCCATAGATGAAAAACCGTTACCGTAATTATAAAGTCCTAATGAAAGAGAGTACAAAAGGCTGTTTGTAGCCTTTTCATCAACATTTTCAAATACTTCAGGACTAATTCCGCTCTCTTTGGCTGCTAAAGATATAAGCTCCTTATCATAGAATGGAATGCCAAGGCGTTCTGAAAGAGCCTTTCCTATGTTGTGACCGCCTGAACCGTACTGTCTTGTAATTGTAATAATGTTATTGCAACTCATATCATAACCTCCGGTGCAAAGAAATGTATGGAAAAGTAACTTGTATTACTTACTCTATACATATATATAATATCATAATTTTTGAAAAAATCAAATGAATTATACAATTTTTACAAAATTTGTGTAATCAATATAAATTGATTTGAGTTGCTTTGTGCACTATTACCATATAGCACATAAGAAATATATTGAGTTTGTACGAAGTCTGTCTGATGTATAACTATACAGTTGAAATAAGTAATTTCCTGTAATACAGTTATTTATCAATATAAGACTTTATCTTAAGATTACATATATACTATTAAAGATAAAAGTAATTTTTGAAATTAAATCAGTTTTCAATTTAATAATCGTGATACATGATTTTATTAGATATATATGTTAGAGAGTATTATTTCAGACTAAAAATAGTATATTCCATATATGTAAACACTATATATTGAGTTTATAAGAATAAAGTAAAAATTATTTAAAATTTTTTGAAAAAAATTGAAAAAAGGGGTTGCAATTTGTAAAAAGGAGTGATATAATAACGAAGTCGCTTGAGGAAAGCACAAACAACAGAAAGGTTTGA
>OIWM01001510.1_pt1 | contig 22412 bp, 15 predicted proteins | sample 1587451 | NCBI WGS metagenome assembly OIWM01 (sample SAMEA3888907, study PRJEB22519) | human gut metagenome | biome: human gut; feature: human-associated habitat; material: faeces | place: Denmark | collected 2011
ATGAGTTGGTAGTGAGAGTGGAGCAAGCTGGTCTGCTTTCCATCAGCGATACGATTATATTAAAACAAAGGAGGACTTACTCGATGAGAGAAGTAAAAGCAGTAAAGATTAATGCAGCAGATTTTGCACCGTACGGAACATTTTGCAGTATGACAGAACCAGAGGGATATCCACTGGAGGGAGAGATTCATAAATTCTATCCGGACCGTATCTCAGGAACCTGTGTTGGAACAATGGCATTTTCACCGATTGAAGTTCGCAAGGACGAAAGAATTGTCAAGATGGCGGAATATCATACAACTACATGGGAAGGAATTGTTGCTCTTGATGACGACATGCTTATCCATGTTGCACCTGCTTCCGGCGGAACACCGGTTCCGGAACTTGCGAAGGCTTTCCTTGTACCAAAGGGATGCATGGTAAAGATCAATGCAGCGATCTGGCATCTGTGTCCACTTCCGGCGAATAATGAGGTACTTCATGCAATGATCGTACTTCCGGAATGTACTTATGCAAATGATTGTACGGTTGTTGAATTTGAAGAGAAAGATTGGTTTAAGATAATATTATAAAGATGAAACAGATTGATTTTGACCACGGAACAGTTACAGGAAATATTTTAGGAGCAGCGTTACCGATGCTTGTGGCTCAGATACTGAGCCTTTTGTACAATATCGTAGACCGTATTTATATTGCCAGAATTCCGTCCGTGGGAACAACAGCGCTTGGAGCAGTGGGATTGTGCTTTCCAATCATTGTGATCATCACTGCATTCAGCAATTTATTTGGAAGTGGCGGTGCCCCGTTATTTTCAATTAACCGAGGCAAAGGAAACATAAAAAAAGCAGAAGCGATCATGAATACATCATTTTCAATGCTGTGCATTTGTGGAGTGGCATTGATGGTGATCGGAATGCTGTTCGCAAGTTCGATTCTGGTGTTGTTCGGGGCGTCGGAAGAAGGGCTGTCTTACGCATATCCATACATGATGATTTATTTGATCGGAACAGTCCCATCTATGATTGCAACAGGGATGAACCCATTTATTAATGCGCAGGGATATGCAACTTCAGGAATGTTATCGGTTACAATTGGAGCCGTTGCCAATCTGATTCTGGACCCATTGTTTATATTTGGATTGAATTTAGGCATAAAAGGAGCGGCGATCGCAACAATCATTTCCCAGACTTTATCGGCAGCATATGTATTTTATTTCTTGAGAAAGAAAGCGGAATTGAAAGTGCGGGTGCTGTCAAAAGGAGAATGGAAAGCATGTAGAGATGATGCGAAGAATATTGTGAGCCTTGGAAGTGCAGGGTTTATCATGCAGCTGACCAATAGTCTGGTAACAATATGTTGTAACAGCGTCTTATCAGGAATTGGCGGTGATGTATATATCTCTGTTATGACGATCGTATCAAGTGTTCGTCAGATGGTGGAAACTCCGATCTATGCTATCAATGAAGGAACTTCTCCGATCTTGAGCTATAATTATGGAGCCCGGCGCCCAATGAAAGTGAAGAAAGCCATCCGCGTACTGACTTGCATGATATTGATCTATACAGCAATTACGTGGAGCGTGATTATTTTCGAACCGGAATTTCTAATCGGAATTTTCAGCACAGATAGAGAACTGCTTGCTGATTGCGTAGATGCACTGAAACTTTATTTCGCAGCATTTATATTTATGGATCTGCAATATGTTGGTCAGACCGTTTTCAAATCATTGAACAAGAAGAAGCAGGCAATTTTCTTTTCATTACTTAGAAAAGTATTTATAGTTGTGCCATTAATATATTTGTTTCCATATACATTTCACATGGGAACAAGAGGTGTGTTTTTAGCAGAACCGATATCAAATGTAATTGGAGGAAGTTTGTGTTTTATTACAATGCTGGCAATTGTAATGCCAGAGTTGAAAAGAATGAAGGAGGAGAAGCATGAGTGAGTTAGATGTGATTCAAGGTTTTTTTAAGAAGGAGCAGAAAGATAAAATTGACAAATATCGTATTTTAAATGAAACGGTTGTAAAGGGACAAATCCTTTTTACAGGATCATCATTGATGGAACAATTTCCGATAAATGAATTGTTAATGACTGAGAAAATGGATTATATTATTTACAACCGCGGAGTTGGCGGGTTCACAACAGATGATATGTTAGAAAATATGGATGTTCAGGTGTTTGGTACAGAGCCGTCTAAGATTTTTATTAATATTGGAACAAATGATATTAGTGATCCGTCGATTTCTTTTGAGGAAGCACTTACACATACCATAATAAATTATGAGAAGATTCTGGTGCAAATTAAAGAAAAATTGCCGGAAACACAGGTGTATATGATGGCATATTATCCTGTTAAAGAGGATGATCCGTTGCCAGAGGGGGAATTGGGCAGAACGATGTTTAAAAATCGGAATAATACAAATATACCGATAGCTAATGAAGAAGTTAAAAAACTGGCCGATAAATTTGGCTATACATATATTGATGTGAATACTGGATTGACAGATGTAAATGGAAATTTAAAAGAGGAGTATACGATAGAAGGTGTACATATGTATGCAAATGCGTATAGGTGTGTTTTAGAGAATCTTAAGCAGTATCTGTAAGTTGGAGAGCCGGTTGGGGACGGAGTTTAGTGGCTTTTAAATTACAATTCCAATCACATGTACGATCCATGCGGCAACCCAGGCAATCACACACTGCCAGATTACAACGCCGATAGCCCATCTGCTGCATCATATTGCATACCTTATGTGAAACAGCTCCCATTGCTACGAGTTTTGGTTTAGAGTCACACTTCTTGAGGTAGTACTCACGAAGAACTGGATTTTTAGCTTCTCCATTATGGGAGATACTGATGCTTTGTAGAGTTAACGTGTGAATCACACGTCTGGCGATGGCGGAACCACGCTTAGACATTTGAACCTTGGTGCCTTCAAATTTACCGGATTGCTTTACGGCTGGATCAAGACCGAAATAAGCGAAAAGTTGTTTTGGCTTTGAAAATGCTGAAAAGTCACCGATCTCACCCATGATGGATACAGCAGACAAGAAGCCAGCACCTTTAAATGTTTCAATCAAATGAATCTGCTTGACAAAGTCGGCATCTTCATTAGCATCAACAAGCTCATGGAGCGATTCAAGAATGTTGTTGATTTCTTCATCATATTTACGTATGAAGCTGATATAAAGGCGAATACGCTTGATGTTGCTGTCTATGATGTAACCAAACTGATTTGCATCAGTTGCCGCCTGAATTATGGCATTATACTTATTTTGAGCATATGTAAGTCCAAAGTGAGCTGTTGATTTGATGATATCAATAATCTCTTGCTTGTCTGTTTTAAGAAAAGCTGATGGAGAGGTATAAGTCTCCAATAATGTAAGAGAAGTCTTAGTGATGATAGGATTAATAACCGAGCAGTTAAAACCCTTATCACGAAGATAGCAGAAGAGTGGGTAATGATAAATTCCCGTGGATTCGAGGAAAATGCGACTTTCCAAAGAATACAACTCTTCTGCTTCTTTTATTTTAGAAACAGCGGTTGTAAGGGAATCAATACTGTTATGTAGGATTTTGTAAGGTTTTCCTACGAATTGTTGGTTTGGAATCCTTGTTTGAAATGATGTATGGGGTGGAAAAAGAGAAGATTCCAGTGAAGAAGAACTGGGAGATCGGAACCTGTCGTTCGATTGATTATCCGAAGTTCTCCAATTTCCAGCCAATCACAAAATTTGAGGATTATGGAAAGAAAGAGAAGAAATTCTCGGGGTTCATTGCCTACAGAAATCAGATGGAGCTGTCAAAAGACCAGGACAGAAGATATATTTTATTCATCCCGGAAGCTGGAGAGGATGTAGAGTTCTTTGTAAATGGAACAAGTCAGGGAATCCAGATCCTGCCACCGTTTTTATATGATATTACGGAGGCAGTACAGGATGGAGAGAATGACATCCGAATTGAAGTGGCAACTACGCTGGAACGGGAACGTGGAGCGAATAAGGAAAACAGGCACCGATTAGGATTTATAGTACGGTGAAAATATATCAGATTTAATATGGATTAAAATCTTATTCATTCCGATACTGTGTTGGTGTCAATCCAGTCATTTTTTTGAATACAGCGGAAAAATGGCTCGGATTGGCAAAACACAGTTCATCACTGATCTCCTGCATATCGATCGAAGGATTTTTGAGCATTAATTTTGCATACGCAATCCGTTTTTCCATGATGTATTCAGAGATAGAAACACCGGTTTCCTTTTTAAAGCAGGTGGAGAGGTAATATTTTGTATATCCGAGTGTATTGGCAAGTTCTTCCAGGTTGATCTTCTCTCTATAATGTGTGTCCAAATAAGTGATACATTCACGAATCATTGGATTTTTAATCGCAGAGAGTGTGGCTTCATGTACCTGATTGGTGATATCAAAATACATCGTCTCGATCAGCTGTATGACTTCTGTAATGTTGCTTGCAGCTTCAATTGACTGGATATAGTAATCGCTGCAGGTGTAAGCTTTCTCAAATGAAATTCCCCCCTGAATGGCAGCACGTGTGAAGATCGTGACAAGACCGATTCCCTCATCTTTCTTCTGGCGCAGAGGATCTCCCGGACACATGGTACCGACCTGTGCGGAAGAGATCTGGTTTGAAAAATCAGAAAAAGGAATTCCATCCTGTACACTTTGGGAAAGGAGTGTTTCATAGTAGTAAGGGGAATGTTCGGAAGCAGTGAAATCCTCTTCCTTCTCTTTGCTCTGTGACATTGGATTTTCCTGTAATTTAATATCATTCACTGTAATTAGTGCATCATTCAGTGTATAGTAGAGCTGACAGACATAGTGACTCAGAAAAGCGGTTGGAAGAACCGGAATCTGGTCAATCAGGCTGAGCAGCTCTGTTTTTGATTTTACGGACATATTTTGGATGTCCATTTTTTCTTTTATATAACTGTCAGAAGTGTAGGAACTGAAGACAGGTCCAAGCAGATGAATATTGACGAGTTTTTTCTGTTCCGTATAGGCAGGAACGGCCGCCCATAGAAAGAAAAAGTCATCGAATAAGAAGACTGGTTCCATGGAGGACTGAAAGTGCTGCTTCATATATGTATTGCAGGAACTTAAAGAAAAAATATTCTTTAAAGGAGCGGAATCCGGATGATTGCTGTAGGAAAAATCGTATTCCGGTGTCAGGTGCCAGGAATAGAGTGATGCAGTATTTAAAAATAAGTCTTCCATATAGTTCAGATATGCGTAATTGCTCAAATGTAGTCCCTCCCAATTCTTTCATGTTATTAACTTTCAAATTTCTCTCCACTATTATATATTAAAAAATGCGAATTTCTATCATAAATTAATGAAAATAAAAATAGAACATGAAAATATAATAGAAAACAAGAAATTATAACAGAAATAAGACTTGAAGTTTGCTAACATGGACTCATCAGAAAAAGGAATGGAGGAAAAGCAATGGAACGTGACTTGAAGAAGTTGGTAGCGTCCATGACACTGGAAGAAAAAGCCGGGATGTGTTCTGGGGCAGATTTCTGGAATACAAAGGCTGTGGAACGGCTCGGAATTCCAAGCGTGATGATGTCTGATGGTCCTCACGGAATGCGGAAGCAGGAAGGGGAAGCAGACCACCTTGGATTGAATGAGAGTGTGGAAGCAGTTTGTTTTCCGGCACCCTGTGCAACAGCGAGCAGCTTTGATGTAGATCTGATCCGTCAGATGGGAGAAATCCTGGGAGAAGAATGTCAGGCAGAGGACTTGAGCATGCTGCTTGGACCGGCAGTAAATATCAAGAGAAGTCCGCTGTGTGGAAGAAACTTTGAATATTTTTCGGAAGATCCTTATCTTACAGGAAAGATGGCAGCAGCTTACATCAATGGCGTGCAGAGCTGGGATGTAGGAACGAGTATCAAGCATTTCGCAGTGAACAACCAGGAGTACAAAAGAATGTGTGTTTCTTCAGAAGTATCTGAACGTGCATTTCGTGAGATTTATCTTCCGGCATTTGAGGAAGCTGTGAAAGAAGCTCAACCGAAAACAGTAATGTGTAGTTATAATAAGATCAACGGAGTGTTTGCTTCCGAGAATGAAGATCTGCTGACGAAAATCCTGCGAGACGAATGGGGATTTGAAGGCTATGTTGTGACAGACTGGGGCGCAGTCAACGACAGAGTCAAAGGATTGAAAGCCGGAGTAGATCTGGAAATGCCATCAACTGGTGGGTATAATGATAAGAAGATTGTGGAAGCGGTCAAGAGTGGAGAACTGGACGAGAAAGTGCTCAATCGTGCGGTGGAGCGAATGCTGAAAGTAATCTTTTCTTATGTGGATCACAGACATTCGGAAGCAGTCTTTGACAGAGACAAAGATCATGAAAAATCCGTAGAGATTGAGACAGAATGTGCAGTTCTTTTGGAAAATAACGGCGTCCTTCCAATGAAGGAAGAACAGAAGATTGTTTACATCGGTGAATTTGCAGAAAAGCCGCGTTATCAGGGCGGTGGATCAAGCCATATCAATTCAAGTAAAGTAGTGTCCGCATTAGAAGCAGCACAGGAAAAGAACAGGAATGTAACTTATGTGAAAGGCTTTTCCAGTGAGCGGGATGAGATCGAGGCACAGGAAGTAGAGAAGGCCGTTCAGGCTGCAAAAGAAGCAGACATTGCAGTTGTTTTCGCAGGTCTGCCAGATGCATTCGAGTCCGAGAGTTATGACCGGAAAGATATGAAGCTTCCGGCGTGTCAGAATCATCTGATCGAAGAGGTGGCTAAGGTACAGCCGAATCTTGTTGTGGTGCTTCACAACGGAAGTCCGGTTGAGACTCCATGGGCTGAGCAGACAGCAGCAATCCTGGAGATGTATCTTGGAGGTCAGGGTGTCGGAGAAGCGTGTGACCGATTACTTTACGGTCAGGCCAATCCAAGTGGAAGACTTGCAGAGACGTTCCCGCTTCGCTTAGAGGATAATCCAAGTTATCTCTCCTTTGGCGGAGATGGAAAGACAGTGGATTATACCGAAGGAGTCTACGTCGGATACCGTTATTATGAGGCAAAGAAACAGCCGGTACGCTGGGCATTTGGACACGGATTGTCCTATACAGAATTTAAGTACGATCATTTGACAGTATCATCGAAAGAACTGGATGATGAGAATGAGATTATAGTAGAAGTAGATGTTACAAATGTTGGCGCATGTGCAGGAAAAGAAGTGGTACAGTTATATGTAGCAGACAAGAATGGAACCGTAAACCGACCGGTAAAAGAACTGAAAGGATTCACAAAGCTTTTCCTTCAGCCGGGAGAGACGAAGAAAGCACAGATGAAAATCAGTGCAAGAGATCTGTCCTTCTACAGTGAAGAAATCAAAGACTGGTACGCACCTTCGGGAACTTATGAACTTCTGGTAGGGCATGCAAGCGATGATATCCGGGTAAGCTGTGAGATTCAGTTTACGACAAAGAAGCTACTTCCATTCCAGGTGACAGGTGCTACAACGATTGGAGAACTTCTTGCAGATTCCAGAACAGCCGCTGCGACAATGGAATTACTTGCACCACTGCAGCAGACGGGAGAGAATGGAGAAGAGATCAGTGAGGCGGATCAGCAGATGATTCAGGCAATTTTGGAAGGATTGCCGCTAAAATCATTATCTATTGCAGGTGTAAGTGGAGAGATGATAGAAGAAATTATTCATAAATTGAATGAGTTGTGTTAAAAGGGAGAGGAGAACGAAAGATGGGCAAAGACAAAATCAAATTCAAAGAAAAACTGGCCTATGCAACCGTAAACTTTGGTAACATACCGATTATGACGATCATCAACGGATATCTGCTGATCTTCTATACGAATATCTGTGGATTAAGTCCGGCGGCATGTGCCACATTGTTCCTGATTGCAAGAATCCTGGATGGATTAAATGATCCTCTGGTTGGATTCGTGATCGATCACTGTCCGAACACGAAATTTGGACATTTCCGTCCGACATTAATTGTAGGAACCATTCTTTGCAGTGCAAACTTCCTGATGTTGTGGTTTGGACCGATGATGGCTCCATCCGGAAAACTGGCGATTGCTTATGTTTCCTACATTTTACTTGGAGTTTTGTTCCCGGTTATGGATATTTCCCTGAACAGTCTTCTTCCGGTTATGACAGAGGATATGAACGAAAGAAACTCTCTTAGTTCGGTAAAAGGCCTTGCTTATGTGGTAGGTGCGCTGGTTGTTGGAGTTGCTGCACCGTTGATCCTCGGAGATACATCCAATAAAGATGGATATATTAAACTGATCATCATTACAGTTGCAGTGATTTTTTTCTGTTCGATTATCGGAACGCTTGGAGTAAAAGAGCGTATCAAACCACAAAAAGAAAAGAGTTATACGATTAAACAGTTATTCCAGATTTTAGCGCAGAAACCGGTATATATTACATTCCTCGTTGTATTGCTTTATACAATTGGAACCAATATTGTCAGTGCAGTTAACACATATTTTTATACTTATATATTAGGAGACTTAAGCTGGGCAGCAATTTTGTCATTAGTAATGTGTGTTACAATCTTTCCGGCAACCATGGTCGTGACAAAATTCATTGCGAAATATGGAAAGAAAAAGATGTATGCGATTGGTCTTGCAATTGCAGGTCTGATTCCTCTGATCCGTCTGATTAATGTAAAGAGTATTCCGATTCTTATTATTTCATCATTGATCACAGGAATCGGAAGTGGATTCGCAGCACCGTTGAATTATGGAATCCAGGCAGACAATACAGACTATATTGAAGTGAAAATGGGAATTCGTGCAGAAGGCGCAGTAGCCTCTCTTTCCAGCTTTATTTCCAAATGTGCAATGGGAATCGGCGGAGCAATTCCGGGATATATGCTTCAGATGGCAGGATTCAATGCAGCAGCTGAAGTACAGACACAGAGTGTAATCAATGTAATCATTTTCTGTCTGATTATCCTTCCGGCAATCATCAACGTGGTTGGAATTGGTATTTTTGCAAAAGCATATCCTCTGACAAGTGAAAAACTGGCAGAGCAGACAAGAATTCTGCAGGAACGACATTCCGCAGACAAAGCAGAATAAAATAGATTCATGGATACCGGTCATTTGTATGGGAATGGCCGGTAATGTAGCATAAGGAGAACGTTATGGGTAAGATTTACGCAGCAAAGACAAATCATATCACCAATCCGGTTGGATTTTATATGGAACAGATTGTATTTTCCTGGAAAGTGAAAGAATGTGAAGGAAAGAAGCAGAAAAATGCAAGAATTCTGATTAGTAAAGAGAAAGACTTTTCAGAAATCCTCTTTGATACAAAGGAAGCAGAACTTGACAGCTGTGGAACAAAAGTGAATTTTCAGACAGCACCGTATACGAGATATTACTGGAAAGTTATCGTGACGACAGATCAGGGAGAAGTAGTAGGATCTGATGTACAGTTTTTTGAGACTGCAAAGCAGGACGAAGCATGGACCGGAAAGTGGATTACCTGTAGTTGGAAAGAAGGAAGACATCCAATCTTTTCCAAGTTGGTTTCTACGGAAAAAGAGGTCGAGCGGGCAAGACTCTATATCTGTGGTCTGGGACTGTACGAGGCATATTTTACCTCGAATAAGATCGGAAAACCAGAAAAAATCGGAAAGGAATATCTGGCTCCATACTGCAACAATTATGATCAGTGGATCCAGTACCAGACCTATGATGTGACAGAGCAGATGAAAGCAGGGGGAGAACTTTCTGTTCTTCTCGGAGACGGATGGTACAAGGGAAGATTTGGTTTCAGTCAGCCGGAGAAGAAATGTTTCTTTGGGGATGCATGGAAGTTGATCGCAGAAGTTCATGTCGATTATGTGGATGGATCCAAAGAAGTAATTGGGACAGATGAATCCTGGAAAGTAACGGAAAGTAAGATTTCTTTTTCAAATATCTATGATGGGGAGAAGAGAGATGATACTTTACCGGATGTTCCAGAATCAGCAGCGCTTCTTGCAGAGGAGCCAAAGGGCAGACTGATGGAACGCTTATCTCTTCCTGTAATGGTTCATAAAGAAATGAAACCAATTGAGCTGATTCATACGCCGGCAGGAGAACAAGTATTTGATCTCGGACAGGAGATTACGGGAATTTTCAAGTTCCATGTAAAGGAACCAGTAGGAACTGAAATCCTGATTCAGACAGGCGAAGTGCTTCAGGATGGGAACTTCTATAATGGAAACCTGAGAACTGCAAAGTCAGAATATCATTATATTTCCGATGGAACAGAAAAAGAAATCGTTCCGCATTTTACTTATTATGGTTACAGATATGTGAAAGTGAGTGGCGTTACAAATCTGTCCTGTGATGATTTTACAGCGCTTGTTCTTTGCAGTGACTATGAGAAAACAGGACGCTTAGAGACAGGACATGAGCTTGTGAACCAGTTGATTTCCAATGTAGAGTGGGGAATGAGAGGAAACTTCCTGGATGTCCCGACGGACTGTCCACAGAGAGATGAACGAATGGGATGGACGGGAGATACACAGGTATTCTCTGCAACAGCAAGTTATCTTGCGGATACTTATGCGTTTTACAGAAAATTTTTATATGACATGTATCAGGAACAGCTGTTGACAGATGGTATGGTACCGGAAGTTGTACCAACATTTGGTCCGAGTAAGACATCTTGTGCATGGGGAGATGCAGCATGTATCATTCCGTGGAATGTCTATTTGTTCAGTGGAGATAAGACCATACTGGAACAGCAGATTGACAGCATGAAAGCATGGGTGGATTATATCAGAAAGGTGGATGGCGAGCATCACGGATGGAGAAACTCATTCCATTACGGTGACTGGCTGGCACTCGACCGTCCGGGAGCAAAAGAAGGAAATGTATATGGTGCGACAGACGAAGCTTATATTGCAGACGTCTATTATGCAGCCAGTGCGCAGATTGTTGCGAAAGCAGCAGGAGTATTAGGAAAATCTGAGTTGCAGAAGGAATATCAGGAAATTGCCGATCAGCAGTGGAAGGTAGTGAAGGACGAATACTTTACAGCAACCGGAAGATGCGCAATCAAGACACAGACAGGTCTTACTCTTGCATTAAAATATCACCTGTCAGAAAATGAAACAATGACAGCCAAGATGCTGAAAACACTGTTCCGTCAGAATAAGTACAAGCTGAATACCGGATTTATAGGCACACCACTTCTGTGTAATATTCTAACAGAGAATGGAATGTCAGACATTGCTTACCAACTGCTTTTGAATGAGGAATTCCCAGGATGGCTCTATGAGGTGAAACTGGGTGCAACAACTGTGTGGGAGAGATGGAACTCATTGGATGAGAGCGGACATGTCTCAAGTACAGGAATGAACAGCCTGAACCATTATTCTTACGGAGCAGTGCTGGAATGGGTTTACAGACATGTAGCAGGTATTGATGTAACAGAACAGAATCCGGGTGGAAGAAAGATGAAGATTTATCCAAAGATAAATGCGGAATTAGGTTATGTAGATTCTGCCTGTGGAACCTATCAGAGCAGTTGGAAGATACTGGATGGAAATAAAATACAGTTGCGTTTTTTTGTACCTTTCGGATGCGAAGCGGAAATCAGTCTGCCGTATGCACCGGACAGTGTATATGAAGAGAAAGAGAATCCATTGTTTGCAAATGTGAAAGATGGAGTCTGCCTTGTAGAAGCCGGAAACTATGAAGTGACCTATGAAGCAGTAGTGCCATTAAAGAAAACTTACAGTGTGGATTCCACGATGGAGGAGATCCTGAGCAATCCGAAGACGAGAAGTTTCCTTGGTTCTATGATGGATGTGGATACAATTCCGGATATCGTATATGACATGTCCTTGAGAGATGTGGCAAAGATGTTTGCAGGAGAGATGGAAGAAGAGCAGGAGAAGATGCTGAATGCGGCATTGGGGCAGTTTTGATTATAAATGAAGGAAGAGCACACGGAAAGTATCTGTGTGCTCTTATAGTGTCTGTTTGTACTTGATTTTATTTTATCTTTAATTCTACGGATTTTTCCTCAAATCCCTCACCGGATACTGTCAGAGTACACAGCCCAGCCTCATATCCGCTCTGAACAATCGCCGTTGCAACTCCGCGATAAGAAGTAAAGTCTCCTGCAGTGTAATTCTCATCCGTAATCGGATTGGCAGAACCAAACGCAGCCAGTTTACCGGCACCTTTTACATCTGCGTGCAGTTTGATTGCTGCATCAGGAACGACAACGCCATTCTCATCTACGATTTCAATCCGGATATAAGCAAGTGCATGGCCGTTTGCAGACAGTTCAGTTTTCTCCGGAATCAGACGGATTGTCTTTGCAGAAGCAGCAGTAGTCAGCGTATCACGGGAGAGTTCTTTTCCGTCTTTGTAGCTGACAGCCTCTAAGGTTCCCGGAAGATAAGTCAGATCAAAGAGAAAACTCTTTGGAAGGTCTGCTGCGAGTCGTGTTCCGGCAGTGAGTTTCCCAATGGAAGTTCCATTCTGAATCAGCTCCACTTCATCTCCGTTTGAGAAGACGGCAACCTGAACTGGTTTATGATCTGCATCTTTCCAATTCCAGTTCTTGGTAACGTCAGTGAATCCCCAACTGCTGATCAGTTCAGTTTTACCAAAGACAGAAGGATCATAGGAGTATAAATAAGTCTTGTCGCTTCCCCATACAATACTGCGATATGCTCCCTGCGGTAATAATCCACCATTGATATCTACATCTGCGTCATTGGCAAGTCTCCATGGGAACGCGGAACTGTGTGACATCAGAGCAAATGGTCCCATTTTCAATAAAGGATCATCCGGATCTAAGAAGACAGATTTTCCGATTCCGGCTTCACCGATATAATCATAAGCAGTCCATGTAAAATCTCCAATTACATAGGGAGTTGCTTCCACCATAGGCCAGCGCATGCCGATTTCTTTTGGATAATTCTCTGATCCGAGAATGACACGCTCTGGGAACATCTCATGATCTAATGGGTATTTGTCTTCCATGTAGTTATATCCAACAATGTCCAGTCCGTTTGTAAAGGCTTCTGAATATTCTTCCCAACTGGTATCATTTTTTCCAGTATCAGCATTTTGAACCGAAGCGGCTTCTCCGGAAATTTCTGCCAGGATTTTTTGGAAATTCTCTTCATTCAGTTCATCATCAAGTCCACTCCAATAAGAACAGATTGCATTGGAAATCGGACGGCTCGGATCGAGACGGTGTGCTGCTTCTGCAAGACGGGTAGCAAGTGTGTAACCATTGTTCATACCGCCGCGTTCTGGAATTTCATTTCCAGTGGACCAGATGACAATGGAAGGATGATTACGGTCACGTTTCATAAAGCGAGTCAGGTCTTTCTGCCAGTCAGAGTCGAAAAACTGATTGTAATCTCCAGGCTGTTTCATGATTCCCCAGGCATCAAATGCTTCATCATACACATACATTCCAAGGCGGTCGCAGACTTCCATAAGCGCAGCTGACGGAGGATTATGTGTTGTGCGGATTGCGTTGAATCCAATCTTCTTTAACATAGAAATCTTACGGTATTCTGCGTCATAAAGAGAGACAGCGCCCAACATACCGTTGTCATGATGGAGACATCCACCTTTTAATTTCACACTCTTTCCATTAACACGCAGACCATGTCTTATATCTGCTGTCACAGTTTTGACTCCGAAGAGAACGGAAGTTTCATCTGTTGTGTTGAAATCAGATGGAACAAAGTGGGTCTTGAACACACCAAGATCGGTAACTCTGGCATGAAGTTTGTAGAGATTTGGAGTATCTACATCCCAAAGCAAAGGAGTCTCGAGTGTGAGATTCACATAGGCTGTATCTATGGTATTCGGATTAACCTGCATTTTCTGTTTACGGCTGAGAATGACTTCATCACTTCCATTTTTTGTGAGAAATACTTCCACCAGGGCAATCTTATTTTTCAGAGTTTTGTTTTGCAGTTCAATTTCTGTATGAAGAGAAGCGTAGACAGGATTGCCGGATGCATCATATTCAATCTCTTTCGTATAACCAAAAAAGGTGTTTTTACAGAATTCTTTCCGAGGCAGAAGTTCCGGCAAAAACAGTTTTGCAGATCAATGTAGTTGTGGATGAAATTTCTTATGAATACAAAGATGGTCAAAACATTTTGGCTCTAATCTAATTTGTTTTCATTTCTCCAATTTCTTGGTGACATCCCATAGACATTTTTGAATGCACGTGAAAAATGGAGCTGATTCGGATAGCCTACCGCATTCCCGATATCTGCAATTGACAGTGAAGTGATCTTCAAAAGCTCTGCAGCCTTAGTCATACGATAACTGATCAGGAATTCCTGTGGAGAACGTCCAATCGTATCGTGAAAAATCTTTCCGAAATAACTTCTATTCAATCCGCAGAATGCGGAAATATCTTCTACAGAAATATCATTCTGAAAATTCTGTTCAATGTACGAAAGAGCTTCTTTAATATAAAAATCCCGGATACTTCCGTTTTGCTTCACATGAACTGTCGCAGCAGAACGCATGAAATAATCTAAAAACAGATAGAGATGTCCAATTAGATGAAACGGAGATTCTTCGGGATGACGGCTCAGATAAAGCATTTCTTCCATCATCTGGTTGCGAAGTTCCTTTGAACTTGCATGATAAACGGGGTGATTCAGGCTCAGACCTGCGGTTGTGACAATCTCGCGGGCCCGAAGACCGTCGAATTCTACCCACGTATATTCCCACGGAAGCTTAGAATCAGCAATATAAGTATTGACCTGTCCCGGAAAAAGCATGAAGCCTTGTCCACTTTTTACCTGCCAAGTGATGGTGTTTCCGTTTTCATCATCTGCAAGTAATGTTCCTGTTCCGGAAATTACATAATGGAAAATGTAATGATTTCTTGCTGCAGGACCGAACGAGTGAGCCGGTGCACATTGTTCCCATCCATATTGATATAATCCTAGATCAACAAAATTTTCATTTGGAAATACAGAAAAAAGTAAATCGCTCATTTAAATCACCTCTGATATCATTATATATCAAAATGCTAGATAACTTCAATATATGAGAGGGAAAATTGCATTTTGCTATAAAACATAAAAAATACAGATATTTATAGTCGCATAAAGATATGTTAGAATTTATTTATCAAATAGAAAACCCGAATAAAGAGACAAAAATATTCCGGAATGTGTCAAAATGAAAGGTGTATGGTAAAAGGAAGGAGTAATGAAATGTATAAGAAGAGCAATCGAATCATTTGCATGGGATTGATACTTTGTATGACTTCGGCAATGATACTTGGAGGCTGCGGACAGAAGAGTGAAAATAGCGGAAAGATAGAAATCGAGCTTGTGCAGTATAAACCGGAGGCAGTAAAAACCTTTGAGAAGATTGAAGAAGAATTCAATGCAACTCATGATGATATTCATTTGACGATCGAATCTCCAAATGATGCAATGACAGTACTTAAAACACGTTTTATCAGAGAAGATGCTCCGGATATTATCGGAATCGGTGGAGATGTCAATTTCTCTAACTTTATTGACTCTGATATGTTGATGGATATTTCAGATTATGAAGGCCTGGACTCTATTAAACAGGCTTACCTGGATATAGACAAAGCGCTTGAATTTGTACCGGAGGATGGCGTGTATGCCGTTCCATATGTGGCAAATGCAGCAGGAGTTCTGTACAACAGAGCAATGTTTGAGGAATATGGCTGGGAAATTCCGGAAACCTGGGATGAATTTATAGCCCTCTGTGAACAGATCCAGAGTGAAGGAATCCAGCCATTGTATTTTGGATTTAAAGATACATGGACTTGTCTTGCACCGTGGAATGCGATCGCCGTTGATCTTGCACCGGCAGATGTCTGCAGCCAGGTGAACAAAGGAGAGACAACATTTTCAGATGAATATAGAGAAGTAGCAGAAAAGACACAGGCACTGCTTGCCTATGGGCCAAAAGATCCATTTGCCTATGATTACAATGGAGCTTGTACAGCATTTGCAAACGGAGAATCTGCAATGTACACGATCGGAAGTTATGCAATCCCACAGATTCAGACAGTAAATCCAGATATGGATATCGATTCTTTTGTAATGCCGGCTAATAATGATGCATCAGAGAACAAGCTGAACTCTGGTGTGGATCTTCAGTTCAGTGTTATGAAAGATTGCGAGAACAAAGAGGCAGCGTATGAAGTGCTTAATTTCCTTTTGAAAGATGAAAATGTACAGAGTTATCTGGATGAACAGAAAGCGGTTCCTTGTAAGGAAGGAGATTTTGAACTTGCTTCAACACTTGATGGAGTGAAATCTTTCATAGAAGAAGGAAGAATGGCAGATTACCAGGATCATTACTATCCTTCAGAGATGTCAGTAGATGCGCAGATCCAGACATTTCTTATGAAAGGGGATGTGGATGCATTCTTAACAAAGTTTGATACAGACTGGAAGAGATATAACCGTGATATCATCCGCAAAGTGGAAGATTACGAGAAAGAGCATGCGGACGAAGATTAAGGAAGGGGAATTCAAGCATGGGAAAGAAATCAATGAGTGGAAGAAAAATGACCTTTCTTCTGATAACAATTCCGATCGTGGCACTGTTTTTCTGTTTTAATACATTGCCACTGATCAAAGGTGTGATTTACAGTTTTACGAATTTCAAAGGTTATGGAAGCTTTGACTGGGTAGGACTTAGAAATTATCAGGATCTTTTTACAGACAGCAGAGTCGGAGGTTCTTATCTGTTTACATTTAAACTTGCAATTGTAGCTACGATTGTGACAAATGTAATCAGTTTGATCCTTGCACTTGGACTGAATAGTAAGATTAAATTCAAGAGTGCGTTTCGTGGTGCCTACTTTATTCCAAATGTTCTCGGAGCGTTGGTTGTAGGATACATTTTCAATTACTTTTTTACATACATTCTTCCGGCTTTCGGAGAAATGCTTGGAAGCAAGACCCTTTCTTCCAGTATGCTGTCTAGTACAAAACTGGCATGGATCGCAGTTGTAATCGTGTGTGCATGGCAGTCGATTGCGATGAATACAATTATTTATATTTCAGGACTGCAGACAGTTCCGGAGGATATTTACGAAGCAGGAGCGATTGACGGTGCAACAGGATGGAATAAGTTCAGACATCTGACATTCCCTCTCATTATTCCATTCTTTAGCATAAATATGGTACTCTGTGTGAAAAACTTCCTGATGGTATTTGATCAGATCATGGCGTTGACCAAAGGAGGTCCGGCACAGAGTACAGAATCCATTTCTTATCTGATTTATAACAATGGTATGAGTGGCGGTCAGTTTGGATTCCAGAGTGCAAACGCAGTGATATTCTTTATCGTTATTGTTGTAATTTCTGTATTACAGATGACAATCACAGGGAAAAAGGAGGAACAGCTGTAATGGAAAAAATGAAAATAAAAGAACGAGTAAACTGGCCTGTAACGATTTTACTTTTACTTGGTCTGATTACGGTTGCTTTTCCACTGTATATGACAATCGTAATTGCACTGAAGAAGCCTTCTGAGATGACGAATAGTATCAGTGGAATCCTTTCCTTGCCAAGTCATTTGAGCCTTGATAATTTTGTTGAGGCAATGAGAGTGACAGATTTCTGGCATTCTCTCGGAAACAGTGTATTTATTACACTTGTAACAGTTGTCCTTTCAATTCTGATTCATTCACTGTTGGGGTATGCAATCGGAAGAAATAAGAAGAGTAAATTTTATAAATTCATTTATTTCTATGTTGTCAGCGGAATGTTTGTTCCATTTGCAATTCTGATGATGCCTGTTGTAAAACAGACGGCGCAGATGGGACTGGCAAACAGAGCAGGAGTTATTATTCTATACGTTGTATTTTATATGCCGATGAATGTACTGCTTTATTCAGGATATTTGACAAATATCCCGTTGGCATTGGAAGAAGCAGCCTGTGTGGATGGTGCGAGTACATGGAAAACATATTGGAAGATTGTTTTCCCAATCATGAAACCAATGCATGCGACAGTTGCAGTTCTGACAGCACTTGGTACATGGAACGATGTAATGACACCACTCGTCATCATGTCCGGTTCAGGAAGCGGAAATACACTTCCGCTGGCACAGCTGAACTTCCAGACACAGTTTGGAACAAATTATAATCTGGCATTTGCCTCCTATCTGTTGGCATTGCTTCCGATTCTGATCTTCTATCTGATCTGTCAGAAGCATATCCTCAACGGAGTTGTTAATGGAGCAGTGAAATAATAAAAAGTAAAAGATAGCGAAGCGAGAACAGACAGTAATGCAGATCTTGCTTCGCTAAAATGGAAAACAGGAGTATTTAGATATGGGAATTATATATTGCGAGAAAGACAGAACATTTACTTTACAGACAAAAAATACAACATATCAGATGCAGGTGGATCGCTATGGATTTTTGTTACATCTATATTACGGGAAGAAAACCGATGGATGTATGGACTATCTTCTGACATATTATGACAGGGGATTTTCGGGAAATCCATATGATGCAGGAGAAGATCGTACGTATTCAATGGATACACTTCCACAGGAATTTCCTTGTTACGGGAATGGGGATTTCAGAAGTACAGCATTTGCAGTAGAAAATGCAGATGGAAGTATGAGCTGTGACCTTCGTTACAAGAGTCATGTAATCCTTGATGGAAAATATAACCTGGAAGGACTTCCGGCAGTTTATGCAAGTGAGGAGGAAGCACAGACACTGGAAATCTTAATGGAAGATCCGGTAACGGGAGTTAAGGTGGTGCTTCTTTATGGAGTGCTTCCCGCACAGGATATTATTACAAGAAGTGTAAGTGTGAAAAATGAAAGCAGTGGCAAAATCTATTTAAACAAAATTGAGTCAGCAAGTCTGGATTTCCTTTACGGAGATTATGAGCTTCTAACATTTTATGGTAGACATGCGATGGAGCGAAATGTTCAGAGAGTTCCGGTTGTGCATGGAACACAGAAAATCGGAAGTGTCAGAGGAACCTCCAGTCATCAGTACAATCCGATGATGATCCTTGCAGAAAAAGAAACGACAGAAGACAAAGGAAATTGTTATGCAATGTCCTTTGTATACAGTGGATGTTTCCAGGGAGAAGTGTTGAAAGATCAGTTAAACCAGACAAGAATGATGCTGGGACTTCAGGAAGAAGCTTTTCGCTATCCGTTGGAAACAGGAGAAATGTTCCAGGCTCCGGAAGTGATTTTATCCTATTCCTCAGAAGGAATGAATCGCTTGTCTCAGAATCTGCATCATTGTATCAGACAACATATCTGCAGAGGCAAATATAAAGAAGAAATTCGTCCAATCTTGATCAATAGCTGGGAAGCAGCTTATTTCGATTTTACCGGAGATACAATCTATGAGCTTGCCAAAGCGGCGAAGGAAGTCAATATTGACATGCTTGTTATGGATGATGGCTGGTTTGGAAAACGTGATGATGATAACAGCGGACTGGGTGACTGGTTTGTGAATGAGAAGAAACTTGGTGGCACACTTGGAAATCTGATCAAGAGAATTAATGATCTGGGTGTGAAGTTTGGTATCTGGATCGAGCCGGAAATGGTTTCAGAAGACAGTGATCTTTATCGGAAACACCCAGACTGGGCATTGACGGTTCCGGGCAGAAATCCGGTCAGAAGCAGAAATCAGCTTGTATTGGATTTTTCAAGAAAAGAAGTTGTAGATGAAATTTATGATCAGATTTGCAAGGTGTTGGATCAGGGTAATATCGAATATGTAAAATGGGATATGAATCGAAGCCTGATGGATGTTTATTCTTCTGTAACAAGAGATCAGGGAAGAGTGTTACATGATTATGTATTGGGACTATATGATTTTCTGGAACGTCTTGTGCAGAGATATCCGAATCTGCTGATCGAAGGCTGCAGCGGTGGAGGTGGAAGATTTGATGCCGGTATGATGTATTACACTCCGCAGATCTGGTGTAGTGATAATACGGATGCAATTGACAGATTACGGATCCAGTATGGAACATCCTTTGGTTATCCGGTATCGGTAGTAGGTTCTCACGTGTCAGCAGTGCCGAATCATCAGACGGGAAGAAAGACCCCACTTCATACAAGAGGTGTTGTTGCAATGTCCGGAACTTTTGGATACGAGCTGAATCTTATGAAACTTTCTGAAGAAGAAAAGCAGGAGATCAGAGAGCAAATCGCAGAATATAAGAGCTATGCGCCGATCATTCAGAACGGATTGTACTATCGTCTCTCAGATCCGACAACAGAAGAAATCTGCGCATGGGAGTTTGTGCATACAGATGAGAAAGAACAAAGTAAAGTTCTTTTAAATATAGTTATGCAGGTGATTCATGGAAATATGATAGTAAATTATGTAAAACTTCAAGGGCTTGAAGAAACAGCTGTATATCGAGAAGAAAAGAGTGGAAAAAGATACACCGGAGCTGCACTTATGTATGGCGGCATGCCGCTTCCGATAGAGCCGGGCGAATATCAGGCATATCAGTATTGTTTTGTGAAAGAGTAAAATAAATTGGTTGACGATGGAACAGAAAATGGTGAGGAATGTGAATAATACAGAAAAAATCTTTGCACAGCGTATGGAAAAACATCAGGATGAATTACGCTGGCTTTACATGGAGTTGTATGGAAATGATACAATGTATGCAGAACTTTGTGAGCAGATGCATGATTACTACTTGAAGCGTAGCACAGAGTTGAAAAAAAGAGATATTAAGAAAGAAAAGAATCCTGACTGGTTTAAGGAAAAAGAAATGCTTGGCATGATGTTGTACATTGACAACTTTGCCGGTAATCTGAAAGGTGTAGAAAAAAAGCTAGCTTATCTGAAAGAGTGTAATGTAAATTGTCTTCATCTTATGCCTTTTCTGGATACTCCGAAAGGAAAATCAGACGGTGGATATGCAGTGGCAGATTTTCGGAAAGTAAGACCGGATCTCGGTACAATGAAAGATCTTGCCAGATTGACAGAAAAATGTCATGAAAATGGTATGAATGTATGCATGGATTTCGTGATGAATCATACTTCTGAGGAACATGAGTGGGCAAAACGTGCACGAGCAGGCGAAGGAGAATACATGAGCCGTTATTTCTTCTATGATAACGGTGATATTCCGACGAGATACGAAGAAACTGTTCCACAGGTATTTCCTACAACTGCACCGGGAAATTTTACATGGCTTCCGGAAATCGGGCATTATGTGCTTACGACGTTTTATCCATATCAGTGGGATTTAAATTACCGTAATCCAAGAGTATTTAATGAAATGATGTATAACTTTCTTTTTCTTGCGAATCAGGGAATGGATATTATCCGTATCGATGCAGTTCCTTACATCTGGAAAGAGTTAGGAACAAGCTGCAGGAATCTGAAAGAAGTACATACGATTGTCAGAATGATGCGTATGATTGCAGAAATTGTCTGTCCGAGCGTGATACTTCTTGGCGAAGTGGTTATGGAGCCGGAAAAGGTGGTGCCGTACTTTGGTACAGTTGAAAAACCGGAATGTCATATGCTCTATAATGTGACAACAATGGCGACGACCTGGAATAGTATTGCGACAAGAGACATCCGGCTTTTGAAGAAACAGATGGATATAGTTAGCCGTCTGCCAAAGCAATATACATTTTTGAATTACCTTCGTTGTCACGATGATATCGGTTGGGGGCTTGATTTTGATACAATGAAACAATGGGGAATGGAAGAGCCTTCTCATAAGCGTTATCTGAATGATTATTTTACCGGAAAGATAGCAGACAGCATCAGCCGTGGAGAGTTATATAACGATGATCCTGTAACTCAAGATGCACGATTTTGTGGAACAACAGCATCCATGTGCGGAATTGAAGCAGCGGGATTTGAAGGAAATGCAGAAAAAATGCAGGTGGCAATTCAAGAAGATCTCATGCTCCACGCTTACATGTTGACACAATCGGGAATTCCGATGCTTTATAGTGGTGATGAGTTAGGACAGGTAAATGATTATAGTTATAAAGATGATGCTGAAAAAGCATCTGATTCACGTTATCTCCACAGAGGAGCATTCCTGTGGGAACTCGCGGATAAGAGAAAAGATCTTTCTACTGTACAGGGACAATTGTTCCAGATGTTGAACCGATTGGAACAGATCCGAAGACAGGAAAATGTCTTTTCCCAGGAAGCAGAAGTATATACATATGATGTTCATAATGACAGTATTTTAGGAATCCTCAGAGAGTATAAGGGAGAACGATTTATTGCACTGTTTAATTTCAGCGAAAATGAACAGACTGCGTGGATGCAGGAAGAAGGCATTTTCAGAAATCTGGTGAATGGTGAAATTGTAGAAGTGAAAGATCCAGTTTTGAAAGGCTATGAATTTGTTTGGATGAAAT
>OIWM01001512.1_pt1 | contig 22388 bp, 20 predicted proteins | sample 1587451 | NCBI WGS metagenome assembly OIWM01 (sample SAMEA3888907, study PRJEB22519) | human gut metagenome | biome: human gut; feature: human-associated habitat; material: faeces | place: Denmark | collected 2011
TTCTTACAAACTATAATTACCCATCTAAATTAAAAAGAAAGCATAAAAAAGCAACTGAAAGATATATGTTTTTAAATGGTAAAAAAACAATATTATTAATTAAAAAAGCACTCCATCTTATCGAAACAGATTACTATGTTCCTAATGCAAAAAGCCATGAGTATTTCAATATACTCACAGAATATTTCACTAAAAATTACATCTATGTAGTCATAGCTCTAGATAATAATGTACCTTGTGGAATAATGTGCGGTTTTAAAAATAAGAAGTCAGTCTATAGGTTATGTCATTTTTATGATCCATTATCTTGTAAGAATTATATTAATAACGGCTTGTATTATAGTTTTATAGAGTTGTGCAAACAGAAACATATTGAATCAATATGTTTTGGCTCTTCAGATATCCATGATTCTGGTTTAATACACTTCAAAGATTACTATAGTACAGAAAAGAAAATTTATTTTTCTCTTATAGTACCTTCTGCTAATTTATTCTAACTCAGCTAATTTATCCTCAGGTTTCATCTTATTTTTTCCGTTTTCTTGTATATGTCAAAGTTACCATATTGTGAAAAAATTATTAAATATCAAAAAAGCATAGAGATTTATACCCTATGCAATTTAGTTATATACATTTATTTTTTGCTATTCAGCTAATGCTTTACCTAATTCTTCACATTCTTTAAGAGTGGTATCATCTGGTGCACCATTACATGTTACTGTATTAATCACCTGCATTCCATCATTTGCACATCGATTAGACCAGTCATCCATCCAGACACCTCCTCCCCAGCCCCAAGATCCAAATAAACCAACTTTCTTACCGCTTAAAGATCCTTCAACTGATAAAAACATTGGTTCAAATTCACTTTCTTCGAGTTGTTCAGCTCCCATTGATGGACAACCAAAAGCAAATGTATCATAATCATTCACTTTTGACGCGTCAAAAGAAGATGCTGTAAACAATTCACCATTTCCATTTGTTCCACTTAGAACAGCATTAGCCATAGCTTCTGTGTTACCTGTTCCACTCCAATATACGATTGCTACTTTACTCATTTTATACCTCTTTCTTTCTAACTAACTACATTAGTTAGCTATAACTAACTTATATGATTATTTTATTTTTGTCAAAGAATATGATTTCTATTGTTTTAATACAAAATAATTGTGATGGTAAACGCTTACTTTCAAATTCCTTATTTACATCATTTTCAGTATTAGTATAATCAATTTTGTGTTTTTAAAAAGGTGAAATTTATGACGAAATCAATGGTTGAAGGAAATGCATTTAAACAAATATTACTATTCATGTTACCACTAGCTTTAGGTAGCATTTTTCAACAGGCATATAACTTAGCCGATGCTGCTATTGTAGGTCAATCTTTAGGTGCTGATGCTTTAGCTGCAGTAGGTGTATCAAGCAGTGTACAATTTTTAGTTCTAGGGTTTTGTACTGGCAGTGCTCAGGGATTTGCTATTCCTATCGCTACAGCTTTTGGAGCGAAAAGAGAAAATGAAATCAAGCAATTATTTTATATTGGTTTTATTCTTTTATTTATGATTGCTTGTGTAGTAACAATCAGTTGTGCTTTATTAACAAATCAAATCTTATTATTACTTAAAGCACCTGCTGACATTTTGAGTAACAGTTACTGGTATTTATTCATTATTTTTATCGGTATACCTTTTACACTTCTTTATAATTACTTAGCTGCCGTTCTTCGTTCAGTCGGAGATAGTAAAACACCATTCTTATTTTTAGCTTTTTCTTCTGTTTTAAATATTGGCTTGGATTTCTTCTGTATTTTATCTCTACATTGGGGTGTGCCTGGTGCAGCTATCGCTACTGTATTTTCTCAAGCGGTAAGCAGTATTCTATGTTTACTACTTATTCATAAGAAATTCCCACTATTACATGTCACTGCTGAAGCGAAAGTATGGGATTCAGAAAAAGCCCTGCATATGGCTAACATGGGTATTCCTATGGGACTACAGTTCTCTATTACAGCTATTGGCTGTATGATGATGCAAGCTTCTAACAATGCTTTAGGTTCTAATTATGTATCTGCATTAGCTGCAGGACAAAAAATCAATAACTTTGCAATGTGTCCATTTGAAGCCTTGGGTGCCAGTGTTTCTACTTTTATTTCTCAAAATCTTGGTGCCGGTAAAAAAGATCGTATCTATGAAGGTCTTAAAGTTGGAACCATATCTGCTCTAATATATAGTGTTGTAGCTGGTTTAATCTTAGTATTCTTAGGTTATAACCTAGGTATGATATTTGTTAGTTCAAGTGAAGTTAATGTATTATCTTATACTGCTATGTATCTTAAATTTGTTGGCATCAATTATGCTCTACTTGGATTACTTTATATCTTCCGTATGGCTACGCAAGGTGTTGGTGAATCTAGACTTGCAATACAGGCTGGTGTACTTGAAATGATTGCAAGAACTGGTGCTTCATTATTCTTAGTCACTCGTCTTGGTTATACAGGAATATGTATTGAAGATCCTCTTGCATGGATATTCGCTGATATCTATATTATTCCTATATGTTTCTATGCTCTTAAACGTTCATTTGTCCGTTACGGTATTCAATAATATATGCTAACATACGAAAAAAGCTCTACATCAGAGCCTTTTTCGTTTTTTATAGGGGATAGAAATCTAAATATATTGTTAAGGGGATAGCTTTATATTTAGTACAGAATATTATCTTCTGCACTATTAAGATAACAGAATTCTATCGTTAAATTATGTCATAACTATGTAAAATTATGTGATTAATGAATGATTTTAGCAAACATCTTAATAAAGAAATTAGCTACCGGTCCCATACAGAATATGGCAATAAATGTTCCAACACCAAATGTACCTTTTAATAAGATACCAATCACCAATAAACCCGCATCAAGTACTGGTCTAACAATACTGTAGCTTTTATTTATCTTTTTACTTAAAGCAAGCACAAAACCATCATATGGATTACTTCCCGTTTCACTTTGAGCGCCAATCGCAATACCAACACCAGCTATACATAAACCAATAAAGAAGAATACATATCTAATTATCGTATCATCTAAACTAGGCATAAATAGCAAACCAACTTTTGAACCAGCAGAAATAAACAATGGACTTAATACTGTATCAATAGAAATATTTTCTTTTGCAAAAACCAATAACAATACAACAAATATACCATTAACGATAATCATCGCAATAGGTAAACTGATATGAAATGTTTGTGTTAAGCCTTGTTCAAAAGTAGTCATAGCATCTCCGCCAACATTAGCACTTACAATAAAAGCTACACCAATACCTATAACTATTGCACCAATAATCATAATTAAATAATCTCTAACTAGTTTTTTCATACTGTCCTCATTTCTTTTTAGATAATTATCTTCGACTTTCTTAATACACTAATTATTATATCTCATATTAATTGCTCAATTTATCCCCTTTTTTCTATATGTGCTATACTGCATATGAATGGAGGTATTAGAATATGTGTACAGCTATTACATATAAATCAAAGAATTTCTATTTTGGTAGAAATCTTGATTATGATTTTTCTTATGGAGAAAGTGTTGTCATTACACCTCGAAATTATACATTTGTGATGAAACATACCGATGATATTCAATCACATTATGCAATAATTGGTATGGCACTAGTTACACAAAATTATCCGCTATATTTTGATGCAATGAATGAAAAAGGCTTATGTATGGCAGGTCTTAATTTTGTAAATAATGCGAGCTACGAAAGTAAAGAAGTAACAAATAAAGTCAATGTTGCTTCATTTGAATTTATTCCTTATATTTTGAGTTTATGTTCAACAATAAATGAAGTAAAAGATACATTATCTAAAATGGTATTACGTGATACTCCATTTGCAGAAGGAATGCAACCAGGACAGTTGCATTGGCTAATTGCTGATAAAGATAACAATTGTATTACAGTTGAATATATGAATGATGGAATGCATGTATATGATAATCCAACTGGTGTATTAACAAACAATCCACCATTTCCACTACAGTTATTCAATTTAAATAACTATCAAGGTTTAAGTAATGCTCAACCAGTAAATACATTTGCAAAAGATATACCACTTGAATGTTATTCAAGAGGAATGGGTGGTTTAGGACTGCCAGGCGATTTATCATCAATGTCTAGATTTGTTAAAGCGGCATTTACCCGTTCATTTGCAAAATCTAATGAAGACGAAGCTTCTAGTGTATCGCAATTTTTCCACTTGTTAACATCTGCTGAACAACAAAGAGGTTGTTGTGATGTTGGTGAAGGTAAATACGAAATTACATTATATTCATCCTGCTGTTCAGCAAATACTGGTATTTATTATTACACAACATATGATCGTCATCAAATCACTGCTGTTAATATAAATCACGCCGATTTAGATAGTAATAAACTAATAACTTATCCACTATTAGTTAAAGATACGATTTATCATCAAAATTAAATACTTTATTAATGAATCTTTCAATGAATGAAAGATTCATTTTTATACAAAAAAACAATCTCATATCGCATTTCATTTCTGCTTTACGAGATTGTTTTTTATACGTTAGTAGTTAGAAATCAACTTATTTAATGATTTCTGTGATGTTACCAGAACCTACAGTTCTTCCACCTTCACGGATAGAGAACTTTGTTCCTTGTTCGATAGCGATAGGGTTTAGAAGTGTAACTTCCATTTCTACGTTATCACCAGGCATACACATATCAGTACCAGCAGGAAGAGTAATAACACCAGTTACGTCAGTTGTACGGAAGTAGAACTGAGGACGGTAGTTAGAAACGAATGGAGTATGACGTCCACCTTCTTCTTTAGTTAATACGTATACTTGAGCCTTGAATTGTGTGTGAGGTGTAACTGAACCTGGCTTAGCTAATACTTGTCCACGTTCAACTTCATCACGGTTTACACCACGAAGTAATGCACCAATGTTGTCACCTGCTTGAGCAAAGTCAAGAATCTTACGGAACATTTCAATTCCTGTAACAACTGTTTTCTTTGTGTCTTTGATACCAACGATTTCAACTTCATCGTTTAGTTTTAATGTACCACGTTCAACACGTCCAGTAGCAACTGTACCACGACCTGTGATTGTGAATACGTCTTCAACTGCCATTAAGAATGGTTTATCCATTTCATGAGCTGGAGTTGGGATCCATTCATCAACTGCATCCATTAGTTCTTTAATTGCTGGTTCCCATTTTGGATCGCCTTCAAGAGCTTTAAGAGCAGAACCTCTGATAATTGGAGTGTTGTCACCATCAAATCCATATTCAGATAGAAGGTCACGAACTTCCATTTCAACAAGGTCGATTAATTCTGGGTCGTCAACCATGTCACATTTATTTAAGAATACAACCATCTTTGGAACACCAACCTGACGAGATAGTAGGATGTGTTCACGTGTTTGAGGCATTGGTCCGTCTGTTGCTGCTACAACTAGGATAGCACCATCCATCTGAGCTGCACCAGTGATCATGTTTTTAACATAGTCGGCGTGGCCCGGGCAGTCTACGTGAGCGTAGTGTCTCTTCTTTGTTTGGTATTCAACGTGAGCTGTGTTAATTGTGATACCACGAGCCTTTTCTTCTGGAGCACCGTCGATTTGGTCATAAGCTTCGAATGTTGCTTTACCATCTTCTGGGTGAGTAGAAAGATACTTAGTAATTGCTGCTGTTAATGTCGTTTTACCATGGTCTACGTGACCGATTGTACCAATATTGACATGTTCCAGCGAACGGTCAAAATGTTCCTTAGCCATAATGCTTTTTTTCCTCCTGATTTTATTAAACCGATATCATTTTATGATATTCAATTAGCGTTTGCAATAAGTACTTACTTTTCTGAAGTACTATTTTTTTCAATAATTTCTTTTGCAATGCTCTTTGGTACTTCTTCGTAATGATCTGTTTGCATTACATATGTACCACGACCTTGTGTAAATGAACGTAAGTCTGTTACATATCCAAACATTTCAGATAATGGTACGAAGCTTTCAATCTTAATTGCATTGCCGATTTCTTCTTGTTTACAGATTTGTCCACGACGTTTAACAATATCGCCCATAACTGATCCTAAGTATTCACTTGGTGCAGTTACATCAACTCTCATCACTGGTTCAAGAATAACTGGATTACACTTCTTAGCTGCTTCTTTTAATGCAAGAGCTGCGGCAATCTTATATGCTTGTTCACTAGAGTCGACATCATGGTAACTACCATCAAATAATGTAGCTTTGATATCAACGATAGGGTAACCAGCAATTAAACCATTGCTAAGTGCATCTTCAAGACCTTGTTGAGTAGGCTTGATGAATTCTTTTGGTACGCTTCCACCAACAGTTGCATCAACGAATTCAAATCCTTTACCTTCATTAGGTTCGAAACGAATCCATACGTGACCATATTGACCATGACCACCTGACTGACGAACGAATTTACCTTCACATTCTGCAGTAGAACGGATAGTTTCTCTATAAGCAACTTGTGGAGCACCTGCTGTAGCTTCAACCTTGAATTCACGCTTCATACGGTCGATGATGATATCAAGTTGAAGTTCACCTACACCGGCGATAATCGTTTGACCTGTTTCTTCATCAGTATATGCACGGAATGTTGGATCTTCTTCTGCAAGTTTTGCTAAAGCTTGGTCCATCTTTTCGCCATCTGCTTTTGTCTTAGGTTCAACAGACATCTGAATAACTGGTTCTGGGAATACCATTGATTCAAGAATAATAGGTGCACTTTCATCACATAATGTATCACCTGTTGTTGTATTCTTTAGACCAATAGCACCAGCAATATCACCAGCAAATACTTCAGTAATATCTTCACGTTTGTTAGAGTTCATTCTAACGATACGTCCTAAACGTTCTCTCTTTTCTTTAGTAGCGTTTAATACATAGCTACCTGCTGTGATAGTACCAGAGTAAACACGGAAGTATGTTAAACGGCCTACGAATGGGTCTGTTGCTACTTTGAATGCTAATGCACTGAATGGTTCATCATCACTAGCAATTCTATCTTCTTCTGTTCCATTTTCTAAGTGACCCTTAATTGATGGAATATCTGTTGGAGCTGGTAAGTAATCAACTACTGCGTCAAGTAGTAATTGAACACCCTTGTTCTTATATGCAGAGCCACATAGAACTGGGAAGAATTCAGAAGTTAATACACCTTTACGAATAGCTGCTTTAATTTCTGCTACTGTAGGTTCTTCACCTTCAAGTACCTTCATCATTAATTCATCATCGTAGTCAGCGATAGCTTCTAACATTTCTTGGCGCATTTCTTTAGCCTTGTCGATGAATTCTGGAGAGATTTCGCTGATTTGAATATCTGTACCAAGGTCATTCATGTATATTTCCTGTTTCATTTCAACTAAGTCGATAATTCCACGGAAACTTTGTTCAGCACCGATTGGCATTTGAATAGCTGCTGCTTTTGCTGCTAAACGGTCACCAATTGAATGAACAGCCATGAAGAAGTCAGCACCAGTAGCGTCCATCTTGTTAGAGAAAACGATACGTGGAACTTTATATTCACTTGCTTGTCTCCAAACTGTTTCAGTTTGAGGTTCAACACCTGCTTTTGAGTCAAGTACTGTTACAGCACCATCTAATACACGTAGAGAACGTTCAACTTCAGCTGTGAAGTCAACGTGGCCTGGTGTATCGATAATGTTAATTTGGCAATCTTGCCAATGACATGTTGTGGCAGCAGAAGTGATAGTAATACCACGTTCTTGTTCTTGTGCCATCCAGTCCATTTGGCTCGCACCATCGTGTGTTTCACCAATCTTGTGAATCTTACCTGTATAGTAAAGAATACGTTCTGTTGTTGTTGTTTTACCAGCATCGATGTGAGCCATGATACCGATATTACGAATTTTATTTAACGGAAATTCTCTAGGCATATTTTTCCCCTATTACCAACGATAGTGAGCGAAAGCCTTGTTAGCTTCAGCCATCTTATGTGTGTCGTCCTTCTTCTTAACAGATGCACCTGTTCCATTAGCAGCATCCATAATTTCGTGAGCTAGTCTTAATTCCATTGTTGGTTCATGACGAAGTCTTGAATAGTTAACAATCCATCTTAAACCTAATGTTAATTTTCTTTCAGAACTAACTTCAACTGGTACTTGATAGTTAGCACCACCAACACGACGAACCTTTAGTTCCAGCATAGGCATAACGTTACCTAAAGCTTTTTCGAATACTTCCATCGCATTTTGTCCTGTTTTTTCTTCTACAATTGCGAATGCATTGTAAAGAATTGTTTGAGCTGTTCCACGTTTACCATCAATCATAATCTTGTTGATTAATTTAGTAACAAGTTTTGAATTGTAGATTGGATCAGGTAATACGTCACGTTTAGCTACATAACCTTTTCTTGGCATATTTACTGTTCTCCTTTCTACTTCTTAGCCTTTGGCTTCTTTGTTCCATATAGGGAACGGCTTTGGTTACGATCGTTAACACCAGCGCAGTCTAATGTACCACGGATAATATGATAACGAACACCTGGTAAATCCTTAACACGTCCGCCACGGATCATAACAACACTGTGTTCCTGTAAGTTGTGTCCAACACCTGGGATATATGCTGTTACTTCCATACCGTTTGATAAACGTACACGGGCATATTTACGTAATGCAGAGTTTGGTTTTTTAGGTGTCATTGTACCTACACGAGTACAAACACCACGTTTTTGAGGGCTACTAAGTTTTGTTGGCTTCTTTTGAAGAGAGTTGAATCCTCTGTTCAAAGCAGGAGACTTAGACTTTGTAACCTTGTCTGTACGGCCTTTGCGTACAAGCTGATTTATTGTAGGCATTTATTGCTCCTTCCTTTTTATGCACACACTCTCGAGCGTGCCATTTCTTAGCCTAAATTTAGGCTTTGACATGAGCAAAGCCTTTTTTCACTAAGCATGACTAGTCTACTAGATGTAAAATGTCTTGTCAACAACTTTTTTCATATATTGGAGAGAAGCTGAATAAAAGTACAGCAACCTAATTTTCATCGCTGTACTTTCCTTTTTATTTTGCTGATATTTGACTTTTAGAAGAGATAAAAACAAATATATTTAATAATGTTGAACCAACAATGTGAACTAGTAACATGACTATAAATAATAAGCCAATATATAAAACAAAAAACGATTTAAGTGTAATCGGTTCAGAACTCACAAGTGGGACAAATATTGTTACCGTTATAGGAGATGCATATTTTTTTATATAAAAATACAAGTTATAAATGACTATTTGAGTATCCGTGATTTTGTATTTTGACTCATCTAAATAATAATATCTTTTATTATCTTTTCTAGCTTCACGATATTTTTCAATAAATATACTTGATTCTTTTCTATATAATTTACTGCATATATAATCAAAAATTTTACGCATGCAACAATTCAACTCCCTTCATCAAAAGCATTTCTTCTGAAATATATTCAAATAATCAACAAAGAAAATAACTCTATTGATAAATTATACTTTTTATGCTTGATCTAACACAAATTTATCAAATAAAGGTAATGTAAAATCCAATTCACCATAAGAAGGAGAATAAACTACCCCTTTCCTTATTAATCTAGTTCTATATACAGAAAAATCATTAGATTTAGAATTTAGAACTTCACGAATATCTTTCACTTTTTTGGATTTTATTTGAGTCATGGCAATTAAAATATCTTTTTCTATTGCGGATAATTCTTGCCATATCTTTTCATAGGAGTATTCTTCCAGGTATTGTCTATATTGTGCTTTAACATCAATATCATACCCTTCTTTTTTCTGCCACGATAAATAGCCAAGCACTTGAAATGCATAAGAATATCCATTAGTTTCTTTAGCAAGTTCTCTCGCTTCTCTTTCAGATATGCCTAATGTATTTTTATAAGATTCTGTCATTCCACCAATATTTAATGGCGTTAGTTCTATTCTTGGCGCCCGATATAAAAAAGTTAGTTCGTCTTCATCCTGTATTTTCTTTATATTTTCATATAATCCTGTCATCAATAAAAATACCGGATAATTTTCTCTCATAAGCGTCTGAAACGATGATGTAAATTGTTTTACATATGTTGTATTTGTAACTTCATCTATCGTAAACAAAACCCGTTTATTTATTTTTTTCGCATATTCCAATAATTTTTCTAAGGCTAGTTCTTCATCTGAGATCTTTTCGGCACCTTCTACAGACACTCCAATGCCTAGCAAAGAAAAATCTACAGAAGCTTTTAGCTTAAATGGAGCTATAGCTTTTTGAGCATTGAGTTTTTCTACAGCACTATGTAACAAATCTCTTGTAGGATTTAAATGAATGACAATCCATGCTTTCTTTTTTTAATTCATCAGAAACATTTGTCATGAGTACCGTTTTGCTAGAGCCACGAACGCCACTGATTAAATAAACCCGAACCGATGGATTTTCACTCTGTAAAGTACCAATAATTTCTTCAGTTTGTTGAACTCTAGATATATATTGATCTGACTTTATTCAAAAAGTAAGCGTATATGGATTTTCATAACTTTTCATAACTTTTATTTCCTTTCATAACTTTTATCAAGCTTGTTGAATCAAAGGTTTTAAAATGCTATAACCTAGTCATGAATAAAAAAAGATTATCTTCTACAGCAATTATACTTTCGGGATTTCTTATCGTAATTCTTATTGGAAGTATATTATTAGCTTTACCTATAAGTCACGCTCACGACGTATCTATATCTTATATAGACGCTTTATTTACCGCTACCACTTCAACTTGTGTTACAGGCCTTGTTACTGTTCCAACTGTTTCTTCATGGAGTATATTTGGACAAATTGTTATCTTGCTTCTTATTCAGATTGGTGGCTTAGGTGTTATTACAATTATCACTGTTGCTATGTTATTAGCTGGTAAACATCTTGGTTTATCAGATCGTATCATCATACAGGATGCTTTTAACTTAAACACTCTATCAGGCATGATTAAATTTGTTAGAAAGGTCATCAAATATACCTTATTTATAGAAGGTTGCGGTGCCTTAGCTTACATGTTTATCTTTATTCCTGAGTTTGGTTTAAGAGGTATATGGATATCTATATTTAACTCTATTTCAGCTTTCTGTAATGCTGGTTTAGATATTATTTCACCAGATAGTTTATATAATTATCGTTTTAATATTCCTGTTAATATTATTACTTCCTTGCTTATTATTATGGGTGGTCTTGGTTTTATCGTTTATTTAGATATTTTCAAAGTATTAAAAGACTATAAAGAGAAGAAGCATTTCTTTAAACGTTTAACATTACATAGCAAGATTGTTCTTACAAGTACATTTATTCTTATCTTTGGTGGAGCATTATTATTCTTTGTCTTTGAGTATAATAATCCCCTGACAATGCAAGATTATTCCTTGCCACAAAGAATAACAGTTTCTTTATTTGAATCCATCACAACAAGAACCGCAGGATTTGCAACAATTCCTCAAAAAGATTTAACCAATGCCTCTTCTTTATTAGCATTAATATTAATGTTTATAGGTGGCTCTCCTGTAGGAACAGCTGGTGGTATCAAGACTATAACAATTGTCATCTTATTACTAACATCTATTGCGGTAGTTAAAAATAGAAATGATGTATCCTTATTTAATCGTCGCTTGTCAGATACCGCAATACGTAAAGCTATGGCTGTAACAACTTTCTCTTTTTTCACTGCTTTTATTTCCAGTATGTTATTATCGTGTGTAATTCATACATCACTACTTGATATATTATTTGAAACAATTAGTGCTACTTCAACAGTTGGTTTAAGTAGAGACTTAACAAGTACTTTGCCTCTTATTGGTAAATTAATCATTATCGTTACCATGTATTTTGGTAGAATTGGTCCAATTTCTATCGCTGTTGCATTCTATAAAAAAGATAAAAAAGATAACTTAATTAGAAATCCAATTGAAGAAATCAGTGTTGGATAAAGGAGTATTTATGTCAAAGAAAAAATCATTCGCTATTTTCGGTTTAGGAAGATATGGCCGAGCAATTGCTGAAGAATTAGTAGCTCATGGTGCTGATGTTATCGCTGTTGATAAAGATGAAGATATCGTTGATGAAGCAAGCCTTGGCTTACCTGTATGTAAATGTGCTGATATTACTGATTCAGCCGTTATAGAACAACTTGGTATAGCGAATATGGATGTTGTGGTTATCGCTATTGCAAGTTCCTTAGATGCAAGTATTATGGCTACTTTATTATGTAAAGAAGCTGGTGTTCCTATGGTTATTGCAAAATGCGGAAGCTTCATGCATCAAAAAATATTACAAAAGATTGGTGCTGATAAAATTGTTTTCCCAGAAGCAGAATCAGGTACTCGTTTAGCTAAAAATCTATTAACATCAAATTTTGTCGATATGATGGAACTATCTGACAAAGTATCAATTGCTGAACTTGAAGTTAAAAAAGAGTGGTTGGGTAAAAATCTAGCTGAATTACATTTAAGATCAGAATATTCTTTAAATGTAGTTGCTATTAAAAAAGATGATAATGTTGAAACCGAGATTGATCCGTTGTTACCACTAACAAAAGACATGAAACTAATCGTTGTCATTAAGACAAGCAAGTTATCATCACTTGCATAATTTGACCTTTTTGTAATTTTGACTAGTACTAATTTGATTCATCTGCATTATCTTTCTTGTATAATATTTTCAGGAGGCATTTATGGCTAAAAGTAAAATTTGTGATTTCTGTTTGGATGAGCCAAAAGGTCTCTTCAATAAACCAGAGCTTTTAAAAGATGGACATAGCATATGTAAACGATGTAAGAAAATTATCGAAAGATATAGTCTTCCTGTTCGCTATGATATTTTCCAGTTACTTGTTACTAATGAACCTTCTATGCGCAATATGATTATTGGTAATTACCTGGAACAACATACACCCGAAGAAATAATTGCCAAGTTTTTTCCATTACCTAATATGTTATTACATGATGGTGAAAGAGCGATTAATGTAGTTGATTCTTCTATTACCGTATTAAGTAGTCTTGTGCCACAGGAAAAAAAGAATAAGCGTATTGCGGATATTACAAGAAAAGACTTTGATCAGTTATATTCTGTAGAAGCTGAAAATGGTACAGTGACTATTAAAGGAAAGTTATATGAAACAGATGCAGCTTTATATTTTATTTCCGATAATTTTATTAACTGTCATCGTTTAACAAATATGATTCATAATAACAGTGAACTAAAAACTATCGTAGTAAATGAAAAAGGAAAAACATTTAAATATAATGTGGCACATGCCGATTTATTTTACATGCGTGAAGCTTTATTTTTGAAAGCTGCTGCTGTTCAAAGTAATAAGAGTGGTAACTTAATTTATTTATCAAGTGATAATACCATGACGATTACTCCTGGTATTTATTCAATCCCTAAAAATATATTACCTGGAACTTATTATGTATCTCCTTTAAAAGACCATGGAATGCATGTTAAAGATGCTTTAGGAAGAGTCAAAGAATGTAGAAGTGGTAGAGTCCAACTTGATGAAGGTTCCTCTTTAGAAGTAACTGGTGAATACCAATTAAGAAGAAAAGAAAAAGAATTGTAATTTTTATATATGAAGAAAAAGAAAAACGCTAAGAATACAAATGATATCAATCAAAAAATTCGTTATCGCTACAGTGAGGCGATGCAAGAATTAAAAGAGTTAGAAAATGATACAATCGCTACTCTAAACTCACAATATGATGAGCTTGCTAAAGGTACAGCCGATAGCATCAATATGCCTCGTCTAAAAAATGCAATGCTGGAAGAATCAGATTTATTAAAAGGTGCCAGTGAAACATATGGCAGTTTTGCCGTAAAACTACGCAACCAGTCTGACGAATTAAAAACAAGAGTGAAAGAAACAGAAAGAGTCGAAAAAAAGAAAGCAAAAAAATTTCGTATCTTGCCAGTTAAACCTACAAATGCTGAAATTGACTATGAAGAAAAAGAAACCAGTCATTTTGCAGCTGGAGCAACTTTCCATAAATTATTCTGGGTATTCTTTATCGGTTCGTTTGCAGGTGTAGTTATCGAAACTATATGGTGCATTATTACTAGAGGTCATTATGAAAGTAGAGTTGGCTTAATCTATGGACCATTCAACCTTGTGTATGGTTTTGGAGCTCTTGCTTTAACATACAGCTTATATAAATATCGTAACCGTTCGGCTGTTTATTCGTTTATTGGTGGTTTTATCAGCGGTTCTGTAGTTGAATATTTATGTAGCTTATTTCAAGAAATTGCCTTTGGTTCTACAAGCTGGGACTACAGTAATATTCCTTACAACCTCAATGGTCGTATTTGCTTACTCTATTCTATTTTCTGGGGAATTCTTGGTATTTTCTGGATTAAAACAATCTATCCATATATGGCCACATGGATTTTAAAAATCCCAAATAAAATTGGTAGACCACTCACTAAAATATTATTAGTCTTTATGATATTTAACTCATTCATGTCAGCTGCAACTGTCTTTAGATGGTATGAAAGAATGGAACAAAAGCCAGCTGATAATATATTTGAAACATATTTAGATAATCATTATCCTGATGAAAGAATGGAAAAAATATACGCAAATCTAGAATTTAAGAAATAGTCACTGTACTATTTCTTTTTTCTCACCACAAACTAAGATTTCATAAGCTTCCACATAATGCTTTTCTAAATCAAAATCAAATGGAGCTGTAGACCATATTTGAATTGTTCCTACTAACAATGTCAAAGAAATTCTAATTAGTTCTCGTACATCAACATCTGTTCGTATTTCTTCTTTCTCCTGGGCTCTTTTATATATACCAACTAATACTTCACGAATAAAATCGTGCTCTGGTTTTTTTGGTTTATCTTTTATGTTTTCTGAAGAAATTTGTGTAAAATTAAAAACTAATGCTTTTTTGATAATTTCTTTTCCAATATATACATAATGTTGAATAATTGTTTTATAACTGTAAATTAATTGTTCATATGGATCTTCTATCTGCATTAATGCGACGATATTTTCTTCCCCTAAAAATACCAGTGAAAAGAATAATCCTTTAATTAAAGCATCCTTACTATCATAGTAATAATAAAATGTATTCTTAGAAATATTAGATGCTTTACAAATATCTCTTAAAGTAACCTCATCATATCCTTTTTCTTTAAACAAGCGAATTGCATTTTGTAATATTTCTTCTTTTGTACTATTTTCTTTTTTCATATTTTCCCCAAATCCACCATGTTTATAACACATTTTAGTACTTTTGTCTATCTGTTGTATTACTTATTTACACATTTATAGTACCGTGGTAATATAGCTAAGAATTTAAAGGAGGTAAACTCGTGCTAAAAGCTCTTAAATATTTAAAACCTTTTTGGAAATCTGTTATAGCAGTTATTTTCCTAATCTTTGCACAGGTTCAACTGGAACTTGCACTACCAGACTATATGAGTAATATTGTCACAAATGGTATTCAATATAACGGTATAACAAGTCCTGTCCCTGAAGCGTTATCCACAAGTACTTATGAACATATGGAATACTTCATGAGTGATGAAGATATTACTACTTTTGAAAACAGCTATAAACTTATCGAAAAAGGTAATTCTTCCTATACAACAAAATACCCATTAAATGAAACAGAAAATATCTATATACTAAATGCTGACAAAGATGCTTCATTAAAAACTATTGTGGAAAAACCATTATTCATAACACAGTTATTGAATGATCCTGACCTTTTACAAAAAATGAATATAACTAGTGCAGATGATTTATATTCTGCTATTTCTAATAGTCCTCAAATGAAGGATAGTATTCTTTCAAAAATAGATGAGTCACTAAGTGGTTACACAAGTGAAAATATTGAAGCCGCAAGTATCATGGCTTTAAAGTCAGAATATGCATTTCTTGGTGTAAGTATCAGTTCCTTACAAAATGCATATATTATGCGTGAAGGCTTCATTATGTTACTTATCTCTTTAGCAGGAAGTTTATGTGCGATGGTCGCTTCTTATTTATCAAGTAGAGCTGCTACGGGAGCATGTAAAAATATGCGTGATGATGTTTTCAAGAAAGTTGAATCTTTCTCCAGTGATGAATTTTCACGTTTTTCCACTGCTTCGCTAATTACTCGTACTACAAATGATATTCAACAAATTCAAAATGTTATTAATATGATTCTAAGAATTGTACTATTTGCACCTATGATGGGTATTACCTCATTATTAAAAGTATTACGTTATCCAAGCATGGCAAGTATCTTAGGTTGGATTGTGTTAATTATCCTTGTATTATTACTAACTACATTTGCTTTAGGTATGCCTAAATTTAAGATTATCCAAAAATTAGTCGATAAATTAAATTTAGTTACCAGAGAACAATTATCGGGAATGTTAGTTATCCGTGCTTTTAATAATGAAAAAGTAGAAGAAGAACGTTTTGATGAAGTAAATACAGATATTACCAAAGTTAATGTATTTGTTAACCGTTTAATGGGTGTTATCTCACCTACTATGGCTTTCTTGATGAGTAGTGTTTCTATCTTGATTATCTGGGTAGGAGCTAATGAAATTGATGCTGGCGTTATGCAGATTGGGGATATTATGGCTTTCTTACAATATGCGATGCATGTACTTATGTCATTTATGATTGTAGCTATGATATTTATCATGCTGCCAAGAGCGAGTGTCAGCGCAGGACGTGTATTTGAGGTATTAAACACAGAAGTATCTATTAAAGATCCTGAAAATCCCGTTTCTTTACCTGAAGAAAATGCAACAATTCACTTTGATCATGTTTCATTCAAATATCCTAAAGCTGAAGAATATGTTTTAGAAGATATTGATTTCTCTGTTGATCCTGGTCAAACTGTTGCCTTTATTGGTTCTACCGGTTCTGGTAAATCTACACTAATCAACTTAATTCCTCGTTTCTTTGATGTCACTGATGGTGCAATACGTATTGGAAATATTGATATACGTGATGTTAAGCAACATGATTTACGTAATCGTATCGGGTATATTCCTCAAAAAGCCACATTGTTCTCAGGAACAATCGAATCAAATCTTCGCTATGCTGATGAAAATGCAACCGACAGCACTATTGAAAATGCTTTAGAAGTATCACAAGCCAAAGAATTTGTTTCTAAAATGCCAAGCGGTATTGAAGAAGCAATTTCGCAAGGTGGTACTAATGTATCAGGTGGTCAGAAACAAAGATTATCTATTGCTAGAGCATTAGTTAAAAACGCTGATATTTATATCTTTGATGATACCTTCAGTGCTCTCGACTACCATACAGATGCTTTATTACGTGAAGCGTTAAATAAGATGGTTAAAGAAAAACATTCAACTGTATTTATTGTTGCTCAACGAATCAGTTCTATCATGCATGCAGATAAGATTATTGTCTTAGACCAAGGTAAGATTGTTGGTAATGGTACACATGCAGAATTAATGAAGTACTGCCCTGTTTATCAAGAAATCGCTTATTCTCAATTAAGCAGAAAGGAGCTAGCCGTAAATGAGTGAAAGAAGACAAAACGGTCCTAGAATGGGTGGGCCTGGTAGAAGAGCTGGCATGATGCCAGGCGAAAAAGCCAAAAACTTCAAAGGCTCCGTATTAAGATTACTTGTATTTTTAAAGCCATTTGCTCCTGTACTTACAGTCATTATTATCTGTGCTATTGCTTCTACTGTTTTCAATATTATCGGTCCTAAAATCTTAGGTACAGCCACAACTACTCTAGCTGAAGGATTAGCTCTTAAATATACTGGTAACGGTGGAATTGATTTCAATAAAATAGCTGATATTCTTACAAAACTATTAATCATTTATATTTTATCTGCAGCGTTTAGTTATATTCAAAGCTGGATTATGGCAGGGGTTACTCAGAAAGTAACTTATAAATTACGTAAAGATATTTCTGAAAAGATTAATCGTTTGCCATTAAAATATTTTGATCATCAAACACATGGTGAAGTATTATCACGTGTTACAAATGATGTAGATACTGTTTCTCAATCTTTAAACCAGTCTATTCAACAGATATTAACTTCTGTAGTAACGGTTATTGGTATCCTAATCATGATGTTTTCTATCTCATGGCAGCTTACTCTAATGGCTTTAATTGTTGTACCACTATCTGGTATCGCCGCTGCATTTGTTGTTAAGCACAGTCAAAAGTACTTCTCTCTTCAACAAAAAACATTAGGTGAAGTGAATGGTCATATCGAAGAAATGTATGGTGGTCATATTGTCATGAAAGCCTTCAATGGGGAAGATAAATCTATTGAAGAATTTGAAAAACTAAATGACAACTTATACAACTCTGCATGGAAATCACAATTTATGAGTGGTTTAATGCAACCAATTACAAGCTTTATTGGTAATGTTGGTTATGTTGGATGTTGTGTACTTGGCGGTTATCTTGCAATACATAATGGTTTAGCTATTGGTGATATTCAAGCATTTATTCAATATGTAAGAAACTTCAACCAGCCTATTACACAAACTGCCCAAATTATGAATGTCTTACAATCTACTGCAGCCGCTGCCGAAAGAGTATTTGAATTCTTAGATGAACCTGAAGAAAGTGCTGATCCTGTTCATCCAGTAAATATCAGAAATGAAGATGGTTCATTAAATATCAAAGGTAATGTATCTTTTGAAAATGTATGCTTTGGTTATGAGCCTGATAAGATTGTTATCAATAATTTCAGTGCATATATGAAAGAAGGAAAACAAATCGCTATTGTTGGTCCTACTGGAGCTGGTAAAACTACTATCGTTAAGTTACTCATGCGTTTCTATGAACTAAATAGTGGTGATATATACATTGATGGTATTAAGACAACTAATTTAACTAGACATGATTTAAGATCATGCTTTGGTATGGTGTTACAAGATACTTGGCTTCATTCTGGAACAATTATGGAAAATATCCGTTATGGTAAGAAAGATGCAACTGATGAAGATGTTATGAGAGCAGCAGATGCCGCTTATGTAGACCATTTCATTCGTACACTGGATGATGGTTATAACACTGTTATCAATGAAGAATCCACTAATATTTCTCAAGGTCAAAAGCAACTACTAACTATTGCTCGTGCCTTCTTAGCTGATCCTAAAATTCTAATTCTGGATGAAGCAACATCTTCTGTAGATACTCGTACCGAAATCCTAATTCAAAGAGGTATGGAAAATCTCATGAAAGGTAGAACAAGCTTTGTTATCGCACATAGATTATCTACAATTAAAAACGCTGATATGATTCTAGTTATGAATCATGGCGATATTGTAGAAGTAGGAACACATGATGAATTACTTGCAAAAAATGGTTTCTATGCAAATCTATACAATGCACAATTTGAAGATGTAGCTGCATAAGTAATATTTATAACTTTATCCCCTGTATAACACATAAATACAGGGGATTTTATTCTATTTCCTCTTCACATTGGAATTTAATGTGAGTATGAGGAGGAAATAAAGCATTTCATTTAATATAAATTGATTATTTGTATACTTTAAAGTATACTACTCGTAAGTATACAAATAGGAGAGTGCTATGATTGGAAGAATTGAAGAACTAAACCATTTATATAATCTTTATAATAGTGATTCTTTTGAATTTTTAGTCATGTATGGTAGACGAAGAATAGGTAAAACCACTATTCTTCAAGAGTTTTCAGAAAAGACAAATTCTATTTTCTTTCCTGCTCGCGAAAAAAATGATACATTAAATTTAGAAGATTTTTCAAAAATAATTCAATATCATTTTGACAAGCAATTTTATTCATCTTTCTCAAGTTGGGAAGATGCGTTTAATTATATAAGTTCTAAGGCTCACGATAAAATCGCAATTATTATAGATGAATTTCCTTACATCATAGAAGAGAATCCATCTGTGAAATCAATTCTTCAACACGTTATTGATCATAGTTGGAAACAAAAAAATATCTTTCTAATCCTTTGTGGCTCTTCTGTAAGCATCATGGAAAATGATGTAATGGGAAGAAAGAGCCCATTACATGATAGACAAACTTCAACATTAGAAATCAAGCCTTTTGATTATTATGAAAGTAGCGATTTTTTTCCTGAATACAATAATATAAATAAAATATTAGCATATGGAATACTTGGTGGGGTCCCTAGATATTTAGAAGCTTTTGATTCCAGCAAAACGATCGAACAGAATATTGCGACAAGAATCATTCAAAATGGTTCCTATCTTTACGAAGAACCTATGAATCTTTTAAAAGCGGAAGTCCGTGAAACCAATATTTATAACAGTATCTTATCTGCTATTGCCAGCGGCAAAAACAAAATGATTGATATTGCGAACTTTATTCATGAAGATCGAACAAAAGTAGCAAAATATCTCAACACTTTACAAATATTAAGATTAATCGAAAAACGTGTGCCATGTGGAGAACCTGAAACAAGCAAAAAATCAATTTATGTAATCAAAGATAATTTCTTTAAATTCTGGTTCAGATATGAGTTCACCAATAATGTTTATTATTCTATTCTTGGACAATCTGAAGCATCAAAGGAAATCATGAACGATATCAGTAATTTTATGGGAGATATTTTTGAAGATATTTGTAAAGAATATTTAATTCGTTTAGCTCGATTAAGAAAACTTCCTTTTATTCCATATCATATTGGTAAATGGTGGGGAAATAATCCTGTTCTTAAAGCACAAGATGACGTCGATTTATTAGCAATTGATAAAACTGGTACTAAAGCTATATTTGTTGAATGTAAATTCACTTCTAAGCTAGTGCCATATGAAGAATATGTAGATTTATTGACAGCAACAAAAGCATTTCCAAATATTAAAGAAAAACATTTATATTTCATTAGCAAATCAGGATATACAAAACCAGTAATAAAACAAGCAGAAATTGATGGTGCGATACTTTTAACCATCGATGATTTATTTGATTTGAAGCGTTATAATGATTTTGACCTATAAAGAGTGTGCTAGAGACTGGCTCAATGACCACACAGCAACCTGCAAAAGTAAGGTGCTAAAGCCAGGAAGATGGGAACTGTTATATATTTAATATGATCCTATCTTTCCGATAGGATTTTTTCATTCTTTGTAGCGTCTATAATCGTTAGGAGGACTATAAAATGAACACGATTAAAGAAGCGACAACATTATACGCAAAAGATTATTCTACTATTTGGTATTCTACTCCAAATGAATTACGCCATGAATTTTATAAAGAAATCAAAGCATTAGGCGTTAGATTTTACACTGGCAAAGAAGTTAATGAAGAAGATATTGGATGCTTCACGTCTGTAGATCCTGATTTAACAACTGGATATATATCAATAAAATGCTGGAGTGAATTATTAAATAATGCAGATCTTGCAGATATAAGCGGAAACATAATCCCCGTAATTCTGCTAGATTATGCAAAACTTAAAAACGGTGAAGATCCTGTAATTTTCGATAATTTAAAACATGCTAAAATATGAGCTTTCTTCAAAATCATTTAAGGAATGTCTTTTTAAATTATATCTATTTTCGGTATCATGAGGTGTATCTTATATGCACCTTTTTTTATGCATGTTTGTTTTAAAAAAGACAAAATTGATAAAATCAAATTGATATTGTCAATATAAGTTCTATAAGCTCATACGCATTTTCATTACTCCTTTTATGTCACATTACTTCATCTCTAGCAGCCTGCATTTTAATGCGTCGTGAAAACTGAATTATTCTTGACTATCCCACGACTTTTATATCAAATCCGGCTTTTTCAAAAATTTGTGAAGGAGTAAATCCCTTTGCTTTTTCAAGATAAAAATATTCTTTGAATTTTTCTTCATAAGTAATTGCCTTGTTTGAAACATTCTTAACATAAGGATTCTTTCTTAACTCAGCGACTTGTTGATCAGTAAAATAGTTAACACCCATAGCACAAAACCTCTATATATTATTATAAGGATTTAAGAAAACCCTGTAATTCAGGTTCCACTCTTTTTTAGTGTGTCCGATTTACAGGGCCCATTTTAACTTTCTGAAACATGTCTTTTTATTAACTCGATTAATTAGTATAAGATTTCTTGTTAATCACAGATAAATCAGCTCATGGCTGGCGGCGGCGTGGCACTGATCGGCACGACTCTGGTGCCGCTGCTTTCTGGACTTTTTGGTTAAACAGAAAGCATACGAGGTTGGAATTCTGATGAGGGCGGCGGTGAGCCGCCCTTTTTACATAGCCAGGTTTCTGATTGGGATTGGAGACCTGGCTATATGTTTGCCCATTTGCAGGTGCACATGCAGATGGAAAATCACTATTC
>OIWM01001517.1_pt1 | contig 22350 bp, 12 predicted proteins | sample 1587451 | NCBI WGS metagenome assembly OIWM01 (sample SAMEA3888907, study PRJEB22519) | human gut metagenome | biome: human gut; feature: human-associated habitat; material: faeces | place: Denmark | collected 2011
CTCCCCGACCGGCAACGATTCGACGGGAGCGCCGCCGTTCAACACTTTCAGATAAGCTTTGGTTCCCCGCGACAGGTGGTCGTCCTGCAAATAATCCGGAGCTTCCTTCAGATGATCCATAACAAACCGTTTTAAAGTTTATGACACGGACTGCAAAGGCGCTGCCACAAACGAAAAAAGCCGGACGAAATGTCCGGCTTTTCGGTATGTCAAAGCGGTTTTTACTGCGCCATGGCATGGCGGAACCCGTCCACCTTGTCCCAGTCGCCGCGCGTGAAGTCGGGAACGGCCACCGGGACGCTGTTGTGTTCGAGCGACATCGCCGTAAGGGCGCCGATGCACGACCATTCGGCCGCATCGTAGACATCCTGATCTAGCGGCAGGCCATGTTGCAGGCAATAGACCAGCCGGTAGTCCATGATGAAGTCCATGCCGCCGTGACCGCCGACCTCGCGGGCCTTGGCCTCGATGTCGAGGACGATCGGGTCTTTGTACCGCGCCATCAGCGCCTCACGCACCTCCTTCGACACGAAACGGTGGGCGTTCAGGTTCTCGTGGTCGGGCACGCCCGAATCCGCAAGCTGGTCGGGGTTGAAGGCATAGCCCTGAACGGGGTATTTGTTGGCGAATCCCTTCGTGCCGGTCAGCTGGTACATGCGGCTGTACGGACGGGGCGTGTAGACATTGTGTTCGAGCAGGATCGTGCGGCCCTTCTCGGTCTTGATCAGCGTCGTCGTATGGTCGGCGTTGGCGAATTCTTCAGCGCCCAGCTTCTCGCGGGCGAGTTTCAGCCCGTTGACCGAGCGGGTGTCCATCGCCACCAGGCAGTTCATCTTGTCGCCGCGGTGGATGTCGAGCAGCTGGCAGGCGGGACCGAGGCCGTGCGTGGCGTAGACGTCGCCGCGGTGATCCCGGTTGAATTTCAGACGCCAGCTGTCCTGATAGTAGTCCCAGAAAGCGTCGAGGTCGTGGATATACGCACCTTCGACATGGAGAATGTCCCCGAACAGTCCCTGCCGGGCCATGTTGAGCGTCGTCAGCTCGAAGAAATCGTAAACGCAGTTTTCGAGCATCATGCAGTGCCGCTGCGTCTTCTCGGCGGTGTTCACCAGTTGCCAGCACTCTTCAAGCGACGTGGCGGCGGGAACTTCGACAGCGACGTGCTTGCCGTGCTCCATGGCGTAAACGGCCATCGGGACGTGCAGCTGCCACGGGGTCACGATGTACACCAGGTCGATGTCGTCACGCTCGCAAAGCTGTTTCCAGCCCTCCTCGCCGCTGTACGGAGCCGCCTCGGGAAATCCGCGACGCACGAGAATCGCCTGCGCGCTGTCCACGCGCTCGGGATAAAGGTCGCACAGGGCTTTGATCTCGACGCCGTCGAGGTGCGTGAAGCGTTCCACGGCCCCGGGACCGCGCATACCCAGCCCGATGAAGCCCACACGGACCGTCTCCATCGGCGCGGTTTTGAGTCCCAGCACCGATTTCTGGCCCGGTTCGCGCGCGGGCGTATCGAAGACGATCACGCCGTCGACCGTCTTCCATCCTTTCGATTCGCAACCGGAAAACAGGAGAATGCCTCCAAGGGCAGCCAGTAAAATGAGCAATTTCTTCATTAGTATGACAGATTGGTTAGTTTCGTTACAAAAGTATGAAATATTTTGAAATCTGCGCCCATTTGACTACTTTTGCCGTCGTAAAAATCTCATTTCATGTTTCGTAGATTCGCGGCGGTAATCCTATCGGCCATCCTGCTCTCGCCGGGGTGGCTCGGCATGACGGGCATGACGCTCCTGATCGGGTTCGTCCCGCTGCTGTGGGTGAGCGCGTCGTACGACGACACGCGCCGCTCGTGGTGGGGCATGTTCGGCTGGGCGACGCTCGCGTTCGTGCTGTGGAACGCCCTGACGATCTGGTGGATCTGGTACGCCACGCCCGTAGGCCCCCCGGCCGCCACGCTCGCTTCGACGACGATGAACATGATCGCCTTCATGCTCTTCCACACCGTTTCGAAAAAAGCCCCCAAAGCGTTGGCCTACGTCACGCTCGTCACGGCGTGGATCACGACGGAATACTGGTACACCGTGGGCGACTTCTCGTGGCCGTGGCTCATCCTGGGCAACGGCTTCTCGCACGAAGTCTGGGCCGTGCAGTGGTACGAATACACGGGCGTTTTCGGCGGCACGCTGTGGGTGTTGCTCTCCAACATACTGATTTTCGAAGCGTTGCAAGCCCGCCGCAGCACACGCCGGTGGGCGGCGGCAGCCTGCTCCGTCGCACTGCCGATGATCGCGTCGCTGTGCATCTGGCAGAGCTGGGAGCAGCCCGACGAGGGGACGGCACGAGTGAGCGTCATCCAGCCCAACGTGGACTGTTACGACAAATTCCACGGCGACACCCAGCGGCAGGAGCGCAACATCGCGGACCTCATGGCGGAGGTCCCCGCCGGCGCGCAGTTCATCCTGCTGCCCGAGACCGCAGTGCCGGGCGACTACCTGGAACCCGGATTGAGCGATTTCTATTCGGTGGGCGAACCGGGCGCATTCTGGCAGGAGCTGACCGACTCGCTCCGCAGCCGGCATCCCGAAGCCCTGCTCATCACCGGAGCCGGCACCATTCGCCGCTACCCGGCCGGGGCGCAGACCGAGACGGCCCGCCCGGAACGCTTCGGCGACGGCTATTACGACCGCTTCAACACGGCCGTGGGGCTGGACTCCGCGGGCCGCATGCAGCTGCACCACAAAGGCCGGCTGGTGATCGGCGTCGAAAACACCCCGACGTGGGTCTTCGACGCGATGAAATTCCTGGTCATCGACCTGGGCGGCACGGTCGGACAGATCGGCAAGGGCCTGCACGGCACGGCTTTCGAGCACAACGGCGTCAAAACCGGACCGGCGATCTGCTACGAAGGGCTTTACGGCGACTTCTACGGCGGATTCGTGCGCCGCGGCGCGCAGTTCATGGCCATCATTTCGAACGACGGCTGGTGGGGCGACACGCCCGGTTACAAACACCTGTTCTCGATCTCGCGCCTGCGGGCCGTCGAACACCGCCGCGCCATCGCCCGCTCGGCCAACACCGGGAAATCGGGCTTCATCTCGGCCCGCGGCGACGTGGGCCAGACGCTCGGCTGGGAGCAGCGCGGCGTGATCACCGCCGAGGTCCCGCTCAACTCGGAACTCACCTTCTACACCCGCTACGGCGACTGCCTGGCCCGCATCTCCGAATACATCCTGCTGCTGTCGGTGCTCTACTACGTGGCCTACCGCTACAAACGCAGGAACCACCTCGTCAAATAAACCCCTTGCTGATATGAATTACACCCAGACACTCGAATTCCTCTTTCAGTCGCTTCCCGTCTTCGAAACCCAGGGCGCGACGGCTTACAAACCGGGATTGGAGCGCATCACCGCATTCTGCCGCCACATCGGAAACCCCCAGCGCAACTTCTTCACGATCCACGTCGCCGGAACCAACGGCAAAGGCTCCGTGGCGCACATCATCGCCTCGGTGCTCCAGCAGGCCGGATACCGCACGGGACTGTTCACCTCGCCCCACTTGCAGGACTTCCGCGAACGCATCCGCGTCGACGGCGAGATGATCCCCAAGCAGAAGGTGGTGAACTTCGTGGACAAGCACCACGACAAGATGGTCGAACTGGAACTGTCGTTCTTCGAGATGACCGCCGCAATGGCCTTCGACTACTTCGCCCAGAGCGACGTCGAGGTGGCGGTGATCGAAACGGGACTCGGGGGACGGCTCGACGCCACGAACATCATCGTGCCGATATTGAGCGTCATCACCAACATCGGACTGGAACACACCTCCCTGCTGGGCGACACGCTGCCGAAGATCGCCGCGGAAAAGGCCGGAATCATCAAAAAAAGCATCCCGGTGATCATCGGCGAGGCCGACGCGCGTTACAACGGGGTTATCGAACAGGCCGCCGCGGCCAACAAGTCGCGGGTGATCTACGCCGAACAGGAATTCTCGTGCGAGGAACACCACATGAAGGGCACGGGCCAGAGTTTCCGCCTCCACCGCTCGCGCGACGGAAGGGCGTTCGACGTGTCGCTCGACCTGCAGGGCAACTACCAGAGCCGCAACATCGTGACCGCCTCGGCGGCGGTCGACTTCCTGCACGAGGAGACGCCGCTCACCATTTCGCGCCGCGCCTATCTCGAAGGCATGCGCTGCGCCGCGGCCAACACGGCCCTGATGGGACGCTGGCAGACGCTGGCTGAATCGCCGCTCACGGTCTGCGACACGGGCCACAACGCCCACGGCATCGCCTACGTCGCCGACCAGCTGAAAGCCACGCCCCACCGGGAACTCTACTGCGTGATCGGCTTCGTACGCGACAAGGATCTGGCGCACATCCTGCCCCTGCTGCCGCGCGACGCCCACTACATCTTCACGCAGGCCCACTCCGAGCGCGCCCTCCCGGCCGCCGAACTGACCGCGAAAGCCGCAATCTACGGACTCCGCGGCGAGGCGGTGGAAGAGGTGACGGCCGCCGTGGCCCGGGCCAAAGAGCTGGCCGCCCCCGAGGACATGATCTTTATCGGCGGCAGCACCTACGTCGTCGCCGAAGCGCTGTAAAGTCCCGTTCATAAAAAAAGCCCGCTGCTCACGCAGCGGGCTTTTTCGTCATCGGAGCGCCCGGACGGCCACCCGCCCCAGCCGCAGCACGAAGGGCTGGCGGAAATCGGCCGTGACGACCCCGCCGGCCGAGTCGTCGGCCGGATTCTCGGGAATCGTGGCCATGACGGCCGAAGCGGGCGTCAACCGCACGGTGAGCCGTTTGTGCCCGAGCAGCGAAACCGGAAGCGGCACGCTGTACTCGGTGAATCCCAACGCGGCGTCGTACGAAAGGCGGCGCAGGCCGAGGTCTTTGATCACGGCGTCGTTGTAAACGACCGGCCGCAGTACGAAAATACGTCCGGCATCTATGAACGGCAGCCCGTCGGCCGAATATTCGACCTTCCACTCCACGGGATAACCCCACGAACGGTTGATGTCGTGGTTGCCCGCAAGGAACGAGAAATCGAACGAGAGGCCGCGCCCCTCGACGCCTTCGGTCGAAGTCTCGACGACGATGGCTTCCGCACCGCTCATGCGGCCGCGGTTGTCGAACCGGAACCAGTCGCGGGTGTCGGAATCGAGCCGCAGGGCGGCGTTGACGCGCATGGCCTTGCCGTCGCCGTCCTGCGCATAGCGCGTGTCGTACTCCGTATCGAGCCGCATCCTGGCCCCGGAGGTCGTCGAGAGAAACCCCTCGCCCGCGTCGGGAAGGACACGGTCGCCCGCGACGCCCGACTTCGGGGAGCGGGGCGTGTAGCCCTGCTTCTCGAAGCGGATGGCGCCGTCGTAATTGCGGTCCCAGTTCCACTCGGCGACCACGACATAGGAGGAGGCCGTATCGCGCGGAATGGCGATGTCGCGCTCGTCGAGCGGACGGATCGCATAACGTCCCATGTCGCCTCCGTAACGACGCATCGGAGTATGGACCAAGACGCCCGAGACGGCTCCGACGCCGTGCGGAACGCCGCGGCCGTCGCGCCGCCACGCGCATTTGGTATTGACGAGCATGTAAATCGAACCGTTGTCGGCATCCTTGAGCAGCGACGCCCACCCGTCGGTGCGGCGCGACGGCTGATCGAAAGCGTTGAGCCGCGACCGCTGGACGCACGATTCGAATACGTTCGCATAGCATCCCTGCTTGCTCAAAAACTCCGTTCCGGCAAGCGTCACATAGGTATAGAGGTCCTCGTCCTTCAGGTCGGCGATGCGCCGCTCCTTCGCGGGCAGTGCGACGCCGCGTTCGAGCACCTCGACGTTCGCGGTGCACAGACCGTCGACCGTGTAGCGTTCGGGGTCCGTCTCCCCGGTCAGCGAACAGCCGCCCAGGTCGAGCCGCACGCGGTCGCCCCGTTCGAGGCGGTTTTCGTAGATGCCGGCGAAACGCAGCCTGAAGCCGTAACGGCCGTCCGGGCTTTCGACATAGGCCGTGCGGAGATTCTCGCCGAGATCCACCTTGTCCCAGGAGACATTGGGGTTGAGCTCCATGTTCTGCGAGCGGTAGTCGCTGACGACAAGGGCTTCGAGCTGCGTACCGGGAGCCAGCCGCACCGTGCGGCCCGCAGCCTCGGCCCGCAGCGCCGCGAAATCGTCGGCCCGCACGCCCGCGACGGCGGCAAGGCAGAGCAGGGCGGACATTGCCGTTCGAATCGTATGTTTCATAATCGGTAGGTTTTAGTTGTCGAACAAATCGTTGAGGACGCGCGCCAGCCGGTAGGCCCCGCGCAGGGCCTGGTCGACGGGCAGGGCGCCGTGTTCCCGCAGAAAACCCTCGTCGATGTCGTCGCCGGGCTTGGCCCAGTCGTAAACCACGCGGCAGCTGCGGGCGCACTCCAGCGCCCAGTCCGCAGGTGTGCCCTCGCCCACGGCACGCTGCTTTTCGGCGGGCCACTTGTCCAGTTCGCGGCGGAAATCCTCCTCGGTCCAGTCGGGATACTGGCGCGAAACCGAACCGTCCCAAACCCAGTGGTAGGTCACCTCCTTACCCTTGTATTTCAGGAGAAAGAAGTCGTAGTGCCGCGGGGCGTCCATGCCGCCCGGCAGATCGGCGAAATAGATGTGCCCCGGGCAGTGCATCTCGCCCACGAGGTGGATGACGTACTTGAGATTGACGTTGACCGTCGAATCGGAGAGTTCACGGTAGTTGCGCAGCCGTTCGATGGCGCGCGTGAGCTGGCGCACGGCGTCGCCGTCGCCGTTGGGACGCAGGGGTTCGGGCGGCACGCTGCCGTCCTTGTCGATGGTGACCATGTGCCAGTAGGTCGTGATCTCGTAACCGGGGGCCGTGCGGTAGCGGTCCATCCAGGTCGAATACTCGACGATCGACTGATCGAGGTAACGATCGAGCACCTGCCGGGTGCGGGGCGTGAGGTGCGCTTCGGCGATATAGGCGATCAGGCGGTGTTCACGCCCGCCCCACGCGAAGGCCGCCGTGCCCGCACAGAGCATCAGCAGCAGACAAATCAGTTTTTTCATGGCGTTCATTTTCGGTTGGCGTACTCCCGGAAGGCGGGATACAGGTAAGTGTCGTAGTTATGCGCAATGGTCCACGGAGCCGAAACGTTGTCGCTGCGCTCCTCCCCCGCGACCGTGCCGAACGTGCGGGTGGAAATCTCGTAGGTGAAGGGACCCCGGTAGCGGCATTCGGCAAGCAGCGTATGGTAGAACTCGCCCCACAGCCCCGCCCGCCCGATGGCGTCGGCATAGCCCAACCGCCCGGCGTAGCCCGGCATCAGGTGGTCGTCGTTGATCCGTCCGTTCCAGCCGCGGTTGCCGTGAATGTGCAGCTGGCCGATGCGCGCACCGGCGGTACGGAGCCAGTCGACGACGGTCTTTCCGGGCTGTTCGCGCGTGAGATAGAGGTTGGCGTGGCCCGTGTCGAAAGCGATGCGGACTTCGTGCCGGTGGCTGCCCAGCGCATTGGCCTCGTCGACGGCCGCGGCGAGCACCGCGGCATCGGCGCCCACGCCGTAGGACATGTTCTCGACACAGACGTGCGCCCCGATCTCGTCGGCGACCGTCTGCAACTCGTGCAGCGACAGCGCGAGGCTCGCGGCCGAACTGCCGTCGCCGAAGGCGAGGGTCTGGTTGCAGTGAACCAGCACGTTTTTCGGCTTCAGGGGTGCGACGGCGCGGATCGCCCGCGTGAAGAAGGCCACCGAGGCGGCACGATCGGCGCCCGCGGCGCAGAGATCGCGGTTGCGCGCGGCGGTCGTCGATCCGTAGGGCAGGTGGATGCACCACACCTTGCAGCCGTTGGCGGCGAGCTGCTTTTCGGCGAAGGCGATGTCCCGCGTCCAGACCGACTCGTCGGACGAGAGGCTGGGGCTGATCCACGTCATGCCGTAACCCGGCGTGACGGTGTAGGTCGTCTCGTTGGCCATCGAGAGCACGGCGCTCGGACGCAGACGCAGGCGCGAGACATCTTCACCCGCGGCGGCGAGTTCGGTCGTGGGTTCGACCGTGACGCAATCGCCCGCATGGGCGTAGCGGCCCGTGCGGCGAACCTCCACGTCGTCGATCCAGAAGCAGTTTTTGACGTCGCGGATCACCGTGGGCATGAAGCGGAACGCACTTCCGGCAGCCACGGCCCCGAACGACATCCGCACCTGGTGCCACACGCCGGACGTCAGCTTCGCGGCGCGCAGCAGGACGGCCGTACGGGTGACGCCCTGCACCGACTGCGAAATGTCGGTCCCCGTCGCGACATCGACATCGACCGGCATGCCGTCGACCTCGCACCCCAGCAACACGCCCGACTCGGCCATGCAGGCCACATCGCTCTCCATGCCGCGTTCGAGGCAGATGCGGAACGACAGTTCGGCGCAGCACGGTTCGCCGGCGGCGGCCATGCGGGGCGTCATCAGGATGCCCCGGTTGCCGTAACCGCCGACGTCGCCGCCGCACAGGCAGCCGCGATATTCCGCGGCGTAAAAGAGCCGCTGCCAGTCGTAGAGTCCACGGTTGCGCAGGTAGTCGCGGCGCACGGCGAGCGTCGCGCTTGCGGCAGGCGCGGAATTATAGTCCGAGGTCTCGAAAAGCGCGCTGCCGGGCGTTCCGGCCCCTTTGGCGACATAGGCCGCCTCGGTCCCAACCGATGTGGCCGGCGACGGCACGGAACTGCCGGCCCCGACACCGTAACCGCCCGTTTCCGCAGCGTAGTCGCACCCCCAGACGCAGTTGTCGAAATGCTCGGCGAAGAGCAAGTCTTCGCCGGGAGCGTAATTCAGCGGCGCAAGGGTCTTCACCCAGCCCGCCGCGACGGCGCACGGACCGGGAATGTCCCAGGTCGCCGAGCGGTGGGCGCAGTCGGTGACGCGGACGGAGAGGCCCGACGCGTAATCGCCTGCGGGAACCGCCACGCAGAACTCCGTTCCGGAGGCCGCGGGCCGAACCCCGCCGCCCGTCCCGGCACAGTCGAGCACCACCCACGGCAGGTTCCCGGAATTGCCGTTCCGGACAATCTCCGGCGTCGCCGGATCGAACGGGAACAGGCCCGAAACGGCCCCTCCGGAGCGATCCTCGACGCGAACCGAAGCGATGTGCGCATCGCCCGCGAGCGGAATCCGCACGACGCCGCACAGCGGCGAGAGCGTCACGTCGGCCGCATCGCCCGTGGTCCGGACCGTGCCGTACATCGGGCATGCGGCGGCCTGCAGGCTGCCGCCCGAAACCGGAAACTGCGCGGGAGGCAGCACGAAGGCCCGCTTCGCGCGGCTGTAAGCATCGGCCGGGAAATGAACCGTATAAAGACCGTCCGCAGAGACATCGGCGCCCACGACCGGCACTCCGTCGGCGTCGAAGCCCACCGTGCGGGCCACGCCGTTGACCAATGCACGCGGCTCCCCGGACCAGTCCCAACGCATTCCGGACTCCCCGGCAGCCACCTTCAGCCGCAGGATCACCCCGCCGCCCGCAGGCGGACGGGGTTTGTCCCCGTCGTCCGCACCGTCCCCGCCGCAGCCCCCGAGGAGCAGCGGAAGGACGAGCAGGACACATACCGTATGACGGATCGCAAGCATGGCGCTACCGGTAACGCAGGGTGATGACGCCCCACCGCAATTGGTTGTCGTAGGTCGTGGCGGCGCTGATCTCGGCGGTTTCCGTGTCGCCGTTCCAGACGAGTGGCAGCACGGTCATCACCTTGTCGTAGGGGCGTATGCGGACCATCACCCGCTCCCGGCCGAAGACCTCCGCGGGGAGGCGGAAGAGATGGTCGGTCAGTCCGATACCCGCCGAGGAACAGGTGTTGTAGCGGTTTCCGGCCAGCGAAGCGTCCCACCACGGCAGCGAACGCAGGTGCACGTAGTCGGCGCCCGTGGCGGCGCTCGGGCAGAGCGTATAGCTCTGTCCCCCGTCGACGGAATACTCCACGCACCAGTGCGCCGGATAGGTTTTCGAGGTGGTGGCCGAAATGGTCCCCGCGGCGAACGAGAAGCCGAGGAGCATGTGCGAGCCGTTGAGCGAGGCGGTCGAAAACTCCATGCGCAGGCCGTTGTAACCCACCACTTCGTTCCCTTCCCAGCGATACCAGCCCTTCACGCCGGCCTTGACGAAATAAGCTTTGCAGGTGAGCGACGTTCCGAGCGAGCCGACCTCCGGATTGTTGTAATTGCCCGTTCCTGCAATGGGCCAGGCTTCGGCAGCAGTGGTTTCGACGTGGTTTTCGCAGAACAGTTCGGCATTCGGCACGGTCTTGCCCGACGAGATGTCGTCCGACGGCGTGATCGACTCCAGCCGGTTATAGGCATACCGGCTGTTGAACTTGGCATAGGTCCCGAACGAGTATTTGTGAGGGTTGCCGTCCCATTCGGCAAACTCCGTATAGGCCGACTCCCCGGCCCATTCCATGCCGAAGCCCGACTCGTCGAGCACGCGGATCTGGTAGCGCCCCACGTTGCCGTAGCGCGGCAATTCGTTGTGCACCACGATGCCGTGGGTCGTGCCCGTCCCCTGCGGGACGCCCTGACCCGAACGCCGCCAGAGGCAGAGCATGTTGACCGGTGCGTAGATCGAATTTCCCGCGTCGTCCATCAGCAGCGACGCCCAGCCGTCCATGCGGTTGTTGTTGCCCGTCTGCGAGGCGTTGACATCGGACGAAAGGCTGTAATTTTCGTAAACGTTGGCATAGCTGCCCTCCTTGAACAGGAATTCGGTGTTTTCGAGCGAGACGAAGGTGTAGACGTCGTCGTCGGTCAGTTCCGAAATCCGACGCTGCTTGACGGGAATCGCCTCTCCGGCAGCGCTTTCGACCATGTTTTCGCCGACCAGGCTGCTGATCGTGTAGCGCTCGGGATTCTCCTCGCGCGTGAGGACCGTGCCGCTGAGCGAGAGCGAGAGGCGCGTGCCGCGCGCCAGCACGTTGTCCTCCGGCGTGTCGAAGCGCAGGCGGAAGCCGTAACGGCCGTCGGGGCTTTCGAGGTAGGCCGTGCAGTCGTTGACCGTCACGTCGACCTTGTCGTACGAAACGCTGGGGTTGGCCTCCATGTTCTTGCTGTGGAAGTCGCTGACGACGATGCCTTCGATCAGAATATCCTCGTCGACGGCCGTGCCTTCGGCCGTCGCCAGCGCCCGCACGTCGGCGAACGACACCTCGCGGCCGAACTCGTCGTCCTTGTCGGCTTGCGTGATGTAGAGGTTGGCCGAGAAGGTCTCCTCCCAGCCGTCGACGTAGCTCAGGTTGACGACCGCCTTGCAGACGTCGTCGCCCGGGTTGGGTTTCGTGTCGACGACCAGCATGCCCTGCTCGGGCTGCACGCTGCGAATCCAGTCTCTGGTCGGACCGACGTAGGCAGTCGCGACAGCGAAGTCCCCGAGCGGGATGTTGGTGTCGATCTCGAACTGGGTGAAGGTCTCGACGCTGCCGCGGATCGCCTTGTAGGGAGCCGGACATTCGAGCGACGGAACCACGCCGTACTGCTTGATGCAGACCGTGTCGGCCCGTGTGCCGCCGTCGAGCACGAAGCGCAGCTTGGCCATGCGGCGGAACGAATCGTTCTCCGTAAAGGTGACCGAAACCATCCGGTCGCCGTCGAATTCCGACCGGTCGACCGAAGCCCAGCCTCCGATGTCGTTGAGCGCCTCGACCCGGACCCGGCCGTTGGAATAAAGCTGTATCTGGGCGGTTCCGCCCGACGCCGGAACGAAAAGTTCGTGTTCGGCGGCCGTGAGTTCGCGCACGCGGATGGTTTCGGCGTCATCGACCGAGCAGCCGACGGCCGCCAGGGCCGCCAGGCCGCACACCGCGCCGTAGCGTAATATCTTGCAGGATTTCATGTTCAGGTTCTGTTTTGGGGTTATTTGTAATCGACCGTGATCGTGCCGAAGCGGATGACGGTGGTTTGTTTGCTGTTTTTACGGACCACCGAGGTCGGGATCAGCACGTCGGCGGAGGGATTGCCGCGAATCTGCGACAACAGGCCCGAGGCGGGCGAGAGGCGCACGACGACCTCGTCACGGCCGAAGGCCTCGGCGGGCAGACGGAAAATGCGCTGCTGGAGACCCATGCCGCAGTCGTAGGGCGTGCGCAGGCGGTCGGCATGGCCCGAGCCGTCGATCACCTTGTCCCACCAGGGCAGCGAACGCAGCACGAAGGTCTCACGGCCCGTGGCGGCGTCACGAAGGGGCTGGAACTCGCCGCCGTCGACCGCATATTCGGCCTTCCACTCCAGCGGGAAATTCCACGAGAAGTTGCCGTCCTGGTTGCCTGCGCCCCACTCGAAGGCGAGTTGCAGGGCCGTGCCGCGGGCTTTTTTGGTCGAGAAGGCGATATAGAAGGCGTTCGAACCGACCATGCGCCCCATGTTGTCCCACTTGTACCAGTCGGGCACGGGAGCCTTGAAGACCACCGCACCGTTGCCGACCCATCCCTTGTTCTGCGTCCCGAGGGCGTTGTAGTCGCCGTCGACGTGCACGAAAGCGCCGCAGTCGGTCCAAAGATAACCGCGCGAACTTCCGGCGTCGTTGAGCACCCGGTCACCCTTCCGGCCTTCGGTTCCGAGGTTTTGGTAGCCGAGCAGTTCGAATTCGAGCGACGCGCCAGCCGAACCGTCGAGCAGCCACCCCGTGAGACGTTTCCACGGGGAGTTGCGCTTGCGGCTGACGCCGATGCCGCCCTCGTCGAGCGGGCGGATCGAGTAGCGCCCCATGTCGCCGCCGTAACGGCGCATCGGCGTATGGACCACCACGCCCGAGAGCGGCCCCATGCCCTGCGGCAGGGGTTTGCCGGCGCGGCGCCATGCACAAAGGGTGTTGACCAGCATGTAGATCGCACCGCCTTCCGAGTCGCGGACGAGCGACGCCCAGCCGTCCATACGGTTGTTGATGTCGTATTTGTAGTGGTGGAGTTCACCGCAGGATTGGGCGTAAGGCTCCCAGATGTTGGTGTAGGAACCCTCCTTGAAGACGAACTCCGCATCGCGCAGCGTCACGAAGGTATAGAGGTCGTCGTCGGTGAGCGTCGCGACGCTCCGCTCCTTCACGGGAAGATCCGCGGCCGTGCCGGGCGCGACCGAAAGGACGTTGAGCGCCTGCACGCCCGTCAGCGTCATGCAGTCGGGCGCGGCCGTGCGCGTGAGGCGGCAGCCGTTGAGATCGAGGCGCACGCGGTCGTAACGGGCGAGCCGGTTTTCACTCGCCTCGTCGAAACGCAGGCGGATGCCGCAGCTGCCGTCGGCGGCCTCGACATAGACCGTGCGGTCGTTCTCCTCCAGATCGACCGAATAGTAGTTCAGGTTGGGATTCAGCTCCATGTTGGGGCTGCGGTAATCGCTGACGACGATGCCTTCGACCACCGTCGGGGCGGTCAGCAAGACCGACTTTCCGGGTTCGCACAGCCCGCGGAGCTGTCCGAACGGCCCGGCGGCCGCAGCCTGTCCCCAAAGGAGAAGGGCCGCGGCGGCGAGCAGGTATTTCAGCAGGTGTTTCATGGTTCGGCACTATTTGTATTGGATCGAAAGGTCCTCGACATAGACGCCGTTGGCGATGTCGAACGGATAGGTCCGCGCTATGCGCAGGTTGCGGTGCGTCTGGCCCAGAGCATAGCCGTCGATGCCGGGATTCCACGTCGCGATGACGTCGGACGAAGGGCTGATGCGCACCCGCACCTTCGCCTTGCCGAGCACCTCGGCGGGCAGCACGAAGCGGTAGGGCACCAGACCGAAACCGAAGTCGGACTGGGTGTAGACGCCCGACCGGTTGGCCGTGTCAAAGACCGACGTGCGCGTCGAGCTGTTGTTGATGCACCACGGCAGCGAACGCATCTCGAAACCGCGCTCCCCGGTGGCGGCGTTGACGGCTTCGGTGTAGTCGCTCCACGTCGCCCCGTCGGCCGAGGTGGCGTACTCCACCTTCCAGTAAACGGGGTATGAGCTGGCGTTGGTCCACGAGCAGGCGGCTTCGTTGGTGCTGTGCTTGCCCGCGGCGGTCGAGAAGCTGACCGCAGCGGCCGAGCCGCCGACGCCCGCCGTCGAGAACTCCATCACGATGCCGTTGGTCTTACCGGTCCATGTATCGCCGTTCCACTCGTACCAGCCGGCAACGTTGCCGAGGAAACCCAGCATCGTGTATTTCGACATGCCCATCGTCGTGCCGTCGCCCGGCACGTAGTTCGAGACGTTCAGTCCGCGGTAGCCGTGAACGATGGCGATGGGGTACGAACGGTCGGCGGTAACCGTCTGATTGAGCATGCGGTTCTCGCTGTAAAGCCGCGCCCCGCCGCCCGTGTTGTCGGTCGTGGCGTGCATCCGGTTCTGGACGAGCTGCGTGGCCGAATTGGCCGCCGAGCCGACCGTGTAGGTTCCGTTGTCGTTCCACTTGTAGGCGCCGACCGAAATCACGGCCTTGTCCAGCCGCCACTCGACGAGCGTCGCATAGGCCGACGCCGCGGCGCGCGGGATGTCGATGTCCGCCTCGTCGAAGGGCCGGATCGAATAACGGCCCACGTTGCCGCCCCAGCGTTCCATCGGCGTGTGGACCACGATGCCGCTGACCGTGCCGACGCCCTGCGGCACGCTCCGTCCCGTGCGGCGCCAGCCGCAGTTCATGTTCACGAGCATGTAGATCGCGTCGTTGTCCCCGTCGTAGAGCAGATTGGCCGCGCCGTCCTTGGCCTTCTGGGCCTGCGTGCCGCCGGCGAACGAGAGGTTCGCATTGCAGGGATTGCCGATGGCGTCGTACTCGCGGACATTGGTATAGGCGCCCTCCTTGACGGAGAACTCCAGCCCCGAAAGCGCGCAGTAGGTGTAGATGTCGTCGTCGGTGAGCGTCGCGATGGTCCGCGCCTTGGGCTCCAAGGCGGAGGCTTCAGCCGCCTTTTCGATGTTCCCGGCCTTCAGGCCGCGCAGCGTGTAGCGCATCGGGTCGCTTTCGCGCGAAAGGGTCACGCCGTCGAGCAGAATCTTCACCTGCTCCCCGCGCAGGCAGACGTTGTCGGCCGGGGCGGCGAACTTCAGGCGGAAGCCGTAGCGGCCGTCCAGGCTCTGCACGTAGTTCGTACAGTCGTTCTCGTCGGTGGTGATGCTGTTGGGACCCGTATTGAGGTTCTGATCCATGTTCGGGTTCCCGGCGTCGCCGATGACGCGGCACAGCAGGTAGTCGATATGGTCCTCGTCGCTGGCGTAGGATTTGTCCTCGGCCGTGAAGAGCGCCCGCAGATCGGCGGACGACACTTCGCGCGGCTGGGCCGTCACCCGCTGCGTGATGTTCGAAGAGGCTGAAACCACACCGCCCGCAAGGTCGGCGCAGGAGACCGTGATCGTCGCATAACGCTTCTCCACGCCCTCGTTCGCCGTAATCGCGTAGGTCAGCTCCCCGGCGCCGAGTTCGACATCGGAGATAAAGTCCGCGACAGCCGGATCGGCGTACGTGACTTCGACCTTCATCTCCGCAAGCAGCGCCCCGAGATTGGTCGAGAAGGCCACGGCGCGCCGGCCGCCCTCGATGGGAGCCACGTCGTCGGCGAGCGTGATGCGGGCCTCGTCGGCGCTCTGCGTCACGGTGAACGAGTCGCCGAAAACATTGCCGTCGGCATCCGTCACCGAGAAGCCGACCGTCGCCGTGCGGGGTTCTCCCGTGGCGTTGGCAGCCGTGGCGAAGGTGATCAGCCCCCGGCGGGCCAGCGGAATTTCGGTCTCGCCCGCCTCCGCGTCGTCGGCATGGTAGACGACATCGGAAATCCACGCGTCGCCCTCCGCGGCATAGGTCACCGCGGGCACGACATCGCGGAGAAGCTCGTCGGGCAGGTTGGTTTCGAAAGCCGCCGTGCCCTTGTAGGCGCCGTTGGCGAAGGCGAGGTCCTTCGAAAGGAAGATCAGTTCGGGGGCGGTGATTCCCGCCTTCTGAACCACGGTGACGGTCTTTTCAAGCCCCGAGCCGCGCAGCACGACCCCGACCGAACGGGTCAGTCCGGGGTTGTCGGCGTAATTGAGGCGGATGGTCGTGATGCCGCTGCCGGCCGTGCGGTCGAGCGTCGCCCACGCCGACTCGGCGGTGAGTTGAGCGGTCCACGCCCCCGAGCAGTAGACCGTGACGGGGAGTTTGCCGGCCTCGGCCGTGACCGAATACCGGTCCGTATTGACGGCCAGGTCGTAACGCTCCTCGAAGGTGTCGGCGCACGCGACCGCGAAGAGTCCCGCGAGCGCCAGTATCAGGTTGTTGATTCGTTTCATCGGTTCTGGTTTTTATAATCCGTCGGCAAGGTATTCGTCGTTGGTCAGCACGTAGCCCGAAAGGGCGCACTGCGCGTCGGGAATGGGATAGTAGCGGTGGCAGGGGCGCATCTTGCCCTTGAGCGTCGCGTTGTTGGTATAGGCGTAGGTCTGGTCGTACCAGATGCCCCAGCGCACGAGGTCGAACTTGCGCTGGAACTCGCCGCCCAGCTCCCGGGCGCGCTCGCAGCGGACAGCCAGCGTGAGGTCCTCGAAGCCCGTGAAGTTGGTGACGGGATCGACGCCCGCACGCTGGCGGGCCATGTTCAGGTAACGCATCGTCTCCTCGGCGTTCTCCAGGTTGCAGTAACATTCGGCCATCATCAGAATGGCGTCGGCATAGCGGAAAATGCGGTAGTTGTTCGAATCGTAGTTCTGCTCGATGTCCGGACACCAGAATTTCGGACCGGGCCAGGGCACTCCGTAGTTGTGCGTGATCTTGAAGGTCTCGCCCGCCTCCAGGTCGCCCAGGCCGAGGAAGTACTGCACGCGGCGGTCGATCTTCTGCCCGCGGATCTCCCCGGCGGCCAGCGCCTCGCGGTCGATCTTCACCGTATAGCGGTTCAGCGTCGCGTCGTAGGTGTCGTAGGTCAGGGGCAGGGGGTTGAACAGCGCGTCGACGTAGGCCGCATTCTCGGTCTGCGTATTGCCCGTCGCGGGGCGGAAGATCGCATAGCGGTTGTTGGCCCGCAGCGACGACCAGCCGGGCATCGACGTGCCGTAACCCTTCAGGGGTACGCCGTCGAAGACCCCGTCTCCGTTGTGCGTGGGCATCATGATCGCCGCCACGTTGCCGTTGTACTGCGTGCCGGTGAGCGACCAGGCGTGCTGGATCTCGAAGATGGACTCCGCAGGGTTCTTGTAGCGCCACTGGGTCTCGGCCAGCGGATAGTTGCCTTCGTTGAAGTCGCCGTAAAGCTCCTCAAGGGCTTGCAGGGGGACCAGCGCCCCGTTCCAGTCCTCGTTCCACATGGCGAACTTTGCCATCAGCATCAGCGCCAGCGCATAGCCCGAACGGTTGTCGACGGCCTCCGAGGCGCGGCACTTGCGCCCGTTCTCGGCGGTGAACCACGGCAGTGCGTTCCGCTCCAGGTCATCGTACAGCTCCTGGCGGATTTCATGGGCCGGGGTTCGGGGCAGGCGGCGGATTTCGGCCAGCCGCTGGTCGGTGTCGACCATCGTGGTGGAGAACGGCACGTCGCCGAACATGCAGGTCAGCACATAGTAGTAAAACGCGCGCATCACGCGGGCTTCGGCCGCCAGAGGCATCTTCACCCCGTCGGCCAGGTCGGCGGACGAGATGCACTCGACGCACTCGTTGCAGTACATGACGCCTTTGTAACCCTGCGTCCAGACGTTCTTGCCGTATTGCGGCTTGGCGGGAGTCACGTCGAGGCAGGCGTCGACGGTCGTCGAGGAGGAGTACCAGATGTCGGTGCAGGCCTCGGTGACCAGCATGAAGTTGGCCGTATAGATCGCATTCGCAGGCATGTAACACGAATTGAGCGCCGCAATGCACTGCGACTCGTTCTTGTAGAACGATTTGCGGTTGACGAACGAGGTCGGCTCCTCCGTCAGCGAACAGGAGGCGAACAGTCCCGCCGCGAGGAGCGTCAGTATGAATTGATTGAAGTTTTTCATCTTCTTCGGAAATTGTCGGGTGGATTTAATAACGCAGCTGGATGCTGAACACGAACATCCGCGAACGGGGATAGGCGCCCATGTCGACGCGGCGCAGGGTCGAACTGGTCCCCTCGCTCGAAACGTCGGGGTCGAAACCGTTGTACTTGGTCCAGAGCCAGAGGTTCTCGCCCGTGACGGCCAGCGTGATGTCGCGCAGCAGGCGGGTTTTCTTCCGCAAGTCGAACGTATAGGAGACCGTGGCGTTCTTCAGACGCAGGTACGAGGCATCGTGCACCTGCAACGAACTGGGAACCAGTCGGTCGTCGGTTCCCGCACGGGGCAGGTCGGAATCCGGGTTGCGCACGGGATGCCACGCGTCGAGCATGTAGCGGTACTGGTTGGTGGCGTAACCGCCGGCCATCGCAAGCTCGGAGTAGTTGTAGATCTTGCCGCCCAGCGAATAGGAGAAGTAGAATCCGATGCGCAGACCGCCGATGTTGAAGGTGTTCTGCAAACCGCCGTAAAGCACGGGGTCGGAGTTGCCCAGATAGATCAGGTCCTCCTCCGACAGAATGCCGTCTCGGTTCTGATCGACGTACTTGGGATACCCCAGCATCAGCTGGGCGTCGCTGCCCGTCGAAGAGGATATATAACTCTTGGTAAAGCGATTGCGCTCGAACTGGTCGGTCGTCTTCCAGACCCCGGCGTACTGGAATCCCCAGAGTGCATTGAGCGGATAGCCCGTCTTGTAGCCATACATCATGTAGTTGGTATTGCCGCCGCTTTCGAGACACGAAACGTACTCTTCGTGGCCGATGTCGTCGACCATCTGCTTGTTGTGCGAAAGGGTGAAACTCGTCGTCCAGCCGAATTTCGGCTTCACGATGTTACGGCTCTCGACCGAGACCTCGACGCCGCGGTTCGACGTCTTGCCCAGGTTCGTGAAACGGCTCGTGTAACCCGTCGTATGGATCGTCTGCAAGGAAAGCAGCAGGTCGCGGGTGGTCGAATAGTAGCCGTCGACGGTGATGTTCAGGCGGCCGTCGAAGGCCGAAAAATCGAGACCCGCATTGTAGAGCGTGGTTTTCTCCCACGTCAGGTTGGGATTGGCCACACGCGAAGGGAAGAACGACGCCGACTGCGTGCCGCCGAACAGATAACCGTTGGTGGTCGTGCCGTAGGCTTCGAGCGAACGGTAGGTCGCGATGGCGTCGTTACCCGTGCGTCCGGCGCTCAGGCGCAGCGACAGTTCATCGAGCCAGCGCACCTGCTTGAGGAAATTCTCGTTCTTGGCGTTCCACTTGACGGCCGCCGAAGGGAAGAAACCCCATTTGTTGTTCTCGGCGAAGTTCGACGACCCGTCGTAACGCCCCGTGAAGGTGAAGTAGTAGCGGCTCTTGTAGTTGTAGTTCAGGCGTCCGAGCACCGACATCTTGGTCCAGTCCGTGTGGTTGGTGCTGATCGAGGTGTTCTGCTTGTCGGGAACCGCGGCCATGTTGTTCCAGGTGAGTTCGTCGAGCGTGTAGCCGCGCCCGGTGATGCTCAGGTTGTTGTCGTACTTGATCTGCGCGGTGTATCCGCCCAGCACGTCGAAATTGTGGCCGCTCTTGGGGCGCAATTCGTAGTAGACCGTATTTTCGCTTGAGAAACTCGTGTCGTCGTACTCGTCGCGGCTGGCGTAACCGCCTTCGTTCTCCTTCTTGGCAGGCAGGTATCCCGGCTCGTAGTAGCGTCCGTGGCGCTGGTAGGAGTAGTAGGTGAACTGGCTGCGCAGCTTCAGCCCCTTGACGGGGGTCACTTCGACGAATGCGCTGTTGTTGAGCGAAATGCGCCGGGCGTTCTTGAGGCAGTGGTCGAGCATGATGCGCGGGTTGTTGAATTTCTGTCCCGAGTACCACAGGTCGTTCATGTCGGATGTGGGGGAGAGGAACGGGCTGAGGAACACGGCGGCGTTCCACCAGTTGGTTCCGCCGATGGTGGCCAGGTTTTCGTCCTGATCGCGGTAGGTGTAGCTCAGGTTCAGTCCGGCCTTGAGCCATTTGGCGAACTCGTGGTCGACCTTCAGGCGCGCCGAGTAACGTTTCAGCCCGCTGTTGTCGATGATTCCCTGCGTTTCGTTGAATCCGGCCGAGGCGTAGTAGGAGCTTTTCGCGGAGGCTCCCGAAATCGAAAGGTCGTAATTCTGATAGAGCGCCGTGCGCGTGATGGTGTCGATCCAGTTCGTGCCGACGCCTTTGGCCTCGGGGTTGGGGAAGGGGTATTTCGACATCGGCGAGTCGGGTTCGATTTTATCGTTGCCGTCGGCGCTTGAGAAGAAATAGGCGTAGTCGTTGCGGTAGCGGGCGAACTCCGTGGCGTCCATGATGTCGAGCTGACGCGGGAGCTGCGAAAATCCCAGGTCGGTCTTGAAGGTGATGTTGGGTCGTCCGTCCATGCCGCGGCCCTTCTTGGTCGTGATCACGATCACGCCGTTCGAGCCGCGCGCGCCGTAGATGGCCGTCGACGAGGCGTCCTTCAGCACCGAGATCGACTCGATGTCCGCGGAGTTGATGTCGTTCAGGTCGTGAATGCCGTCGATGACGCCGTCGACGATGATCAGCGGTTCGTTCGATGCCGAGATCGAGCGCGTGCCGCGGATACGGATCGAGGTCGTGGCGCCCGGCTCTCCGGTCGTGGCCATGATGTCGGCGCCGGCGATGCGGCCCTGGAGGGCCTGGTCGACCGAAACCACCGGCACGTCCTTGATGTCGCTCATCTTGACGTTGGCCACCGAACCCGTCAGGTCGGTTTTCTTCACCGTGCCGTAGCCGATCACGACCACTTCGTCGATGGTCTGCTTGCTCTGTTCGAGTTTCACGTCGACCTTCGTGCGCGCGCCGACCTTTTCGGTTTTGGCTTCATAGCCGATGTACTGGAAGGTCAGCGAAGCGCCTTCGGGAACCTGGATCGAATAATCGCCCGTGGCGTTGGTGCTGGCGCCGTTCGTCGTGCCCGTCACCAGTACGGTCGCGCCGATCAGCGGCTCGCCGCTCTGGTCCGTAACCTTGCCCGTTACGGTATGTTTGGTTCCGCTTTTCTGCGCGAAGGCAGGCGCTGCCGTCAGCGCTCCCGAAACCAGCAGGATCAGTAATATGATATATTGTTTCATGCGAATTTTTATTTAAGTGCAACTCCTGATGCTTGCTTCCCGGAGGGGTAGTGGCGGAATTCGATCATCACCGGGTAGTGGTCCGAATGCGTGGCGGTAAATTCGTCGTAGATGATGCGCGAGTCGGTTATTTCACGCATCACGGCCTGCGAGGCGTAGATGAAGTCGATCCGCCGTTGATCCGCCGTCGATTCGCCGTTGTAGGGGGTGGGAACGGTGTGGAAGAACTGGCTGTGGCGGTCGCGCAGGGCGTCGCAGTAGCCGCTCTTGAGTACGATCGAATGCGTCTCGAAATAGGTGTTCGCGGGCATCGCGTCGGCATCCTTGGGCGAATAGGAGTTGAAGTCGCCCGCCATCAGCCACAGCGGTTCCACCGGATAGCGGCGGATGGTGCTGTCGAGGATGCAGTTGATCTCCCGGTCGCGGTAGGTGTTGCCCGTCCCGGCTGCGCCCTGCCCGTTGGGATAGGTTCCGAAGGGATAGAGGTGCAGCACCACGACGTTGATGTCCTTGATGCGGGTGTGGATGGCTCCGTGCCAGAGGGGAACGTCTTCGAGCAGGCGGTTGCGCAGTTCGATGGGGTATTTCGACGTCAGCCCCACCGGAAATCCGCTCTCCTTGCAGAGTATGGCGTAGGTATGCCCGTAGCGGTTGGCGAGGGCCGTGAGCGACTCCTCGGTGAAGTTGTTGCACTCGCAGAGGGCCATGAAGTCGGGGTCTTTCTCCCTCACCCAGGCTGCGAAGTTGTCGAAATTCTGTTGTTTGTCGAGCTTCATGCCTTCGAGAATATTGTAGCTGATGAACCGCAGGGTTTCGGGTTCTGCGCTCGTTCCGGGGTCGGTCGAGATCTCCTCGTCCGGAACGGCGGGATCGTCCTCGCAGCCCGGCAGCAGGGCGGCGGCAGCCAGCAGCAGACCTCCGAACACCAGCCGGCGCAGGTGGTGTGTCATGTCGTATGTTTTCATATCGTTCGCGGGTTTATTTGTTGTAACGGAGTGCGGCATAGGAGACGGTGAAGGCGTTTGCCACCTGGCCGTTCGCCGCGATGATTGCGCTGTCGTAGGTCGTCGCGGTGCCGATTTTGTCGCTGACGGGGCGCAGGCGTATCCATGCCACGCTCCGGCCCAGTATCTCTGCGGGCACGTTCAGGCAGATGCTCTTGTCGCCGGATAGCTGTTCCAGCTGCATGTTGCTCCAGTTGCCGGCGTCGGGCACCGTGAAATCGCCGAGTCGCTTCCAGGTGTCGCCGTCGGTCGAGTACTCCGCCGTCCAGTAGCGCAGTCCGCCCTGTGC
>OIWM01001519.1_pt1 | contig 22343 bp, 4 predicted proteins | sample 1587451 | NCBI WGS metagenome assembly OIWM01 (sample SAMEA3888907, study PRJEB22519) | human gut metagenome | biome: human gut; feature: human-associated habitat; material: faeces | place: Denmark | collected 2011
GACTGAAATGACTTCAACAGGCGGTGAAGCCACTGGTACTGATGACAAGATCTTCAACAACCACGTTGTAGCTCCTGTAACTGCACAATTTGACTTCAGCAAAGCTCTTGCAGGTCGTGACTTGAAAGCTGGCGAATTTAGCTTTGTATTGAAAGACAAAGATGGTAAAGTCCTTCAAACAAAACAAAATGATGCCAACGGTAAAGTTAAATTTGACGCATTGACATTTACAAATGCTCAAGTTGGTAACCACAAGTACACTGTAGAAGAAGTTCAAGGAACTGAAGCAGGTATGACTTATGACCCAATGAAAGCTAACGTAACAGTTACTGTTACTAAGTCAGGTCATGCGCTTACTGCTGTTGCAACTCTTCCAACTGATAAAGAGTTTAACAATACCTTCACATCTGCTCCTACTCAAGCTCAATTCAAGTTCACTAAACGTCTTGAAGGGAAAGAGCTTACAAAGGATGCCTTCACATTCGAATTGCTTGAAAATGGCAATGTGATCCAAACCAAGAAAAATGCAGCAGATGGATCTATCACATTTGATGCGATTGAATACAGCGCTGAAGGTGAACACACTTACACTGTGCGTGAAAAAGCTGGAAAAGATACAAACATCGACTACGATCCAATGAACGCAGTCGTAACCGTTAATGTAACCAAAAATGCAGCTACAGGTCTCTTGAGCGCAGCTGTTACAATGCCTGAAGACACTGAGTTCAACAACTATGTAGTTGCTCCAGTTGTAACTAAGTTCGACTTTACTAAGAAATTGGCAGGTCGTGAACTTAAAGCAGGTGAATTCAGCTTCGTATTGAAAGATTCTACAGGTGCAGTAGTTGAAACAGTTAAAAATGATGCTGCTGGTAATGTTTCATTCTCTAACTTGTCATTCGACAACACTAAAGTAGGTACTCATACTTATACAGTAGAAGAAGTTATCCCAGCCAACAAAGAGTTTGGTATGACTTACGATAAGATGAAAGCTACTGTTACAGTTGAAGTTGCTAAGAACGGTCATTCATTGACTACGGTTACAAACGTATCTTCAACTGGTGGGGTTGATGCCAACGGTAATGCTACTGACGGTACTGCCGATAAAGAATTCAACAACAAAGTAACTCCTCCAACACCTCCTGAATTCCAACCAGAAAAATTTGTCGTTTCTAAAGAGAAATATGACATTACTGGTGACAAGTTGATGGATGACGACGATGATGTACCTGGTAACGAGTACACAGCAACAAATGCAAATCCATATGTTGATGGTGTTAAAAACAACGAACCAGAAAACTTGAATACTAAGACTGTTGAACGCGGTTCTAAATTGGTATACCAAGTATGGCTTGATACTACTAAATTCACAGAAGCTAACAACATCCAATACGTTGGTGTATCTGATACATACGATGCAGAAAAATTGGACGTTAACGCTGCTGACATCAAAGCATACGATTCAGTAACTGGTGCAGACGTGACTGCTAAATTCGTCATCAAAGTTGAAAATGGCACAATCACTGCAACTTCTAAAGATGAATTTATCAAAGATAAAGTAAACAATCCTGTTATCGATACTACTAAATTCGCCTTTGGACGTTACTATAAATTTGATATCCCAGCAACTGTTAAAGAATCTGTTAAAGCTGGTGCTGATATTGAAAATACAGCCAACCAAACAGTTCACGTTTACAACCCAGTAAGCAAGACAGTTGAAAAACCTGAAAAACCAACACAAAAACGTGTTAACAGCGTTCCAGTTCCAGTGGAAATGAACTTCACTAAACGTTTGGAAGGTCGTGAACTTCAAGCTAACGAATTCGAATTCGTATTGAAGAAAGACGGCGTTGAAGTTGAACGCGTGAAGAACGACGCTGCTGGTAAGATTGTCTTCGAGACTCTTAAATTTGGTCGCGATGATCTTGGTAAGACTTACAACTACACAGTTGAAGAAACTCCTGGTACAGATACAACTGTCAAATACGACACAATGGTTGCCACTGTTAAAGTTGTTGTTTCACACGACGGTACAGCTAAAGCAATCGTTGCCAACGTAACAGATGCTGCTGATAAAGAATTCAACAACCGTGTAACACCACCAGAAGAACCTAAGTTCCAACCAGAGAAATACGTTGTTTCTAAAGCGAAATTCGATATCACTGGTACTAAACTCGTTGATGATGATTCTGAATTGACAGATAAATATGGTGAAACAAACACAAACCCATATGTCGATAATACAAACAACAACGAAGAAGAAAACTTAAATACTAAGACAGTTGAACGTGGTCAAAAACTTTACTACCAAGTATGGTTGGATACAACTAAATTTGATGCAGCTAACAAAGACAATATCCAAACAGTAGGAATCACAGATAACTACGACAAGGATAAATTGACTGTTAATGCTTCAGATATCAAGGTTTACGATTCAGTTACTGGTGCAGATGTTACGACTAAATTCGATATCGCTGATAACAATGGTGTTCTGACAGCTAACCTGAAAGCAGGCTTCACGAAGTCACTTGGCGACGCTGAAAACACTCAAATCATTGATACAACTAAGTTTGAATTTGGACGCTACTATAAATTTGATATTCCAGCAACAGTGAAAGACGATGTTGTAGCTGGTGCAGATATCGAAAACAAAGCAGCCCAAGTTGTTAACTACTACAACCCAGTAAGCAAGACAGTTGAAAAACCAAACAAACCAACTGAAAAACGTGTAAACAGTGTTCCAATCTCAGTAGAATTCAACTTCACTAAGAAATTGGAAGGTCGTGACCTTAAAGCTGGCGAATTCACATTCGAGTTGAAAGATAGCGACAATGTTGTGATTGCAACTGCAACCAACGATGCAGCTGGTAAGATCAAATTCTCTCCAGTAGAGTACACAAATAAAGCTGGTAAAACTGTTACAGCCCTTAAATACCAGAAGGGTCAAGAAGGTACTTACAAGTACACTGTAACAGAGGTTAAGGGTACTGATGCAACTGTCACTTACGATGAAATGGCTGCTGTTGTAACTGTTACTGTTTCCCATGATGGTACAGCGAAAGCCTTGATCACAAACGTGACAGACCCTGCGGATAAAGAATTTAACAACCGTGTGACTCCTCCAGAAGAACCTAAGTTCCAACCAGAGAAATACGTTGTTTCTGAAGAGAAATTCGATATCACAGGTGACAAGCTCGTTGATGATGATAAAGAGTTGGCAGACAAGTACGCAGACACAAATGCGAACCCATATGCGGATTCTTCAGATGGTAAGAAACTTTCAAATGGTGAAATCGTAGGTAAAAACGAAGCAGAAAACATCAATACTAAAGCTGTTAAACGTGGCGAAACTATCAACTACCAAGTATGGCTTGATACAAATCAATTTGATGCAAACAACAAGGATAACATCCAAACTGTTGGTATCACTGATGATTATGATGAAGCTAAATTGGAAGTTAAAGCCTCAGACATTAAGGCTTACGATGGTAAGACTGGTGCTGATGTTACTGACAAGTTCGACATCTCTATCGCTAACGGCGTGATTACTGCTAACCTTAAAGCTGGCTTCACTAAGTCACTTGGCGATGCGGAAAACACTCAAATTATCGATACTACTAAGTTCGAATTTGGACGTTACTACAAGTTTGTCATCCCAGCTAAGGTTACTGACGGTGCTTACGATGGTGCTGAAATTGAAAATACAGCAGCTCAAGTAGTAAACTACTACAACCCAACTACTAAGACTGTTGAAAAACCAAACAAACCAACTGAAAAACGTGTTAACAACGTTCCAACTGCTATCGAGTTGATCTTCGGTAAGACACTTAACGGACGTAAGTTGCAAGATAAAGAATTTACTTTCGAATTGAAAGATGAAAAAGGTAATGTTCTTGAAACAGTTAAGAATGATGCCGAAGGTAAAGTTAAATTCTCTACTATCAACTATGCTAAAGCAGATCTTGGTAAGACATTCAACTACACAGTAGAAGAAGTTAAAGGAACTGATACAACTGTTACTTACGATAACATGAAAGTCAATGTTACTGTTCAAGTTATCCAACCTTCAGTAGGAGATCAATTGTCAACAGTTATCTCTTACGCTACAGTAGGTGGAGATGCTTATGGTGGTGACGATCGTGTCTTCGATAACGAGGTTACTCCTAACTTCAAACCAGAGAAATATGTTGTTTCAGAACCAAGCTTCGACATCATTGGTAACAAACTTGCTGATGACGACGATTCAGCTGATAAAGTTGAAATCCAAAACTTGAATGGTAAGACCCTCAAACGTGGTCAAAAGATCCACTATCAAGTATGGCTTGATACTCGTGACTTCACTGCAGAAAGCAACCTTCAAACAGTTGGTATCACAGATAACTACGAAGAAGCTAAGCTCGATATCGACGCTTCTGAAATCAAGGTTTACGATGGTATCACTGGTAAGGATGTTACAGACAAGTTCGACATTAAAGTTGAAAATGGTGTTCTCTATGGTACATCTAAAGCAAGCTTGACTAAAGCTATTAGTGCAACAGATGCTACTCCAGTCATCGATACAACTAAATTCGAGTTTGGTCGTTACTATAAATTTGATATTCCAGCTGTTGTTAAAGACATTGATGCTAACGACGGTGTAGATATTGAAAATACAGCTAACCAAACAATTCACCAATACAACCCATTCAATAAGAAAGTTACAACTCCTGAAAAACCAACTCAAACACGTGAAAACAACGTTCCAGTTCCACTCGAGTTCAACTTCACTAAACGACTTGAAGGACGTGAGTTGACTGCAGGCGAGTTCAGCTTTGTATTGAAAGACAAAGACAACAAGGTTCTTCAAACAGTAACCAACGATAAAGATGGTCACATCAAGTTTGAAAAACTCTTGTTCAACAAAGCAGATCTTGGTAAGACATTCACTTACACAGTTGAAGAAGTAGCTGGTAAAGATACTTCAATCACTTACGATGCTATGAAAGCGACTGTAACAGTGGAAGTTACTAAGGAAGGCAAAGTTCTCACAACTGTCGTTAACCACGCTTCAACAGGCGGATTCGCTTCAAGCGCTAACGATAAAGAGTTCAACAACAAGGTGGTTCCACCAGAAACACCTAAGTTCCAACCAGAGAAATATGTTGTGAACAAAGAGAAATTTGACATCACTGGTAAGTCACTCGTTGACGATGATAAAGAATTGGCAGACAAGTACGCAGATACAAATGCGAACCCATATGCTGATGATGCATCAAACAACGAAGCTGAAAACATCAATACTAAGTCTGTTAAACGTGGTGATAAACTTGTTTACCAAGTATGGCTCGATACAACTAAATTCGACGCCAACAACAAGGATTACATCCAAACAGTTGGTATCTCTGATGACTACGATGAAACTAAATTGGATCTTGATGCTTCAGCTATTAAAGCTTACGATTCAGTAACAGGCGAAGATGTAACAGCTAAATTCGACATCAAAGTTGAAAATGGTATGATTACTGCTAACCTTAAAGATGGCTTCACTAAGTCACTTGGAGACGATGCAAATACTCAAATCATCGACACAACTAAGTTTGCCTTTGGCCGTTATTATAAATTTGATATCCCAACCACTGTTAAAGACTCTGTTCCTGGTGGTGTAGATATTGAAAATACAGCTGGACAAGTAGTTCACTTCTACAACCCACAAACTAAGAAGACAGAAATTCCTACTAAACCAACTGAAAAACGTGTAAACAGCGTTCCAATCTCAGTTGAATTCAACTTCACTAAGAAACTTGAAGGTCGTGAGCTTAAAGCTAACGAATTCAGCTTCCAATTGAAGGATGAAGCAGGAAATGTCATCGAAACTGTTAAGAACGATGCTTCAGGTAACGTTAAGTTCAAAGCTATTGAGTACAAGAAAGGCCAAGAAGGTACTTACAAGTACACAGTAGAAGAAGTTAAAGGTACTGATGGCACAGTTCAATACGATGGTATGAAAGCTGTTGTTACAGTTGAAGTTAAACATGATGGAACAGCTAAAGCACTTATCACTAACGTGACAGATGCAGCTGATAAAGAGTTCAACAACAAAGTAACTCCTCCAGATACTCCAGACTTCAACCCAGAGAAATACATCCTTAACGAATCTAAATTCGATCTTACAGGAGTTAAACTTCTCGACGATGATAGCGAATTGAAAGATAAGGTTGCAGATACTAACGCAAATCCTTACGCTGATAAGACTGATAACAACGAAGCTCAAAATATCAATACTAAGACACTCAAGAAAGGTGATAAAGTATACTACCAAGTATGGTTGGATACAACTAAATTCACTGAAGCTCACAATATCCAATCTGTAGGTGTTACAGATAAATATGACAGCGAAAACTTGACTGTTAACGTTAAAGATATTAAAGCATACGACTCTGTAACAGGAGAAGATGTGACAGCTAAGTTCGATATCCAAATCGTTGACGGTGTGATTACTGCAACATCTAAAGCTGACCTTACTAAGTCACTTGGCGATGCAGAAAACACACAAGTGATCGATACTGCCAAATTGGCATTCGGACGCTACTACAAGTTCGATATTCCTGCAACTATCAAAGGCACTGCTAAAGATGGTGTAGACATCGAAAATACTGCGTCACAAATCGTTCACCAATACGACCCAACTAAGAAATCTGTTGAAAAACCAGAAAAACCAACAGAAAAACGTGTAGTCAATATCCCAACTAAGGTTGAGTTTGAATTCACTAAGAAACTTGAAGGTCGTGAACTTAAAGCTGGTGAGTTTAGCTTCGTACTTAAAGACAGCAAGGGTAATGTGATCGAAACTGTAAGCAATGATGCTAACGGTAAGATCAAGTTCTCAGCTCTTGAGTACAAACGTGGTGAAGAAGGTACTCACGTCTACACAGTAGAAGAAGTACAAGGTAACGATGCAACTGTTACCTACGATAAGATGGTTGCTACAGTCGTTGTTTCAGTAACTAAAGACGGTAAAGTCTTGACAGTAACTTCTCAATTGCCAGAAGATACTGAGTTCAACAATATTGTGACACCACCGACTCCTCCAACACCACCGACTCCACCAACTCCACCAACTCCACCAACTCCTCCAACACCACCGACTCCTCCAACTCCAGTGGTTCCACCAGTGACACCACCAACTACACCAGAAGCTCCTAAAGGACCAGCACTCCCTGAAACAGGTGATGATGCGTCTATGGCAGCTATGGCTCTCGGAGGAATCCTTGCGGCAGCTGGACTTGGTTTGGCAGGAAAACGCAAAAAAGAAGACTAAGATAGTTCATAGGTTAGATCCCTCAACATAGTTAGTTAGGCTATTTCGGTTTTCGAAAGAAGAGACTCATCCCATAAGGGGTGGGTCTCTTTTGTGTCTATTACAAGACAGTTTTTGTTTATATTAAAAAATTAGATACAAACTCAAAAGGTGAAGAGGTTTATTCAAAAAATATTAGTAACTTAGATTATAGGGGAAATTCCCATAAATAGTGATATGCATGAAAATGCTTATATGAAAAGGTTTGATTATTTTCACGAGGATCTAGTTACTAATCATAATTCGTTTTTTATATTGATTAAAAATTAGAGAAAATACTTGCTTAAAGATTAAAAAAAGGATATGATAGACTTCGGAAGAAGGTTAATAAATGTATAGAGTGCGTGTTTTTTCAATAACGTCTTCGTTTTTTTGACGTGCCTTGGGGTACAAGGATTAACATATAGGAAGATTTTGAATGAAACAAGCAAATCATGTTTTTGAAAAAGTGACAAAATACGCCATTCGTAAATTGTCAGTAGGTGTAGGGCCAGTTGCTATCGGGACATTCTTGTTAGCAGGTGGTCTTTTCGTGTCTAAACCAGTTTCGGCAGACCAGGTTACTTCGGATGCATCGGTACACATGGCCTATGTCACAGAAAATGAATTAACAGCTGAAGAGCAGAAGCAAGTGGTACATGCTATTCCTAAGGAATATCAAAATGAGGACACTTTTTATCTGGTTTATAAACGTAAGGGGGACAGTCAAGCTACTCTTCCTCAGACAGGAAGTTCTGACTGGGCAGCGACAGGTTTAGGATTGGCAACAGCGACTATGGCTGTGTTGCTATTTTCAAAAAAACATCGTAAAAAAATTATTGGCTTGGTCTTGATTGGGGCCGCAGGGCAAAGTCTCCTTGTGCCGATAGAGGTTCTTGCCTTGCAAAACAAGGAGTTGCAGGCCTATAATCAAACTCTTGCGGTTTCAAATAAAGAAGATTTGGCTAAGGGTGTTATTGCCATTGATGGTTATGAGTATGTGGGTTATCTGCGTTACTCTGCTAAGCCGGAGCTTGAACAACCTTTGGAGAATACTTTGCAAGGGTTTGAGTCTTCAATAAAAGAAGATAATACAGTTAGTCAGGGGACAGCTGATAGGGATAGTAAGGGAATCCGTTGGAAAAAAGGAACACAGGAGCCAGGTCATGAAGGCGAAGCTCTAGTTCAACCAGCTAATCCAGAGTACACAGAACCAATTAGCGCTAAAGGTACGCAAGAATCAGGTCATGAAGGCGAGGCAGCTGTTCAACCTGCAAATCCAGAATATACTGGTCCAATCAGTGCCAATGGTACCCAAGAAGTTGGCCATGAAGGTGAAGCAGCTGTTCAACCTGCTAATCCAGACTATACTGGCAAACTGGAAGCTAAGGGTACCCAAGAATCAGGTCACGAAGGTGAGGCCCTTGTTCAACCTACAAATCCAGAGTACACAGGCAAACTAGAAGCCAAGGGTACCCAAGAATCAGGTCACGAAGGTGAGGCGGCTGTCCAACCCGAGAATCCTGTCCACACTCCAGTTGTTGGAAGTGTCACAGAGACTGAAACGCAAGCCATCGATTATCCTATCGAAGTTATCACTGATGATAGCAAGTATGTGGATGAAGAGGTTGTCGAGCAAGAAGGTCAAAAAGGTAGCCAAGAAATCCAGAAAATTTACCAAACCATTGATGGTGTCAAGGTTGGTGAGCCAACTATTGTATCAGGTAAGGTTATTGAGGTGCCACAACCTAGAAAACTTCGTCGTGGCAGCAAACCTCTAGATGGAACAACGACGGAAGAGTCTATCGTAGAGCTTCCATTTAAAGAGATTGTCCAAGAAGATGATAGTCTTGAAAAGGGCACTCTAAAGGTTGTTCAAGAAGGTCAAAAAGGTCAAAACAAAATCACCAAAGTCTATAAGACCTACAAAGGGAATAAGACGTCTGAGGCACCAACTGTCACTGAAACCGTGCTAGTTCCTGTTCAAGATCGTATCGTTCACAAAGGGACCAAGGTGTCTGAAAAACCAGTGCTTACGCTGACACAGATTGACAAGGATGATTTGGGTCGTAGTGCTAAACTTAGCTACAACTTGACGAATCCAGGTTCAGCAGCTATCACGACTATTAAAGCGGTCCTCAAGCAAAACGGACAGATTGTCCAAACGCTTGATATTCCTAGCACGACCTTGACTGCTGACCTAACAAACTTAGACTATTACAAGCCATATACCCTCACAACAACCATGACCTATGATCGTGGCAATGGTGAGGAGAATCAGGTTTTGGCAGACCAAACTCTCCAACTGGATCTCAAGAAGGTTGAGCTTAAAGATTTTGCACGTACAGATTTGATTAAGTATGACAATCAAACAGAAGTGGATGAGACTCGTCTGGCAGCTGTACCTCAGGATCTCACGAATTACTACTTGAAGATGACTTCTGCGGATCAGAAGACCACTTACTTGGCAGTAAAAGCCATCGAAGAAACAACGGTTGATGGCAAGGTGGTTTATAAGGTAACTGCAGCAGCGGACAATTTGGTTCAACGTGATGCCCAAAACCATTTTGCTCAAACCTATAGCTATTACATTGAGAAACCTCAGGCTAGTCAAGCCAATGTTTACTATGATTTTGCTGAGTTGGTCAATGCCATTCAGGCTAATCCTTCAGGTGAATTTAGGCTGGGTCAAAGTATGAGTGCTCGTCACGTCGTTCCAAACGGTAAATCATACATTACGACCGAATTTACTGGTAAGTTGCTCAGTGATGGTGACAAACGCTATGCCATCTATGATTTAGAGCATCCATTGTTTAATGTTATCAATGGCGGAACAATCAAGAATATCAACTTTGAAAATGTAGACATCAATCGCCCTGATCAAAATCAAATCGCGACGGTTGGATTTAACCTTAAAAATAAAGGTCTGATTGAAGATGTTAAGGTGGTTGGTTCAGTGACTGGTAACAATGACGTGGCTGGTATTGTCAATAAGATTGATGAAGATGGCAAGGTTGAAAATGTTGCCTTTATCGGTAAGATCAACTCTGTTGGTAATAACTCAACAGTTGGTGGGATTGCTGGTTCAAACTACATGGGATTTGTCAACAGAGCCTATGTGGATGCGACTATTACAGCCAATAATGCCAACGCAAGTATGCTGGTGCCATTTGTCACTTACATGCTCAACAGTTGGAAATCAGGAACGAAGGCCAAGGTAACCAATTCAGTAGCTAAAGGTGTTCTTGATGTTAAAAACACAAGAAATGTTGGTGGTATTGTCGCTAAGACATGGCCTTACGGCGCTGTTCAAGACAATGTGACCTATGCTAAGGTTATCAAGGGCCAAGAAATCTTTGCTTCTAACGATGTCAATGATGAAGACGGTGGCCCATACATCAAAGATCTCTTTGGTGTTGTTGGTTACAGCTCGGCCGAAGATGGTACTGGTAAAGATACTAAGAGTCCGAATAAGCTCAAACATTTGACTAAGGAAGAAGCTGACAAGCGTGTTGAAGGCTACAAGATCACAGCTGATACATTTGTTAGCGAGCCTTACGCATTGAATACGCTTAACAATGTTTCTAGTCAAGCAGAGTTTGCCAATATTCAAGATTATAAGCCAGAATACAAACAGGCTTATAAGAATATTGAGAAATTCCAGCCATTCTATAACAAGGATTTTATTGTCTATCAAGCAAATAAACTGGCCAAAGATCACAACTTGAATACTAAAGATGTGCTCTCAGTGACACCAATGAAAGACAGTAACTTTGTTACAGACCTAAGCGATGCTAACAAGATTATTGTTCACTATGCTGATGGAAGCAAAGACTACTTCAAGCTTTCAGAGAGTTCAGAAGGTTTGAGCAACGTTAAGGAGTACACTGTTACTGATTTGGGTATCAAGTACACTCCGAATATCGTTCAAAAAGACCACTCAAGTCTTATCAATGGTATTGTTGATATTCTTAAGCCGATTGAGTTGCAGTCTGATCCGATTTACCAAAAACTTGGTCGTACCGGTCCAAACAAGGTCAATGCTATCAAGAACCTCTTCTTAGAAGAAAGTTTTGACGCTGTTAAGGCTAAATTAACTAACCTGGTGACTAAGCTGGTTCAAAATGAGGACCATCAGCTTAACCAATCACCAGCTGCCCAACAAATGATTCTTGACAAGGTTGAGAAAAATAAAGCGGCCCTCTTGTTAGGTTTGACTTACTTGAATCGCTACTATGGTGTGAAGTTTGATGATGTTAATATCAAGGAAATCATGCTCTTTAAACCAGATTTCTATGGTAAAAATGTGGATGTCCTTGACCGTTTGATTGAGATTGGCTCTAAGGAAAATAATATCAGTGGTTCAAGAACATACGATGCTTTTGGTGAAGTTCTCGCCAAAAGTACCCTTTCTAGTGATCTGACCGACTTCCTTAATTACAACCGAAAACTCTTTACCACTATCGACAATATGAATGATTGGTTCATCGATGCTGCTAAGGATAAGGTCTACGTTGTTGAGAAGGCATCTCAAAATGAAGGTGTCGGTGAGCACAAGTATCGTGTTTATGATAACCTTAGTCGTGGTCTCCACCGCAAGATGATTTTGCCATTGTTGAACCTTGATAAGACAGAGATGTTCTTGATTTCTACCTATGACACCATGTCTTATGGTACGGCTAACAAGTACAATACAACCTTAGAGAAGTTGAAACCTGAGATTGATCTAGCCGCTCAACGTCAAATCAACTATCTTGATTTCTGGCAAAGATTGGCTGCGGATAATGTCAAAAACAAATTGTTCAAAGACATTGTCAATCCAGTCTGGGAAGGTTTCTATGTCTGGGGCCATGGTTGGCCAGGTTGGCCAGAGCGCTACGGCCAATTCAAGAACAGTACAGAAGTCTATGCGCCAATCCGTGAAATCTATGGACCAGTCGGTGAGTACTATGGTGATAACGGAGCCATGGCCGGTGCCTATGCTGCCATCTACGACAATCCATACGATAATCGTGCCAAGGTTACCTTCGTCATGTCTAACATGATTAGTGAGTACGGTGCTTCGGCCTTCACTCATGAAACAACTCATATCAATGACCGTATTGCCTACTTTGGAGGCTTTGGTCGTCGTGAAGGAACAGACGTTGAAGCTTATGCCCAAGGGATGTTGCAATCACCAGCTACTCAGGGCCATCAAGGTGAATACGGGGCCTTGGGACTTAACATGGCCTTTGAAAGAGAAAATGACGGTAATCAGTGGTACAACACTAATCCAAACAAGTTGAAGTCGCGTGAAGCCATCGATCGTTACATGAAAGGCTACAACGATACCCTTATGCTTCTTGATTCGTTGGAAGGGGAAGCAGTCCTCAGTCAAGGCAAGCAAGAGCTCAATAACGCATGGTTCAAGAAGGTAGATAAACAGTTACGTGGTAACAGTAAAAACCAATACGACAAGGTGCGTGCTCTAAGTGATAGTGAAAAGGCTATTAACTTGACTTCTATTGATGACCTTGTAGATAATAACTTCATGACCAATCGTGGACCTGGAAATGGTGTTTATAAACCTGAGGATTTCTCTTCTGCCTATGTCAATGTACCTATGATGTCTGCCATTTATGGTGGTAATACCAGTGAGGGCTCTCCAGGTGCTATGTCCTTCAAGCATAATACTTTCAGACTCTGGGGTTACTACGGCTATGAAAAAGGCTTCCTAGGTTATGCGACTAACAAGTATAAACAAGAAGCTAAAGCGGCTGGTAAGAACACCCTTGGTGATGACTTTATCATTAACAAGATTTCTGATGGCCAGTTCAACACCTTGGAAGACTTCAAGAAGGCCTACTTCAAAGAAGTGAAAGAAAAAGCGTCTCATGGTTTGACGACAGTTGCTATTGATGGCACATCTGTAAGTTCTTACGATGATTTGTTGGCCTTGTTTAAAGCGGCAGTAGCCAAAGATGCTGCAAGTCTTAAAACAGATAATAACGGTAATAAATCTGTATCAACAAGCCATACGACTAAACTCAAAGAAGCTGTCTATAAGAAACTCCTACAAGAGACAGATAGTTTCACAAGTTCTATTTTCAAATAATAGATGAAAAAATCCCTTTTGGTAAATGCCAAAGGGATTTTTGAGTTTGTTCGAAAAAGGAGTAGTAAGGAGTCTCTATGTCAGTATTGGCAAGGGGTTGAAAGAACTGTGAGTTGAGTCGTTAAAAAAATTTTCTTTTTGAAGGGAGAGTATTTTGTATTTTAATAAATATCACCAAAACGAAAAAATAAGGTTAGGGTGATGAACGTTTTTAATGAAAAATGGTTCGATATGAAAGTATTTTGAAAATTATAGAACTAACAAAACAGAGGATTGTGGTAAATAAAAGCACGAACGTTTTGAAGTTTCAAAGGACTTAGATAAAAGTTTTAAATTAATATTTTCTAATAAAAGTTAAACTTTTACACAATTATTAGTATATATTTGACAATTTAATAATTATAGTATAAAATGGAAACTGTATATAAAGTAATTTGGATATTGAGGAAATTTATTATTATGAGAGATATGTTTAATAAACGCCAACGTTTTTCATTAAGAAAATACAGCTTTGGTGTAGCCTCTGTCCTTTTGGGAGTTTCAATCTTCTCAAATGCACAGGGTGCCCAAGCTGATGAAACGGTAGCACCAACTACCGCAGGTATGGAAACAACTGCTGAGCCAGATGTCGTCGTGGAGCAATCAACGCCAACAACAGCATCAGTAGCTCCAGCAACAACAGAAAACGCACCAAGCTCAGTCTCTACTGTGGCCTTGGCTAGTGAACAGCCACAATCAGCAGCTCAAGAAAGCCAAGCAACTTCAACAACTAGTCAAACAGCATCTAGTTCAGAAGCAGCTTCTCAGGCTGCATCGCAAGCGAGCTCTGAATCTGTAGCAGCGACTGCTTCATCTGTAGCGACTAGTGCACAAGCTCTTAGCTCAACAGCAGTAGCCGAAGCTCCTGTTGCTGGTCAAGTATCAGCACAAACAAGTGCAGCAGCTTCAGTTGCGACTGCAGCAGAAACTGCCAGCGCAGAGTCTACAACCAATGCTGTAAATAGCGTCCTTAAAGTGGCGACTAGTGAGTTGGCCGTGACAAGCAGTGAATTGAATGCTGCTGAAGCAAGCCTTAACTCTGAAAATCTCATCAATGCTATGGGACTTGCGGTATCAAACCGTAGTCTTCGTTCAGCTGATGCGGTTGCTGTTTTGACAAATGCTGGAGCAGGTTCAACAAACCCTGATTTGACAAACCTAGGCTACAAACTTGCCTATTTGCCAGAACGTCAACAATACTTTGTTAACATTGATTACATCAACAATCTTAGAGTTGGTCGTGATAATCGTGGGGTTATGAGACCTTATGACTACATTACAAATGGTAACTATATGGTTGTCGTTAACTATGCCAACCTTGGTATTATTGACTACGTTGATGAAGCAGGAAACAAGATTCCTGGATCTTCAACATACCGTATCAACAACTCAACTGAAACAATCACTGCAAACGGTAGGACTTACAATAAGATCTACGATGCGGGTATAACAGAGCTTCCTCCAGTACCAGCAGGTTATCGTATCAAGTATGCGTCTGCTGACAAATCTAAAGCTAATGCTTACGTAGATGTCTTAAAATCAGAACGTCAATATGACTATACAAATGGTATTGCAACCATTCGCTCAGATCGTACTTGGGACTTTAACCAAAGTCGTGTTGTTGACCTTGTTCAATTTGCTAATGGTTCACAAGGTTTGGATGCTTCGATTGATGCCAATGGCGGTGGTCAATACCTAGCTCCTGGTTACCGTTACCACATTATCGTTGAAAAAGACACTAAAGATGTCACAAAAGCAACAAGTCAAACAGTAACTTACACTGGTGCTGATACGAAGACACCAGCTGCTAACACTCAAAATGACTTTAGCTTCAACGGTAAAGAAGATCCTACAACTAATACAACAACTTGGACTGAAACGACTCACACTTATGGAACAGTCAAAACTCCAGTTGTTACTGGTTACTATGCTGATAAAGCCGTAGCAGGTGGCAAGACAGTTACTCCAGATGCACCAAATGCTACAGATACAGTTACTTACAAGGCCTTTGGTAAGTTCATTGCTGTGGATGAAAATGGCAGTCCAATTCCAGGTGTATCAACAACTGCCTACACTAACGATCCTAATGATGCGACTAAGATGATTGCCATCGACAAGACGCTTCCAAGTATTCCTGGTTACACTGTTAAGGTTGTCCCTGCATCACCATCAAATCCAGGTGAAGACACTCGTGTCGTTTACGTAGCAATCGTTAACGATGTGACTAAGGCTACTAAACAAACGGTTACCTTCCAAGGTGCAGGCGATAAAACTCCAGCTGCAGATGTGAAATCTGACTATACCTTTGCAGGTAAGGATAACCAAGCGACTGGTAAGGTGACTTGGAATGAAACTAGCCACACTTACGGTACAGTTAAGGTTCCTGTTGTTAATGGTTACTTTGCAGATAAAGCGGTAGCAGGTGGTAAGACAGTAACTCCAGATGCTCCAGAAGCAACTGACACCGTAACTTATAAGGCTTTTGGTAAATTTGTCATTGTCGATGAAAATGGTAAGCCAATTGCAGGTGTCTCTGATACTGCCTACATCAATGATCCTAACGATCCAACTAAGATGATTGCAGTTGACAAGAACTTGCCAACTATCCCAGGTTACACTGCTAAGGTAGTACCTGCAACACCAGGTGACTTGTCTAGCGATACTAAGGTTGTTTACGTTAAGAATGATCAAAAAGCAAGTGTTGTTTACCGTGATGAAACAAGTGGTTCAACCCTTGAAACTGTTGCTTTGGCTGGTAAGTCTGGTGAAGCGGTTAACTATTCAACAGCTGAACGTATCAAACACTATCAAGACCTTGGCTATGTCCTTGTAACAGATGGTTACCCAGCTGGTGCAAGCTTTGACTTGGATAGCACAGTTGACCAAGCTTGGACAGTAAGCTTCAAACGTGTAGCACTTGACTTTAATCCAGACAATGCTCACGAACCAGGAACACCAATCTATCCTAACCAACCAAACGGTCCAAAATGGCCAGCTAAGGATGCTTACCTTAAAGATGTGACATATACTGTTCACTATGCAAGCAAAGATAGCAATGCTAAATTGCCAGCAGACAGTGTTCAGAAAGCACAATGGAAACGTTCATTGACGCTTGACTCTGTAACAGGTGATATTCTTACTGCAGGTGAATGGAAGGCAGATAAGACTAAGTTTGATCTCGTGATTACACCAATGGTTAACGGTTACTTCGCAGATAAAGGTCGTGTGGCTTCTCAAGATGTCACTATGGACAGCAAGGTTGAAACGGTTACTTACACTAAATTTGGTAAGATTATTGCCGTTGACGAAAAAGGGAATCCAATCCCAGGTGTTGAAGCAGTTACTTACACAAATGATCCTAACGATCCAACTAAGGCTGCTATGACACTTGTTCCTGAAGTGAAAGGTTACAAGGCTGATAAGACTGGTGTGACACCAAGCAACCCTGGTGAAGATACAAAGGTTGTTTACAAGGTGGTTAATGCAGAACCTGCTAAACCGGCAGTTAACAAAGAAGTTGGTACTATCGTTGTTATCTACCGTGACGAGTATGGTAACCAAATCAAGATGCCACTTGTGATCACTAACTCTGTTGGTTCAGAAGTTAATGTTCATGGTGACCGTTACATCTACCGTAACGGTGTGAAATATGAATTGATCCGTCAAGAAGGTAAATCTACAGACAAGATGACAGAAGGTCAAACAGTCGTAACTTACATCTACCGTAAGGTCGAAGATGGCTCAACACCTTCAAATGGCAATGGTGGTCAATCTGGAAGCTCAACTTCTAAAGCTGTAAAAGCAACTTCAAACGGTTCTAAAGGATCTAAGGGTTCTGGATCTGGATCAGCAGCTGATGGCGCTTCAGACGGTAAAGGTTCAGATAAGAAGAAATCTGGAAATAAAGATGGTAAGAAGGCAGATGGTTCTGATAAAGCTAAAGAAGGCGATGAACAATTGCCAGTAACAGGTGAGTCAGATAATAACCTTGCAGCAATGGGTGTTGTTGTCATGGGACTCATGTCAGGACTTGCGGCTATGAATCGTCGTAAAAACCAAGACTAAGATTTCCACACCTTATCTCTCATAAAATCCAAAAATAAAATCTCTCTCGAGTGTGATTGCTCGGGAGAGATTTTTTGTTTGTGGATAAAATTCACGGAATCTCCCAAGGTTTGTGAATCTTTTAAGCAGTATTTAGCTTGATAAGGTACAATAGAGTAAGACAAAACGAATGAGGAGACTGTCATGAAGTTTTTACATACGTCAGATTGGCATGTGGGGCGAACCCTCAATGGCTGGTCTTTGTTGGAGGAGCAGGCGTGGGCCTTTCAACAGATTGTGGATTTGGCTATTAGCGAAAAAGTGGATGGGGTTATCATTGCGGGAGACCTCTATGACCGTGCGGTGCCCCCTGTGGATGCGATTAAGCTTTTTAATAAGACCTTGGCCCGCTTAGTACTGGAGGAACAGATTCCTGTCTATGCTATCAGTGGTAATCATGATGGAGCTGAACGTTTGCATTTTGGGCGTGACTTCTTTCAACCTCAGGGCCTTCATTTAAGCACACGTTTGGAGGAGGCTTTTGAGCCTATTGAGTTGGAGGATTGCCAGATTTTCCTGCTGCCTTTTATCGATCCTATTGATGCTCGTATTTACTATAAGGACGATGAGGATAAGGAAATTCAGGGGATTTGTGATGCCTTGGGCTACATTATTGAAGATATGGAAAAAGCTTTTGATCCTGAAAAAGCCCATATTTTGGTGACGCATTTTGCGGTTTCTAAGAAGGATGATAGCGATGGTCAAAGTCTACGGGAATTGATGTTGTCTGAAACTAGCAATACGGTAGGTGGCCTTACCAATGTGACCAGTGACCTTTTCAAGGCTTTCGATTATGTGGCCTTAGGGCATATCCATACGCGTTTTGCCAGTCCGACCAAGCGCGTGCAATATTCAGGCAGTCCAATCGCCTTTAATGTCAAGGAAGCCAAGCGTAAGGAAGAAAAGGGTGTCTATATTCTTGAATTGGATGCGTCTGGTGATTTGTCTCAGACCTTCCATCCTCTAGAGGTCAGACGGCCGATTGTGGTTTTACAGGCGCCTTTTGAAACCTTGATGTCACCTGAATTTTATAAGGAGCAACCTTGTCAAAAGGCCTGGTTTGCCTTTGATATTCAATTGTCCAGTCGAAAGGAATTAGAGGGCATCAATGTGCGTGCCCGTCTGGAAGAGATTTATGGGACAGACATTGTAGAAATCACTTTCAGTCGTTTGGGTGATGTCAGGGAAGAAAGCTTGACTGTTGATCAGCACTTAAAAGATTTGGAAATGCAGTCTCCACAGGAAATTGTCTCTGATTTTTACCAGACAGTGACTGGGGGCGATGTCTTGTCTGAGAGGCAAACTGCCCTTGTGGAAAGTATTTTTGAGGAGATTGGAAGGAGTGGACAATGAGACCAGTTCAGTTAGAATTGACCAATTTTGGACCTTATCGTAAGGAAGTCATCAATTTCACCCAGTTTGACCACGCTCCCCTCTTTTTGATTGGTGGGGACACGGGGGCTGGTAAGAGTACCCTCTTTGATGCCATGACGGTTGCCTTGTTTGCCACAACCAGTGGCGACCGCAATGTTGAGGAGATGCGGTCAACCTTCGCTGGTCCAGAGGACGATCTGACCAAGGTGACTTTCTACTTCCAACAGGGCAAGCATCTTTATCGCATTGAGCGAGTGCTCCAGCAGGAGAGAGCCAAGCGAGGTGGGGGTACGACTATGCAAAAGGCGACGGCTTCCCTAGTCATTGTGGATAAGATTGGTGGTCAGGAAATTGAAAAGCTTGGGGATAAGATCAAGGAAGTGAGTGACCAGATTGAGCAGATTTTGGGGCTCAATGCTGAGCAGTTCAAACAGATTATTCTCCTTCCGCAAAATGATTTTAGCCGTTTCTTGAAAGAAGATTCCAAGACCAAGACTCAAATTTTAAAGAAAATCTTTGGAACGGGTATCTTTGATCGTTTTCAAAAGAGCTTGGAAGAGCGTCTTCGTCAGAGCAATAAAGATATGGATAAGCGTCAGGCTCAGCTAGATGGCTATTTTGCCAGTCAGGTTTGGTCTGAGGAAGAATTAGCCGTCTTGGCGCAAACGCCAGCCTCTGAAAAATTGGCACGTCTTGAAGAGTTTTTGTCTCGGCGTCAAGAAAGTCTTACGGGGCAAAAAAGCATCTTGAAGGATGCCCATGAGGATTTGGCAAAACTGCAGAAGAGCTTGCAAATTGCTCAAGATGTGGCCAAAATTTTCCAAGAATTGGAGCAAGCCAAGGAGCGTTACCGTCTAGAAATTGAGGAAGGGGCTCAGGGACAAGCAGAGGCGAAATCGCATCTGGAGGAATTGCAGTTCGCCCAAGGGTTGCAGGAAACCATCAGCAGCTTGAAGCAGTATCAGAAGCAGTTGTTGCAATTAGAACAGGACTTTGAGATTGCTCAGGAGAAATTAAAGGCTAAGGAGCAGGCTTTTGAGGAAGTCAAGGCTCAAAAAGAGACGCTTGCAACTCAATCTGAGGGTTTTCTTCAAAAAGAAGGGAAACTGGGTGCGTGGAAAGAGGCTATTATCTATGCCCAGAGTCTTGTCCAAGAGCAGGAGAAAATCAAACAGTCGAGTGCTAACTACAAGAGGTTAGAAGAAACCTATCAGCAGGCTTCGAAAGAGATTGAGCTCCTTTCCCAGTCCTTGTCAGATTTGGAGGCTAATCGTCTTAGTTTAGAGAGTTTACATGAGGCTGAAAAACTCCTCCAGTCTGTGAGCTACAGTGTGGATAAGCAACTGGCTCAGGATCTGAAAGAAATAGAGGGCTTGAATCAGGAGTTGGCAAAGACCGAAAAGCGTCATCAAACCTTATCTTTAGATATTGACCAAGTTCAAGAAATCCTCAAAAAATTGGAAGAGCAGTTAAGAACGACCTTAGCGTCTCGTCGTCAACTCATGATTGCCCAGTTGCAGGCAGAATTAGAGGATGGACAGCCCTGTATGGTCTGTGGTTCCTTGGAACATCCTAAGGTCGATGGGACACAGGCTGATGAAGCGGCCTTGAAGGATCTCATGGACCAGGTGGAGGAACTTCAAGCTCAAAAAGAAAGGCAAGTGGCTACCTTGTCAAATCGTCAGGCTACCTTGAGCGAGGTTGAATCTAAACGTCAAGATTTACTTGACCAAGTGGCTAAAGTCAAGCTAGCTCTCGAAAAACACTATCAAGAACTAAAAGAGCAAGTTAAGGGACAATTTGATTTTGATTTTTCAGAGGACTATGAAGCAGACTGTGGACAAACCTTACTCCGAAAGGTTGAACAGTATTATCAAGAGCTACACAAACGCTTTGATAAGGAAGAGGCAGATCGTCTCCATTATCAAGATGAGTTAGCCAAGGCTCAGGAAAAATCGATAGATTTGGCTAAAGCCTATCAAGAGGCTAAGGCGGCGCTTGACCAAGCTAAGGAACGTCTTAAGGAGTTACAAGAAGCTCATCAAGAGCTTGAATCTGTTGAGGTTTATCAAGAACGTATTTCCCTAGCAAAGCAGGAGTTGGACCTCTACAATAAGCAAGTCAAGGAAAATAGTGAAGCCTACAACCAACTTCATGCCGACATTCAAGGAATCAGAGGGCAACTTGAGAGCTTAACCAAGTCTAAAGAAAATGCTAGCCAAGAAACTAAACGTTTATCGGCTGAACTAGACCAAAGTCTTATGGCTGAAGGGGCCCTCACCAATGACCTAGAGCAAATCCAGCTTTGGCTTCTTGAGGTGAACAAGCAAGCAATCCCTGAGCTCCAGGCTCAATTGACAAGCTACCAAACTCTTAAACAAGAGTTGAAGGCGCAGATTGTCAAGGGTCAAGAGCTTCTCCAAAATCAGGAAAAACCAGATTTGGCCGCTTTAACCCAAGAGGTCCAAACCAGTCAGGAAAGTTACGATATGCAATTAGCTCAGTTTTCTGTCATGGAAAAGGGACTTAAGGATGTGACGGCTACTTATCAAGCAGCAAAAAACCTTCAAGACAGCAATCAAGAGGCCTTTAAGGCCCACCAAGAACTCAGTGATTTGGTTAAGGTGGTTAAGGGAGAAAATACTGCTCTAACTGGTCGTCTCAATCTTGAAGTCTATGTTATCCGTCAGTATTTCCAACAAATCTTGGACTATGCCAATGCCAACTACATCGGATTATTAACGGATAACCGCTATTCCTTTGTCTTGAGCGAGGAAGGTCGAAGGGCGCGTGATCACTTTGGCTTGGATATCAACGTCTATGACCAGTTGACAGGTAGTGAACGCTCCGTTAAATCCTTGTCTGGTGGTGAAACCTTTATCGCCGCACTGGCCATTGCCCTATCCCTCTCAGAAGTTGTGCAAAATACCAGCAAGGGTGCCGTCGTTGAAGCCCTCTTCATTGACGAAGGGTTCGGTTCACTAGATAAAGAAGCCCTGACCAAGGCCATCTCTGTCCTAGAACAAATTGGTGAAAACCGAATGGTCGGTGTCATCAGTCATGTGGACGACATGAAAGAAGGCATTGCCCAGCAATTGGCCATCATCAAGTCGCATGATGGTAGTAGCCGCATTAAAATTGTGGATAAGGGGTAGGGAGAGTCGAGAGTTTAAGAGACCTCACTCAAAACCCTTTGACCTTTCTAAGAGATAGTTCCTCATCAGGGCTATCTCTTTTTCTATCCTTTATTTTGAAGCTTTTTAACTGTCAGTTTTTTCTTTTCTTCTCCCTGGATATCCAGAATGATTTTTCCTTCCATCATCATGATCAGACGATTGCCATGAGCAATGGCATCCTGCATATTATGGGTGATCATAAGTGTGGTCAGATGATCACGATTAACGATCATTTCGGTGA
>OIWM01001525.1_pt1 | contig 22272 bp, 19 predicted proteins | sample 1587451 | NCBI WGS metagenome assembly OIWM01 (sample SAMEA3888907, study PRJEB22519) | human gut metagenome | biome: human gut; feature: human-associated habitat; material: faeces | place: Denmark | collected 2011
AAAGCCGCACGTGCGGTATAAAGCCGCCTGTTCCTCATAGCCGCCGCGGCCGGTGGCATGAAAATGATAGACACCTTCGGCTTTCGAGGTGTAATCGCGGATCAACTCGTACACCGCTTCATTGACGCGCTTGGCACCAAGACTGCCGCCTGCCGAAAGAACGACGACGGCGTTTTCCGGAATGCCGAGCATACGCCGCATTTCGGCTTTATCGGAGGAAAGCATTTTTTCGGAAACGGGATTGCCGGTCAAAATCAGTTTTTCGGGCGCGCAGTCGAAAGCTTCACGCGCATTTTCAAAGCTGATCATCACGCGATCCACGTATTTGGACAGCATTTTGCTTGTCACACCCGGCACGGCGTTCTGCTCGTGAATCAAGGTGGGAATGCCCATTTTTGCGGCCGCCTTGACCACCGGCCAGCTCACATAGCCGCCCGTGCCGATGACGACGTCCGGCTCGAATTCGCGGATGATTTTTTTCGCCTGCATGACCGAAGTCACCGCTTTGACGGCGGCGTCGATATTGGCAAGCGACAGCTTGCGCTTGAAGCCGCGCACCTTTACGGTGTGAAACCCGTAACCGGCGTTCGGCACAAGGCGCGATTCCATGCTGTCGGGCGTGCCGACATATTCAATCACCGCACACGGATCTTCGGATTTAATTTTATCGGCAATGGCAAGAGCCGGATTGATATGACCGGCCGTTCCGCCGCCGCTGACAAGCACTCTCATGGTATTCAGGCCTTTCTGCATGGCTTTGGTTTTGACAAAATACAGTATAGCATCCGACGCGGCAAAATCCCGTCGAAGGCTGTCGTTTCCGCTAACTCTTTTCGACCGACGAAAAGCGCGACACCGACAGCACCACGCCCATTTCGGCAAGAAGAATCATAAGCGACGTGCCGCCGTAGCTGAAGAACGGCAGTGAAATGCCGGTACTCGGCAGCGAATTGGTCACGACCGCGATGTTTAACACCATCTGCAAGCCAACGTGCATGATAATGCCGATGACAAGCAGTGAGCTGAAGCGGTCGGGCGCACGCAGTCCGATTAAGATGCCGCGGTAGATGAAGAATAAGAAAATGCAGATGACAAGCATCGCGCCGATAAAGCCCATTTCCTCGCACCAAATGGAGAAAATGTAGTCGTTCTGCGGTTCGGGCAGATACAAATGCTTCTGACGGCTGTTGCCGAAGCCTACGCCCCAAAAGCCGCCCGAGCCGATGGCATATAGCGACTGTGCCGGCTGCCAACCGCCGTTGAGAAGATAAGCAAACGGGTCTTTCCAAACCAAAATACGGCTCGACGAATGTCCTTTTGTCATGGCAAGGCCGAACAGGCCGAGTGCGCCGACACCGGCACCGCCGACAAGGTAAAACAGATTCGTGCCGCCCATAAACATCATGGCAAACGTGATGCCGGCCATGATGATAAGACCCGACATATGCGGTTGGAGATACATTAAGACGCCGACCGTCACAAGAACGATCATGTACGGCAAAATGCCGTAATAAAACGCCGGTGCGTTATGCTTCATGTCTTTTAGAAAGATGAAAGCCACTGCCATAAGCATAATGATTGCGGCAAAAATCATGCCGAGTACCCGGTTTTTGAAGAAAAACACCATGCTTGCGGCAATACCGACAATGCCTAAAAACGGAACAACGACGGTAAACAACGCCTTTGTTTCGCCGCGCTTTCGGATATCCTCGGCGTGCTTATCCGCATAATCGGCAAAAAACAACACCAAGGCAAATTTTACGATTTCCGACGGCTGTAAGGTGATAGGGCCGATGGCATACCAGCGTTTCGCGCCGCTCAAATTCTTACCAAACACCAAAACGCCGGCAAGAAGGACGATTGACACCGCAAGTGTCGGAAGGGCGATTTTGCGCAAAAAATGATAATCGAAAATTTTACTGCGCGCCACAAACGCCATGACGGCAAGACCGGCAAGCGCAAATAAGATCTGCCGCTTGGCAAAATGGTAGCTGTCGCCCTTGAAGTTGGCGTTGGCATACGGATAGCTGGCACTGAACACCATGACCGTACCAAGGCACAAAAGAAGAATGACCGTCACCAAAAACGGTCTGTCCACACCGCCGACAAGCTGAACCACAATCCGGCGTTTGGGCGACGGCCGGCGCGGTTTGTTTACTTGCGTCATCCGTGTTTTTTCACGTGAAGATCCGTCTGCGCCGACCTTGTTCAATCCCAAACTCCCCTTTTTTACTGCATAAAATTCCGTTTACAGCGTCGGTAAAAAGCCGAAGCTGCCGACAAGGCACAGCAGTGCCGCCACAAAAGAAAACACGGTGACGATTTTGATTTCCGACCAACCGCACAGCTCGAAATGATGGTGGATCGGCGACATTTTGAAAATGCGCTTTCCCGTGAGCTTAAAGCTTAACACCTGTAGTATGACCGAAAACGATTCGATATAATACACAAATCCCGTGAAAACAAGCAAAAGCGGACAATCCAAAATGAAGGCCATGCTGCTGACCGCCGCTCCCAAAAACAGCGAACCGGTATCGCCCATAAACACCTTTGCCGGATGAAAATTATACCACAAAAAGCCGAGCGTACCGCCGACCGAGAGAAGCGAAACCGCAAGTCCCGGCACATTGCGTGTCTTAAAGCTGAGCACCGCCATAAACACCATGACAACGGCCGTCACGCTTGAGGCAAGACCGTCGATGCCGTCCGTCAGATTGACGCTGTTGACTGTGAAAACGATGCCGATCACGGCAAGCACCAGATACACCGGCAGCGACAGCTCCCACACGGCTTCGGTAAACGGAAGCCGGATGACCGTATCGATGCAGCCGAACGATTTGAGGGCGAACACATAAGCGGTTGCCGCGGCAAACTGCAAAACCATCTTCTGCGGCGGCGTCAGTCCCTCATTCTGCTTTTTGAAGAACTTCACGTAGTCATCCGCAAAGCCGATAGCACCGTTGGCAAGCAAAAAGACGAGATGAACCAATAAGATCGGCTCGTTTTTGAGAAACGCCAAAACCGCGCCGATGATCACCATCGGAACAAGGAAGAATAGGCCGCCCATGGTCGGTGTGCCTTCTTTGGATTTGTGCCAGCGCGGTCCGATATCCAAAATCTTCTGTCCCATTTTGACACTTTTCAGAACCGGGATAAACGCAGTCGCCAAAAGGACTGTCGCAAGCATTTCCACGCCCGCACCGGCCAAAATCTCTGTCATGATTGTTTCCTCTCCGTCAAAGCATTGTATATCTTGATTTTTTCGTCAGTCGGACGAATCGAGGTGTCGGAATTCGACCTCGACCACCGTTCCGGGCTTGACGACGGTTCCTGCCTCCGGCGATTGCTTATGCGCAAGCGAGCCGGAAACGTCTTCGCGGTATGCGCCCTCCATGCGGACGTTGAGTCCGGCATTGATGAGCGTTTTGTTGGCCTGCACCGGCGTGTAGCCGGTAACATCCGGCACGGTGACCGTTTCCGCCGGCACTTCTTCGCCGGTATACAGAATCACAATGCCGCCGTTCGGGATCTTTCCGCCGTAGCGCGGCAATTGTTCGGTGACCGTTTCGCCGTTTCCGATGACCTTGGTTTGGAAACCGGCACCGGTCGCCGTTTCTTTGGCACTTTCCACCGAAAGACCGCGGAAATCCGGCACAGCAATATCCACAAGCGCAGCTTCCTCTTCGGTGAGCGACGGCTCGATGTTGAGGTACGGCAGCACCTCGGTAAGCACTGACGAAACAACGGGCGCGGCAATCAGGCCGCCGTAGTAATTGGCGCCGCTCGGCTCATCGATACCGACGAGAATGGCAATCTGCGGATCGTCTGCCGGAGCAAACGCCACGCAAGAGCCGATATAATAGTTGCCTTCCTTGTCGCGTTTCTGCGACGTACCGGTTTTGGCGGCAATTTTATAGCCTTTGACATAGGCGTTCTTGGTAGAACCCATGTTGATGCCGTTCATCAAATAGGTCATGATGGTTTTGGAGGTTTCCTCGGAATTGACCTTGCGCACAAGCGTCGTATCAAAGCTCTTGACCACGTTTCCGTCGTCATCCACAAGTGCCTTGACCACGTGCGGCTTTAAGAGGTTGCCGCCGTTAGCCACCGCCGAAACGCCGCAGATCTGCTGCATGGGCGTGACCTTAAAGGTCTGTCCGAAGGAGTACACGGCAAGCTCGGTCTGGTTAAAGCCGTTAATATCCGTGTGATAAAGACCCGACACTTCACCGGCAAGGTCAATGCCGGTTTTTTGCGTAAAGCCGTAGGCTTCGAAATACTTATAGAACCGCTCTTTGCCGATGCGCTCGGCGACCTCCATGAATACCGGGTTGCAGGAATTCTGCAAGCCCTGCTCGAAGGTTTCAAGACCGTGGCCGCCCTTTTTGTGGCAGTGAATGTTGTAGCCGCCGACGTTTTTGGAACCGGTGCAGAAAAACGTATCGGTCGGCGAAACGACGTTTTCTTCGAGTGCCATGGCACTGGTCACAAGCTTAAAGGTCGAACCGGGTTCGTAAATCTCGGTGATGACCTTATTTTTCCAAAGGCCTTCCAAAAGCTCTTTGTAATAGGCGTTCTTTTCGTCCTCTGTGCCGACAAAAGCGTCTAACTTCTCCTGCGACAGGCTGTCTAAGGTATACGGTGAATTGAGGTCATAGTCGGGTTTGGTGGACATGGCAAGGATTTCGGCGGTGTTGACGTCCATCACGATGCCGAACACGCGGTTTTGCGCCTTGTTGTCGCGCAGTGCGATTTCGAGATTCTTTTCCAAAATCGATTGGATCTGCCAATCGATGGTCAACACCACGCCCATGCCGTTTTCGGCTTCGACATAGCTTTCGTATTTATAGGGCATATCCTTGCCCTTGGCGTTCTGGGCGGTAACAATTTTGCCCGAAGAGCCTTTTAAGTAGTTTTCATAATAGGATTCCACGCCGAGGACACCGGCATTGTCGGCATTGGTAAAGCCGATGACGTGGCTTGCGAGGTTGCCGTACGGATACGAGCGCTTGACATCCTCCTCCAGATGAATGCCGACGATCTTGTTTTCGTTGATAAAAACGCGGATCTTGTCACAAGTTTCGCGTTCCACTTTCTTTTTAATGATTTGATATTTGGATTTGGTGCGTCCCATGCGTTCGATGATCTGCGCACGGTCAACCTCCAAGGTTTCGGAAAGAAAATCGGCGATCTTATTCTTTTGCTCCGCAATATCGACCATTTTGTCCGGTGCCTTGTTTTCGTTCTGCATGGCGATCTCATACGGCGAAATAAAAACGGTTTCGACGGTATCGCTCACGGCAAGAGGCGTCATGTTGCGGTCAAAAATCGTGCCACGCTTCGGGCTGATGGAAATTTCGGTGGTGTACTGTTCATACGCGCCGGTTTTGTATTTATCGGCCTCGATCATCTGCAAATACCAAAGTCTTGCGCCCAAAGCCGCCGCTAAGAGAAGAAAGACCGCCATAACGGTCATACCGCGCACAAACAGCGGCTTTTTCAGCTCTCTGCCGAACATACTTCATCCTCCCATGATTTTGGCTTTGCGTTACTCGGCCACCCGGTTCTCCGTATTGTCTGTGTTGTCTGCAATATCCGTATTCACGGCAACATTTGTGCCGCAGACGGCGATTTTGTCTTCGCCGGAAATACGCACATAGTGCTTGGCGACATCGGTCGATTTGACCATGCCGAGAACGTTTTCGGCATAATCCTCGATATAGCCGATATCCTTGCGTTCGCTTAAGGCCGAGGACAACAGCTCGGCGCGTTCCTTTTCGGCGGAAAGCGAGCTTTTCAAAGCATCGGCACGCAGCGTTGCTTCATTGATGCGCGTGTTGCCGAGCACCAAAAACATCGCAATGGCAGCAAACACCACCATGTAGCCAATGAGCGAGATCGGAAGCGGCGTTGCGGCTTTGACGCTCTTTTTCACATATTTGGCTTCACCGGCACGTGCGCGCGCTTTTTCCTTGCGCTTGGCGGCAATGGCCTTGCCGACGGCATCGGCGATATCCGACAAAAGCCCGTCGTCATAGCGGCCTTCGCCGGTTTTCGGAAGAGCCGTGCTTCGTGCGGTGCGTGCATAGCCGGCGGAAGCGGAATGTGCCGCTGCACGCAGTGCAGGACTTGCAAAAGATGTACGTTCGCGAACAGAAGACGTGCTTCTCTGCACACGTGCGGCGCTGCTCTGCGGTCGGAGCGACGGCGAAGCGGCCGTGTCACGCCTTTGGCTCATGGTTCTATTGTATTTGGCCTGTTTCAGATTTATGTATTCCGTTCCCACATTCGACGTCATTTTTGCGTTCTTCCTTTCAATGATACTCGTTATCCGGCATAGCGGTTACTCGCCGCACGGGATTTTTTCAAGCACGCGCAATTTAGCACTTCTGGAACGCGGATTTTCCTCCAGTTCCTGTTCCGAAGGTAAAATCGGCTTTTTGGTAAGCACCTCGGCACGCGGCTTTTTGCCGCACACGCAAACCGGAAAATCCGGCGGACACTCACAGCCTTTGGTATATTCCAAAAACGTATGTTTGACAATACGGTCTTCAAGCGAATGAAACGTGATGATGGCCATGCGGCCGCCGACCGAAAGAAGCGGAAACAGCCCGTCGATCATCTTCGGGATCACATCAAGTTCTCCATTGACCTCAATGCGGATCGCCTGAAAGGTGCGTTTGGCCGGATGCGGTCCGTCCTTGCGGTTTTTCGCCGGAATGGCGTTTTTGATAAGCTCCGACAGCGCGGACGTTGTTTGTATCGGTGCTTTCTCGCGTGCTTTCACGATATCACGCGCAATTTTTCCGGCAAAGCGTTCTTCGCCGTATAAAGAAATGATGCGCGACAGCTCTTTTTCCTCATAGCCGTTGACCACGTCATACGCGCTCATGCCCTCGCCCTGCGACATACGCATATCGAGCGGCGCGTCGTGCATATACGAAAAGCCGCGGTCGGCGTTATCAAGCTGAAACGACGAAACGCCGAGGTCGGCCACAACACCGTCGATGGTTTCGATACTTTTTTCACGAAGCAAATCAGCGGCATCACAAAAATTGCCTTTCACAAGAACGGCCTGCGAACCGAACCGCGCCAACCGTTCCGCCGCCTTTTCAAGCGCATAGGAATCGCGGTCGATGCCGATGAGTCTGCCGCCGTCGGTCAGGCGCTTTAGAATCGCTTCCGAATGTCCGGCTCCGCCGAGTGTGCAATCCACATACGTCCCGTTTGGACGGATATTCAAGTTTTCGATGGTTTCTTCAAGCAGCACGGAATAGTGTCCGAAATTTTCCTGCATGGATAGTCTCCGTTCGTCCGTTTATTTGAGCATACCGAGAATCTCTTCCAGGTTGTCCGGCGGCGCAAAGGTTTCGGCTTCCAAAGCAGCCGTATCCCAAAGCTCGATGGTGTTGTTCATACCGAGCACCGTCACTTCCTTGGTCAGCCCGGCAAATTCGCGGTGTTCTTTGGAAAGGACGATGCGTCCTTGCGCATCCATTTCAGTGGGATTGGCACTCATCATCATATAGCGTTTGATGGTGCGGGCATTTTTGTCCATGCCGAGCGCATCGATTTTGGAAATCAAGGCTTCCCATTCGCTTTGCGGATAAATGATAAGATACGGGTCACTAAAGCCCTTGGCAACCACAAAATTCGAGCCTAATTCTTCCCGATACATGGCAGGAATGAACAGTCTGCCCTTGGCATCAACGGTATGATATGCTTTTCCGGAGAACAAACGGTTCACCTGCCCTTCTTTGTTGTATGATTATATTGAAGCTTTTGCGCGGTACGCGTTTTTTCACGCATTTACGGCACAAGTGCCGTCAGCCGCTCCACTTTTATGGATTTTCAATCCATTTTAAGGGTTTTCGCTCCACCCTGCTATATTATATAACAACCATCCGCCGATTTCAATATCTTTGCGGCAAAAACTATGAACACTTATGCCAAATCGCGTAAATATTTATATTTTTCTCGAAAATACGGAACATTTGTCCGAAAAAGCAATTTGCGGTCTTGCAAAACACGTTTTTCGTGGTGCACTCACAAAAAAATCAATGCACGGCAAAAGGCAAGCCGTCAAAAGAACAAAAAACGAAAAAACACATATTTCAAACGAAAAAATGCATTTTCTTTTTTTGCCGCTTATGATAAACTGTAAGTGAAAAATCCGGCAATTTGCATAAGAAATTCGTCCGGAACAAGCAAAAATTTGAAAGAGGTGCTTTTTTCATGAGTAACTACCCGAAAATCGGCATTCGCCCGGTCATTGACGGCCGTTGGGGCGGTGTGCGCGAAAGCCTTGAAACGCAAACCATGAACATGGCGCGCGCGGCGGCGGAATTGATTGCCGCAAATCTGCGCTACACCGACGGAACACCGGCCAAATGTGTCATCGGCTGCACCACCATCGGCGGCGGCGCGGAGGCGGCCAAGGTCGCCGAACAATTCGCGTCGGAAAATGTCGTCGCCACGCTTTCGGTCACGCCGTGCTGGTGCTACGGCAGTGAGACAATGGATTTGGATCCGACCACCATCAAAGCCGTTTGGGGCTTCAACGGCACGGAGCGTCCGGGTGCGGTGTATCTTGCGGCCGTTATGGCGGCACACGCCCAGCGCGGCTTGCCTGCTTTCTCAATTTACGGTCACGACGTACAGGATGCGTCCGATACAACCATTCCGGCAGATGTCGCCGAAAAGATTCTTCGCTTTGCCCGCGCGGCTCTCGCCGTCGGACAGATGAAAAACAAAGCCTATGTCAACATCGGCGGTGTGGCCATGGGCATTGCCGGTTCGTTCTGCGACGCTTCGTTCATGCAGAAATATTTGGGACTTCGCGCCGAATGGGTGGATCTTACCGAAGTGCTTCGCCGCGTGAAGCTCGAAATCTACGACAAGGACGAATACGAAAAGGCTCTCGCGTGGATTAAGGACAACTGCAAAGAGGGCTTCGACAAGAACGCCGGAAAGAAGTTCCCGGAGATCATCACCAAATCGAAGGTCATTCCGGCCGACAAGGACTGGGAATTCATCACCAAATTCACGCTCATCGTCGAGGATATCCTCCACGGCAATCCCAAACTTGCCGAAATGGGCTGGCATGAAGAATCGCTCGGCAGAAATGCAGCCGTCGGCGGCTTCCAAGGCCAAAGAATGTGGACAGACTGGCTGCCCAACGGCGATTTTACCGAATCGCTTCTCGCCTCGAGCTTCGACTGGAACGGCAAAAAGCCGCCTTTCCCGTTTGCAACCGAGAACGACACGTTAAACGGCATTGCCATGCTCTTTGCATCGCTTCTCACCGGCAAAGCACCCTGCTTCCACGATGTGCGCACCTATTGGTCGCCCGAAGCGGTGAAGCGTGTGACCGGAAAAGAATTGACCGGAAGCGCCGCAAACGGCATCATTCATTTGATCAATTCCGGCGCGACCGCCATGGACTGCACCGGTGCTTCCAAGGACGAAACCGGTGCTGGAACGGTAAAGGAATGGTGGAACATGACCGATGCGGATATTTCCGCCTGCCTTGCCGCCACCGACTGGTGCCGTGCCGATTATGAATATTTCCGCGGCGGCGGATTCTCCTCCCACTTCAAGACGCTTGCCGAAATGCCGGTGACCATGCTTCGCGTCAACCTCATCGACGGCGTCGGCCCGACGCTTCAGATCGCCGAAGGCACAACCGTTGTGCTGCCGGAGGAGGTTCACGAAAAGCTTGACAAGCGCACCGACCCGACCTGGCCGACCACCTGGTTTGCGCCGACGCTCACCGGAAAGGGCGCGTTTGCCGACGTTTACTCGGTCATGGCCAACTGGGGTGCTAACCACGGCGTGACGGTTCACGGCCACATCGGCGCGGATCTTATCACGCTTGCTTCCATGCTCCGCATTCCGGTTTCGCTTCACAACGTGAGCGAAGAAAAGATTTACCGCCCGCACGCCTGGAGCGGCTTCGGCAAGGGCGATGATTCGACCTCGACCGATTACAGAGCCTGCGAGCATTACGGCCCGTTATACAAATAAGCTGTCAAAAGCATAGCAAAAGACCGCAAACCCGGTACGAGTTTGCGGTCTTTTCGTTTTTTGTTCTGTTGCGCTACGATTTTTTTATTTTCCGGATAAACGCGGCAAGCTTGCGTGAAACACGCACCGAGGCGTTGACGTTGGGATGTCCCACCGCGCCGACCTCGTTCTTTTTGCCGTAAATGTCGTCCACCGGCAAAAAATACAGGTTTTCGTCGTTCGGACGGCGGTCATCGATCAGCTTTTGCAAAATCTTCTTGAACTTGCCGTTCATCATGCCGTATGTCCAGATAATAACGGCGTTCGGATACGCACGGCGAATCTTGTCAAGCAGTTTTCCGCCCTCTCGGTACATGATCTCCTCAGTCGTACCGCCGGGAACATCGTTTGTTCCGCAGTTGAGAACCATCACGTCCGGCTGCCACAAGGTGTGGTCATAGCCGGTCTTGCCCCAGGTGACCATATCGAACATTTCTTCAAACCGCACACCGACTTGGTCGCCGCAGCTGTGCCAAACGCCCTGTCCGCTCATACAGACCGTGCGGATCTCCGCGTCAAGGCGTTTTGCCGTGTGATAGGCATACGTTTCGGTGCTGTCCTGCTCATAGGTGGCATACTCGTTTTTGTCGCTTGATGCCATGTCGCCAAAACCGGCCGTGATCGAATCGCCCAAAAATTCAAGCTTGAACGGCTTTTCGGCAGGCGGCGGCAGAAATTCCGGCGTTTTGCCGTACACGCGCACGTTTTGGAAAACAAGCGGCACCGCGCCCTCGGAAATGCGAAGCACCTTGACGGTATGAACGGCATCGCGGTCAAAATCGACAAGCAGCTTATCGGCAAGCTCATATAAGCCGCACCGGGTTTCGCGCTTATCGGCAAACACCTTGACATATACCGGTGCCGCACCGGCATAGTCTGCAAAGCGGATCTCGGCACGGTTACCGCGGAACGAAAACTCGATACCGCTGTTGCTCCACGGAAGAAGCAGTCCGGTCTCGTTCGTTTCGCTACGTCCGAGAACGCGATAGGCGTTCGGCTCGGCAAAGCCGCATTCTTTATACGTTGAAGAAAACATGAAAAAGCTCCTTAAATCTGACATTTTTGTCAGTATAGCACAGCGTGTGCCGGCTGTCAAGCTTTCTCCGGGTGCTTTTCACACTTTTTTAAGATCACTTCGGCGCAGATAAAATGCACGGCAGCCGTAAGAAGCCATGACAGCGGAAAAGAAATAAAAATACACACAAGCGTCGGAACTTTCGGGAACACCGTAAGAAGCCATACCACGCGGAACACGCACGAACCGGCAAGCGACACACACGCCGCCGTCACGGCTCTTCCGAGTCCCTGCATGGTGCCCGAACCGACCTCCATCAAGGCAAGAAAGGCATAGGGAACCAGCATGACAAACGTCCGTGTTTCGGCGGCGTTATACGCCAAGCGCTCTAACGAACCTTCCGCCGCTTTCCGGATGCCGTACAGCGCAAAAAGCGGCTCACGAAGCAAAATCAGCAGTCCGCCGAACAGAACGGCTGCGCACACGCCGATAAGATAACAGGCGCGCCGCACCTCGCGCACGCGCTTATAGTCGCCTGCGCCGACGTTCTGCCCGACAAAGCACAGCGCCGCCTGCCCCACCGCGTTCACCGCAATATTGGCAAAGCCCTCGATGCCGGTTGCCGCCGAAACGCCCTTAACCACCGGCGCAAAGGCGGCGTCTGCCGCAACGGCGGCATTGTTGACCGCAAGCACCGACGACTGAATGAGCATATGCGACACGGAGAATAACATACTTTGCACACCGGCCGGAAGCCCGATGTGAAGGATCTTTCCGAACGCCGCTTTATGTAAGCGTATCTGCGCCAGCTTTAAGCCGAAAAAGCTGTCACGCGTCAATCGGTGCACCAAAAGCACCGCGCAAAACGCGTTCGAAAGCACGGTTGCCGCCGCAACTCCCTCCACCGACCGATGGAAGCCCACGACAAATAACAGATTTAAGAGCACATTCAATACGCCGCCGGCCGTAAGGATCATCATCGGCGTTTTGGTGTTTCCGGCCGCATGAAAGAGCGCCGACGCAAAATTCACAACCGACACAAACGGCACGCCGATAAAATACACGCGCGTGTACACAAGCGCTAATGTATATAGCCGTCCCGTGTTTCCCATATACGCAAGTGCCGCGCCGGACACGGCAAAGCCGATCGCGCCGCACAAAAGTCCAAACAGCACGCTCATGCCGAGAGCGGTGTGCATGGTTTCGGTCATGGCCTTTTTCTGTTTCGAACCGACCGCGCGCCATCACCACTTTCGCACCGACACTGCACCCGATAAAGACATTGACGACCAAATTGATAAACGCCGTCGTCGTTCCGACCGCTCCCACCGCATCCGGTTCGCTCGAAAGTCCCACAATGACCGTATCCGCCATGTTGAATGCCACCTGCAGGAGGTTGGCGGCCATGAGCGGCAGGCAAAAGCGTAATATCTGCGGAAAAAGTGCGCCGTGGAGCAAAACGAAATGCGCTTTGTTTGACCGATTCATGTTCATTCGCCTCTCACTTTTCCAAGATGCGGATGCACTTGTCGTTGTCCGACGGGCTTTCGGCAAGCGCGTTGTAAAACTTGATGAGGTAGTATAACAAGCCGTCCTGCTCGTTGGCATACGGGTCATAGAACTCGCCCTTCACGCCGTTGACCGAAAACGGATAAAGATAGGTGCACGACGCGCTTCCGTCCGCACGGTAAAGCGAAAGCATATTGCGTGCGCTTTCATAGGCACGCGTTTTGTACGCTTTATCACCGCTTGCGGCAGCATAGTGCAGAAAGGCGTTTGATGTATGCACCGACGCCGAATGCGGAAACGTATCGCCGTACATCCGCCGCTTGCCGAACCAATAGCCATCCCAGTGCCGGATGGCTTGGTCGTGCAAGAAATGCGACGGTTGGCTGCCGTTGAAGCGTTCGAGAATTTTTATATGCTTTCCGGCATCGTCAAGCAGACGTTTATCTTCGGTAAGCATATACAGCTGACACAAAATCGTCACCGCCGGTGCGACGATGGTTTGCTCGTATTTGACCTCGTGTTCGGGATAGTTTGTGCTGTTTTTCATAATGGTCTCGGCGTGCTTTTTGTACATTTCGGTAAGCGCGTCGGCTTTGTCGGTCATTCCGGCCTTGCGTAATGCCGCCACGCTCTCATACACCGAAAGGCCGTTGGGATAGAACTTTTCTCCGCCGATGGAATAGTACACCGAAAGCAGCTTAAACATCTTTTCAAGATACCCTTTGTCGCCGGTCAAGTTGTACATTTCAAGCACAAGCACCGACATCCACGGCGCGTTATACAGCCGTTTGAACTCGGTGTGCTTGCCGACGTTGTTGTACACCTCACCGGTTTCCTCATCGTAAAACTCGCGCGTGACGAACCGATAGTATTTCATGAATTTTTCGTAGACTTCATCGTCCTTGACCCATTGCAGGTATTTTGCCACCAAAAGTCCCATGACAAGCCGTTCGCGCGACGCATTGAAATCGGTGAACACATAGTCGAACACCTGGCATTTCTCCTCGTTGTCATAGATGAGAAACGCGCCGTCTAACATATCGCCCTCTTCGTTGAACTGTTGCTTGTCGATGATAAAATGCACGCGGCGGCGGATTAGCTCTTTTAACGGAAGCTGCACGAAAAAGCGCGTGATCGTCTCATTTTCTCCCGCGCGCACCGTAAATAAGTGGTCACCCAAGCGCTCCGGCGAAAGCAACACCTGCGTTTTTCCGTCTTTAACGCAGACCGGAATATTCTTTCCGTCAAGAAAAACTGAAGCATTCGGATGGTTGACGGTAAACGCTATCTTTTCATTCGAAAAAACGGTGAAATTTTCTGAATCGATCAAAATGAGGTCCCGTCTTTTTTCCAGTTCTTCGCGGAAATGCCCGTCCTTATACCAAAACAGCTCCCACGAAAGCTTGATTTTTTCACCGGGTCTTAAGCGAAACGGCGTCGGGTGCAGAATAAAATCGCCGCGGTCGTCACTGCCGAGGTTGCCGAGACTGTTGACAACGTGCAAAATTCGGTCAACGCTGTACGAATCAAGACTTCCCTCGGTCAGCACAAGGCCGAGTCCGAAGTCACATAAACCCATTTTGACCGCATTTATGTAAGAGGTGTTCCGGCCGCACCAGATATTGGTGTTGCACCGTTCGGTCATGCAGATTTTCGCGTTGGCATAGCTGTCGCGAAAGGGCGCGTAAATGCCGAAATCGCCGCGATTGCAGAAAACATCGCCCTCCAAGCGGTTTTCAAGCGTATAGGTTTCGCGGTAGGTGTCGCCGCAAAGTGCACGGTCTGCCGTAATGCGAAGATACAAGGTTTCATACACGGCACACAGGCCGTTTTCGGTCGGCGTGACCGACACAACGTTTGCATTTTTCACCGTTCCCCAGGTATTGTTCACGCCAAGCCAGTTCATGGCATAAGGGTCAGCGGTATTTACCATGGATTCCACACCGCCGTTTTCTAAATTATAGCGAATTTCAAATGAATTTTCAGACACGTTTCTTTCCTCCGTGTTTCTTTTATGGACGTTTGCCGCCTATCATTATACGGCTTCCACGGCAAATTACCATACACATTTCGCTTCGAATGCTTGCACTTTTCGAAACACTTTGCTTGACAGGTGCCGCTTTTCGTGCTATACTTATTTTTAAGAGGTGAGCGTATGGGCTTTTGCCGAAAAACGACCTTTTCCGAGCTGTATACGCTCGATTTTGAAATCACGAATTTATTTGCCATGCGGCAGAAATGGCGTGCCGGAACGGAATTCCGCATGGAGCATCCGCGCCGCGCAAACGGGCTGATCCTTCTTTGCGGCGCAACCGGAAAATATACCGGAAAAACCGGCTCTTTCTTTGCGCCGACCGGAAGCGTGGTCTGTCTGCCTGAAGAGAGCGAATACGCAGTCTTAAACCTTTCGGACGGCAAAGAACCTGACTATCCGGACGCCTATCTCATCGAATTCCGTGCATTTTCGCAAAAGATTCCGCTGACCTTCGGCGATGCGCCCTTTCTCATCAAAAACGCAAACTTTATCTTACTTCGCGAGCTTGCCGAAAAAACGGTGCTTGCCTGCGAAGCGCCGATCAAATCGCCCTGCACCGTGCGTGCCGGAATCTATGAAATGCTCTCCTTACTCAGCGAAAGCTCCTTGGAGGTCGGAAACAAGCGTTTTTCGCCCATCATGCCGGGAATCGAATACTTGCGCAAAAATCCGCAAAGCTCGCTTTCGGTGGAGGAGCTTGCGAAGATGTGCCACGTCAGCAGTGCCAATTTTCGCAAGCTGTTCAAGGAATACTCCGGGAAGAGTCCGGCAAGCTACCGTATTGACCGAAAGCTGGAGCTTGCCAAACGAATGCTTGAAAGCGAAAAGGTTTCCTTTTCTTATATTGCCGAGGCACTCGGCTTTGAAAGCGAAGCCTATTTCAGCCGGCTGTTCAAGAAAAAGATCGGCTGTTCCCCAAGCGTCTACCGCGAAACAAAGCTGAAAGGATATCCGGATGAACCTTAGCTATACCGCATACACCGAAGAAAACAAGGCCTTGCGCCGACAGCTTCCTATAAGGCTCTCGGACAGCCGAAGCCATACGACACAACCTCCATTCTGCTTACAGAAGAAACGGAAAACCAATGAGTGAACTAAAAATTATCGCACACATCCGCACCGACTTTCCCGAAAAGTTCGGTATACCGCGCCAGAGCGGCATTATCGAAGACCTTGTCGGACGCATTGTCTTTGAGCCGGAATACCGCAGCGAAGACGCTTTTCGCGGCATTGAAGGCTACGATTATCTTTGGCTGTTGTGGGCGTTTGAGGGCACAGATCGCGGACATTGGTCGGCAACCGTCACACCGCCCCGGCTCGGCGGCAAAAAGACCATGGGCGTTTTCGCCACACGTTCGCCGTTCCGTCCGAATCCGATTGGACTGTCTTCGGTGCGTCTTGACCGGTATGAACTGACCGATGAGGGGCCGGTTCTATACGTTTCCGGCGCGGATCTGCGCGACAACACGCCGATTTATGACATCAAGCCGTATCTCGCCTACACCGACAGCCATCCCGACGCGCGCGAGGGCTTTGCCGGACGCGTCAAGGATCAAACACTGCCCGTGGTCTTTCCGCCGGAGCTTGCGGCAATGCTTCCGGAAAGCAAGCGAAAAGCCGCGCTTGCCGTGCTTGCCGAAGATCCGCGCCCTGCCTATCACGACGACGAACGCCGCTATGGCGTTTCCTTTGCCGGATATGATATCCGTTTTCACGTCAAGGATCGGGTCTTGACGGTATGTGAGGTCGTTCCGTTAAAAAACGGCAGACAGCCGATTTGACATTTTGCGCCACAAAACTTTCAAAAGCACGGCTTTCAAAGCAGGCGGCACGGATTTTTTGCATATTTGGCTTTTTTCACAAAAAAAGTATTGACAAAACAGCTTTTTTGTGATACCATACACTTGTAAGTTATATGGGTATGCAGTAAAAATATATTTTAGGGGGAATTCACAATGAAAAAAGCATACGAAGCTCCGTCTGTAAAAATCACGGTATTCACCGCTTCCGAAGATATTCTTGTCGGAAGTGACGTCATCATCGATACGGGCGATCTGTTCGGAATTTAATTTCGAACCGTTTTTCGTTCGCGTCAATTCTTGACTGCAACAGCCATCCAAACGATGGCTGTTTTTCTTTTTTTCAGCCGCAAACCGAAAATCGGCGCATAAAGTAACAGTTTATTAACATATGACCGTCCGCGTTGTATTATAATAGGACTATATATATCGCGGCATATTTTCAAAACAAAGCCGTATAAAGAAAGGAAAAAAATCATGATTAAAGTAACAATATTCAACGAATTCATCCACGAAGTGGAGCACGAAAACGTCAAGGCCGTTTATCCGAACGGCATGCATATGGCCATCAAAGAATTCCTCGATGCCGACGGCCGCTTTACCGTGCGCACGGCCACGCTTCACGAGCCGGAACACGGCCTCACACAAGAGGTGTTAAACGACACCGATGTGCTTCTCTGGTGGGGACACTGCGCACATCATTTGGTGGACGATGCGGTTGTTGAACGCGTTTACGAGCGCGTTTTGCAGGGCATGGGCCTTATCGCGCTGCACTCCGGTCATTTCTCCAAAATCTTCAAGAAGCTCAACGGCACCGGCTGCAACTTGAAGTGGCGCGAAAGCGGCGACAAGGAACGCCTTTGGGTCACGGCTCCCTCGCATCCGATTGCTGCCGGTCTGCCCGAATATTTTGAACTCGAGCATGAAGAGACCTATGGCGAGCATTTCGACATTGCCAAGCCCGACGAAGTGGTCTTTACAAGCTGGTTCTCCGGCGGCGAGGTCTTCCGCAGCGGCGTGACCTTCACGCGCGGAAACGGACGCATTTTCTACTTCCGTCCCGGCCATGAATCCTTCCCGACCTTCTACGACAAAAACGTCCAGCGCGTAATCGAAAACGCCATCGTTTGGGCAGCCGAGCCGCGCGGCGTTTATCAAACCTACGGCTTCTACAACGCGCCCGAAGCCAAATAAGCATGGTTTACGCAATCATTGACGCGCTAAGCGATGTCGAAGAAATGATCACCGTCGCTCATGCCGAAAAGCCCTGCGGTCTTGCCGCCTGGTTCATCGATGAGGTGCGCGACACGGCGGATATGTATTTGAGCGACGACAAGGATTTCGAGCAAATCGAAGCATCCCTTTCGGTGCTTTCCGTGCTTGCCGAGGACGATTCCTCCGAGATAAGCGACCTTACCGGCATGACCATTGAGGTAAGCGACATTTCCGTCAGCGTCATCGGCGCGTTTTATACCTATGAGGATATGAAAAAAGCCCTCGGCGAATTCTTATCCGAAAAGCCGAAGTATAAAAAGCTTGTCATCCCCGACAATCCGTATGAAAGCGAAAAAGTCATCGATTCACTCAACGCTTCGCTCATCCGAAGCGGCATATAGAGGTGCGCCATGACCGGATACACGGAGATTCTTGCTTACAAACCCGATGTCATCGTCGCCGGAGCCGGTTTTTCCGGCTTGGTGGCGGCACGCATTTTCGCCGAAAACGGCCGCCGCGTTTTGGTGCTTGAAAAACGCACGCACCTCGGTGGCAATGCTTACGACGAAAAGGATGCGGAAACGGGGCTTACCGTTCATCGGTACGGGCCGCACATTTTCCATACCAATAACCGTGAGGTTTTTGAATTTCTCTCCCGTTTCACCGACTGGAACGGCTATGAACACAAGGTGCTTGCCAACGTTCACCAAACGCTGCTGCCGGTTCCCTTCAATTTGGATTCCCTGCGGCTCGCGTTTCCGGAAAAAGACGCGCAAGCCTTGGAACGCAAGCTGTTGCTTCGGTACGGCGAAAACACAAGCGTTTCCATTTTGGATTTGTTAAAGACCGACGAAAGCGACTTACGCGCACTCGGCGATTATATCTACCGCAGCATTTTCGAAACCTACACAGTCAAGCAATGGGGCAAAAAGCCGGAGGATATCGATCCGGCCACCACGGCACGCGTTCCCATCCGGCTTTCGCACGACGACCGCTATTTCACCGACCGGTATCAAGGCTTGCCGACGGACGGCTATACCGCACTGCTAACACGCATGGCGACGCATGAAAACATCCGGGTGTTGACGCAGACCGATGCGCTAGACGTGATCCGGCTTTCGGAAGCAGACAAAAAGCTGTATATCGGCGAAACGCCGTTTGAGGGCATTTTCGTGTACACCGGCGTTCCGGATGTGCTGCTTGACTGCCGCTTCGGCGCCCTGCCCTATCGGTCGCTCGACTTTGCGTTTGAAACACACGACGTGCCGTATTTCCAACCCTGCGGCACGGTCAACTATACGGTGGATATGCCGTACACGCGCATCACCGAGTTCAAGCACATGACGCTCGAGCACGCGCCGCGAACGGTTATCTTAAAGGAATATTCCAAGGCGTGCGATTTTGCGCGCGGCGATATTCCCTATTATCCGATTGCTTCGCCCGAAAGCGCCGCCGTCTATGCACAGTATGCCGCATCGCTTGCCGCCTATAAAAACTTGGTTCTGGTCGGGCGGCTAGCCGAATACCGCTACTACAACATGGATGCCGCGGCCGCACGCGCCATGGAGGTGGCAAAGGAGCTGCTGCACGCCCCGTATGCCTGTCTATAAACTGAAAAAGGACTGATGGTTTTGCCGAACGGACAAATACTTCTCACCTTTGCCATTCCCTGCTACAATTCGGCAGAGTACATGGACAAATGTATCGATTCGCTTTTAGAGGCCGGCGACGACACCGAGATCATCTTGATCGACGACGGCTCGACCGACCGCACACCGGAAATTGCCGACAGCTACGCCGCAAAATATCCCGAAAAGATCCGCGTCATCCATCAGGAAAACGGCGGTCACGGCGAAGGCGTCAACCAAGGCCTGGGGCACGCATCCGGTTTATTCTACAAAGTGGTCGATTCGGACGACCGGCTGAACAAAGAGGCTTTGCAAAAGCTGCTTGCCCGTATGCGCGAGCATACAGCCGCAAACGAAACGGTCGATATGTACGTCTGCAACTACGTTTACGACCATTGGGACGGCTCGGAGCGCAAGGTTATGCGCTACAACAACGTGTTTCCGGAAGAAAAGATGATTACCTGGGATGACACGCACCGTTTTTTGGTCACCCAATATCTCATGATGCACTCGGTCATCTACCGGACGGAATTCTTGCGCGGCTGCGGCATTACCCTGCCCAAGCACACGTTTTACGTGGACAATTTATATATGTATCAACCATTTCCGTATGTAAAAACGCTGTACTATATGAACCTCGACCTGTATCTGTATTTTATCGGACGTGCCGACCAATCGGTCACCGAGCAGAACGTCATCAAGCGCATCGACCAACAGCTGCGCGTGACGCGCCTGATGCTCGACTGTCACGATCTGAACCAAGTAAAAAAGCAAAGCCGCCGCTTATATTCGTACATGATGCACGAAATGGCGTTAATGGTGTGCATTTCCTCGATTTTTCTGTACAAATCGGGCACAGAGGAAAATTTCCGGAAAGCCAAAGAGCTTTGGGCGTACATAAAAGCAAAAGACTTGCGTACCTACCGGAAATTACGCTACACCACCATGTGTGCGCTGATGCTTTTGGGACGGCATTTTTCGGTAACGGTGTATTCCATTGCCCGGAAAGTGTTTCGGTTTAATTAAACCAAACGGTGTGAAGTTTGCAGGCTTCACACCGTTTTTCCCGCTTTGCTTGACAATATTCTAAGGTTTGTGTATAATATACGTGTAAAGGAGGCGCACGCATGAATATTGATATCAATAAAATCGTTTCCATGTCGGAAGCCAATCTAAATTTTTCAAAAGTGGCACAAAAAGTTGACCAATCCGGCGAGGTCTATATTTTTAAGAATAATAAACCGAAATACAAGTTGATTGATATCGAAAACAACAATTCCATTGAAATGACCGATGATGAAAAAATTGATTTCGTTGCCAATCGGATTTTGAAAAAATACCGCAAGGCCTTTGAGGCGTTGGCAAGATATTAAAAAAAGAAGCCCTCAAAGCTTCTTTTTTTACTTTTATTACCTGTTATCGGAAATATCCGAAAGCTTCACCTGTGCACGGCCGCTCTGCTTCGCTTCATACAGTCTCGCATCAGCCGCCTCAAACAGTTTCTGCTTCTGCGAAAACTCATTCACCCGACAGCCGCCGATACTGACAGTCACCGTATACGACGATTCCGCAAGAATGCCGGAAATTTTCCGCATAAAGCTTTCCGCGCACTGTGTGACATCTTTTGTGGATAACGGTTTTTCCACAAGCACAACAAACTCATCGCCGCCGATTCGGGCGACCGTGCCGCTTACGGCAAACGCATCCTTCAGCGCGGCCGCAAATTCACGTAACACCCGATCGCCTGTCGGATGCCCGAAGGTATCGTTAATGGTTTTGAAGTAATCGACATCGACCAGCAGCAGCCAACCGCTTTTGTGGGAATCGGAGTCTGCCGTATACTTTTCTTGCTGTTTGTCAAAGTATTCCAAGAACATACGGCGCCCCATAACACCGGTCAAATCATCCATTTCGCTGATGAAGGAGCGGTAGGCCGTCCGTTTGGACAGGATAAGAAGGATCACGAGCACAATGTAAAGCAGCGCCAATATGGCAAACACAAACTGCAGCTGCAAGAGCATAAGGTCAAGCGATATGGCTGAAGAAACCTCAACATCCCGTTGCTGCAGCATAAAGGCGGTACGTTCCGAAAAATAGACGGCCGCCACAAAAGTTAAAGCAAACGCGGTGAGTCCGGAAAAGATCACCTGGTGTGTCATGTGCCGTACAACGTATGGCGTACTTTCGGCGCTGCGGAGTACGCCGCGCAAACGTGCCGCCGCCTTGCCCGAATAAATCTTCCATACAACACCCGTAACAATCACGCAAAGAGCGGCAAGCAAAAAGTGTCCGAAAGGCGAAACAAAGGAATTCTTCCAGTTATATCCAAGCTCCGGGAACAAAAACCCGTAGCCGGAAAAGACAAACAACGTATGCAAAAACGGAGCCACGGCTGACACGGCACACATCCACAAAAACGGATGATGTTTGCGTCTTTTCGCCCAAGCATAGGCGATTCCGATAACAAATCCGTACAACGTCCGCATCCCGATGCTCAAAAGCAAGCTTTCCACCGGCTTGCCGCTGTAAAACGGTGAAAAAACAATATCGGTCTGCAGAATATACGAAGCCGACGCTTTATATAATCCGGCAAGGCCGAAAGCAAAACCCGTGACCGTCGCCGGCAGCACGCCGAAGCAGCATCCGGCAATCAAAATCGGAATATAGGCGATTGTCACAGACATAGACGAAAAATGCAGATATCCTAAAAAGGAAAAGGACATGAGCAATTCGACCGCCAAGCAGATCTCAAACAAATAGCGGTCAAACGACGATTTTCGGTAACTGTTTTGAATAGGCATACCATTCCTCCATGCAGAATATGTCAAGCAGTTATGCCGAAAGACGCAGCGGCGTCATATAAAGCAAGCCCGGAAAGAATTCCGGGCTTGTATGGACAACCAAATCGTTATCTCTTCGAGAACTGCGGTGCGCGGCGAGCTGCCTTCAAACCGTATTAAACATCTCTATGGTGCGTTTTTCCTTGATATTACGGGCTTTTTCGCA
>OIWM01001530.1_pt1 | contig 22209 bp, 21 predicted proteins | sample 1587451 | NCBI WGS metagenome assembly OIWM01 (sample SAMEA3888907, study PRJEB22519) | human gut metagenome | biome: human gut; feature: human-associated habitat; material: faeces | place: Denmark | collected 2011
GGTGACCCGTACGGGAATCGAACCCATGTTACAGCCGTGAAAGGGCCGTGTCTTAGCCTCTTGACCAACGGGCCGTGCGCGTCTTAATAAAGACGTGATTTGTTGTAAAAGCAACTGGTAGCGGAAGTCGGATTTGAACCAACGACCTGTCGGGTATGAACCGAATGCTCTAGCCAACTGAGCTATTCCGCCATTTCTCTGCGGGACGGCTTTTCGCTCTCCCGACGTTGCTCACATATTATAGCAAAAAGAATGCGAATTGTCAACCCCTTTTTTCGATTTTTTGCAAGTTTTTTTCGTTTTTTACGCCGAAACTTTTCGACATTTCGGCGTATTTGGTAATACTGCTTGCGTTTCCGGAAAATGCGTGGCAGCAATTGGGCATTTTGACAGCAAATCCGTGACTTTCGGCAAACGGCAGAGTTTCAAATTCTGTCGTTTGTCGAAAAGTAACCCGAAATTGCAGGATATTTCCGGTGTATTTTTTGAAAAAAGAGATGTTTTTGCGGTCAGTTCAGATATTCTTCGACCGTTTCGCACAATTCTTTGGCCGCTTCCGCGCTGACGGCCTCGCTGATCAAACGGAAACCGGCCGCTTTTCCCGGAATGACTGTCACTGTCCCATCGGCAAATCGCAGGCGCACACCGTCGTGTTTGGTCGGTTCGACGGTTTCTTGACCGCCGGTTTTGCTGACGGCAAGCTTGGAAAGCCGCTCCATAATCCCGGCACGATTGGGATTGCCTTGCGCATAGTGCGTAAAAACGGCAAATTCCGGAAGCGAGTCCGATTCCTTTTGCCACAAAAGCGGATCGTTTTTGAGAAGGACTGCAAGATAAAGGATTTGATACACCGCGTCGGTTAACCACAGCTGTTCGAGCATCTGCGTCCCGGAAAGGGCAGAGGCGTGTTCGCTTGCGGCATAGTCGGTGTAGGCAAGACCGCGTGTTTCGGCAAGCGTGCGGTAGATCTGCGGCCATTCGCCCGAAAAATATAACGGTGAAGAGACCGCTCCCGGCAGCTGTTCGATGAGCAGTGCGCTGATGTGGTAGCTGTCATAGCGGCGGCTTCCCATGTTAAAGCAAAGCGCATTGCCGGCATCGTCCGGACGAAAGGTCGGCAGCGGCTGTCCGACAGCCGTTTTCTCTTCGGCAAATCCGGCTTTTCGGATGTCGCCGCCCAATTCCGCAATGGCACACATGGCTGTATGTGCCGGCGAGTATGCCGGAATCTCGTCTTCATGTTCAAAGCGGCATACAAAACCGTTTAAGCCCTCCGGCGGCAGCAAACACCGAGCCTTTGCGATAAGATCGCTGTAATACAGTGTCCACAGATTGTCAAACCGGTCGGTTTCGTAAAGCCGCTCCGGCATCCGATAATCGCCCGCACTGTAAAACAGCGTGGAAAAGGCGCGTTCAAAGGCACTGTCGGCGGCAAGACCGGTGCTGTCGAAAAAACGAACCGTAAAGCCGCCGTTTTTGTCATAGGCGATATAAAGCACTAAATCCGTGATAAAACGCATGGCGGCATAGCGTGCCATGGCTTCGAAGCCGCTTCCGAAATCATAGCTGCGAACGCCGGAGGCCTGCACGCCGCACAAAACCGTGCGGACAATGCGGTTGGTGGCGGCGTTGTCGTCGCCCATCACGCCGATGCGGCAGCCGGAGGCGCGCTTTTGCGCAAGCAGCGTTCCGGCGGCCACGCGTCCGATGCGCAAGAGATATTCCGGGTTTAAGCGTTCCTTGTCGCAGCGGATACCGGCATCGGAAAAGAGTAAGCCGTCTTTCCGGCCGACGCGGTGTGCCGGGAAATCGCTTCCGGCCACCGTCATGCCGCTGTGAACCGAAACGTATTTTGATAAGATGACGCTGTCCTCGATCACGGCACCGCCGCCGATGGCGCAGCCCTCCGAGGTCACGCAGTTTTCGCCGAGATGCGCGGCGCGTCCGATGAGTGTGCCGTAAATGCCGCAGCCGCTGCCGAGTGTGGCCTCTTGCGCCACGACCGAGCAAGCAATGTCGCATCCGTCGGAGATCACGGCACCGGCGCCGATGGAGGTGTAAGCACCGAGCTTGATGTTTTTGCCGAGCACCGCTTTTTCGGAAACATAGACGGGAGAATCGAATTCGATGCCGCGGTTTGCAAGTTCCTCCGGCGAAAGGCCGCCGCCGTCAAAGCCGGAAAGCCTGCCGTCTAATGCAGCGCAAACGGCGGCATAGTATTCGTCGAGATTTCCGATGTCATACCACACGCCGCTTGCTTCATATGCATACAGATCGCATTTTGCGGCAAGCAGCAGTGGAAACAATTGCTTGGAAAAATCGTATTCCGTGCCGGAGGGAACGCGCTGGAGGATTTCTTTTTTCAGAATATAAATGCCGGTGTTGACTGTGCCGGAAATGACCTTTGACCACGGCGGCTTTTCGGTGAAACGCTCGATGCGTCCTTCGCCATCATATAAAACCACGCCGTAATCCAGCGGATTTTCCGTTTTGTAGGTGACAATGGTCACATCGGCATTTTTCTCAAAATGAAAATTCAAAGCCTTTTTCAAATCGAAATCAAACGCTCCGTCGCCCGAAAGCACCAAAACGGTATCGCTCTCGCCGTCAAAGGCGTTTCGGACGGCACCGGCTGTGCCGAGCGGCTTCATTTCGCGCACATATTCGACCGACAGCTCGCCAAAACGGTTTCCGAGTGCTTCGACCTGCCACGGCAGATACATGGTGGTGACGCGCGCTTTTTGTATGCCGCAGGCGCGAATGCGGTCAAAAACCGATTCGAGGACGGTTTTTCCTAAAATTTTCAAACATGGCTTGGGCGTATCTTCGGTTAACGGCGCAAGGCGCGTGCCTTTGCCGCCGGCAAGCACGACCGCTTCGACGGTATGCCCAGAATAGACGGAGGATTCCATAAACGGCTTCGTTCCTTTCGCTGCCCGACCGCAAAGACGATACGGGTTTCGTTTGCAAATAGTATGCCGCCGAAAGGGAAAAATATGAGTCGTTTGTGTGATTTTTGCAAAAAAGTCTTGAAATGCGATTCAATATGCTGTATAATAAATAAAAAGGACAGGAGGCAGCGGATTCATGAAAAAGCTTTCGATACTATTTCTCTTACTTGCGGTTTTGTCGCTCGGCTGTTTGGCAGCAGAGGACAGCGCACAAAAGGTGACGCTTACCTACGATGCGGCCGAACAAGTGATCAAAGCCGAGATTTCCGTCCTTACGGGCGACGCGATCGTCGGGCATTTCGGCCTTTCGTACAACACGCAGAAATTGACGCTTGTAGCTTCCGATGCTTCGCCTCTGCCGACCGTCATTCCCGAAAAGGGCGCGGACGGCAAAAGCTACCTGACTTCGGTGGTGCAGGCGGCAAATAATGAGATTGTCGTGACGACCGAGTCCAATAAATCGGCGGATTTGCTTCTGCCGGTCGCCGGAAAGGTGCTTTTCGGCTGGTATGCCACCAAAAACGTCGAAGCGGTCACACCGTTGCTTGACGGCGGAAGAATCGCTGTCATTCGTTTCAAGCTTGCCGACGGCGTTACGCCGAACGACTTGAACAATACCGATCTTGTGCCGGTGTCGGCGGCAGATTGTGCCGGTGTTTCCGGCTGGTCGAACGGCATTATCGTAATCAATTCCCAAAGCAAAATTTTCACTTATGCGGCTGTGGAAGGCACGTCGGCTTTGCGCATTGCCGTGACGGCGGATTTTTCCGCCTATGGTGCCGCCGAAACGCCTCCCGAAAAAGACCCGACGCCGGGGGAGACAACACCGCCCGAACCGGATAAAGAGCCGGAAAAGGATCCGGCGGAGAACCCGGGAACCGATCCTGCCGAACAACCGGAAAAAGAGCCAGACAAAGAGCCAGATAAAGAACCGGACAAAGAACCGGACAAAGAACCGGACAATATCGGAGGAAACACCGGTGAATCCGGAAACACCTCTGTCATCGCAGAGCTTGATTTACAGGCACATACTTATGCGGAAAAAATCCGCTTTTTATGGCAAACGCCGTCGGAAAACGTGGAGTCGTATGCGCTTGTTTTAACCGACAGCGACGGACAAACCGTGCGCCGTGTCGAGAATCTTGTCGGTATTACAAAATCCGTGACGGTGGCCGGTCTTGCACCCGATTATCCGCTGACGGCTGAGCTTCGTGCGTATGACGCTTCCGGCAAAGAGCTTGCTGCCGCGACTTTATCCGTGCGTACCGGTTCTCCCGATGCCGATTCGCTGCCGGTGGCCTTCACCGTGACTTACGATGCCGGTATCGGTGAGTTTTACGGCTTTGAAAGTGAAGAAGTGCTGTTCGGTTCTTCGCCGACCAAAGCACCACGCGTGTATGCACCGGAAGGGTATACGTTTGCCGGATGGTCGATCGACGGTGAAGAAACGGTGGAGCTTTCAACGCTTCGTGTATATGAAGACCTGCGGTTGATTGCCGTGTATACCGTAAAATAGCCTTGCAGCGTGTTTTCGGGCATCACCGAGGGGGCCGAAATACCGACAGCCCCACCAGAAAAGGTGGGGCTGTCGGCATTCTGACTCACGGTGAAAATTTCGAAGAAAGGTATTGACTTTTCGGAGAAAAAGCATATAATATAGGTGTAAGGGCAAGACCTCAAACGGTTGCGCCCGCAATGTATTGATTGAACTAACCGCTACATTTGGACGTGTGGGCGGTTAGTTTACTTTTATCGTAAATGCTATCAAAAGTAGAAGGAAAAGCAAAACGAATCCTAGGTACTTCTTCATAGCCATCACCCCCTTTCGGGAGCGACGCAACCGCCGGTGAAACACCGCTAAGAGACCTTGCCCTGCCGGAAGTAATTCCGGCAGAGCCTATTACACATCAAATCATCCAATATGTCAATACCGCTTCCGCCGCCGTGAGCGGATTTTTTATGTCTGTTTGCTCCTTTACGCATTAAGTTGTTTTAGGCGTGTAACTAACCGCCGCGTTTTGACAATTTTAAGATTTGTCCTTATCTGTGTTGAATTATAGCAGTCTTATGTCGCAGTTAGTGAACACTTTTAGCATAAAAATAACGCCTGCAATTTGCAGACGTTTTTTTGAAATGATGAGAGATAATCTAATACCACATAATTGTCTTTGCTTCAGGAATGAATTCATCGTTTTCGGCAATATTAGCTAAATATGCACTTGCGTGTGCAATGTGCGATTCGCAATATTCATACCCATTCGGCAAAATGCACTTTATTATTTTTTTCATGCTGCAATCAAACCTTAATTTTCCTGGTATTTTGCTATCTTCGGGCAGAATATCGCACTCGATTATTCCATCATTCTTTTTTATATTTTGTAATCGAATCATAGAATTGTTTTGCCTCCTTTGAATAATTGAATTTTTCTGAAGCTAATAGATGGGCTTCGCTTTGAGTATACCCTTGTTTTACCAATGATTCTTCTAAAAGTTCGTGCTTCAGCAATGTTATATCGTGCGGTTTTTGCTTACCATCAATCAGACGTTTCCAACTTTCCGCCATCATGTAATCCGGCGCAAACCTTTCAAATTGTCCATTTCCTATGTCGTGTTCGTCAAAGAAAATGTAATTCTTGATTTCCCTTATCGCAGATTCTTTCAATCCTGTATTTTGCGAAATTGTTTCAACGTCATTTTTCATGGCTCGTACACTATCATAGTAAGATATAGCATGTTTTTCAGCCTTTTTGCTGTAAGGATTTCTTGCTCCGCTTACAGTTTCAGAAGTAATTATACCACCTCGATTTGCACCTGTCAACCCTGTGCCGCCCGGTCTGTATCCGCTTACCGACAAACATACGTTAAGCCTGTTTTTTGGAAAATCGACACCTGCAAGATGTTCATTCACATGAACCGATGACAACGAATGAATTTCCAAAGTGAATTCCGCTTTAATCTCTGTCGTGGAACTTACTTTGGAAATTCACTCATTGAAAACTCGTACAAGCCAAATATCTTTTTTGAAATATATCTTGAAATCAAGGCTGACCTGTGGTATAATACATTTAACTATGATTCGCCGAAAATCGGCACAACAAAGAAAGGTATGATTATAAATGAAAGCAAGACTTCCGAAGGGCATGGGCGGCGGCCCGCAGAATATGCAGGCCATGATCCGTCAGGCACAGAAAATGCAAGAGGATATGGAAAAACTGCAGGCCGAGTTAGACGAAAAAGAACATGAGGTTTCGGCCGGCGGCGGTGCCGTAAAGGTGAAGATCCGCGGCAACCGTGAGATCGTATCGCTTGAGCTGTCGGAGGATGTGGTTGATCCGGACGATATCGAAACGCTGCAGGATCTGATCATTGCCGCCGTCAACGAAGCCATTAAGACGGTGGACAAGCTCAATTCCGAAGAAATGAACAAGGTGACAGCAGGACTCAATGTCCCGGGACTGATGTAATATGAAAGTCGAACTTCTCGAATACACGCCCAATCCCGAACGCGTCATCGCGGCGGCGGCCAAGCTTTGCTATTCGGCCGTGGGCGTGGACGATATCATGGAAAAAATGACGCCGGAAAAGACCGAAAGCTTCATCGAAATGCTCATGACCTTAGGCCATGAAAGCCCGGTGGAGCACGTGTCGTTTACCTTTGCCATCGAGGGCGTTTCGCGCTCGCTGCTTGCACAGATCACCCGACACCGTATCGCGTCTTTCAGCGTCCAAAGCCAGCGTTATGTGGCCAAGGACAACTTTGACTATATCATTCCTCCGGCCATCGAAGCCATTCCCGAAGCCAAAAAGCTGTTTATCGAGGCTATGGAGCATGACCGCGAAACCTATAAAAAGCTCGGTGAACTGCTTGCCGCATCGCATGAAAACTGAGGCCGGAAAAGACCCGAAGGACGCGCAAAAGGCGGCCAAGAAAATGGCCAATGAGGACGCACGCTACGTGCTTTCTAACGCCTGCGATACCAAAATCGTCATGACCATGAATGTTCGTTCGCTCTATAACTTTTTTGCGCTCCGGTGCTGCGAACGCGCCCAATGGGAGATCCGGGCGTTAGCAACCGAAATGTTAAGGCTTGTCAAAGGCGTGTCGCCGGTGCTTTTCAAAAACGCCGGTCCTGCCTGTGTGCGCGGAAAGTGCGCCGAAGGCGGCATGAGCTGCGGCAAAGCGGCGCAAATACGGGAAAAATTCGCCAATCTTTAAGACGGATGCCGGAAAGAAGCGTGAGAACCATGCATATAAAAGATAAAATCTTACTTGACCAAAAAGGTTTGGAGCAACACGGGCCGATTACGATCGTCGCGTTCGGCGACAGCGTCACGCACGGCGCGTTAAACGGCGAGATCAACTACGAGACTGTGTACTGGAACCGCTTGCGGAAGAAGATTCTCGATGTGCGTAATTACGTGCCGGTCAATGTCATCAATGCCGGGATTGGCGGGATTACGGCTTCCGGCTCGCTCGGACGCATCGAAAGCCAAGTGCTTGCGCACAGGCCGGATTTAATCATCGTCTGCTTCGGCTTGAACGACGTGAACGACTCGTTGGAGCGGTATCTTTCTGCTTTGCGGACGATTTTTGAGAAATGTCTTGCAAGCGGCGCGGATGTCATCTTTATGACGCCGAATATGCTCAACACCTATGTCGCACCCGATACGCCGAGAGAGCACCTTGCCTATGCGGCTGTCACGGCCAAGTATCAAACCGAAGGCCGCATGGATCTGTATATGGAATCCGCCGTCCGTTTGGCGGAAGAAATGGGCGTTCCGGTCTGCGACTGCTACGCAAAGTGGAAAAAGCTTGCCGAAACCGAAGATACGACCATGCTTCTTATCAACCGTATCAATCATCCGACACCGGAAATGCATGAACTGTTTGCCGAGAGCCTTTTTCGGATGCTGTTTCCGGAAAAACCTGCGGCTGTACCCGAAAACGCAAGCACCATGCATGAAAGTGCCGTGCAATAACATCAATAGGAAAGAGAGAATCCTTTCATGGGATACTTACTCACCATCGAAGCACCCGACGCTTCGGGAAAATCCACGCAGAGCGACCTGCTTTGCCGAAAATTAAAGGAACGCGGCATACCGGTTTACGAACACCGCTTTCCCAATTACGGAAGCAATGCCTGCAAACCGGCTGAGGACTATCTTGCCGGCAAGCTCGGCAGCGATCCGGCCGATACGAGCGCATATGCGGCGTCGGTGCTTTTCGCCGTGGATCGGTATTTTTCCTACCGCACGGAGTGGAAAAAGGAGCTTGACCGGGCGGACAGCGTCGTCCTTCTTGACCGCTATACCACCTCGAACGCCATTCATCAGCTTGCCAAAATTTCGGATGCATCCGAACGAGTGGCGTTTCTCGACTGGCTGTACGACTTCGAATTCGGCAAGCTTGCGCTGCCGGTGCCTGACGACACGATCTTTTTGGATGTGCCGCCGGAGGTGTCGTTTGCCTTAATGAAAAAACGCGCCGAAGCCGATAAAGCCCATTTTACCGACATTCACGAAGCCAATAAAGACTATCTTGTGCAGTGCTATGAGGCGGCACGCTTTGCGGCCTCTTCCAAAAACTGGCATACGGTTGCCTGCACCCGAAACGGCGTTATGCGGCCGATAAACGATATCGGCGATGAAATATTTGCGTATGTTTCGGAAAGAATAAACGAAAAACGAAAGGAATCCGAATAAATCATGCTGTCCTTCTCCTCGGTCGAAACGCTTGACCGGCTTTCCTACCGCGCTCATGTCAAAGAAAGTGGATTTTTTACCAAAAGCTGCGAATATGCCTATGCCAACATCTATGCATGGACGGCCATGTATCAGACAAAATGGGCAAGCGGCGGAGGAAGCATGTATTTTCGAATGCGGCATGAGGACGAGGACTATTTTCTGTGTCCCGTCACTTCTCTTTCAAATTTTGAAAATGCGCTTGCCGTGTTGACGGAATACGAAAAAAAACGCGGCAGGGAAACCTTGAATTTTGTCTGCCTGCCGAAGGATTTCGCCGAAAAGCTGAAAGAGCTTCGTCCGGAGGTCACCCTCGAAGAAAACCGCGATGGCGCGGACTATCTGTACGAGAGGGAAAAGCTGGCCTCTTTTTCCGGCAAGGCTTTGCACGCCAAAAAGAACCATAAAAACCGCTTTTTGGCGTTATACGGCGATTCTTATGAATACCGCGTGATGACGCCGGACGATGTGCCGCTCTGCAAGGCGTTTAACGAAAAATGGTATGCCGCCAACCGCGCGTATACCGATTTTGAGTTTTCCAACGAACACATTGCCACGACCAAGTTACTCGATCATTTCGAAAGCTTAGGACTTGTGGGCGGACTTATCTTTGTCGGCGGCGAACTGCGCGCCTATACGCTTGCGTCGGATAATTACGACGGTGCGGACACGCTCGACGTTCACACGGAAAAGGGCGATTATGATACGGTCGGCGTGTATCCGACGGTCTGCTCGGAGTTTTTGCTCCACAGCGGCAGCGCGTACCGGTATGTCAACCGCGAGGATGACGTGGGCGATGAGGGCTTGCGGCAGTCGAAGCTGTCGTACAAGCCGGTCGCCATGGAAGAAAAATTTAACGCAACATTGATGCTCTGACAGGCGAAACATTTCGCCGTCCGAATGGGAGGTTGTTTTATGGTCTATGTATTTCTTGCCGATGGCTTTGAGGAGATCGAAGCGTTGACACAGGTGGATTATCTGCGCCGTGCCGGCATTGATGTCAAAACGTGCGGCATCGGAAAAATGCTTGTCGTCGGCTCAAAGAGAATCGGCGTGCAGGCGGATATGCCGCTCGAGGACGTAACGCTCGACAACGCGGATATGCTCATTCTGCCGGGAGGCCTTGGCGGCGTGAAAGGCATCTCGGAAAGTGCGCGCGCCATGCAGCTCATTCGCGAAGCCTATGCTAAGGGCATTCGGATATCCGCCATTTGTGCCGCTCCGACGATTTTGGCCAAATTAGGCCTTTTGAAGGGCAAAAAATGCGTGTGCTATCCGGATATGCTTTGCGAACTGGAAAAGGGCGGCGCGGTCGTTTGTGCCGACAGCGCAGTTGTCTGCGACGGATTGTTTATCACGGCGAAAGCGGCCGGCGCGTCGGAGGAATTTGCGTTTGCCATCATTGAGGCTTTGAAAAGCAAAGCGGCGGCCTTGAACGTGAAGGAGTCTATCTGTGCGCGATAGCAGTCGATGCGTTTCGGAAAAACGCGCCGAAAAGAAACGTATGCGGCAGGCGTATAAAGCCATCCGGGAGGGCCTTTTGCCGGAGGATAAAGCACGCTTTGATGCGTGTATCGAAAAAGCACTTCTTGACAGCATGAGCGTGCGGTATTCCGGAAAGATCCTTGCGTATGCATCGCTTGCGAGTGAGGTCGATACAATAAGCTTTTGCCGCAGCGTGCTTGCCTGCGGACGTGAACTGTATCTGCCGAAAAGCTATCCGGGCGGCATTATGCGCTTTTTTGCCGTCGGCAGCCTTGATGAATTGGAAAAGGGCGCATTCGGCGTGCTTGAACCGCGTGAAGCGGCAAACGAGTATGTACCGAGCACGCAAAAGCCGGATCTCTGCTTGGTGCCGGGCATTTGTTTTGATGTGTATGGCTATCGGATCGGCTACGGAAAAGGCAATTACGATCGCTTTTTAGCACACTTTACCGGCGTTGCGATGGGACTTGCCTATGAGGCGTGCGTCTGCCGCGACGCGCTTCCGATCGAAAAACGTACCGATAAACCCGTTGATTTTATTGTGACCGAAAAGGGGATAAACAAACGTGTCTGCCCGTAAAAAACGCGTGAGCTTTGACGAATTGGATGTCAATCCTTCGTATGTCGGCGAAGACAAAGACTCTTCGCCGGAATCCGAAAATAACGAAGAAAAGCCAAAAAAACAGCGGATCTATGCCTTTCGCCCGGCAAAAAAGAGAGTCGATGAAACCGATTCCAAGGTCTATGCCGTCGGCTTTATCCCTGTGTATGTCGTATTTGCCGTGTGCTTTGCATTGGCGGCCTTCCTTTTTGTTTTGTACCGTCAAGGGCTGTTTCAAAGCCTTTCCGAGCGACAGCACGCACTTTTGTATGCGTTTTTTCCGTGCGTGATTTTTCTTGTTCCGTCCATTATTTATGTGTTTGCCGTGCGGAAAGAGGGCTTTGCCGGTCTGCACGTCCACCGGTTTTCACCGGCGTTTGCGACCTTTCTGTTTTTGAGTCTTGCCCTCATGATCGCGGCTGTGGCGGCTGAAAAATTTTCGCTTGCCTGCTTTTTTTCAGGCCTTGCCGTGCGTGAGCCGGTGCGGCTTTCGTTTCAAAACGATTTTTTGATAAATCTGATTTTGTATGTCATCGTTCCGGTCGTGTGTGAAGAGCTGTTTTTCCGCGGCGTCTTGCAGACGGCACTTTCGGAGGCGGCAGGCGGCTTTGCAGGCATCACGGTTTCGGCACTTGCGTATGCGCTCATCTATTTTGATTTGGCAGGGTTCCCTGTATATTTGACGGTTGGCGTGCTATCCGGCATTTTGAGGCACGTCTGCGGTTCGGTCGTTCCGGGAATGCTTGTCCACGCCGTCTTTCGGTTTGTGTCGCTTACCTTTTCGGCACAGCTTTCGTTTATCGCGTCGGAACGCGCCGGCGGCTATTTTGTGCTGGTTGTGCTGGTGTTAGCCGTGTTTGTGTTTTTGCTATTCTATCTGAAAAGCTTGGAAATTGTATGTACCAAAAAGGCGGTATCGGTGCTTGTCATGCAAAACGATACGCAAAAAGCGGAAAATGACCGGCAAACACCGGCAGAAAGCGAAAACCTTGTGGTTTTCCGTTCCAAGCCGTTTCGGCTGACAGCCGAGACCGGCTATACGTTCCATAAATTCTGGCGCGTGCTGTTTTCACCGGCACTGATTTTGGCGTTTGTGGCGTATGGTTTAATTCTGTTTTTGTGAGAGTTCGCGTCGGAAAGCGGCGCGATTTGTGAGGAACTATGGAGATAATTCGAAGCGGCGCGTGCTTATCCGAACCAAACGTGTTGGCACTCGGCGATTTTGACGGCGTCCACTTGGGACACCGAAAACTGCTTGAAACGACGGTACGTCTTGCGGCGGCTATCGGCGGAAGGGCAGGCGTATATACCTTTCGCATCAACACCAAAAAAATGCTCGGCGCGAAGGATTTTTCGCTTTTGACCACCGATGCCGAAAAAAACGAATTGTTTGCGGCAGCGCGCGTCGATTTTGTCTGTGCGGACGACTTTGAAGCGGTGAAGGATTTTTCGCCCGAAGAATTTTGTGCGTATTTGACGAAGCGTTTTGCACCGCGTGCCGTGGTGTGCGGCGAAAACTTTACATTCGGCAAAAATGCGTCGGCCGGAAGCGATTCCCTGCGCCGCCTTATGGGCACATATGGCTGCAAGGTCGAGATCGTGCCGAGCGTTGTGCTTGACGGTGTTTGCGTTTCCTCCACCGAGGTGCGCCGTTTGATTGCCGACGGTGATATGGAAAAAGCGCGCCGCTTTCTCGGCTATGATTATTTTATCCGCACCAAGGTGGTGCACGGCGCAGAGCTTGGGCGAAAACTCGGTTTTCCGACGGTCAATCAGTTGGAATACAGCGGCAAAGCCGTGCCGAAATTCGGCGTGTATGCGTGCCTTTGCCATGTGGACGGAAACTGTTTTCCGGGCGTGGTCAATGTCGGTGTGCGTCCGACCGTATCGGCCGGGATCTCCCATCCGCCGGTGGTTTTCGAAACGCATATTCTTGATTTCAAAGAGGATTTGTACGGCCGTGATATCACGGTTTCGTTCTGCAAAATGCTGCGCCCGGAAAAGAAATTTGCGTCTTTGGACGAATTGCAGGCCAATGTTTTGAAAAATATCGATCAAACAAGAGCCTATTTTCAAGAACATCCGGAGCTTTTACGGGATGAGGAGGGTCGGCTGTGAAGAAACGAAAAGTGGGCATTTTTCTCTGCCTTTGCGCGTTATTCTGCTTGCTTTGTGCGGCAGAAGAGACGTTTCCCGAACGCTTATATAACGGAAAATCGTTTGTCGAATATGCTGGTACGAGCGATGTCCCGGAGGTGAACGGGTACAGCGCGTATGTGTACAATGTCGAAACCGGCAGTGTGATGTACCAAAAAAATCCGAACGACGTTGTCTATCCGGCTTCCACCGTTAAGCTTATGACCGCGATTGTAGCGTATGAAAACATTCCGGAGCTTTCCGCTTTGATCACCGCCTCCGGCTCAGCCGTTCGTGCCGCACGAGGTACGAATATGGCTATTAAAGAGGGCGAAACGTTCACGGCGGAACAGCTGTTATACGGGTTGTTGGTGACGGGTGCCAACGATGCGGCCAATGTGCTTGCGGAATATGTCGGCGGCAGCATTGAGAACTTTTGTCAAATGATGAATGAGAAGGCGGCTGCTATCGGAGCGGCATCCACGACATTTGTCAATCCGACCGGCATTCATGACGCATCCATGGTGACAACGGCACGGGATATCGCCGTCATTGCCCGGTATTTTTACTATATCAATCCGCTCTATGAAATGAGCTGTACCACGCGTTACATCGTTCCGCCGACGCCGCAGACCTCGCGCCAGCGCGTGCTGTTAAACCGCAATCTGCTCATTTCGCGCGTGCGTTCGGATAAGTATTATTATGCTGCGGCCAAGGGAATGTCGCTCGGCAATACGCCCGAAGCCGGAGAATGCATTGTCACGAGTGCCGTCGATGAATCGGGCTTGACCTATATTTGCGTGATCATGAACGCGTATGCCGATGAGGAGTCTAACCGGGCGTGTACCGACGCGGCGGCATTGCTTTCCATGTGCTTGAACAATTTTGCGTACACGACCGTTTTGTCGCCAAAGACGCTGATTTCGGAGCTTCCGGTGCATTTGGCGGTGGATACGGATTATGTGACGTTATTGCCGGCAGAGGAATTGAAGGCCTTGCTGCCGAAAGAGTTGGATTTCGCCGCCGATATCTCTACCGAGCCGCGTGTGAGTGAGGATTTTGCCATCGCTCCCGTCAAGGAAGGCGAAGCGTTCGGCGAAGTGGTTGTGAAGTATAAGGGCGAGACTGTGCTCGGCAATGTAAAGCTTGTTGCCAGCCAAAGCATCGATAAAAGCAACGTGCTGTATTTTTTGGACAGAGCCAAACGCGTGGTGCTCGGCGAATGGTTTCGTGTGTTTGTGATTGCAGCGGTTGTGCTATTTGGAATCTATTTTGCACTGTCGGCAATTGTCTTGCGCAAAAGGCATCGCCGCGGCAGACGGTAAGCGGTCTTACCGATGCGGCAAAATAGAAATAATATTTTTATTGACAAAACGAAGGAACTGTGCTATACTTATTCTGCCACAAAAAGTGGCAACGGAATAAGCACCTTTAGCTCAGTTGGTCAGAGCTACCGGCTCATAACCGGTTGGTCCGGGGTTCGAGTCCCTGAAGGTGCACCAAAATCGGTAAGTATGAAGATGCTTGCCGATTTTATCTTTTTTGTAAAAGCGGTTTTGCTTTGCTTGTGTGAACAAAAAAACGCCGCAAGCAAACTCACGGCGAAAATTTCGAAGAAAGGTATTGACTTTTCGGAAAATAAGCATATAATATAACTGTAAGGGCAAGACCTCAAACGGTTATGCCAAAGAGTATTATTTGAAAAATAACGCTACATTTAGCAGGTGGGCGTTATTTTTTTATGGATAGAACCAACACAATAAGTGCCAGCAGATACATCATGATGTAGACGTATTCCATAAGCTATCACCTCCTTTCATGGAGATGATGGCACAACCGCCCTTCCACCTTTCTTTCGGAGAAAGGTGGAGCCAAAGAACTCGAAACAGAAGAACTTTCTTTCAAGTTCAGAATGAGATCTCGCCCTGCCGGAATTGCTCCCGGCAAGGCCTATTATATATCAAGATTCCCTCGCTGTCAACACGGTTTTCCGTGAAAGCCAACTTCTGCAAGTATGCCAAAAGCCTGCCATAAGACGTTCTTATGGCAGGCTTTTCCTGTTACAACCTTAATTCTGTCGGTCTTGGTTCACTTCAATACGCTGATAGCATCGGTTATGGTCTTTTCGAGTGCTTGCTTGCCGTATTTGTCAACCTCGGCCTTATTCTTTTCACCGTGTGTCAGACAGCCGGCACCGCCGATACAGCCGCCCATGCAGGCCATACCTTCGATAAAGTTTCCGTCAAGCACGCGCTTGGACGCTTTGAGAAGTGCCATGCGGCAGGCTTCGATGCCGTCACACGGAACTGCTTTGAGATCGAAATTGTCGATGCCCTGTTCCTTCAACGCTTGGGCAACCGCGTCGGACAGACCGCCGCTGCGCGCAAAAATGCGTCCATAGTACGAAGCGTTGTCGAGGACATCCTCGCCGAGCGTTGTAATGTCGATATCCTTGCTGTCAAACAGCGCCTGCAATTCCTCAAAGGTGATGACGCAGTCGATATACGGACGCACCGTCTCCTTTTGGAATTCCATCTTTTTGGCGGTACACGGACCGACAAACACAATCTTGCAATCCGGCTCTTTTTCCTTCATATAGCGCGCAATGGCTCCCATCGGTGAGAGATTGTGCGATATGTACGGCGCAAGATCCGGAAATTGCTTCTTGACATAATCCACAAACGCCGGACAGCAGGAGCTGGTAAGAAATCCTTTTTCGGCAAGCTCTTTGGCTTCCGAAAAAGCGACCATATCCGCACCGAGCGCCGCCTCAACGATGGTATAGAAGCCGAGCTCCTTCATGCCGGACAATACCTGCCCGAGCTTTGCATAGGTAAACTGACTCGAAATGGACGGTGCAACAACGGCATATACCTTGTATTTCGTGTTGTTTGCACTCTTTTTGAGCATATCGATGGCGTTTAAGATAAACGATTTATCGGTGATCGCGCCGAACGGGCATTGGTACACGCACGCGCCGCAGGAAATGCATTTGGAATTGTCGATCGAGGCCGCCTTGCTTTCGCTCATGCGGATGGCCTTGACCTTGCAGGAGCGTTCACACGGGCGTTTGTAGTCTAAGATCGCACTGTAAGGGCAGACCTTGGCGCACGCGCCGCATTCGACGCATTTGCTTTTATCGATGTGTGCTTTCTGCTGGTGGTCGAACGTAATCGCACCGCGCTTGCAAACGTCTTCACAACGGTGAGCCAAACAGCCGCGGCAGGCATCGGTGACCTCATAGCCGCCCATCGGGCATTCGTCGCAGGCAATATCGATGACCTCGATCACATTGGGATTGGTGACATCGCCGCCCATGGCGATTTTGACGCGTTCGGCGAGAATGGCGCGTTCCTTGTAGACACAGCATCGCATGGTCGGCACTTTTCCGGGTACAATGGTCTTCGGAATATCGAACGCACCTTCGAGCAGTTTATCCTGCCAGGCAAGCCGCGCGACCTCGCGAAGCACCTTGTATTTCAGATACTGTATTTTTGTATCGAATTTTCTCATGGGTTTTCTCTCTCTTTCTTGGGGCAGACCGCTTCGAGCGGCTTATTTGTATACAGATATCTTAAAAGTAGCTGACCTTCACGCGCTTTCCCATTTTTTCAAGGCATTCGGTAAGCTCGGTGACAAGCTGCATTTTGATGCTGAAATTGATCGGCAGATCGGGATTCTGATGTGCCGGGTTGATGGCGCGGCCGACAAAGAAGTTGATATCGGTGGCTTCTTCGAACAAAAGCCGGCAGATGAGCGACGCACCGTCGCGCTTGCAGCTCCATTCGGAATAAGAATTGTTGTCTTTGATATAGTTCTTGGCGTATTCCAACACGCGGTTGATGGTGATGACACCTTCGGTGACAAGATCCGCACCTTCAAGGCTTGCCGTCGGCGGAATATCCTTGTCCGCAAAATCAAGATTGACGCGTAACGGCTTTCCTAAGAACTTCGCGGCAATCGACGAAGTTGTGCCGCCGCAAATAATGTGCTTGCCTTCTTTGGAGAAGAATAAGGACATCATCTTGCCGCAGTCGTCACGGTTGGAGGGCGGCCCGAACAGAATGTTCATCGGCTCGCGCTTGCGGATGTGTACGGTGCAGACGGTGGCATCGTCCGCCGGCTTGCCGCCGTACAGCTTGTTGACCTCATCGAGAAGCAGCGTGGTTAACGTTTTTGCCGTGTAGCCGACAAAATAGAAGGTTTTCATAAACTCGATGATGTCTTCACGTTTCCAGCCGAAGTTGAGCGACATACCAACGCCGGCGTGCGGACAGCCGTCGCTCATGGCGATAAAAATGTCGTTTTCCTGCAAATGCACGTGCGACTTGTAGATCTTTTTGCCGCCGATGTTCATTTCGATTTCGGGATATTCCACGTTTTCGCCGTCACGCAATAAAATCACGTGCGGATTGTCGTATTGAATGATTTCGGCGTTTTCGTTGTTGACAATATGGATAATGGTAAACGTGGAATAGGCGACCTTGCGTTCCGAACAGATCGGAAGCGTGGCGGCAATGGTTTCCACGCAATCCTCAATGGAGAGGCCGCTTGCCATCATGGTGGAAATGATTTTGGAAGTCAACGTGGAAAGAATGCTGGCCTTGACACCGCTGCCGAGTCCGTCGGCAAGAACGATGATGGTGGAATTCTCATCCGGTTCGAGAATGTCCACGTGGTCGCCGCACAGCTGTTCGCCGTCATGATTTAAGCTTTGCCAGCCGATATCGACACAGAGATCATTCATCTTTGATCGACTCCTTTAACTTGGTAAGCGCAATTTTTGTTTCTGCGGCGGTTTCACCCAAAAGGGATGCAATCTCTTGGACAATGCGCATTTGCTTGTCCACCACCTTGTCGGCGATTTCCACCGTTTGGCTGCGCATGGAATCTTTCTTTTCGCGCAGTTCCTCCTCCTCGGTGACATCCTTTAGCATACAGATGATGATGTGAAATTCGCGGTCATAGAGAACCGTTTCATCCACATAGCGTTTGTATTCGGCAAGATAGACACGTCTGTCGTAAATGTTGTGTCCGGTGTTGCTGACATCCACAAAGGCCTTGGGATCCATAATGCGGATGACCGGCTCGCCGAGCACGTCGGATTCTTTGGAAATGTTGAGAATCTTCATGGCCGAGCGGTTGATCTGCTGCACCTCGAAATTCTCGTTGATGACCAAAATGCCGTTGGGCGTGTTGTTGATGATGTAATCCGAGAAGTTTTCGGCACGCTCCATAAGGAAAGGCAGACACATGGAAATTTCGGCTTTGCCCTTGCAGACGGCAATCGCTTTTTCCCGGCACGTGTCGTAGCCGCACGAGCCGCAGTTCAGCTCAAGTTCCGGCTTTGTCTTGCCCATCTGCCGCAGCACGGCGAAGATCTCTTGCTCGGTAGGTTCTTCGCCCTCTTGCGGAATAAGCGGCATGGGCTTGACAAGCTCTGCCGAATCCGGCATATCAAAATCAAAATCTTCGTTTCCGGCATATCCGGTGACATCGATATAGCCTTTGATCTGCGATTTATGCTGTTTTTCCATGACCGGGCCGCCGATGCAGCTGCCGGTACAGGCTGACATTTCGATAAAGCAGCGGTGCAGCTTGCCGTCGGCAATGTCTTTTAAGGCCGCAATGCAGTTTTCCGTGCCGTCGATGGCAATGTATGTATAGTTTTTGCGGTCGAGCGTCATGCTCTTTAAGATGCCGCCGGTGGTCGGAAACAGACGGGTCTTGGATTTTTCCGTATGGTCGGGCTTTTCTTCGGGAACAATGCCTTTTTCCTTGAACATTGCCGACAGCTCTTCAAAGGTCAATACCGCGTCGGCATAACCTTCGTAGCGGTCAGCTTCATCCTTTTTGGCAACGCACGGGCCGATGAACACGACCTTTGCGTCCGGATGACGCTTTTTAATGTCGGCTGCGTGTGCCTGCATGGGCGAAAGCACATCGGCAAGGAAAGGAAGCACTTTGGGGAAATGCTTTTGAATGAGTAAGTTTACCGAATGGCAGCAGGAGGAAATGAGAATATCGCTCGAGCCTTCGGCTAAAATGTGCTCATATTCGGTCTTGACGATTGCCGCGCCGACCGCGGTTTCCTCGGCATCGGTAAAGCCGAGCTTTTGCAAAGCCTCGCGCATACCGTCAATGCCGATTCCGTCATAGTTTGCGGCAAAGGACGGTGCAAGCGATGCATAAACGTTGCCGTCCTGCAGCAGCACCTTGACCTTCTCGGTGCTGTCGACCACTTCTTTGGCGTTTTGCGGACAGACGACAAAGCATTGTCCGCAGAGAATACATTCATTTTCCACAATATGAGCCTGACTGCCCGAAAAACGGATGGATTTGACCGGGCAGTGGCGAATACATTTATAACAGTTTTTACAGTTTGATTTTTTAAGCTTTAAAGCTTCCGCCATAGGTGGTTATGCTCCCTTCCGCATAGCGTTATGTGCGATTTAAGTAAAATATTTAAGCGTGGCGATACCCTTTGCGGGTAAGATAGACGTCAGCCGGCGTGAGCCAGTCGGTCTGGAGAATGTCAAAGCCGCGTTCGGCAAGCCAGCCCCAGCCGGTATCCGGGTCTCCGGCTATCGCGACGTCGTCGGTATGATGCGCGGAAATCACGGCACGGTAATCGTAAACGATCGGATTCACCCACACGGCAAGACCGTTTTCATGCATGAAATCAAGATATTCTTTTCCGGCGACCGCTTTTTTCTCCGAATCAAAGAGAACCTCCGCGCCGGCAAGCGTGATCTTTCGCTTCAAAAGCTTTTCACTTACCGAATCGGTGTCCGATACAATCGGCATATACATAAAATCCGGCGCAACGCGTTCAAGCTCGGCAAAATATTTTTCCTCCGGCGAGGTCTTGACAATGACCTGTTCCTCCATGCCGAGACGCCGGATAACCGCCGAAATTTCCGGCATAGCCGTCCAGAATTTATCGACGTTGATAAAGCAGCGTCCTTTCAGGCGCGCCATCACGTCATAAAATGTGCTTACCGGATAGGTGGTCGGCACGTCATCAAAATTGCGGTAACGCAGCTTTTCCACTTCGTCGCCTGTCATGTCGGCAATGGGCTTTTCCGAACCGAGGTGCGGGCGCTCCATGCCGGGATGAAAACAGTATAGCTTGCCGTCCTTGGAAATGCTCACGTCAAGCTCGACAATGTCCGCCCCGAAAGCGATAGCCGCTTCATAGGCTTCGACCGTGTTGCAGGGAATATTTCCGGCGGAAATACCGCGATGTGCGGCAAGGAGAATGCGTTTTTTTGCCAGTGCGGCTGTAAGAGAATTCATGTTTTTATAAGTCCTTTTTAAAATGCGGTTCGGATAAGCCTAAAGCTTTGCCAAAACTTCTTTGTTGAAAAATTCTTCGGTGGTTTCCGGCGTCAGCGAATGAAACGCGTCGTCGAGAAGCACGCAAACGCCTTCCTGACATCGGCCAAGGCAAAAGGTGCCGGCAAGCTCAACTTTGTCTTTCAAATCGTGCTCGGCGATCTTTTCCTGGAGCAGCTCAACTACCTGCCGCGAGCCCTTGATATGGCAGGAACTTCCGATACAAACGGTGATTTTCATGGTTCTGTCATTCCTTTCTTGTGCTGCAACGTTCTTCACAAAGCAGTCACGTTGCTTTTTCATATAATCTAACTATAATTATACGAACTTTGCCGATGTTTGTCAAGCAAAAAAACGGATATCCTTCAAAAATGTTAAAGAAAAAACAAGCTGTGTTTTTTCACTGAATACGGCTCTGCCGCACGCCGGAAAAACCGACCTGCGGCGGAGAAAACATTTGATTTGTGTGCTGATTATTCGTATTCCACGACGTTGACCCACGAGAGCAAGAAGTCGCGCTCTTCGGGCTTGCCTTTGACGGACTGGGAAGCGGCAACGATCGGAAGCCACTTTTGAACGTATTGCTTAGCGGTGTCGCTCTTTTTGCAGAACAGGTCAAGATACTTGTCTGCCTTTTCGCGGTCGCCCTCCAAGCAGAAGAGCAGATAGGTGCGTGCTACATCGGCTGACGCGTTGCCTTGGGTGGCATGCGCCCAGTCGAGGATATACAGCTTTCCGTCTTTGGTAACGATGATGTTGGACATATTGAAGTCGCCGTGGCAGACCTTGTCATGCTTCGGCATGGATTCAAGGCGAGTGTGAAGCTCATAGCGCGTGGTGGCATCCAGGTCGGTCTGGGTGATCTTACGGTTCATTTTGTCTTTTAATTTGGTCAAAAGAGGTGCTTTTTTGGAGTGAACGAGAAGCTGTAAATCCACAAAGCGATCCAAATATTCGTCGAACTTGCTGGGATTTTCTTTGACAAGCTCCGCCATGGTTTTGCCTTCGATATATTCGGTTACAATTGCCCATTTACCGTCAACCATGGTCACTTCAAGCACCTTCGGAATGGCAAGTCCGGTTTCCTCGATACGTGCTTGATTGAGGGCTTCGTTTAAGATGTCCGCCTTGGAGTAGTCGGAATCGAACACTTTGATCACACGGTCGCCGTCGCGGTAAATGGTTTTACCGGTACGCACGGCAATAATTCTGTCAAGTTTCATACTGATGCATCCTTCCTAAAAATCTCTTATTCTCAAGTGGGAACGGAGTTGCTTAAATTACGTCGTGCTTGCCGTAGTAGGCGTTGAGGTACATACCCTTGATTTCGCTCATGAGCGGATAACGCGGGTTGGCGCCGGTGCACTGGTCGTCGAAGGCCTGCTCGGTCATTTCGTCAAGACGTGCAAGGAAATCGGCTTCATCCGGCACATAGTCGCGGATGGTCTTCTTGATGCCGACGCGTTCCTTGAGAGCGTCGATGGCGGCAATGAGGTTTTCGAGCTTTTCGGTGTCGTTCTTGCCCTTGATGCCGAGATAATCGGCCACTTCGGCGTAGCGTGCAAGCGTGTGCGGATGGTCATACTGCGGGAAGGTACCCATCTTGGTGGGAACTTCGGCAGCGTTGAAGCGCAGAACCTCATCGATCATGAGCGCATTGGCAACGCCGTGCGGCAGATGATGGAACGCGCCGAGCTTGTGCGCCATGGAGTGGCACACGCCCAAAAATGCGTTGGCAAAGGCCATACCGGCCATGCAGGCGGCGTTTGCCATGTTCTCACGAGCCTTGGGATCCTTCCCGCCGTTTTCGTAGGCGGAGGGCAGGTTCTCGAAAATCAGCTTCAGGCTCCGCAGCGCCAGACCGTCGGTGTAGTCCGTGGCCATCATGGAGGCGTAGGCTTCCAGAGCGTGGGTCAGTACGTCAACGCCGGAAGCGCTGGTCAGACCTCTGGGCTG
>OIWM01001535.1_pt1 | contig 22174 bp, 20 predicted proteins | sample 1587451 | NCBI WGS metagenome assembly OIWM01 (sample SAMEA3888907, study PRJEB22519) | human gut metagenome | biome: human gut; feature: human-associated habitat; material: faeces | place: Denmark | collected 2011
GCGTGGCTGGGAAACATCCTTTGAAACGCTGCCGCTTTCGGAACTGGACACGCTACCATTCCTCACGGTTCGGCTCCCATCCCAGCAACGTATAGCCGTGGCTGGTAGATACGACTTCATATAGCGGGTCTTGCCGGAGAATATCGTCAAAGACCTGCAAAATCCGATCAAAGCTCAGCATCTTATTCGCCTTCCTCACCGAAAATCAATTCAGACAATATCGTTTCCTCAGCCTGTGCTTTCAATGTGTTCATCAAGCCTACCCATCGCATTTGATCTGCGGCTTTTAACGCTTCATCCACGCCTGCGGCTTCCATCAACTGTGGCATGAGCGTGTCCATGCGCTCGTTTGCAGCCTTGTCAATCTCCAACAGGTGCGGATATAATCGTCCTGTTAAAATCAGATTGTTATAGAAAATAGGACGGTGCTTTTCCAAATACTGTTTTCGCATACGTCCATATTTTCCAATAGGCGTTCCAGCCTGCTCAGATAACTTCAAATCTGGAATATAGTAATCCCCGCAACGGGAATAAGTCAACCCTTTCATACTTTTACGTCTCTCCTTATACGGCTGCATGGGCCTGCACTGGTGCTTTCTGCGGCACCTGTTGCGGCAGCTGCCCAACCGGAATAAACACGCCGTTGGATATATCTTCCTCGCGGATCGCCGCTTTTGCAGCTTCTATTTGGGCTTTACGCTTGGCGTTGTACCGTTTTTCCCACGCCTTTTGCGCACCGCTCGCTTTTCGGCGCAGATAGTTTTGATGAAGCTTGTCCTTGCGTTCTTCACGTTTCCGCAATTCTTCCTGTTCTTCCGGCGTCAACGTCGCTTCTCCGAAGTGGGGCGGCATATATTTTCCGACAAAGTTAAAGTAAATCTCGACCTCCTGCGTAGTGTCCTGACTGCCTTTCCGGGCGCATTCGTGGACAAGAATTTTCTCTACAAACTCATTGAGCATGGTCGTTGTCAGCGTATCAAAGTTTTCATATTTGTCGATCAGCGCGATAAATCTCTCGGCAGATTTACGGTTCTGCTCATAGCCGCTGACCGCCTTTTCCAACTGTACAATCTCACATTCCAGTTCGTTTTGCTCCTTAGCGTATTGAGCGTCAAGGGCGGCATAGCGGGCATCTGACAGTTTACCCAGCACATGATCTTCATAGATTTTGCAGATCAGCTTTTCCAGCTCTCCGGTGCGTTTCTGCGCCACAGTCAGCCTTTTTTTCTTCTTGGATATATCGCTTGCCTCCTGTGCAGTCTGCGCATCCTGAACGGTCTGGACAAACTCGGCACGGTTGTTCTTGGAATAGTCTGCAATCGCCCGGAGGGTATCGGCAATCAGAGTAAGCACCGCCTCGGCGCGGATTCGATGTTGCGTGGCACAAAGTGTCCCAATAGGATATTTTCCGTACTGGCTGCAAGTATACTGCGGAATACGCTTGCCGTTACAGGTACGGTGGACATACATCTTGCCGCCGCAGTCGGCGCAGTACATCAGCCCGGTCAGCGGGTGCGCCTCGCCCCAGCCGTCCGGGTAGCGTTTTACATTCGCCCGGATGCGCTGCACATTGTCAAAAGTCTCTTCGTCGATAATGGCTTCGTGGGTGTTTTCAAAGATCGTCCACTCGCTCTCTGGAACATAGTGGCTTTTCTTGTCCTTGAAATGCTTGCGGGTTTTGAAATTGATAGTATGCCCTAAGTATTCGCGCTTCTTCAAGATATTGACGATCGTGGAAGAACCCCAGCCGTAAATATCCTTAACGCTTTTCCCTCTGTTCACGCCCTCGCCATGACGGGCGAGGTGAATAGAGGGGATTTCCACTTTCTGCTGCTGCAAAATCTGTGAAATCTGATAAGGACCGTAACCCGCCATCGTGAGCGCAAAGATTCGTCGCACGACTTCTGCGGCTTCCTCATCAACCAGCCAATGCGTCCGGCTTTCATCCCAAAGGTAACCATAAAGGACAGTGCCGGTCAAATGCTTACCGCTCATGCCTTTAGCCTTGAATACGGATTTGATTTTCTTGCTGGTGTCCCGCGCATAATACTCGTTCATAATGTTGCGGAAAGGGGTGAAATCATCATCGCCTCTGATGCTGTCCACACCATCGTTAATAGCGATTAGACGAACGCCTTTCACGCGCAGAATCTCCATAATCTGCCCAACCTTAAGATAGTCGCGTCCCAATCGGCTCATATCCTTGATGATAATCGCTTCTACATGATCGGCTTCAACCTCTTTCATCATAGCGTTAAAACCGGGACGGTCAAAGCAGGTGCCGGAAATTCCATCGTCAGTGAAGTGCGTAGGGTTGGGAAAACCATTCTGGCGCGCGTAGTCCTCCAACATCTGCTTTTGGTTGGATATGGAGTTGCTTTCGCCTTGCAGCTCGTCGTCACGAGAAAGCCGCTCATAGAGGGGTGTGATTTTCGTTTTCAGCATATCGTTGTCCTCCTTTACGAAAAATGCTCTAAGTGCCTTCACTAATCATGAGAAAATCTCGTGATTAAGAGGGTACTTAGAGCATACAACTCCCGCCGCCAGCTTATATTTCTTATACTGCCGCACAGCAAAGTGTTCCGGTTCGCGTTCTTCCAGTGCTTCAAACATCAGATCGACGGGATTCTTGAAATCTTCGTCGTCCTCCCTAACCTCCATCGCGTTAATCATGCTGACCAGCATCGCAAAGTTTCGATCTTCTTCCGGAACAACGCCATACAAATAGCCGATCAGGGCGGTATAGAGCAGCGTTTCCGCCTTTTCCCAGAAGGGGTCGTTGCTTTTACCCTCTCCTTTTGTATTGAGAATCAGGCAGTTTACCAGTTTCAAAATATCCTTTTCGCTATGGATATACGCCAGCGGATTATAGTTCATCGACTTTTTGAAATTGATTGTGTTGAGCACCTTGATGCGGTAGCCGCTTCGTTGAAGCAAGCTGCCGCATTCAACGAGGATGCTGCCCTTCGGGTCGGTCACAACGAACGAACAGGGATATTTGTCCGACACGCATTGCATGAGATTCGGTTTGACGAAAAATCTCGTCTTGCCGCTGCCAGAGCCGCCGATAATCAGCACGTTTTTGTTGCGGGCATACGCCGGATTCTTCGGACGGCTGCTCATTGTGAGCCGTTCCGTCTGCGTCAGAATCACGTTGTTGGCAAACACGGGGTCGATGAAGGGCTTGATATCCTCCGGCGTACCCCAGCGCGCCGAGCCGTATTCGCGCCCTTTGCGATACTTCTTTTTTTCGCTATCCTTGATGAAGATGAACAGGCGGAAGCCCGCGCCCAGCAGCAGCCCGACGCACAGATCGTGCGGCTCAAAGCTCGGCAGGGGCGACGCGAACGCCGCAGAAAGACTGTCCATCAGGCTCAGCAGCTTATGCGCCGCGTCCGTTCCTTCTGTCAGCCGCCACGCCTGTCCGATCTTTGTCGCGTACAGCGCAATCAGCAGATACGGCAGTTCATGCAGCCATTTTCTTTTCATCGCGTCCTCTCCCTTTCCGCCTTGCGCGTCGGGGCAGTCCGGACGACCTTTTCCTTCATCTCGTTCAGGATTTCCATCAGGGACGGGCGCTCCGCCTGACGAACGCGCCGGTCGGTATATTCCTGAAAAGCCGCCGTCAGCGCGTCTGCGTCGCGGGCTTTGAAGAAAACGAGATATTTTGTTTCATCGCCTTTCGCCCGCTTGACGGCGAAGTCCACGCCATACTTGCGCGCAATGCGTTCAAAGGCATGGATATCGGGATCGTCGATCTCGATATTGGTCATGCCCTGATTCTGCCGCGCAAGCTGTCGGACGGACTGCTTGCCATGCGGAACATCCAGCTTGCCGTGCATGGCGCGGAGCAGCTGGCTAACGCCGCTTTTCAGCGTCCTGCCCGAAAACTTCGTCGCGTTAAACATCATCGTGACAACGCGCATTTCAATTTCTTCCTGCAAGAAAATCAACTCCTTTTTCTGATTTCACTGGCGGCTCACGGCGGAACCGCCAGCCTGTGCAGCAAATACCTCATCTTACTTTTTCCTCCGTTTCCTGTCCGCCAGCCTGCGCCCGATCAGGATAATTCCGGCAAGCAGCAGCAATGCCGCGCCCTCCGTCATCATCGGGGTCAGCTCAATATCCACGCCGGTCTGAATATCGTGCTTTTCGTCCTCCTTTTCATTGACAAGGCAGGGCATTTCTTCGGAAACAACGTAGCTTTCGTCGATGGCAAACGTCAGCGTGTCCTCGGTTTTCGCATACCCTTGGAGCGCTTCGGTTTCGCGGATGACGTACCTGCCGTCATCGAGATTTTCAAGCAGCACCGTGCCGTCCTCGCCGCTCTCCATCTCGCGCAGCACATTTCCGTTTGCATCTTCCAGTACGAATTTCACGCCGGAAAGCGGATTGCCGTCGCCGTCCATCTTCATAAACATATAGCTGTTTGGCACGTTGACCAGCGTAATCGGCTCAGGCTGCACGAAGTCCTCGCCGATATGCAGCAGCATGTCCTCCATGCGTCTGTACCCATTGGGCGCGGCGGTTTCGCGGATGATCCAGTCGCCATAGTCGATATGACGGAAGATAAATTCGCCGTTTTCATCGCTCGCCGCCACTTCGGTCACGACGTTGGTTGCCGCGTTAATCAGGCTGAACTCCACGCCCGCAAGCGGTCTGCCGGATGTATCCACCTTCTTATACGCAAGGCGCATCGGCGTATTGGTGACGGTTTCCAGCGGCTCGTTCGGGTTGACAAACGTACCGTCCACCGTCAGATGGACATGCACGACGGTTTTGAAATAGCCGGGGAGCGGCTGGGTTTCCTCGACGGTATATCTGCCATACGGGATTTTCTCAAACGTCACCAGCCCGTTTGCGTCCGAAACGGCGGTCGTCAGGCGCATACCTGTTTCCGTAACCAGCGCAAATTCCACGCCGGAAAGCGGCACGCCGTTTTCGTCCTGCTTGCGGAGCTGTACGCAGGTATAGTCGTCGCGCAGCATCGTGTTGCCCGTGACATTTCCCTGCTCGTCCACCGTGAAGCGCGTTTCGGCTTCATTGAGCGCATAGCCGCTCGGCGCAAGGATTTCTCGGAAGGTGTATGTTCCCGGCGTAACGGGGATATCCGGGATTTCGCCGTTCGCATCGGTCGTGGCGCGGTAAATCATTTCGCCCTGCTCGTTTCTGACCTCGATTTGTGCGCCCGGAACGGTTTTCGCGCCGGTGATATCGGTTTTGGTCAGCGTCACGGGCATATAAACCAGCTCGTCATAGATGGGCTGCGCCAGCTCGACGCGGATTACCGCGTCGCCGCCCGGCTCAAGCGTAATCGGGAAACGGTTTGGATTGAGCTTCCAGCCTGTCTTGGCTTGCAGCTCGCGCACATAGTAGTCGCCATGCGGAAATGTGCCGTCAAACGTCAGCCTGCCGTTTTCATCGGTCATGCCGACAGCCACAAGCGTATCTGCCAGCAGGGTCACGCCGTTTTCATGGATATCCCGCTTGCTGAACAGCCCGAACACAAAGCCTTCGCCCGGCTCGCTGTGCAGCGTCCGCAGCACTTCACCGTTTGCTTCCGTCGTGCGAATGACTTCGGCTTCCTTGTGCAGCGTAATGGCGGCGGGAAGATAGGTATTGCCGACCTCCACGCGGATCTGCACCAGCGGGGTCTGATCGTCCGCATACGCCAGCTCGATTTCGCGCGGCGCATCATCCGGCGCGTATCCTTCCGGCGCTTGGGCCTCGGTCAGCGTATATCTGCCCAGCGGCAGAAGTTTGGACGCATCCTCGCCGCCCGCCGTCGTGATGATCGTATCGACCAGCTCACCCTCGGCGTACCACGTCGTTCCGTCCCTGCCGACGATCTCCTCGGCAGCACGCAGTTCAAAGACCGCGCCTGCCAGATTCCGCTGTTCATACACCGGCTTCTGCACCGCATAGCCATATGCGTTCACGGTTTCAAAGCCGACGAGCATATCGCCGGTCTTTTTCACGAGAATCTGTCCCTTGACCGGCTCATCCTGCATTTCGATGTTCAGTTCATACGTCTGCCCGGGTTCGTCGCCGTCATGCCCGATCATCACGGGCAGAGATTCCGTCCGAATCAGGTATCCTTCCGGCGCGGAAATCTCCTCGATGTAGTACAAGCCCCACCTGAGCGTTTCCGGCAGGGTCACGCCGCCCGTTTCATCCGTGGTGAACGTGTCGATCTCCTTTTCGGTCGGATAATGCACCGTCTGGCGCACCGTTTCGCCGTTTGCGTCCTTGAGCTTAAACGACGTATGCGCCAGCGTGATGGTCTTGCCCGTTTCTCGATCCATCTTGAGGATACGAAGGCGGTAGAGAATCGGACGGTCGCTGAGTGTCAGCGGCGGCGGGTTCTGAATATCCTCCGTCCCGTCGATTTCAAACTCAATCGCACCTTTGATTTCATAGCCCTCTTTGCCCTTCGTTTGCTCCAGCACATAGATGCCGTAGGGCAGTGCCTTGGTCTTGGCGTATCCGCGCTTATTCGTCACCAGATGATCGCGCTCAAACGGACGCGCATTTTCATAGCTGCCCGCACTTTTGAGATACTCGTTGAACTCTGCGCCCGCTTCCGGCTGCTCGACACGATCCGGGGCAGGGTCGTCGTGGTCGTCGCCTAAAATCTTGACGATAGCCTGTGCTCCCAGCCGGATGGTGTTGGTTTTCAGCCCTTCATATTCCACGACGGCTTCTTCAGACTGCCCTGCGGCGCTGACTGTATCGACGAAGATGTGTTTTTCGCTCGGATGATAGCCCTTTGGCGGGGTCAACTCCACGATTTCATACAGCCCCGGCCACAACTCGCCCGTTGCAGCACTCGCATCCTCGCCCGCCGTCGTCAGCACATCCACAACGGTATCGCCTTTTTTGAACAGAACGTTGCCCTGTCTGTCCTTGATTGCCGCGCCCGCCAGCACCTGAAAGACCGCGCCGGTCAGCTCTCCGTCGCCGCGTGATTTCGGCGGGTCGATGCTCGCCTGTCTGGGCAGGGTCTTTCGATTTTTGCTGTTGGGGTTGTCGCCTGCATATTCGTCCTTATCGCGCTTATAAATCCTGATTTTGACCCGGACGGGCTGATTCGTCGCCGCAAGGTCGGTCGTTTCGTCGGGTTTGACCGTCGCGTCCAGCGCGATTTCTTCAAAGACGTAGCCCTTTGTCGCGCCATGCTCGCGCACGATGTAGCGTCCCTTGCGCAGCGGCTCGGAGATTGCCACGCCGTCCACGCCGGTCGTCATGCTGCCGACAAGCACATTTCCGTATTCGTCGTTTTCATAGATATCAAACTTCACGCCCGCAATCGGGTTGCCGTTTGCCCGGTCGGTTTTGGTCAGGCGGATAAAGCCTTTGGTCGGCTCATTCTCGACTTCCAGCTCGCAGGTTTTGAAGTTTTCCTCCTCAATGACGATATCCGCCGAAAAGCCCGCGTCCACGAAATGCTCCGGCACTTTGCTTTCCGTCACGCGGTAGGTTCCCCACGTCAGCCAGCCGGTTTCGGCAACGCCGTCTGCATCCGTCGTAATGACCGCGACCACCTCGCCGTCGCCCGCTCCTTGATGGGATGGCAGACCGCTGATCCGCATGACGGTAAACTCCGCACCTGCCAGCAGTTCTTTTGTGAGCTGATCCCGCTTGACGATCCTGATCCTGCCCTGAATCGGCTGATTACTTGCGCCCAGATATGTCGTTTCGTCCGGATTCACCGCCGCGTCCTGCTGCGCCAGTTCCGCCACATAGCCCGTCGGGTTTTCATGCTCGCGCACGGTATATTGTCCCTTGAACAATGCGGGCGACGTTGCCGCGCCGTTTGCGTCCGTGGTCATTGTGCCGACGATGTTGCCGACCGCGTCCACGATATCGAACTGCACACCCTCAATCGGTCTGCCGTCCAGCGCGTCGGTCTTGACGATCTGGATGAAGCCCTTCATCGGCTCGTTTTCGGCCTCGATGAGATAGGTCTTTCCGTTTTCCGTGCAGCCGATTTCGGTTGAAAAGCCGCTGGTTTCATAGTGCGCGGGAACTTTGCTCTCCGTCACGCGATACCGCCCATAATCCAGCCAGTCCGTTTCGGCATTGCCGTTTGCATCGGTGGTCAGCACGATGGACGTTCCCGTTCCGTCTGTGCGTGTAATGGTAAACTCCGCGCCTGCCAATGGTTCTTTCGTCAGGCTGTCCGTCTTGGCGATACGGATTCTGCCCCGAATCCGTTCATCCGCGAACGCCGCGCCCGTCGTTTCGCCTGCCGTGACGGTCACGCTCTGACTGTCCGGCACAGCGACGAGATATCCCGTCGGCGCGTTGATTTCGCGCACGGTATAATTTCCTGCCGGAAGGTTATCAAAGTGCGCCGCACCGTCCGCGCCTGTGGTCTGCGTCGCCGCAACTGTGCCGGAAGCGTTCGTCAGCTCGAACGTCGCGCCCGCCAGCACCGCGCCGCTTGCCGCATCCGTCTTAGTCACGACCAGTGCGCCGTTCGGCATATCAAAGCGGATTTCCGTGGACTTGAGCGGATACGGCGATCCCCGCTGCGGAATGACGACCTTCTGCACATTCGCATCCGGCACAGCGACCAGAAAATTGGCTTCCAGCTCCTCCGTCGAAACGGATTCCGCGGTAAAAGAAAAACCGCTTCCTGCTTGGGAAACGGTAATGGTGTCGCCGCTGTTCAGATAGACGTATGTGCCGTCCTCGCCGCCCGTATAGCCGGTAATCGTTCCGACCGAGCGGCGGATGCGGATGCGCGGCGCATCCGTGGTCAGCGTCGCCGTGCCGGTGCATACGCCGTTGGCGACGGATACGGACACATTCGACACCGTGATTTCGCCGGTCATTTGCGCATAGGTCAGGGCGTTTGCCGCCAGCCAGCGTGCATATTCGAGATATTCCTTCGGCGCTTGTCCCGTCGCGCGGTAAAACTCGTCCATGTGCCAGTAATCTCGGACGTATTGCGCCCCTTCCAGCTGCTTGATGACTTCTCGAATCGCAAACTGTCCAGCCGCTCTCGACCATTCCAGACATTCATCCTCATAACGGTCAAGTCCCATGTAGGGGAACGTGTGCCGCAGCACCCAGCCGATGGCATGCATCGTCTTTTCGCTGTATATGATGCCGGAGTAGCCTGCTGTCTGCCCGTACTGCGCCAGATCGACGACCTTATACGGTCCTTCCGGGTTGTCTTTGATGCCGGGGCTGTTCATCGTATGTTCAAGGCAATAGACCACATGCTCGTTGATGTAATGCCTTGTCGCGTAAATCGCGCCATAGTTTTTGAGTGACGCAATCTGCACGTCGTCATGCACGGAATAGGCGTATACCGTCTGCCCCGCGTAAAACTCGCCTATGTTGCCGCTGAGCGTCTGCAATCTCGGCGGGTTATTCGCCGCGTACAGCTCCACCGGCGTAAACGGGAAGGCGTAAGCCGTCACGTCATAATCTGCCGCATCGGACGGCCGGGTTTCCTCCGCCAGCACCCAGACCGTCGCCGTGTCCGTCCACGCCATCTCTCCATCGGGTTCTTCCTCGCCGTACAGATAGCGCACCAGCAGCCATGTTCGCCCCATGCCGTCCTGCCGGACTTCTTCCACCCGGACGTTTGCGGTGCGGACAAAACTGCCGTCGTACAACTCGCCGTCTGCCTCGTCCGCCGTTTCATCCACATCCGAAAACACGCGCGTATTTTCCGTGACGAGAACGAACATGCCCGCCCGATACGCCGCTTCGGGTTCGGGCGTTGGCAGGGGTTCTTCGGTAACCTGCGGAGTCGGCTCTGCCGTGCCCTCCGGCGTTTCGATTCCCGACGGCAGTTCCGTCGGTTCGCTTGGAAGCTCCGGCTCGCCTGTTGCTTCCGGTGATTCAACCGGCAGTTCCGGCTCGGCTGTTTCTTCCGGCTCGTTCGGAAACTCTGCTTCCGCGCCTGTTGCTTGAGCAAACTCCGTTTCTTCCGCCCATATCGACGTAGGAAAAGCCGCCGTCAGCATCGTCAGCGACAGCAGCAAAGACAAAAGACGTTTGATTTTGTGTTTCATAAGTTCCTCCTGCTTTTTTCAAGTACAGCCACGACTGCAAGCCGTCCCGCTTTGCCGCCATAGCTTCGGTCACATGTTATCAGCGTGAGAATGGAATCCTCCGCGCCGACCGTCACGCCCGTGTCGTACAGTGCGTTCCGCCGGGCGTACCGGATAAATTCCAGAAATGCCGCGTCGCTTTCAAAATCCGCCTGTGAAGCGTCCCACTCGCCGCTGTGAAAATTCAGCACGGCGAAAATGCGGTATGATCCGCTTTCGTACAGCGTATCGAGCAGCACGGTTTCGTGTCCGGCATAGAAATCCGCATCCTTGTACCGCATGAGCGACGTGAACATCTTCTCGCCGGTGGATTTGAGATGATGCCCGTAAATGGCGATATTGCGGCTGGGGATGCTGTAATCCGTTTTCATCAGCGAAAACAGCGTTCCCGCCGCGCCCTGCTTCCCTGTGAACGTGTGATGCAGGTAATACTCGGCGTCGTCCGTCCAGACGACGGGATAATCCACGTTCGTGCCGGGAATCCTGATCCACGCGATGAAATCGTCGTTCTGTGCCAGACACGCCGCAAAATCTGCTCCTGTCCCGATGTCGATTTCAGACGGGGATTCATCCGATTTGGGCAATTCAAGCGGTTCTTGCGTTGCGCTTGGGAAGCCAAGCAGTACGCGCAGGGCACTTTTATCCTGTGCAGGCGCGTCCGTTGCCTGCGCCGGTTCCTCGCTTTTGAGCTGAACGCGCAGGTCGTCATATTCTGCCGCGCTCCGATTCATTTCCGTGTTCTGCCCGATGAGCGGGCAGAGCAGCATTGCCGCGCCCGTCACAGCCATTGCCGCCGCAAGAAAAGCCGAGGGCGAATCCGCATGTTTTTGCTTCATGATGTTCCTCCTTTCTCACAGGCAGTACAGCTTTCTGCCCTGTATGGCGTAGACCAGAATCGGGGTACAGTCCGGCGTAAACAGGTAACACCTGCCGGATTCAATCTGCGTCAACGCGCAGAGCTGGCAGGCTTTTCCGTCCACCGGCGGCACGGCGAAGAACAGCACCCGTCTGGGAAACCAGCCGCCGCTAATCTCGCACGTCCGCTGCTCGGCTTCCTGCTCCAGCTGCATCACCCGAAGCGCGGTTTCCGTCCGCTTTTCGGGCAAAAGAAAACCTGCTTGCATATCCTGCCGCAGCAGGTTCTCAAGCAGGTCGTCTTTGCTCATGCAGCCGGGAAATCGGTCAATGGGTTCGAGTTCACAGGCGAATTGAAAATAGTTTTTCATGGACACCACTCCCTTCTAAAGCTCATCGAGCCAGTTTTCATAATCTTCCTCCCGCTTTCGCCGGTCGTATCGCACCTGAGCGTCGTAGTAATTGCCCATCGTCGCGGGCGCGTTGAACAGCGTGATCAGCAGATATTTCTTGATGTTGCGGACACGGCTCGCGTTCTGCTCAAGACAGCCGAAGATGTACTCGATGTGCATACTGTTGATCTTGCGCATCCGCTCTCTGACCAGATCGGCGGGATACTCCGCCCCGGAAATCGTGATTGTTTCCCTGCCGGTGCAGAGGATTTCCACCATCAGCTCGACGATCTCATCCATCCGATCCCGGTTATACGGCGTGACAAGGCAGTCATACCCGATCTGCGACTGCACGCTGTCCCGAATCGCCGCAACATCTTCCTGCCTTTCCCTGAGATGGATTGATGGATAAGGATTTTCTCCCTGAGTATTTGGTGGATACGTTTTTTCTGAATTCGTGTTTGATCTATTCGTATTTAATTGTGCGGGATTTTCCTGTTCAGGTTTTTCCTGCTTTGGATTCTCCTGCACAGGCTTTTCCTGAACCGGATTCTCCAGTCTTGGATTTTCCCGTTTTGGTTTTTCCGGCTTAGGTGTGTCCTTCGCAGGCTGGCTGTTCATGTGGCAGTCCTCGTAGATCAGGTACTCTGTCCCGCTCAGCCGCCCGCGCTCGTCTCTCTTTCGGTTGCGGATCACATAGCCCGAACGCTCCAACTCCTTGATGGCTTCGCTGATCGCGTCCACGCCCTCCCGGCTGATTGCCGACAGCCCCCGCAGCGTATAATCCCAGTTCTCCGGCAGGGACAGCATCACCGACATCAGCCCTTTTGCTTTGAGCGTCAGGCGTTTATCCTTCAAATGCTGATTGGACATCATCGTGTAGTTTTTGGTTTTGACAACTCGAAAGACTACGGTCATTGCGTTTCACCTCCCTTCGCATGGGTATAGAAAAAGGCGTTCGCCTTTCGGTAAACGCCTTGCAGAATATTTTTCACTTTTCATGCCGATGATTACTGCTTGATTGTTTTGCTCAATTTTTCAACTTCCTGCTTTGTCAGCATCGTTGCGGAAATAATCAATTCCTCAGAGCAGCCCATTTCAAGCATACGACGAGCAATAGCAAATGCCTTTTGCATTTCGCCGCGCTTTTCGCCGCGTTCTTCACCGCGCTTTTCACCCAGCATGATTCCTTCATCAACCATCTGCCGAATTGCTTCACACATACTTGTATTTTCACCTTCAAAGCACTTGAGCATAGCCTTTACTGCTTGATTGTTTTGCTCAATTCTTCAACTTCCTGCTTTGTCAGCATCGTTATATCAACGATCTGCTCTTTGGAGTAATTCTTCTCAAGCATACGACGTGCGATAGCCAGTGTCCTTTGCTTTTCGCCACGTTCCTCGCCACGTTCTTCGCCCAGCATGATTCCTTCATCAACCATCTGCCGAATTGCTTCACACATATTTACAGCCTCCTTGTTCGGGTCAATCGCAATTCCCGCGTTTGTCATGGCATTGATAACCAGAGCCGCGTTTGTTTCCAGACAACTGAACTTTGAATCCTCATTCAGCAGTTTTTCCATCTGTGCCTTATCCCGCTGGTATTTGATATACGCCAGCACCTCGCGCAGACTGCTGTTCAGCTTCCGAAGATCATTGTCATTCATCTCCATCGGGTCAATCATGAAAACCCGATAATCCTGAATAAATGGAAGGACTTTTTCGGGCTGCTCGCCGTACATTTCGCGCAAGCTGAGCGGCGCATCCCATTTCTTTCCGCCAAAGTTGATGACCAGCGTAATCACGGGGGACAGCCGATCTTCTTTCCTCATACCAGAAAGATATTCTTCCGACGTGCCGTTTTTTCCTTCCTTACGATGCTGACTCGCCAGATCACGCACCTGCTTTTCGAGTTGCATGGCATCGTACAACATGTTGCGAACCGGCATGGCATAATGCACATGGCTCTGATTCTCTATTCCCAGCACGAGATAGGTGTACCGATCATCCGTTTTAACCGCCAGCGTTTTAAGCGTATCGCGGTATTTCTGCGCCGCTTCTGGCTTGCCTTTCTCATCTTCATGATATGGAATCACATACTGCGTTGTATCCATATCGGTCAGCTGTTCCGGCTTAATCACCTGTTCGCCATCGTAAATCAGGTAGTTAAAAGCGTCTGCAAACACTTCTGCTTCCGAAACATACTGTTTGGTTGCCGTATCCTGAATGGACATGTTTTTTCTCTCCTTTGAGCCATCATTTCATCCGTCCATGCTCTATTTCAATTTTATTTTATCACGTCACTTATGATTTCGCAAGCACTTATGATTCATTACCGTTCCTGCGAAAGCTGCCGCTTTTTATACCAGCCTTCCAGCAGCTTGATAATGGTATCTTCCATTTGCTTGGGCGTATAGGACTTCGGAAAATACCTGCGCAGCGTTTCATTTTTCAGCGTCACCCGATCAAGGTCGGTTTTCTTTTCTTCGCTCATGACTGCCCGCATCACGTCAAGAGAAAGCATCTTCTGCTGGCTGAATTTCTTTAGCCGTTGTGCTTGGGAAAGCGACGGTGTTGCCTGTTCGCTGTCCATCGCTTCAAGCAGAAGCGTCTGCTCCTCCTTTTTCAAATGGGATAACTCAACAGCAGGGTTAAGCGCAATTTTGCGTTCATCCACCATATCCAGCAGCGTAGGAATCAACTCAGTCAGACGAATAAAGCGCTGTACCTGACGACCACTTTCACCCATATTTTTTCCAACTATATCTGCCATTTCTAACTTCCCGACAACTTGTCGGGAAGTTAAATCTGTTCGTGCGCCTTGATGTTTGAGCGCTTCTAGTTTCATTTTATAGGCAAAAGCCCGTTCGCTCGGCAGCAGCTCCTCACGCTGCAAATTGCTATCCACCATGATGATTGTAGCGGCATCGTCGTCGAGGTCGCGAACGATGACCGGCATGGTTTCCTTACCTGCCAGCTCGGAAGCATGATGCCGCCTGTGTCCTGCAATCAGCTCGTAGCCGCCGCTTGGGTCAGGACGCGCAATCGCAGGGACAAGCACACCATGCTCGCGCACGCTATCCACCGTGTCCTGCATCGCCGCATCGTCCTTAACCTTGAAGGGATGATTTCTGAACGGATGCAGCTCTCCTAATGGGATATTCTGTACCTTTTCCCGCTGGGCATCCGCTCTGCTTTCTTCCGTTGCAAAAAGGTCATCGACCGATTTCAGCTCGATGTTTCTGGCGCTGCTTTTCATGCTGAATCACCTCTTTCGTCAGCGCATTGTACGCCTGCGCGACCTTGCCCTTCGGATCATACGCGAAGATGCTTTTTCCTTCGGCGCTGCATTCCGCCGCCCTGATGGAGTGCGGAATTACGGTATCAAACACCTTGATTTTTGTTCCGTACTGTGTCCGAAGCAATTCGCTGATTTCACGGGCATACGTCGTGCGGCTTGCCATTGTAATGAGAATTCCTTCAACCCGCAGCCCTCTGTTCAATCCCCGGCGCATCCTGCCGATGCTTTCCATCAGCTTACCAAGTCCATCTACCGACAAATAATGCGGTATGGTCGGAATCAGCACGCTGTCTGCCGCCGCCAGTGCGTTGATCGTCGTCATGCCCAGCGACGGCATACAATCCAGCAGCACATGGGAGTAGTCTTTTCTGCAATCGTCCAGCACCCGTTTCAGCACATTCTGCCGTGTATCCAACGACGCTTCCACGCCTGATAAGGCAATGCTGCCGGGAATCAAGTCCACCCCTTCCGCATGATGCAGAATCGCTTCTTCGGCATGAACGGGCTGTTCCTGAAGAACTCTGCCCATGAGCGTAGCCAGCGTCACCGGCAGGGTTTCCGGTTTCCTCCATCCCAAACTGAGCGTCAGGCTGGCTTGCGGATCGCAGTCTACCAGCAGCACGTGCTTTCCTTCTCTCGCCAAACCAATACCCAAATTGGCGCAGGTCGTCGTTTTGCCTACGCCGCCCTTCTGGTTCGACAGACTGATAATTTGCGTATCCATATTTTCTCCTTTCCGATGAATACAAAAAGGACGCTCGTTGTCGGAGCGTCCCCAAGTTGCTGAGATTGAATTTTCTTATCTCACGATCAGAATGATCCTTTCAGGTTTATCATAATTCGATAGTCCATGCTGTCAGCATGGGATGTGTCGAAAAAGTAATTGAAATCGGAAAGTTTTTCTTAAATAACAGTAAAAACTATTGATATCTTCGATGCTTTCTGCACATGTTTTTGCGGAGATATGTGCAGTAACCGAAAAAGAGGCCCATGTTTCTGCATATACCCAAATATAATTATATGCAGAAAGACCACCAACCTGATTCGTTTTGCCTATGCTGCCTTTTTGTCTGAACAGGCTGACGATTTATGCAGCTAATGAAAAAAGGAACTGGCAGAACATCTCTGCACCAGCTCCTCATTCTGTGTTTTCTCATCTCGTAATGTCGTTCCAAGTAATGATATCGGGACATTTTAACAGATTATCTTTCAAATCAGCCGGATTCATGAACTCGCCTGTCTGAGCATTTACAATCATCGTATGATAATCCAGTCCCAGCGTTACTTGCCCATCTTCCATTTCTGCGTAATGCTTTTGTTCTTCTTTCGGATTAAAGAAGTAGTCGCACTCGATTTGCCATACAGGATATAATACGATTTGTTCGTTTTCGTCGAGATAACAGCAATATCCAAATCTCATCTCGTAAACATTGCGGATATTGCCCTTTTCAATTTGCTTTTCGACGCTTGATATAACATCATCAATCGTACACAATGGCACATCATCGACCACCGAAGTAACTTTTTTCAGCGGTCGAAATTGTATTTTATATCCACCATCGACATACGCAATAAAATCCCATATTGGCGGTCTAAAGCATCCCCAATACTCTTCTCCTTTTGTTTTCCAGCTTTTCGGAAATTTGAATCCCATTTCTTTTTCGTCAGTGCCATACGTTATATCTCCAGCACCCATTAAAATAGGAATTCCATCAACATTTTGTCTCAATTTGCAATAATAGCATGGACGTGTATTAGGTACGATTGTCAACCACGTTATATCTAAATTCAAGTCATAATCTGGGAAAAATTTTCCCAATTCTTGATTGGCATAATTTATACTGTCTTGAACTGTAAAATCATATCCGTCAAAATATGGATATAACCGTTCGACTTCATTTGAACAATATTGAATTCCACTGAAGCTTTCTAATTTTGTCGTTGTCTTTTTTATTTTTGTATTCAGATCATCGTATTCGAATAAAACCAGCTTTCCGCCTTCTTGACAAATATATACAGCTCCCATTTCATTTCTTTCTTGATTCAAATAATTCAGTACGTTATTACCGATGTCTTTAATTTCACTTTATATTTCGCTTCGTCACATTCATTGATACAGTTTTGCAGCCAATCCAAATACTATTTTTCCGTTTCGCCTTCTACGGAAAAATAGTATGTCATATTTTCTTTTCTCATAATTTTATGCCTCACTTCCATGCTTCAACAGTTTCTCGAAGATAGGAAGGAAATCCACATTCCTGATTGCGCCGTAACGATCAACAAAATAGTTACGCATATAATCTTCATTTTTCCGAACACCATTTTTTCCGGCTGTACCGAAATCTGATAACGCATAAGCGCTGCTGCAATGAGTTTCTTCGTCCCGTTCAACAAATTTGATCTCATCGCGTCTGAAAAGGTTGGTATTCAGAAAAATTGGATTATGCGTATTGAAAATCAGCTGTGCATGATGGATATTAACTTCATCATTGTGAAAGATATTGATGATATTCATCAGAGCCATTGGGTGGAGAGAAGCATCGAACTCATCAACAACCAATGTACTGCCGTTCATTAGGGCATTGGCTCCATTGTATGTATGCTCCTTTGATTTTGCTTATTTTTCACGGGACAGTTTCATCATATCCTTCATATCGGCAAAACCGATTGTTTGATACAGCGGCCTGCCTTTGTTTGAGGTTTCAAGATAAATTTTTGAAATATGCCGCTGACGAGCCTGCTCTACAAGCCACCTGACGATTCTGTTCCCTATGCCGTGTCCGCGAAACTGCGGCCGGGTATAAATGTTCATCAGGTAGGCACATTTCCCGTTTAGATTGTCCGGTGAGGGCATCTCATGATAGAGGCATATCCCGCCGCAGCCGACGATTTCCTCCCCTACGTAGGCAAAGCAGGCAATATGTCCGCCCTGCGGCAGTTCTGTTTGATAGTAGCGGCGATTTTCCGATTCCAGCTCTGTTACAGACCGCTCCGAGGGGATGGAGAATACCTCATGCAAGACTTCCATTCGCCATTGCATCAATACATTCAGGTCCTGGATCGTGGCCTGCCGGATCTGAATCTCCATTATAATGCCCCCGCTTTCATTACCACCGGCAGTTTCGACACATCCGGCTTACCGTTGACATTCAAAGGAATCTGCTTCATCTTCACAAAGAACTCTGGGATCATAAAGGAAGTCAGATTTTCAGACAGTTCTTTTTTTACTTCCGAGACTTTCAGCTTATTGTCGGAAGGCACCACATAGGCGGTCATATAGGACAGTCCATCCTCGTCTGTAAAAGCCCGGACAATAGCCTGCTGCACATCCTTGCACCGATAGAGCCGGGACTCCACCTCGGCAAGTTCCACCCGCTTGCCGTAAATCATGATCTGGTCGTCCTTGCGGTGCAGGAATGCAATGTTGCCATCCGGCAGGATATAGCCCAAATCGCCGCTGCGGTACATGGTGCTACCGTCCGGCTGCCGCTCAAAAGCTCTGTTTTCCTCGGCATGGTCGCCAATGTAGCCCAGAGATACACCGCCGCCATAAATGCAAATTTCACCCGTCTGCCCTTTGGCAACCTCGTTGCCAGACTGATCCAGAATCCTGATTTGCGCACCTAGTACAGGATGACCGATGGGATAGGTACCGTCCTCCAGCACAGTTCCACTATTACAACGGTAATAGGAGGCGCAGACCGTTGTCTCGGAGGGGCCGTAGGTGTTGTAAACCTCTGCTTTGTTCAGCAGGTGATCCACATAAACGCCCCGCAACACATCGCCGCCGCTGATAAGCAGCCGCAGAGAGGACGGAATGACAGACAGGTGGTTCATTTCTGCCAGCAGATACGGAAAGCCGCTGATCATAGTCACATGGTGGCGTTCCACAAAAGCCATCAACGCATGGATGTCGGCCTTATCCTCGTCAGCGGGGATGGCCAGAGCGGCACCATTCAGCAGACTGGTGAACACTTCCTCCACAAAGATGTCAAAAGAACAGACGGAATATTGCAGCATGACATCACCGGGGCCGGGATGGAACTCGTTGGCAAAGGCACGGACATAATGGCAAACATTGCGGTTGGTGACACAGACACCTTTGGGCCGCCCGGTGGTACCTGACGTATACAGCACATAGGCGGGGCGTTCCGGGTCTTCGATGGCGTTGCGCTTCCAGGAGGGCGTCTCCACGCCGCAGATCTCACAATCTGTATAGCGGATGGGGAAACTGCTCAGTTTGGGCGCAAAGGCGTGTTCCGTCAGCACAAAATCCACCTGTGCCTCGGTCATCATGTCATGGATGCGCCCGGTGGGAAAATCCGGCTCGGCTGGGACATATCGGCCGCCGCATTTGAGTACCGCCAGAATCGAGGCAATCATCTCGGTTCGGTGACGCATGACGATGCCGATGCTGTGTACTTCCTGCGGAAAGCTGCACGTGATCATATCCACCATGTTGGACAGCTCTCCAAAAGTCATAGTGCGGTCGTTTTCAATGATAGCTGGGGCATTTTCATGTTCTTTAACTACTTTCTGAAAAAGCGAATAAATCGTATCCATCGTTTTATCTCCTTGTCGGTTTATCTATTTAATATCCAGTGAATGCCAGCCGCTGTGCGCTTGTTGCACGCCTGATAGTGGCTGCCACTGTTCAGTACGAAGGTGGTTTCGATGCCTTTCCCGTGGCACAGTGTTTCTATCTCCTGCGTATTCTGCTGCACAACGTTCAAAATCGGATTATCGGTGGAGCTCTCCTTGTCTCCGAGAGAAAAATACAGACAGTCAGGTTTGCGCTTCATCTCATGGGAGCACACATATTCCATGATGCCCTCAAACCAGAAGGAACCTGACATACTCGCTGCGCGGGCAAACACATCCGTTTGGTAGAGAGCGTAGAGGGCGAACAGCCCGGCCAGCGAGTAACCGGCGAGGCCCCGCCAGGCGGGCGCACCGGGAAGGAGCGCTTCCGCTTCCGGCATAATTTCATCCAGAAGCAGTTTCAGGTAATCATCCGCACCCCCGGTGCAGGGCGTATCGTGTTTAGAGATCGGCCCCATATACCACGGTGTCATGTCATGATCCCATTTCAGCTCACTGACCGCCACCAGACAGAAATCTGGGCAGCCGAGCGCCATCAGGTTTTTATACACACTGTTAACGGCATTGGAAAAGGTGTTGAGATAGATAACTGGGCTGCCCGGCTTTGCGCTTGGGTATATGTCCACTCTTTTTTGTTCTATGGTTAAAGAAGTCACTTTGTTGCCTCCTCTCTTGACGATTCATTGTATAAATATTGTACGGTATCCGAAAACGAAAGCAAGTACGCAGAAAGTTCGTACATAGTATCAAACTACTGACCAAGGCTATAAACAGGAGGAATCAAGATGGATCATATCATGACATATGAGGAATATCTGCGCGATGTCAAGAAGGGAATCGTCACCGATCTGGGCAACAGCCCGGTCACGCCGCTGCTTCTGATGCTTCAGGGAAAGTGGAAAACACAGATTCTCTATGAGCTGTGCATCCATGATACGGTTTCCGCTGTTCTATATCGGTGCGAAGCTACAGAAGTCAATATTCCTTACCATTATGATGATGGCAACGTACATATGAACCATGTGATAAGATTGAAAAAGCTGGATCAGTACAACCCGTCTTTTCTCCCGTTTGAGAAGCTGAAAGCCTATGGGATTGGTGCGGTACGTGGGCCACGAAGAATGCCTCACAGTCTGATTTGCGAACTGGAAAGGAATCGGTATGAGTAGTGATATTTGGAATCCCTGGCATGGCTGCCGCAAATACAGTGAGGGCTGTGACCACTGCTATATGCACTATCTGGACAATGAACGGGGCAAATCAGGCGGGGAAATTTATAAGGTCAAGACAAATTCCGATTCTTAATATATGAGTAGAGGCTTTTACAGTCTCTGCTCTTTCTTTATGATGAAGGTGATTGGTCTGACGTAATTTCCGATTGGGACACCACGCCCGAAGTTAAATGTGTCAGCCCGCCTTCATTGTTCTACATTCGATTCAGCAAGTTGGGAAAGATTGCTTCTCCCGTTTAACGAAAGAATATGAGTGAACCTTGAAGAGCTGGATCCAATCATAAATCACTTACGAAAGGAGCGTCTTTCTTATGATTGCTGTTGGTATCGATGTTTCAAAATCCAAGAGCACCGTTGCCATTCTCAATGGAGATGGCAGCATCCGTGCCAAACCTTTTGATGTCCACCATGTCGCTGATGAGCTGCAGGCATTGGTAGATTACATCAAGAGGACTTCAGAGCCTCCAACCATCCTTATGGAGCCCACCAGCCACTACCACTATCCACTCCTGAAAGCCTTCACGGAGGCGGAACTCCCAGTCTGTCTGATCAATCCATACCAGATGAAGAAGTATGGCGATACCGAACTCAGAAAGGCGAAAACGGACAAACGTGATTCTCTGCGAATCGCTCAGTATGCCCTTGAGAAGTCCTATTCGCTGATTCCTTACACTCCTCAGGACCAGAAGTATGAAGATCTCCGTTTTCTGTCCAGGCAATACAGTCAGAGGATATCAACCCTAACTGTTGCCAAAGTTCAGCTGCTCAGCCTTCTGGATGAAACAATGCCCGGCATTACGACCATTCTTCCTCTTAAAAGCAGGGATCCCGACAACTGTGTGCTTCTGCGTTTCATTAAGCGTTTCAAGTCTTTCGATGTAATCCGTAAGATGGGCAAGACACGTTTCCTGGACAGCTATCAAGTCCTAGTCAAAAAGACTAAGGATCGTTTTGCCGGTTCTAAGGGACTGGCTATCTATGAGCTGGTCCTTAACAGTGTTACCACCCGTGGAGAAAATCCCTTATCCGCAATGACTCAGGATCAATGTGTTGATCTCGTATCCACATCTCAGAAAGCTGCCGATGAGATCAATCTTCAAATGCGGATCATAGCAGAGACCATGCCGGAGTACAAAGTGCTTCGTTCTATGGCCGGCGTGGGGGACCGACTGGGACCGATTATTCTTGGAGAAATCGGTGACATTCGCCGTTTTCACAGTGGCAAAGCACTCAATGCTTATGCCGGCAATGATGCTCCGCCATATCAGTCCGGACAATTCGAGAGCCGGAATCGTCACATCTCCAAACGTGGCAACCCGGCTCTCAGAAAAGCTTGTTTTGAGGTAATGCAGGCTCTCAAACTGACAAAACCTCAGGACGATCCTGTTTACCTTTTTCTGCTCAAAAAGGAACAGGAAGGGAAACCGTATAATGTAGCTAAAATGGCCGGGGTCAACAAGTTTCTCCGCATCTACTACGCGAGAGCGATGGAAACGCTCAAGCAACAGTAACCACTGACTCCTATTATATAGTTTTTTCAAAAATCCACAACTGCTGTGGGTTCAATTTAATGCGCCCTTTTTCCAAAAGAAAATCGAAAAATCTATAAAAAACTCTTGACAAACACATTAGCAAGATTTGTTGTCATCTTCATTATACTTCATCGCCTATCGAAAAGATAGCGTATTTTATGAAACTTGTCGGCTGGGAACAACTTGCA
>OIWM01001538.1_pt1 | contig 22151 bp, 17 predicted proteins | sample 1587451 | NCBI WGS metagenome assembly OIWM01 (sample SAMEA3888907, study PRJEB22519) | human gut metagenome | biome: human gut; feature: human-associated habitat; material: faeces | place: Denmark | collected 2011
TATAAGCGTGGGTTCATCATATTTGGTGTGGTATCTTTAACTATGGGAAACTCCGGTCTCCCACTTGGCGTATGCCTGGCGGGAGATGTTTATTTTTTCCGCGATCTCCTCCTGAGAATAGCCGTGGATATTGCGGAGGATCACAAGGTTTTCCTTGAGCATGTGTTACCGTCCTTTACAGATCGATTTTTTCAAAGCTCCGGCAGGCTCTTCTGAACGAGAGCCACGTGATGAGCGCGTAGGCGAGGATGCCGAGAGCAAGCAGCGCAAGCTGCAGCGGCAGGCAGTCCGTCCCGAAAGCGTTCAACGCTTCAAAGCCGGGGAAATGATGCAGCGCCTCGCCGAGACCGACGCATATAAACGACACGACGATATACGCGACGAAGGGGCGGCTGAACTTGTACGCGGTCCTGAAGAAGCCGCCGACAAAGATCGCGTTGAAGAGCGCGAAGATGAGAAATGCCATACCGAGGGCAAAAGGGTTTGCGTTCATCAGCGCGTTCGACCGGTACACCGCGGAGCCGGCGAGAAGAGTCATCCTTATTATAACAGCAATGCCCATGACAAGCAACGAGCACAGCTCGATAAAGCACACGAAGAGGTACTTGCCCTTTACGACGTCGCGCTTGGCGAAAGGCAGCAGCGCGGAAAAGAGAATGTCGTTCGCCTCGCGTGCGCTCTGAAAGCTCTGGAATATGCCGAGCGTGACGAAGAACACGCCGCACAGGATCGGATAGCCCGGTACGAAGAACATCAGCCCGAAAGCAATGAACAAGTAAGAGAGCGCGGAGGCGCTGAGCCGAAGCTCCTTTATCATAATTTCACGCATTGTTCCCGCTCCTTTCCATGCGCAGTATGGTCTCCTCGATAGTCTCGCCGTCTTTAGAGAAGCGGCTGACGAATTCGGCCTTGGGAAGCGCCGCGACTATCTCGCCCCTGGATATGTAGACGATATCGTCCGCGCACTTCTCGATATCGGAAATAATATGCGTGGAGAAGAACACCGCGACGCCGTGGCTCTTGAGCTCCGCGAACAGTCCGAGCAGTTCGTCTCTCGAAAACGGGTCGAGTCCGCTCGTGGGCTCGTCAAGGATCAGCACTCTGGCGTTGTGCGAGAGCGCAACGAGGAGATTATACTTGACACGCATGCCCTCGGACATTTCGAGCGCGGTCTTGTTTTCATCGAGCGCGAAGAGCGCGAGGTACCGGCGGTAGGCGTCCTCATCCCACGTGTCATAGCAGCGCTTCACGACTGCGATGACGTCCTTGAGTTTTTTGCGCGGGTACCAGTTGACGGCACCGGTGGAATAGCCGATGAGCTTTTTGATCTCGGTTTCGTTTTCCGCAAGGGGCTTGCCGAAATAGAAAATTTCGCCGCTGTCCGGGTGGACAAGATTCAGCATGGATTTTATGGTTGTGGTCTTCCCGGCGCCATTTCTGCCGATGAAGCCGGTTATCCTGCCCTCTTCGATGCTGAACGATGCCCTCTTCAGCGCGAAAGCGGGATATGTCTTGTTGAGGTCATGCACCTCTGCGACGCTCATATTGTTCCCTCCCAAAAGTTTTATTTGTACGAATTATGCAACCAAACGCAGCAGTTTTCAATCAACCGCAGATAACAGATTTTACATAATTTTGTTACGTTTAGTTGCGGGAGGGGAGTAAAGATATCGCAGAACGCTGTGCGGAACCACACTGCCGGTCATTATATAAAAATAACGTGCGCGCTGCATTTCGCAGCGCGCACTACTATTTTTATACTTATCAGACCTTGAAGTTGACGGAGGTGTCGCCCTGAATGTCGACGCCGAACTCGTAGTCCTTGCCGGGGAGGATGGCGTTGACAAGGATGCCGACGAGGGACGCGACGGCGAGACCGGAGAGGCTGACCGAGCCGATGTGCACGGCGCCGGCAGTGCTGTTGGAGATGCCGAGCGCGAGCACGAGGATGAGCGCCGCGATGATGACGTTGCGGGTGTTGGTGAAGTCGACGCGGTTCTCAACGACGTTGCGCACGCCGACGGCGGAGATCATACCGTAGAGGATCATGGACACGCCGCCGATGGTGGCGGTGGGCATTGCGGTGACGAGGGCTGCGAACTTCGGGCAGAAGCTGAGGATTATCGCGAAGAGCGCCGCGAGGCGGATGACGCGCGGGTCATAGACCTTGGAGAGCGCAAGCACGCCGGTGTTCTCGCCGTAGGTGGTGTTCGCGGGTGCGCCGAAGAGGGAAGCGAGGGTGGTTGCAAGGCCGTCGCCCATGAGGGTACGGTTCAGGCCGGGCTCGACGATGTAGTTCTTGCCGACGGTGGAGGAGATGGCGCAGATATCGCCGACGTGCTCCATCATGGTCGCGATGGCGAGGGGAACGATGGTGACGCAGGCGGTGACGAGCATGCCGGAATCGAAGTTGCCGGAGAGCAGGCCGAAGACGGTGGCTTCCTTGTGGACGGGGAGGCCGATCCATGCCGCCTCGCTGACCTTCTGCGCAACGACTGCGCGGGAGGCGGGGTCGACGATCATGGAGACAACGTAGGAGGTGAGCACGCCGATGAGGATGGGGATGATCTTTATCATGCCCTTGCCCCACATATTGCAGGCGATGACCACGACTATCGCGACGACCGCGACGAGCCAGTTGGCTTCGCAGTTATTGATAGCGGAGGAGGAGAGGATCAGGCCGATGGCGATGATGATGGGGCCGGTGACGATCGGGGGGAAGAAGCGCATGACCTTCTTCACGCCGACGCTCTTGATTATTGCAGCGAGGATGACATACATAAGGCCGGAGACTGCGACGCCGAAGCAGGCGTAGGGCAGCAGCTCGGCTTCGCCGTTGGGAGCGATTGCCCAGTAACCGGCGAGGTAAGCGAAGGAGGAGCCGAGGAACGCGGGAACTTCACCCTTGGTGATCAGGTGGAACAGCAGCGTGCCGAGACCGGCAAACAGCAGCGTGGTGGCGACGTCAAGTCCGGTCAGTGCGGGGACGAGCACGGTCGCGCCGAACATGGCGAACATGTGCTGGAGGCCGAGGATGAGCATGCGCGGAGTGCCAAGCTCGCGCGCATCAAAAATGGGACCGTCAATGGTTTTCTTGTCTTTCATTCAATTTACCTCTCTCTGTAGATTTTTTAATTGAATTTATAACCAGCGGCATAGCCGCGTGTTACCTTATTAAATTAGTTGTCTAGTTGTCGCCTATCGCCATGAGGTACACGCCCGTCTCGCCGTCGAACTCCGGCAGGCGCACCTCGATAAGCTCGCTGTGCGAGGTGGGGATGTTCTTGCCGACGTAGTCGGCGCGGATGGGCAGCTCCCGGTGTCCCCTGTCGACCAGCACTGCGAACTGTATCGTGCGCGGGCGGCCGCAGCTGAACACCGCTTCAATGGCGGCTCTGGCCGTGCGTCCGGTGTAAAGCACATCGTCGCAGAGAACAACGTCCCTGTCGTTCACGTCGAAGGGCAGCTCCGCCTTGCGGATGACCGGGCTCTCGGCAAGCGTCGAGAGATCGTCCCGGTAGAAGCCTATGTCGATGCTCCCGCAGGGCGGCTCAACGCCCTCGATCTTCTTGATGTTGTCGCGTATGCGGCAGGCGATCGGTTCGCCCCGGCGGCGTATCCCGACGAGGACGACGTTATCTACCCCTCGGTTCTTCTCGGTGATCTCATGGGATATGCGCATCAGCGCTCTGCCGAGCGCGGCCTCGTCCATTATCTGAGCCTTCTGCCTCATGGATGTATCCCCTTTCGCCAAAAAATAAATGCCCTGCCGGTATCCGGCAAGACACACAAAAGCACAGGCGCACTGCACCCGTAAGCTATAAGCGATTTTGCCGGTCTCTCTGTACCGAACTTAAAAATCTTTTCGACGGTCATTATAAGGGCTGCGCGCGGAAATTGCAAGCATATTTTCAGAATCTCCCAAAATGTAGAACCTGTCCAAAGACGGCGGGAGAAATTTGTGATATCCGACAAGGAATTTGTTTACAGACGGAAGAAGCTTTCTTAATAAAAATTATATTGATTTTTCCCCACGCCGGTGGTATCACTGAACCAGCCGCGGCGAGGCTGCGGCACATATCCCCAAGGAGGCAATAAAATGAAAAAGACATTTGCTTTTATTCTTGTCCTTTCGATGGCGCTCGCGCTGTGCGCCTGCGGCGGAGAGGGCACGGGCGAGGTCGTCTATGTTGACCCGACTCCCGCAGCCGAGACTGCCGCCCCGGCAGTTGAAACCCCGGCGAGCACAGCCGATACTGCTGCGTCCACGGAGTCCGCTGACGCTCTCGGCGTCGTGCTCGACTATGCGGTGAACGATGTTCAGCCCGGTTCCTCCGGCTGCTCGCTCAGAGGCATAAAGTGCGCGGCAATGCTGCTCGACTGGGCGGCGGAGACCCCGCTTGACGCCGACGGTATAGCCGCCGCGGTCGAGGCATGGAAGAGCGCTGCGACGGAGGATGCGCTCTCCTTGTTCAGTGAGTGCATGGATCTTGTCGCTTCCAGCTGCGAGTCCCTCTCGCAGGATAACGCGCAGGAGCTGCTCGATGAGTCCGGCAGCACCGACTGCGCATACCCCTGGAGCGACGCCGCCTTTGCGGCGGCACAGAGCGTTTTCTCCGCCGCCGGCGTGAGATAAGTTAAGAATAAAAACCACATCGCCGCCCCGATTCGGAGCGGCGATGTTCTATGTTTCAATATCTTTCGTCAATGGTGGAGCGGGAGTCTTCCGTTCAGCCCCAGACTTCCTCGGCGATCTCCTTGACGAGCGCGAGCTTTGCCCACTGCTGCGCTTCGGTCAGCTTGTTGCCGATCTCGCAGCTTGCGAAGCCGCACTGCGGACTGAGGCACAGACTGTCAAGCGGCAGGTACTTTGCCGCTTCGTGGATGCGCGCGATGACGCTGTCCTTGTCCTCAAGCAGGGCGCGCTTGGTGGTTATCAGGCCGAGAACGACCTTCTTGTCGCCGCTGACCGCGGCAAGAGGCTCAAAGCCGCCGCTGCGCGCGTCGTCAAATTCGAGGTAGTAAGCGCTCACGTTCTCGCGGGCAAGCAGAGTCTGTGCAACGCCGTCGTATGCGCCGGAGCTTGCGTAGGTGCTGTGGAAGTTGCCGCGGCAGACGTGAGTGTTGATGACAAGGTCGTCGGGCTTACCGGCGATGGCCATGTTGTTGAGCTCAAGCAGCTGCTCTTTTATCTCCTCAAGACCCTTTTCATCGACGCCGAACATCGCGCATGCCATCGGATCGACGAGCATGCCCCAGCTGCAGTCGTCAAACTGGAGGTTGCGGCAGCCCGCGGCGTAGACGTCCGCGATGAACTTCTTATAGCCTGCGGCGATATCCTCGGCCAGCTCGCGGTTATCGGTATAATACTTTCTGGTGTTCTCCTGCGCGAAGGGCATTATCATCTGCTCTATGAACTGCGCGGGCGCGGGGATGGTGAGCTTTGCGACAGTGTTCTCATCCTCAAGAGCCTTGACGAACTTGAAGTGCTCCACAAACGGGTGAGAATCGAGCGAGACCTTACCGGTGAGGTATGTGTCGTCTACCATTGCCGCCTCGCCGTGGAAGGGAAGACCGGTCTTGGTGGGACTGTGGCCGACGCCGTTGAAGCCCCACATAAAATCGAGGTGCCACGTTGCGCGGCGGAACTCGCCGTCGGTGATGACGTGGTAGCCCGCCTCTTTCTGCTTTGCGACGAGGTCACGTATGGCCTCATCCTCAACTGCCTTGAGAGCGGCGGCATCGATCGCGCCGGACTGGAAGTCCACGCGCGCCTGCTTGAGCGCTGCGGGGCGGAGGAAGCTGCCGACATAGTCATAGCGGAAAGGTGTATTCATGATTCTGCTCCTTTGCTGAGTGAATTTTTCGTTAAGATTATACGGCCTAATGAATAGCAAGTCAATCAGTAATTGCCCGAGGACATGATAAACAAGCATCGCCGCCCCGATTCGGAGCGGCGATGTTTGTATATTATTCGTTTACTTTCCGTACTTTTCGTTGTACACCTTTATGGCGACAGCGAGTATATCGATCGCGCGGGAGATGTCCTCAGCGTTTATGGTGTAGGCCATACGCACCTCGTTGAGACCCTTGCCGGGAGTGGCGTAGAACGGCTCGCCGCAGGCCATGAGCACGGTCTCCTTGTTGTCGTCGAACTCATTGAGCAGGAACAGCTGGAACTTATCCGCGTCGTCTATCGGCAGGGACACCATCGCGTAGAACGCGCCTCTCGGCGTCTCGCAGACGACGCCGGGGATCTCGTGCAGCTTGGAGACAAGCGTGTCGCGGCGGTGGCGGTACTCATCGCGCACAGCGTCGAAGTAGCTGGGGTCGAGCGTGTAGAGTTCAGCCGCGGCGACCTGCTCGACTGTTGCCGAGCACAGGCGGCACTGGCACCATTTGAGCGCCTGCGCCATGAAGTCCTTGTTCTTCGAGATGACCATACCGACGCGCGCGCCGCATGCGGAGAAGCGCTTGGATATCGAGTCGATAACAATGACGTTGTCCTCGTAGCCCTTGTACTGCAATGCGCTCGTGAGGTGCTCGCCGCCGTAGGTGAACTCTCTGTACACCTCGTCGCAGACGATGAAGAGGTCATGCTCCTTCGCAATGTCGAGCATCAGGTGCAGCTGCTCCGGAGTGAGGACGTTGCCGGTCGGGTTGCCGGGGTTCGTTATCATTATGGCGCGGGTGTGTTCGTTTATGCGCGCCTCGATCCTCTCGCGGTCGGCGTAGAAATAGCCCTCCTCGGGATCGGTCGGCACGGGGCGGATAGTCGCGCCCGCGAGGGTAACGGAGGTGTGGTAGTTAGGATAGAAAGGCTCCGGAATGATGATCTCGTCGCCGTCGTCGAGCAGGCAGGCCATCGTCAGCTGCAAGGCCTCGCTGCCGCCGGTGGTGGGCAGGATATCACTGTGCTCAAGCTCTACGCCTATGCGGGAGTAGTAATGCTGCACCGCGTCGAGGAACTTGGGCACGCCGACGGACGGCGCGTAGGCGAGTACGGGCTCGGTGAAATCTCGGAGCGCTTTGAAAAATACGTCAGGCGTTTTAACATCGGGCTGGCCGATGTTCAGATGATAAATTTTAATACCGCGTTCTTCGGCCTTTGCCGCATAGCTTGCGAATTTGCGCATGGGGGAAAGGCCGCAGCGCTCCATTTTTGATGAAAGCTTCAAGAAAAACGCTCCTTTCTTTATATATGATTATGTACGATAGCACAAATTACCGCACTTATCAATAAAGAACTCAAATTTTAGCCTATTTTTAGCATCCGGCTTGTAAGCCGCGGCGGATTTTGATAAAATGTCACAAGAATAATTTTCATACATCTGCTTATCCATTAGGAAAACCGTGAACAGGAGGACGGACATTTGCTCAGACTGATGACCGGCAAGGCCGGCGCCGGCAAGACGGCGGCCATCATAAACGAAATAAAGCGCGATATGGCTTCTCCGCATGGCCGCGCCCTGATGATCGTCCCCGAGCAGTACAGCCACGAGGCCGAGCGCGAGCTCTGCCGCGTCTGCGGGGATCGTCTCTCGCTCTACGCGGAAGTTCTGAGCTTCACCGGCCTTGCGCGCGAGACTGCCGCAAAGCACGGCGGCGGAGCCGAGCCGTGGCTCGATAAGGGCGGGCGGCTCCTGTGCATGGCGCTCGCGCTGCAAAGTGTCGGCTCGCGCCTGCGCATCTATTCCGCCGCCCAGCGCCGCGCGGAGCTTCAGGCGCTGCTGCTCTCCGCCGTGGACGAGCTCAAGAGCGCCTGCATCGGCTATGACGCGCTCATGACCGCCGCGGTCTCCTGCCCGGACAGCCTCGGCGATAAGCTCTCCGACCTCTCCCTCATCCTCGAAGCCTATGACGCCGCCGTCGCGAACGGCCACGCCGACCCTGCCGACAGGCTCACCATCCTTGCCCGGCAGATAGACGAGAACACCGACATTGACGCGAACGTAAAGATATACGTCGACGGCTTTATCGACTTCACCCGGCAGGAGCGGGAGATACTTCATGCCATGCTCCGCCGCGGCGCACAGCTCACCGTGTGCCTGACGGTCGACGCGCTCGACGGGGATAATGAGATATTCGAGCTCTCCCGCCGTGCCGGCAGGGAGCTTCTCGCCTATGCCCGCGAGCTCGGCTCGGAAACGGAGATCGTCACGCTCTCCGAGCAGAGCGCAAAGGCACCCGAGCTCACGGTCTTTGCCGATAATATGTTCAGCTATTCAAACGATAAATATACCCCCGCGCGTGACGCCCTCCGCCTTTATCGGACGGAGAGTATGGCCGCCGAGTGCGAGCAGACCGCGGCGCTCTGCCTTGAATTTGTACGCGACGGCGGCTGCCGCTGGCGTGATATCGCCGTCGTCGCCCGCGGCTTTGAGGATTACCGCGGCAGTCTTGAGAGCGCCTTCCGGCATTACGGTGTCCCGCTCTTCACCGCCCGCCGTGATGACCTCATGTCAAAGCCCCTGCCCGCGCTCATCGCCCTCGCCTATGAGATCGTGCGCGGCGGCTGGGCGGTCGACGATGTCATCAGCTATATGCGCACCGGCCTTGCCGGGCTCGCCCCCGCCGAGTGCGACGTGCTTGAAAACTATATCTTCAAATGGCAGCTCCAGGGCGGCGCGTGGCGCAGAAGCGCCGACTGGCGTCAGCACCCGGACGGCTACGGCTGCGAGTATACCGATGAGACGGAAGAAACGCTCCGCCGCGTGAACGCCCTGCGCCGTACTCTTGCCGCGCCCCTCCTCGCCTTTGAGGAAGCCTCATCAAAGGCGCAGACCGCCGCGCAGCAGGCCGAGGCGCTCGCCGGGCTCTTTGAAGCGCTGGCGCTTCCCGAGCAGCTCTCGCGCCGCGCCGGGGAGCTTGCGCAGCTCGGCGATGAAAAGACCGCCGCCGAATACCGCCAGCTCTGGGACATCGTCGTCTCCGCGCTCGAGCAGTGCGCCGCCGTCCTCGGCGATACCGCCATGGACAGCGGGGAGTTCTCGCGCCTGTTTACCCTCATGCTTTCAAAATATGATATCGGCACCATTCCCGTGTCACTTGACCGCGTCTCCGCCGGTGACTTTGACCGCAACCGCCGCCGCAGCATAAAGCACCTTATCGTCCTCGGCGCGTCCGACCAGCGCCTGCCGCGCACGGACGACGAGGCCGGCGTGTTCTCCCCTGAGGAGCGGGAGCGTCTGCTCGAGATGCAGCTTGAGCTCGGCGCGGGCGGTGAGAGCGAGCTGTGGCGCGAGTTCTCACTTATCTATACCTGCCTCACCATGCCCTCCGAGAGCCTTACCATGCTCTGCCCGGTCGCCGATACTCAGGGGGCGGAGCTTCGCCCCGCCTTTGTATTTAACCGCGCAAAGGCTCTCTTCGGCCTGAACGTCACGAACGCCTCCTTGAGCGACGCGCGTATGTCCGCGCCCGCCCCGGCGCTCGGCCTTGCCGCGCAGTCCATGCACGGCGGGGACGGCCGTGCCCGCGCCGCTGCGGAATACTTCGCTGAAAAAGACCCTGTGCGCTATGCTTCTCTTGAAGCCGCGGCGAACATGAGCCGCGGTCGGCTCTCCTCGGCGGCGGTCGAGAAGCTCTACGGACAGCGCCTGCGCCTGAGCGCCTCGCGCATAGATAAATTTGCCTCCTGCCGCTTTGCGTATTTCTGCCAGTATGGCCTGCGCGCAAAGCCCTATGAGCCCGCCGCCTTCCGCCCCCCGGAGATCGGCACATTCATGCACTATGTCCTTGAAAAGACCGCGCGCGAGGTCAAGCGCCGCGGCGGCTTTGCCGCGGTGGACGACAAGACCCTGCGCGAGCTGTGCGAGCGCTTCACTGCGCAGTACGTCTCCGAGGAGCTCAACGATTTTAACGAGAAGAGCCGCCGCTTCGTCTATCTTTTCAACCGCCTGTGCGGTGATGTGTGGCGCGTCGTCGAGGATATGGCGGCGGAGCTGCGGCGGTCGGATTTCGAGCCGCTGGACTTTGAGCTTGATTTTTCCGACGCGCGCGAAATGACGCCGGTCGAGCTCGGCGGCAGGGAGGACAGTCTCGTCCTCTCCGGTATCGCCGACCGTGTCGACGGCTGGTACCACGACGGCAAGCTCTATCTCCGCGTCGTCGACTACAAGACCGGGCGCAAGGAGTTCTCCATGTCCGATGTCTGGTACGGCATGGGGCTTCAGATGCTGCTGTACCTCTTCGCGCTCGAAGCAAACGGCGGCGGGCGCTATGACTGTGAAGTCCTCCCCGCGGGCGTCATGTACGTCCCCGCGCGCAGCCGCATCCTCTCCATGCCGCGCGACGCGGATGAGGAGTCCGTCTCTGCCGAGCGCGCAAAGGAGCAGCGGCGCAGCGGCCTTGTGCGCGAGGACGCAGCGCTCATTGAGGCTTGGGAGCGCGGCGACGATAAGCGCTATATCCCCGTGAAGTTCCGCGCCGGGAAGCCTTCGGCGGATTCCCTCGCCAGTGCCGAGCGCTTAGGGCTTCTCGACCGGCATATAAAAAAGACCCTTGCGGGCATGGCAAAGCAGCTGCGTCAGGGCAGCATCGCCGCCGACCCGTTCTACCGCGGCCAGCAGGAGAATGCCTGCCTGAACTGCGATTATTTTGACGCCTGCCATTTCTCCGACGGTGAAAACGGCGAGAGCTGCCGCTATACCCCGAAGCTCTCCGCGGAGAAGGTCTGGGCGCTTATGGAGGAGGGCGACGCCAATGGCTGATTTCAGACCCACAGCCTCGCAGCAGGCCGCGATAGATGCGCGCGGCGGTGCCGTGCTCGTGTCCGCGGGCGCGGGCAGCGGAAAGACCCGCGTGCTCACCGAACGCCTCATGGGCTATATCTGTGACGATGCCCACCCTGTCGATCTTGACAGCTTCCTTATCATCACCTTCACCCGCGCCGCCGCCGCGGAGCTTCGCGGCAGGATCATGGAGGAGCTTGCCGCGCGCCTTGCCGCCGATCCCGGCAGCCGCCGTCTGCGCCGCCAGAGCGCACTGTGCCGCCGTGCGCAGATCGGCACCATCCACAGCTTCTGCGCGAACGTCCTGCGTGAGAACTGCCACGCCCTCGGCCTGACGCCGGATTTCAAGATCGCCGATGAGGAGCGCGCCGAAGCCATGCGCGCCGCCGCGCTCGAGCGCACTCTCGACGCGCGCTATGACGCGATGGATCAGCTCCCCGGCTTCCGCCTGCTTGCCGATACCGTCGGCGCGGGGCGGGACGACCGCCGTCTTTCCGACCTTGTCCTCAAGCTCCACAGCCGCATGCAGTGCCACGCCCGCCCGGAGGACTGGGCGCGCCGTCAGGTCGCGCAGCTCAAGGCCCCGGCGCAGGATGTCGCCGAAACGCCGTGGGGGCAGGAGCTGCTCTCATGGGCAAAGCGCACCGCCGATTATTGGAGCCGCGAGATGGACAGGCTCCTTGAAGCCATGACCGCCGAGGAGAAGATCGCCGCCGCGTATACCGAGAGCTTTTCCGTTACTGCCGCCGGCATACGTGAGCTCTCCCGCTGCCTTGACCTCGGCTGGGACAGGGCGCGCGCGTGTCTGCCCATAGAGTTCCCGACGCTCAAGCGCCTTATGAAGTCGCCCAACCCCGCGCTTTCCGATATGCTCAAGGCGCGGCGCACCGCCTGCAAAAAGGCTATGGACGGCATGAAGGATACGCTATATTCCGATTCCGCTTCTCTCCTGCGCGAGATGGAGCTTACTGCCCCCGCGATGGAGGCGCTGCTCGAGGTCACCCTTGACTTTGACCGCGAGTATACCAAGGATAAACGCAGCCGGGGCTTGGTCGATTATTCTGACCTTGAACACCTCACCGCGCAGCTTCTCACGAACCCCGACGGCAGCCCGACCGAGACGGCAGCGCGCATTTCCCGCCGCTTTACCGAGATCATGGTCGATGAATATCAGGACGTCAGCCGTGTGCAGGACGCGATCTTCGCCGCCGTGTCGCGGGCGGGTAAGAACCTCTTCATGGTCGGGGACGTCAAGCAGTCTATTTACCGCTTCCGCCTTGCCGACCCCGCCATTTTTACTGAAAAATATCTGAGCTATTCCGACTATGAGTCCGCAAAAGCCTCCGCGCCGCGCCGCATCCTGCTGCGCGAGAACTTCCGCTCCCGGCGTGAAATTCTCGACGGGGCGAACAGCGTGTTCTCCCTGTGCATGTCCCGCGCCTTGGGCGACATGGACTATGACGACGCGGCGGCTCTCCGCTGCGGGGCAAAGTACCCCGCGTCCGTTCCGAAGCCGGAGCTTATGCTCCTCGCCCTGCCCGAGAGCGAGGACGAGAACAGCCCGGATAAGACCGCTCTTGAGGCCGAGCTTGTCGCCCGGAAGATAAATTCTCTTATCGCCGCCGGGACGACCGTCACGTCAAACGGCGGGGAGCGCCCCCTTGAGTATGGGGATGTTGCCATTCTCCTCCGCTCCGCCAATACCGTCGGCGGCGTGTACCGGCGCGTCCTCGGCGAGCACGGCATCCCCGTGTCCTCCGTTCAGGGCGGCGGTTTCTTTGAGAGTGTCGAGGTCTCCACGCTCATCTCCATGCTCGCCGTCATCGATAACCCGCATAAGGACATCCCGCTCATCGCTGTGCTGCGCTCGCCGTCATTGAGATTCAGCCCGGATGAGCTGTCCGATATACGCAGCGCCGATAAAAAGGCGGATCTCTACACCGCCCTGCTTACCGCCGCGGAGAATAACGAAAAGTGCCGCGATTTTGTCCGGCGCCTTGACGCGCTGCGCGGAGCCGCCGCCGACCTCAGCGCCGCCGAGCTCACTTGGCGCGTCATTGAGGAGCTGGACATGCTTGCCCTCTGCACCGCCATGGGCGACGGTGCGCAGCGCCGCGCAAACCTCATGGCTCTCGTCGGCCTGTCCGAGAGCTTTGAAGCCACCGGCTACCGCGGGGTACACCGCTATGTGCTCTGGCTGCGCCGCCTTGCCGAAAAGGGGCAGGAGCCCTCCACCGGCGGCAGCTTCAGCTCTGCCGTGCAGATCATGTCCGTGCATAAGTCCAAGGGGCTTGAGTTCCCCGTCGTGTTCCTCTGCGATACCGCCCGCCGCTTCAACCGGCAGGACAGCCGCGAGAGCGTCCTTGTCCACCCGGAGCTCGGCCTTGGTCCGAAGCTCATCGACCTCAAGCGGCGCATAGAGTATCCCACCCTTGCGCGCAACGCCATCAGGCTCCGCCTTGAGCGGGAAATGCTCTCGGAGGAAATGCGCCTGCTCTATGTCGCCCTCACCCGGCCGAAGGAGCGCCTGTTCATGACTGCCGCCCTAAAGGATCCGGAAGGCACTGTCGAAAAGCTCCGCACCGCCGTCACAAGGCCGATGGCACCGGAGGTGCTCAGTCAGGCGCAGTCGCCGGTGAACTGGCTCATCTATGCCGCCATTGCCGACGGCGGCGAGAACCTGACTCTCAGCTATTGCAGCACGAGTGACACCGCGGAGAGCACGGAGTTACCCGATGAAGAAGCGCTGGAAGCCGACGCGGCCATGCTCTCGGAGCTAAAGCGCCGCCTTGCCTTCCGCTATCCGTATGCCGAGGCCGTCGACCTGCCCTCAAAGGTCACGGCTACCGAGCTCAAAGGCCATGCCGAGCCTGACCCCGACGGGGAGCGGCTCGTGCAGGATATAAACTACAGCTTCCGTATGCCGGAGCTTGGGGATGAGGAGCGTAAGCTCACCGCCGCGGAGCGAGGCGTCGCGACGCACCTTGTGCTGCAATATATGGACTTCTCAAAAGGGCGTAGTCTTGACGGCATAAGGTCGGAGATCGACCGTCTCCGCGCCGCGCGCTTCATCTCCGCGCGCGAGGCCGAGGCCGTCAATGCCCGCGCGGTAGAGCGCCTGTTCGCTTCCCCCTTGGGTACGCGCATGCTCGCCGCCGAAAAGCCGATGCGTGAGTTTCGCTTCTCCCTGCTCATGGATGCGGATAAGCTTTACGGGGACACGGCGAAGGGAGAGGAGCTGCTTCTTCAGGGCGTCGTCGACTGCTGCATCGAGGAGAACGGCGAGCTTGTCATCATCGACTATAAGACGGATTACGTCAAGACCGAGGAAGACATCGCCGCCCGCAGTGAACTCTACCGCGGCCAGCTCATGGCCTACGCCGAAGCCCTGTACCGAATCTGCGCCAAGCCCGTCAAGGAGTGCGTGCTCTATTTCCTCTCCGCTGACAGAGCGGTAACGGTGTATAAAAAAACGTAAGCAGTATTCGCTCAGGCAAATTTCTTGCCTGAGCGAATATACTTGTGTTATACTATATAAGTTGTTTTCGCAACTATCTTTACAGCAAGGAGTCCGCCTATGAATTTCAGAGCAGTATTGGCAATGCTGGTGTGCAAGGCGCTGCGTCTTGTCTCGCGTATCCTGCACCGCGGCGGCACGGCGATGCCCGGCCGCATCGCGCTCAAAATATATCCGGAGCTGCTGAGCCTTCTGGCAAAGGACGTCAGGACCGTCGCCGTCACCGGCACAAACGGCAAGACCACCAGCTCCCGCATGATCGAGCAGGCCTTTCTTGAGCAGGGCAAAAGTTATTTTGCCAACCGTTCGGGGGCTAACCTCATTTCCGGCATAACCACGGAGTTTGTCATCAACAGCTCTCTTTCCGGCAAGTGCCGCAAGGAGTATGCCGTCATCGAGTGCGACGAGGCCGCGGCGCGCAAGGTCTTCTCTCAGCTCAAGCCGCAGGTCATCGTCGTCACCAATCTTTTCCGCGATCAGCTTGACCGTTACGGTGAAGTGACGCATACCCTTGAAAATATCCGCGAGGGTATAAAAGGCGCTCCGGAAGCGGTGCTCTGCCTCAATGCCGACTGCTCGCTCACAGCGTCCTTGGCAAACGACCTTCCGAACCGCGCCGTGTTCTTCGGCATCGATAAGGGCGCTGCGCCTTCCAGACCCAAGACGGAGCTTTCCGACGCGTCGCACTGCATCTACTGCAAGAGTGAATACGAATATGATTTTATAAGCTACGGCCACCTCGGCAATTTCCGCTGCACCCATTGCGGCTACCACCGTCCGAAGGCTGAATATGCCGTCACGAACGTCGTCGAGCAGCGCGCAAACGGCAGCAGCGTCGTCCTGATGGTCAATGGGAGCCAATACTTGGCCGAAGTGAATCTCCCGGCCATGTATAATATTTATAACGCCATCGGCGCTGTCGCTGCCGTGACGGAGATGGGGCTCGGAACCGAGGCGGCGATATCCGCGATCGCGGACTTCAAATGCGGCTTCGGGCGCATGGAGCAGTTCGACCTTGGCAAGGCCGGGACGAAGATGATGCTTGTCAAAAACCCCGCGGGCTGCAACCAGGTTATCGAGTTTCTGGAGAATATCAAGGAAAAATTCATTCTCATCGTCTGCCTCAACGACCGCGGAGCGGACGGCACGGATGTCTCATGGATATGGGACGCGGACTTTGAGGGGCTTGCCGCGATGTCGGGCTATATAGACCGCGTCATTGTCTCCGGTGACCGCGCGGAGGACATGGCCGTGCGCATCAAATACGCCGGTGTGGCCGGTGACCACATTTCGACCGAGCGCGATTACGAGCGCCTTGTGCAGTGGATATCCCAGCAGGATAAGCCGGTGTTCATCATGCCGACCTATACCGCGATGCTCGAGCTGCGCGAGGCTGTCATCCGCCGCTGCGGCGGTGACGAATTCTGGGTCTGAGGAGGCGGAAGCATGGAACTGAAGATCTGTCATTTGTACCCTGACGTCCTGAACCTCTACGGCGACGGGGGAAATATAATCTGTATGAAGCGCCGTCTGCAGTGGCGCGGAATAGACGCGGCGGTCACGAAAATGCCCATAGGTTCAACTCAGAGCCTCGCCGGGTTCGACCTTGTTTTCATCGGCGGCGGGCAGGATTTTGAGCAGCAGGTGCTGCTTGAGGATCTGCACCGGGGACGCGGCAAGGAGATAAAGGCCGCCATTGACGACGGCGTCACCTTCCTCACGATCTGCGGCGGGTACCAGATGCTCGGCGAATATTACGAGACCTATGACGGCAAGCGCTGTGATTTTATCGGTGCGCTGGAGCTGTACACGGTCGGCAGCAAGAAGCGCATGATCGGCAATTATGAGTTCAAATGCACCGAAAACGCCGGCGGCAGCGTCGTTGTCGGCTTCGAGAACCACAGCGGAAAGACATGGCTCGGCTCAGGTATCGAGCCGCTGGGTAAGATAATTTCCGGCTTCGGCAACAACGGCGAGGACGGCACCGAGGGTGCGCATTTCAAGAACGTTTTCGGCACTTACAGCCATGGGCCGATGCTCCCGAAGAACCCGGGGTTCTGCGACCTGCTGCTGAAAACGGCACTTGAGAGGAAATACGGCGCGGCGGAGCTTCAGCCGCTTGACGATACTTTTGAAAAGGCCGCGCATGACGCGATGTGCGCGCGGCTGGAGGCAAAAAACAAATGATAAGATTCTATAACGGCCGGGTGCTGAGCTTTACCGGCGGGATAAAAATAAGCCGGGACGAGGTCTGGACGGACGGCGGGCGCATCGCCTATGTCGGGGCGGAACGCAAGGACGCGCCGCGTTTTGAGCGCGAGATCGACCTGCGCGGCGACCTGCTGATGCCGGGCTTCAAGGATGCGCACACCCACACGGCGATGACCTTCCTGCGCTCCTTTGCGGACGACATGCCGCTTAGTGACTGGCTTTATCAGCAGGTGTTCCCGAACGAGGCAAAGCTCGATGACGAGATGATATATACCTTCACGAAGCTCGGGATAATGGAATATCTCTCCTCCGGGATCACATCGAGCTTTGATATGTATATGCGCAATGAAGCCTACGCCAAGGCAAATGTCGACTGCGGTTTCCGCACGGTGATATGCTCGGCGCTCAATAACTTTGACGCGGATGAGAAGAACATAGAGCGCGAGTACCTGCGCTTTAACGATTATGACGAGCTTGTTTCCTACCGGCTCGGCATCCACGCTGAGTACACCACCGGCATGGAGCGCATGAAGTACATGGCCTCTCTTGCGGAAAAGTACAAGGAGCCGTGCTTCATGCACCTGTGCGAGACGGAGAGCGAGGTCAAGGGCTGCGTAGAGCGCTGGGGCATGACCCCGCCGCAGCTTCTGGACAGCATAGGCATGTTCGCATACGGCGGCGGCGGCTTTCACTGCGTGTGGATGAGCGATGAGGACATTGAGCTTTTCGCGCGCAAGAAGCTCTGGGCGGTGACGAACCCCGGCTCGAACGCGAAGCTCGCCTCCGGAATCGCGCCGCTGGACAGGCTCGCCGCGGCGGGGATACCGATGGCCATAGGCACGGACGGCGCGGCGAGCAACAATGCGCTGGACATGTTCCGCGAAATGTACCTTGCAAGCGTACTGCAAAAAATCGCGAATAAGGACGCCGCAGCCGGGAGCGCCGACCGCGTGCTTGAAATGGCCTGCGCCGGCGGCGCGGGCGCGATGGGGCTTTCGGACGCGGACGATATTGCACCGGGCAAGCTTGCGGACCTCGTCGTCATAGACCTGCACAGGCCGAACATGCAGCCGCTCAATAACATCGCGCGGAATATCGTCTACTCCGGGTCTAAGGAGAACGTGCGCCTGACGATGGTGAACGGACGCATCCTCTATGAAAACGGCGTGTTCTTCATCGGCGAAGCGCCCGAAGAGATATACGAGAAGGCGAACCGCCTCATGGAGAAGGTGCGCGCATGAGAGAAATAGACCTGCACGTACACACCACGGCGTCCGACGGGACATGCACCCCGGCGGAGGTAGCTGCGCTTGCGCAGAAAATCGGCTTAAAAGCCATCGCGATAACGGATCATGATACGGAGTCCGGATATTTTGAAGCCGCCGAGGCGGGGGAAAAGCTCGGGATAGAGGTAGTGCCGGGGATAGAGATAAGCACAAAGTACGGAGTGGCCGTACACATCCTGGGCTATTTCATAGACCCGCAGTCGCCCGAACTGCGCCCGGTGCTGGACTGGGTGATAAACGACCGCAACGACAGGAACCGCAAGATGGCGGAGCTCATGGCGGCGGACGGCCTGCCCTTTGACTATGACGAGATGAGGGCGCGCTTCGGCGAATCCATAGGCCGGCCGCACTTTGCGCGGATGCTCTATGAGCTTGGGCTTGCCGAGAGCGTGAACGATGCGTTCCAGCGCTATGTTGAGAAAGGACAGAAGTACTATCTGCCGCGCACGATCATCCCGATAGAAATGGCGGTGGAGACGATATGCCGCTCGGGCGGAGTCGCGGTGCTGGCACACCCGTTCCAGTATAAGAAGAACGACGCGGAGCTGCGCGAGCTTATAGAGCACTGCATGGCGCACGGCCTGCGTGGGATGGAGTGCCACTATTCCGGCTACGACGCTCAGCAGACGGCCTACCTTGAGGGACTCGCGGAAGAGTACGGGCTGCTGAAAACCGGCGGCAGCGACTTCCACGGTGCGAACAAGCCCACGATAAGCCTCGGCGTCGGCAAGGGAGAGCTCGACGTACCGTATGCATGGCTGGAGAGACTGAAAGCCGCGGCAGGCAAGTGAAGAAGATACGGCTATACTCGGAGTAGAGCCCTGAAATCAAGGGGTTCTACTCTTATTCTATGTTTCGTAGAGCGCGGAATAGAGACAATAGCTTGCGGTTTCGGTATGAACTGCGTTATGCTAATGACAGTGTGCAGTACCCATAACTTTTAAGGAGAACCCAAAATGACGCAGCTTTTTACAGACACCTCCGCTAACCTCCCCGTTGAGATCATCGACGAGTACGGCATCGAGGTCATTCCTTTTTCATACACGATAGACGGAGTCGAATACATACCCGAGAGAGAATTTGACGGCAAGGCCTTCTATGCCGCGATGCGCGCCGGGAGCGAGGTAAAGACCTCGATGGTGAACACGGGAACGTTTATCGAGCGCTTCAAGGCGACACTCGACGCAGGCAGGGACGTGCTGTATATCGGCATGTCCGGCGGCATAAGCGGCACGGCAAACGCCGCACTCATGGCAAAGCAGGAGCTGGACGAGGAGTATCCGGACAGGAAGATCGTTGTAATCGACACGCTTGCCGCATCCCTCGGCGAGGGGATGTTCGTCATCAAGGCGGCGGAGCAGTTAAAGGACGGCGCCTCGCTCGATGCTATAGAAGAGGACATCCGCGCGCAGGTGCCGAGTATGTGCCAGAGCTTCACTGTGGACGACCTCAAATATCTGAAAAAGACCGGCAGGGTCAGCGGCGCGGCGGCAATCATCGGCAACGTCCTGGGCATCCACCCGATCCTCGTCGGGGACTATGAGGGCAAGATAGTCGTAAAATCCAAGGTGCGAGGCATGAAGCGCACGCTTGCCGCGCTTGCCGAGCGCTATGCGGAGCTCGTGCTGAACAAGGCGGAGACTATCGGCATTGCCCATGCCGATAATGAGGAGGGCAAGGAATATCTCGTGCAGCGCCTGCGTGACAAGGGACTGACCGGCAAGTGCCTGAGCGTCTGCTATGAGCCGGTGACCGGCTCCCACGTCGGCCCGGGGACAGTGGCGCTGTTCTTCTTCGGGACGGACAGAATGGGATAATCAGACTGTCAAAAAACTATGTTTTGAAGTCAGATAATAGAGCAGCGGGGGAGCTTGAGGGGGCAAGGCCCGCCTCAAATTGGATAAGCCGCCGCCGAAAGGCTTGATACATCAAGGCTTCCGGTAATAGCATTTTGAACACTTTCAAAATGCTCGGCGGAAAGCGCGGTCAAAAAAGCCCTCACAGGACTTTTTTGACAAGCTGATAATAACCCGCCCGCGCACCGGATGTGCTTGTAGGCTGCGCGGCGGCTATTATAAAAAGGCTGTGTACAATTGCGTAAAAGCGTTGTACACAGCCTTATTTCTATTCCTTTTACTCGTCGAGCTTCAGCACCGCGAGGAAAGCCTCGGTCGGTATCTGCACCGTGCCGAGCTGGCGCATCTTCTTCTTGCCCTCTTTCTGCTTTTCGAGCAGCTTCTTCTTTCTCGTGATGTCACCGCCGTAGCACTTGGCAAGCACGTCCTTGCGCATGGCCTTGACTGTCTCGCGAGCTATGATCTTGCCGCCGATGGCCGCCTGTATCGGCACCTCGAAGAGCTGGCGCGGGATATTGTCCTTGAGCTTCTCGCAGAGCTTACGGGCGCGGCCATAGGCCTTCTCCCGGTGGGCGATGAAGCTGAGCGCGTCGACCTGATCGCCGTTTAGGAGCATATCGACCTTGACAAGGTCGCTCGGCTTATATTCGCTCAGCTCATAGTCGAGCGAGGCATAGCCCTTGGTGCGCGCCTTGAGCGTGTCAAAGAAGTCGTATATTATCTCGTTGAGCGGCATTTCGTAATGCAGCTCGACAAGGCGGGTGTCGAGGTACTGCATGTTCTTGTACTCGCCGCGCCTGTCCTGACACAGCGGCATGATGTTGCCGACGAACTCATTCGGCGTGATGATCGACACCTTGACATACGGCTCGTATGCCTCGGCGATCGACGGCACGTCGGGATAGTTGTGGGGATTGTCGACCATGACGGTGCTGCCGTCGGTTTTTACGACCTTATATATAACGGAAGGCAGAGTCGTCACAAGGTCAAGGTCGAACTCACGCTCGAGCCGCTCCTGGATTATCTCCATGTGCAGCATCCCGAGGAAGCCGCAGCGGAAGCCAAAGCCGAGGGCGACGGAGCTTTCCGGCTCGTAGGAGAGGGAAGCATCGTTGAGCTTGAGCTTTTCGAGCGCGTCGCGCAGGTCGGGGTACTTGGAGCCGTCCTCAGTGTATATGCCGCAGAAGACCATCGGCCTTGCGGGGCGGTAGCCGGGCAGCGCCTCGGCGGTCGGCTTCCCGGCGTCGGTGACGGTGTCGCCCACGTGCGTGTCGGAGACGTTCTTTATGCTCGCCGTGAAGTAGCCGACGTCGCCCGCTGCAAGCTCCGCGCAGGGGTCGAGCCCTATCGGGCGCAGGTGGCCGACTTCGAGTACCTTGTATTTTGCGCCGGTGGACATCAGGAGTATCTCGGAATCCTTGTGTACCGTCCCGTCGAACACGCGGATAAAGACGATGACGCCGCGGTAGTTATCATACTGGCTGTCGAATATCAGCGCCTTGAGGGGAGCGTTGGGGTCGCCCTTCGGCGCGGGGACGCCGTTCACAACGTCCTCAAGCACGGCGTCAATGTTGATGTTCGCCTTCGCACTTATCTCCGGCGCGTCCATCGCGGGGATGCCGATGATCTCCTCTATCTCCTCCTTGACCCTGTGCGGGTCGGCGGCGGGCAGGTCTATCTTGTTGATGACCGGGAGTATTTCAAGGTTGTTGTCGAGCGCGAGGTAGGTGTTCGAGAGCGTCTGCGCTTCAACGCCCTGCGACGCGTCCACGACGAGCACCGCACCCTCGCATGCGGCGAGCGAGCGGCTGACCTCGTAGTTGAAGTCGACATGACCCGGGGTGTCAATAAGGTTGAGGGTGTAGTTCTCCCCGTCGGCGGCCTTGTAGTTGAGGCCGACGGCGCGCGCCTTGATGGTTATGCCGCGCTCGCGCTCAAGATCCATGTTGTCAAGGATCTGATCCTCCATCTCGCGCTGCTCCACCGCGCCGCATTTTTCGATGAGGCGGTCAGACAGCGTGGACTTGCCGTGGTCAATGTGTGCGATTATGGAAAAGTTGCGTATATTCTCCTGCTTTATCATTCAGGCCGTTCCTCCTCGGAAAATTCTGCAAGGGTCTGGTTCGCGCGGTCTATCACGCTCTGCATCTGGTCAAGAAAGGCTCTCGCCGCCTGAGCGGTGCTGAAAGCGATGTTCGGCCTGTCCGTCCTGCACAGCAGATAGTCGGCGCTGACCCCGTAATAGTCGCATGCGCGGCACACGAAGCCGAGCCCCGGCTCGCGCGCGCCGTTTTCGTAATGGCTCAGCAGCGCCTGACTGATGTTAAGGTCGGCTGCCGCCTTGCGCTGGCTTATGTTCTTGTCCCGGCGCAGCGCCGAGAGCGTCTCAGGAAAGCTTCTCTGCATTGTTTCACCTTAAAAATTGATAACAGTCAGTATATTATACAGATAAAAAATACCTTTGTAAATAGAAATTGCGGCAAAAATCTTGAAATGTTGAGAGTATCATTAAATGCAGAAGAAACCGTTACGGTTTTTCCTGCATTAT
>OIWM01001546.1_pt1 | contig 22039 bp, 17 predicted proteins | sample 1587451 | NCBI WGS metagenome assembly OIWM01 (sample SAMEA3888907, study PRJEB22519) | human gut metagenome | biome: human gut; feature: human-associated habitat; material: faeces | place: Denmark | collected 2011
CTCGGTGGCGTAAAAGAATAATTCCATATAAAAGCGAAGGAGCGTATGCAATCCCATCTTGCCGGTGTCCCTTAAAAACAGTATAATTGACTGGAAAAGAGGGAAAACAGATGAAAAAGAGACTGGCAGAAGGAATGACCTTAATGGTACTGCTTCTGGTGCTGTGGAACATGGCGGCACACACAGACCGCATGGCAGAAGCGCAGATAAAGCATTTTACGGCTTTTTTTCCGACGGAGGGAAACAGCCTTGAATATGGAAATATCATGAAAGCGAAGATTGCAGAGGTGACAGGAGCAGAGTGTGAAGAACTCTGGCTGTCCGGTCAGACCAAGGAGCAGGCGCTCAATTCATACATTGCCAGCGGCAGATATCCGGACTTCATACAGGGGGAAAAAAACTTATACGAAGCAGAGGCATTGATTCCGATTGATGAGTACTGGGAGGAATATCCCAATATCCGGCAATACATGACGAATGAGCAGTGGGATATGCTGCGCCAGGAAGACGGACACATTTACTGGATTCCACAATTTGGGGTGACAAATGGAAAAAGCAGCGATGTGATCCATGACGGGGAAGCATTCTGGATTCAGACGAGGGTTTTAAAATGGGCAGGATATCCGGAAGTTCATACGGTAGAGCAATATTTCGATCTGCTGGAGGCTTATGTGAATGCCAATCTCATGATGGAGAACGGAACCAGGAATATCCCATTTACGGTTCTTAGCGATGACTGGAGATATTTCTGCCTGGAGAATGTGCCGCAGTTTCTGGATGGATATCCTAATGACGGCTGCTGCATGGTCGATCCGCAGACCTTTCAGGTGATGGATTACAACACGACAGAGACGGCGCGGGCTTATTTTGAAAAATTAAATGAAGAAGGCGTAACGATCGTAATGATCACTCACGATGCAAAGGTTGCACACCGTGCAAAACGGGTAGTTCACATCATAGACGGAGAACTGACCGAGGAAAAGGAGGAAGAGAAGGATGAATAAAAAGAAAGTCGTAATTCTTGTCCTGGTCATTGTTCTGGCAGCAGGAGCTGTAGGTGGCGGAATTTTTGCCTTCAAAAAGCAAAAGGATAAAAAGACAAAGGTGGACGTTTATCCGGTATCTTTAATGGATATGGGTGGCGGAGATGGTAACGGAGAGTCCTACAGCAGTGGAACGGTTACAGATGATAAGTCACAGGTGATCTATCTTGAAGACAGTGATAAAGTGGCGGAGGTCTATGTCAAAGAAGGCGATAAGGTCAAAGAAGGCGATCCATTGATGCGGTATGATATGGAAGAAGCAAATCTCAATGTCGATATGAAGACCTTAGATGTGGAAAATGCCGAAAATGATCTGGTGATCGCACAGCGTGAGTTAGAAAAACTGAAAAATATGACTCCGGTGGCAGAGACACCAACCGTACCGGACGAACCGGAAGAGCCGGCACCAAAACCGGAAGTTCCGGAAAAAGACGGAGATGCCTATAACATCATCGGAAAATCCGCGAAGTCCTACGAAGGAAAAGGAACACAGGAGAAACCATACCGTTTTTTATGTACAGAGAAAGCGTATGTAACCGGAGAATATTTGAATTACCTGAAAAAACATTCCTATACGGCAGTCTTTGAAATCCATGAGGATAACAAAAAGGATGGAGATGTCCTGAATGCATGGCTGGTAAACGGAAGCAGTATAAAAGAAGAATACGATGCGGAATCAAAATGGTCTGTTGCAAGCCGACAGGAAGTAACGGATGAAGATACCACAGAACCGGATACCACGGATGACAGTGCGGATGATGAGAGTGATAGTGGTGATGATGAAAGCAGTATGGGATATACCGCATCAGAACTTGCAGAAAAGATCCGTGAAAAAGAAAAGGAGATCCGTGAACTGGATATTACAAAGCGAAAAGCAGCCTTAGAGTTAGAGGAAGCAAAAAAAGTATCAGGAGACGGCATATTAAAAGCCAGTGTCAATGGAACCGTAGACACAGCATGTGATCCGAGTGATCCGCCAAATGACGGTTCTCCGTTCTTAGAAGTAAGAGGACAGGACAGCCTCTATGTGACCGGAACACTGAGCGAGTTGATGCTAGGAGAAATCCAGACAGGTCAGAAGGTTCAGATCAGTTCCTGGGAGAGCGGCAAGACCTATGAAGGAGAGATCACGGAGATTTCCACTACACCGGTAGATGGCAGCAACTACATGGGCGATGGCAATCCAAATGCATCTTATTATACTTATAAAGCCTTGGTAAAAGACAGCAAGGGGCTGCATAATGGAGAAGGCGTAGATTTAAATATCAGTCAGGATGCAAATTCGGGAAGTTCCGTACTGTGTATTGAAAAAGCATATGTGCGTACCGTAGACGGTACATCGTATGTGATGAAAGAAGATAAGAACGGAAGATTGAAAAAGCAGAAAGTAAAGACCGGAAAGACTTACTACGGTCAGGCAGTGGAGATTTTATCGGGCTTAGACGGAAGTGAATACATTGCATTTCCATATGGTAAAAATGTCAAAGAGGGCGTGAGAGTCCGCGAGACAGATGAATTGGCATATTAGGAGGAAGGAAGAATGATAGAAAATATAAGATTATCGTTTCAGGGAATCTGGTCCCATAAGATGCGTTCCTTTCTGACGATGCTGGGAATCATTATCGGAATTGCGGCAATCATAGCTATTGTATCTACAATTAAAGGAACAAACGAACAGATCAAAGAGAATCTGATCGGCTCGGGAGACAATACGGTCACGGTCAGCCTGTATCAGGGCGACTGGGAATACGATATGTCTGCAGGCGTTCCGGATGGAGTCCCTGCGATTTCAGAGGAGATGTTAGACAGCATCAAGGATACCGATAAGGTAGAGGATGTATCTGCATTTTACAAAAGACAGGACTATGACAATATTTTTTATAAAAATGTTTCCTTAGCAGGAGGATATCTCTATGGTATCGAGCAGAACTATCTGGATACCTGTGATTTTATCCTGCGGGAAGGCAGAGGTTTTGACAAAGAGGATTATAAAAAACAGAGAAAAGTGGCACTCTTAGATTCGGATTCCGAGCAGACATTGTTTCAGGGAGAGTCAGCAGTCGGAAAAACGATCGAGATCAAAGGAGAGCCATATGTGGTTGTCGGTATTGTGACGAAAAGCAAGACCTTTGAGCCGGTCATCAATTCCGTAGAGGATTATTATACTTATATGCAGGAGTCGAGCGGTGCAGTCTATGTGCCAAAAGTAACGTGGCCGATCATCTATCAATATGATGAGCCGGAAAATGTAATTTTGCGTGTAAAGAGTACCGATGACATGACACGTGTAGGCAAAAAGACTGCAGATTTATTAAATGAGAATCTGAGCGTGTCCGATGATACGATGAAATACAAGGCAGAGGATTTATTAGAGCAGGCGAAAGAGATTCAGGAGCTGAGTGATTCCACAAACTCCATGTTGATCTGGATCGCCGGAATTTCCCTTTTAGTAGGTGGTATCGGCGTTATGAATATCATGCTGGTATCCGTAACCGAGAGAACCAGTGAGATCGGTCTGAAAAAAGCACTCGGAGCAAGAAAAGGCATTATTTTGGGACAGTTTTTAACAGAGTCCGCAGTGCTGACCAGTCTGGGTGGAATTTTTGGCGTGATCATCGGGATCATACTGGCACAGGTCATTTCGAAAGTAAGTGATATGCCGGTAGCGATCAGTATTCCGGCAGCAGTCGGAGCGGTCGTATTTTCCATGCTGATCGGAATTATCTTTGGAATGCTGCCATCTTATAAAGCAGCAAACCTCAATCCGATCGATGCCCTGCGTCATGAATAAACCATATAACAATAGAATTATAAAAGTGTTAGAAAAAGTATGATGAAGAGCAGTAGCAAAACAACGTGACCGAAAACAAAAAACAACATGACAGAAAAATTACTTGCACACAGGACATAATCGCGTTATAATGTGCAAAGAATAAGTAACAGGCGTTAACGGAAGCTACGATTGCAAAGGTGTTCAGAGAGCCGGTGGTTGGTGAGAACCGGAGATTGGAGCAGTCTTTCCACTTTCTCAGTCGGCAGTGAGAACTGCGGGGTGACAGTCCCTTATCCTGTCGATGAGAGGTCAGGTCCATGAATTTAGTATTCGAAAAAGATCTGACAAACCGGGTGGCAACGCGGAGTATACCTTCGTCCCTGTAGCACGTCAGAGTGCAAAGAGGGACGGAGGTTTTTTGTTTTTCTATAGGAAATGTTTCCTATAGAAAAAAACTTTTGGGCGAAAATGCAACCCTTAGTTCTTGATTTTTTTATAGGAGGATTTATATGTTAGATTTAAAATTTTTAAGAGAGAACCCGGATATTGTAAAGAAAAATATCGAAAATAAGTTTCAGCAGCAGAAACTTCCATTAGTGGATGAAGTGATTGAGTTAGATGCACAGGCAAGAGCAACCCAGCAGGAAGCGGATGATCTGCGTGCAAACCGCAACAAGATTTCTAAGCAGATCGGTGCTTTAATGGGCCAGGGTAAAAAGGATGAAGCCATGGAGCTCAAAGCACAGGTAGAAAAAGATGCTGCCCGTCTTTCTGAATTAGAAGAAAAGGAAAAAGAATTACAGGGAAAGATCACAAAGATCATGATGACGATTCCGAACATCATTGATCCATCCGTACCGATTGGAAAAGATGATTCCTGTAACGTAGAAATCGAAAAATTTGGTGAGCCGGTCGTACCGGATTTTGAAATCCCATATCATACAGAGATTATGGAGCGTTTTGACGGCATTGACTTAGATGCAGCAGGAAAAGTAGCGGGCAACGGTTTTTACTATCTGATGGGTGACATTGCAAGACTTCATTCCGCAGTGATTTCCTATGCGAGAGATTTTATGATCGACCGCGGATTCACATACTGTGTACCGCCATTTATGATCCGCAGCAATGTGGTAACCGGAGTTATGAGTTTTGACGAAATGGATGCCATGATGTACAAGATCGAGGGCGAGGATCTCTATCTGATTGGTACCAGTGAACATTCCATGATCGGAAAATTCATTGATACCATTAATGAAAAAGAAAAACTTCCATATACATTGACCAGTTATTCTCCATGCTTCAGAAAAGAAAAAGGAGCACATGGAATCGAGGAACGTGGCGTATACCGTATCCATCAGTTTGAAAAACAGGAGATGATCGTAGTATGTGAGCCGGAAGAATCCAAACTGTGGTATGACAAGCTGTGGCAGAATACGGTAGATCTATTCCGCAGCCTTGACATTCCGGTCCGTACCTTAGAGTGCTGCTCCGGTGATTTGGCAGACTTAAAAGTAAAATCCTGTGACGTAGAGGCATGGTCGCCAAGACAGAAGAAATATTTTGAAGTCGGAAGCTGCTCTAATTTAGGAGATGCACAGGCAAGAAGATTAAAAATCCGTATCAAAAACGGAAAAGAAAAATATTTTGCACATACACTTAACAACACAGTTGTTGCACCGCCAAGAATGTTGATCGCATTCTTAGAGAACAACTTAAATGAAGACGGAAGTGTAAATGTTCCGGAGGCACTGCGTCCATATATGGGTGGAAAAGAGAAACTGATGCCGAAGCATTAAGGGAAGTGTGTTAGGAAAGGGAATGTTCAGCGAGCTTCCGCCAATGATTCCGAGTTTCCTTGTGCTAAGCATTCTGATGAACCTCCTTCAAAGCAGGAAGCATGTTCGCCAAGGGGCTCCATGCTTCCGGGAGTTTCATCTCCATAGCACAAAAAGAAACTCTTCATCATTGGCGGGAGCTCGCTGGGATAAACGCTTTCTAAGACAGTTGGGGAAATTTCCCAAGACAATTTGTAGAGAAGATGAGGAAGAAGTTAAATAAGAGATGTCACTCAAAAGAATGAGTGGCATGTTTTGTTTTGAAATTCTATTCTGCAGCAGATAAAATGAGAAATAACTATATCTGCATTGTATATGAGATTCAGTGATGTAAATCCATTAAGTCAGTAAATATTTCCTAAAATTCATGGAGGATGCTTTTGATAATCCTTTTCAAGAGAATCCCTAATAGGCTATTTTAGAATTGTTCATATATAGATTCATTAAATAATTCTCAAAATGCTATTCTTTTAAATTTCTAAACAATTTACCCCAGAATTTTCCATATACACACAATGTAGCTGTTCCCAGCTATTCCCACAGACAGTTGCGAGGCTTCCGTCGTGAGGAGCACGCTGCCGCTCATGTTTTGTGCCTGTCTGAGCCCGTAGGGTGAGTTGCACAAAACATGAGCAAAAAAGGCGTGTGCGACGAACAGGAAACGCAGCATGTCCGTGGGAATAGCTGGGAACAGCGGCAGTATATAGTATATATTAAGAAAGGCATCCGAAGAAAAAACTTTTAGAATACAGTTATATACAGACAAACATTCGGCATTATAGAACCCCAAAATAAATCAAACAAAACAGATCAAGTTTCAAAAATATTCAAAATCACATTCAAAAAAATATTGACTATTGCATTCAAAATCAGTTGTACCACATTTCTCAACATGCTATAATACCCTCAAAGCATATTTTCTTTTATATAAGGCGGCACTTCTGCCGTAGTCTAATACAAATCTTATTCAGATCAGAAAATTCATGCTTTTCCAACATTATGAACAGCAGGAGTTTTCAAGAAAAAAGGATAAGAACTCCTGCGAGACAATTTCAAACAGGAGGTAATACTATGACAGAAACCAAAAACGAGATCCGTGTTGCAAGAAACCATAAGGACAGATTATTCCGCATGATATTCCGTGAAAAGAAAGAGCTATTGAGCCTTTATAATGCGGTTAACGGAACATCTTACACGAATGCAGAAGATTTAGAGATTGTAACCTTAGAAAATGCCATTTATATGAATATGAAAAACGATCTGGCATTTATCATGGATTCCTATCTGAATCTTTACGAGCATCAGTCCACTTATTCTCCCAACATGCCGTTGCGGGATTTGTTCTATATTGCAAAAGAATTACAGGGGCAGGTTAATCACAGGGATCTGTATCGCAACACACTGATTAAAATCCCGACACCGAGATTTTTAGTATTCTACAATGGTTCGGAAGAACAGGCAGAGAAGAAATATTTAAGATTATCAGATGCATTTCAAAAATCGATGGACGACCCGGATTTGGAATTAGTGGTAACAATGCTAAATATCAATCTTGGGAAAAACAAAAAATTATTAGAGCAGTGCCGGACTTTAAAGGAATATGCGATCTATGTGAAGAAAGTACGTACCTATGCAAAGAGCATGAAGAATGTAGAAGAAGCAGTAGAGCGTGCAGTGACAGAGTGTATCAACGAAGGAATCCTGCAGGAGTTTCTGCTTCAGAACAGGAAAGAGGCGGTGGAAATGAGTATCTTTGAATATGATGAAGAAGCAGTCTTTGAGATTGTCCGAAAAGATGAATATGAGAAAGGACATCAGGAGGGAATTATTGAAGGAAAAGTAGAATCTATTTTGGAATTATTGGAAGATATCAGTACAATACCAGATAAAGTTCGTGAAAGAATCCACAATGAAAAAGATATCAAAGTCTTGAATAGCTGGTTAAAATTGGCTGCTAAAGCAGAGTCTATAGATGAGTTTGTGTCAAAAATGTAAGTGAAGGAAATGTGTTAGAAAGGGGTGTGTTAGAATGTTCAGCGAGCTCCCAACAATGCTTCCAAGTTTCCTTGTGCTAACCATTCCGATGAACCTCCCTAAGAGCAGGAAGTGTGTTCGCCAGAGGGCTTCACACTTCCGGGAGTTTCATCTCCATAGCACAAAAGAAACGTTCCATCATTGTCTGGAGCTCGCTGGGATATATGCTTTCTATACAATTCGAGAAAGATTCATAAAGACAATTTACAGAGAAAATAACAAGATTCAAATAGCAGATGTTACTCAACAATGAGTGGCATTTTTTATTTTAGAACTTTCTACACAAAGCTGCTTCCCCGGTTGTTCCCACAGACAGTTGCGAGGCTTCCGTCGTGAGGAGCACACTGCCGTTCATGTTTTGTGCCTGTCTGAGTCCGTAGGGCGAGTTGCACAAAACATGAGCAAAAAGGCGTGGGCAACGAACAGGAAACGCAGCATGTCCGTGGGAATATCCGGGGATAGCCGCCTGTATAAACAAAGTTTCCAAGAAATCCCCTTGCCATCCCCAATTCCATATGTTAAAATCTTAACGAACAGTATTTCGGATGAAAACTGTATCATTTTGATAATGCATCCTTTCCATTTTGTACAGCATGCAGCAGACAGAAATGGAGGTGCATAGCGATAGGAATAGGAATTATAGGTGCCGGGAAGGTAGGTACAACCATGGGAAAATATTTTGTTACCCATGGCGAAGAAGTCAGCGGATTCTACAGCAGAACCGTAAACAGTGCCAAAGAAGCGGCAAAATTCTGTAACACAAAATATTTTAGTGAGTTAGATTCACTCATTGAGGTAAGCGATACCCTGTTTATAACCGTGACAGACGGGGCAATAAAGGAAGTATGGGATTGCATTGCAGCAAAAGATGTGAAGGGAAAATCAGTCTGCCACTTTAGTGGCTCATTATCAAGTGATATATTTTCAAATGCAGAGCAGGCAGGAGTATCTGTTTGTTCACTTCATCCAATTTACGCGTTCAGTAACAAATTCACAGCTTATCAAAATTTAACAGAGGCAATTTTTACCGTAGAGGGCGATGAACAGGCAGTTGCGGATATCTATCGGATGTTTGAAAAACTACCGAACAGGTTAGTACTGATCCATACAGAGGCAAAAACGCGTTATCATGCGGCAGTCAGTATGGCGAGTAACCATGTCATCGGGCTTTTGTCCATGGCAGTAAAAATGTTAGAAGAAGCCGGCATAAAGAGTACAGCGGCTTATGAAATGCTGACACCGTTGGTAAAAAATAACGTAGAAGCGGCATTGAAGTACGGATGCGAACAGGCGCTGACCGGCCCGATAGAACGGAACGATCTTGGTACGGTAAGACATCATTTAGAAGTGCTGTCAGAAGAACAAAAGGCGGTGTATGATGCGATCGGCACAGAATTGGTCAGAATCTCAGAGAAAAAGCATACCGAACGAAATTACCGGCAGATGAAAGAACTGTTAAGGAAAGAAAGTGAATGATTGGAGAGCAAAAATGAAGAACACAGTAGTAACAATACAGGAAGCAAAGAAACGCGGCGAAAAAATCACCATGCTGACAGCCTATGATTATTCTATGGCAAAACTGATCGATGAATCAGGCATCAACATGATCTTGGTGGGAGATTCCTTAGGAATGGTCATGTTAGGATATGAAGACACCTTATCCGTAACAATGGAGGATATGATACATCATACAAAAGCAGTTACAAGAGGAGCAAAAAATGCATTGATAGTTGCGGATATGCCGTTTATGTCCTATCAGGCATCTGTCTATGATGCAGTCTGCAATGCAGGCCGTCTGATGAAAGAGGGACGGGCGCAGGCAGTCAAGTTAGAAGGCGGCAAAGAAGTGTTTCCACAGATAGAAGCAATCACCAAAGCGTCCATACCGGTTGTGGCCCATTTGGGACTGACCCCGCAGTCCTTAAATGTATTCGGCGGATTCAAGGTGCAGGGAAAATCAGAAGAGGCAGCTAAAAAATTAATCGAGGATGCCAAAGGAGCAGAAGCGGCAGGAGCGGTAGCCGTTGTTTTAGAGTGTGTTCCGGCAAAATTAGCAGAATTGATCTCAAAACAGATCAACATACCAACGATCGGCATTGGCGCAGGTGCAGGATGTGACGGACAGGTGCTGGTATATCAGGATATGTTAGCAATGTTTGGCGATTTTAAACCGAAATTCGTAAAGCAGTTCGGACAGATTGGCGAACAGATGAAAGCAGCTTTTTCACAGTACATCCAAGAAGTACAAAATGGCGTATTTCCGGCGGAACAGCATACCTATGGGATCAGCGACGAAATGTTAGAGAAATTATATTAAGAAAAGTATCTTATCAGAGGAGGAAAAAACATGCAGTTAGTCCATACAATAGACGAAGTAAGAGCACAGGTAAAAGCATGGAAACGGGAAGGGCTAAGTGTCGGACTGGTTCCGACCATGGGCTATCTTCACGATGGCCATAAAAGTCTGATCGAGCGTGCCGTAAAAGAAAATGACCGTGTAGTGGTCAGTGATTTTGTGAATCCGACACAGTTTGGAGAAAACGAAGATTTAGGAAGTTACCCAAGAGATATTAAAAGAGATGCGGCACTTTGTGAGGCGGCAGGCGTGGAACTTTTATTCAATCCGTCACCGGAGGAAATGTACTATAAAGACAACTGTACCTTTGTGGATATGAACCGTTTGACGAATGTGCTTTGTGGAAAGACAAGACCGATCCATTTTTCCGGAGTATGCAGTGTAGTGACCAAGCTATTTCATATTGTAACACCGGACCGTGCCTATTTTGGACAAAAGGATGCACAGCAGTTAGCAGTGATCCGCCGGATGGTCAGGGATCTGAATTTTGACATTGAGATCGTAGGATGCCCGATCGTGCGTGAGGCAGACGGACTTGCAATGAGTTCTAGAAATACTTATCTGAACAAAGAAGAGAGAAAAGCGGCATTAGTGTTAAGTCAGGCAGTCCGTTTAGGAGAAGAACTGATAGAAGAAGGAGAAAAAAATGCAGCAGTGATCAAAGAGAAGATGATCGCCCATATCGAAGCGGAGCCGCTTGCAAAAATAGATTATGTGGAGATCGTGGATGCACAGAGTTTAGAACCTGTGTCAGAGATTCAGGGAGAGATCTTAGCCGCAATGGCAGTTTATATCGGTAAGACCAGATTGATAGACAATTTTATCAGATAGAGGGAGAACGAAGATGTATTTAAAAATGTTAAAAGGAAAGATCCATCGTGCAATAGTAAAACAGGCGGAATTAAACTATGTCGGCAGTATCACGGTGGACCCGGTGCTGATGCAGGCGGCTGGGATCTTAGAATATGAAAATGTCCAGATCGTAGATATTGAAAACGGAAATCGTTTTGAGACCTATACGATAGCCGGAGAGCCGGGAAGCGGGATGATCTGCTTAAACGGTGCGGCGGCAAGACAGGTGCAGACCGGAGATCATGTCATTATCATGGCGTATGCACAGATGACCCCGCAGGAAGCAGAGCAGTTCTTACCGGCAGTCGTATTTGTCGATGAGAATAATGCGATAGAGAGGATCACCAGCTATGAAAAACATGGAGAGATTGCATAAGACAAAAAATAAGGTTGAAAAATCTTACACAATATGATAAACTTTTTACAATTTAGGCATAGCACAGAATAAGAAAAAAAGAGAATCTCCCTCTTTTTTTTTGAGAAAATTTAGAAAGGACAGGGTAAAGAATGAAAGCTTTTCTGATCTTAGAAGACGGAACTGTCTTTGAGGGAACCAGTATCGGTTCACAAAAAGAGGTTATCAGTGAAATTGTATTTAATACATCCATGACAGGATATTTAGAGGTAATGACCGATCCATCCTATGCAGGACAGGCAGTTGTCATGACCTATCCACTGATTGGAAATTATGGGATCACACCGGATGCAGAGTCAAAACGTCCATGGGTGGACGGATATATTGTCAGGGAGTTATCCAGAATGCCAAGCAATTTCCGCTGCGAAGGAACGATACAGGACTTTTTGAAAGAAAATGATATACCTGGGATCGCAGGAATTGATACAAGAGCATTGACAAAGATCCTTCGTGACAAAGGAACCATGAACGGTATGATCACCACAGATGAACAGTATGAGTTAGAGAAGGTTCTTCCGAGGTTAAAAGAATATCAGACAGGAAACGTAGTAGATAAAGTAACCTGTGATGAGAAAAGCGTCTTAAATGGAAAAGGAAAAAAAGTAGCCCTGTTAGATTTAGGAGCGAAAAAAAATATTGCAGACTCCTTACATGACAGAGAATGCGAAGTAACGATTTACCCTGCCCACACAACAGCAGAAGAGATTTTAGCAGCCAAACCGGACGGTATCATGCTGAGTAACGGACCTGGAGATCCGAAGGAATGTCAGGCGATTATAGAAGAGATCCGTAAATTATATGAATCCGATGTGCCGATCTTTGCAATCTGTTTAGGACATCAGCTCATGGCATTAGCAACCGGGGCAGATACCTATAAATTAAAATACGGACATCGCGGCGGCAATCATCCGGTCAAAGATTTAGAGACCGGAAGAGTCTATATCTCATCCCAGAACCATGGCTATGCAGTGGATGATAAAGCATTAGATGAAAACATTGCAGTTCCGGCATTTGTAAATGTCAATGATGGAACCAATGAAGGCTTAAAATATATCGGAAAGAACATTTTTACGGTACAATTCCACCCGGAAGCATGTCCGGGACCACAGGACAGTTCATATTTGTTTGACCGTTTTATCACAATGATGGGAGGGAACCAGTAATGCCAAAGAATCAGGATATCAAAAAAGTATTAGTTATCGGTTCCGGTCCTATTGTCATCGGACAGGCAGCCGAATTCGATTATGCGGGAACACAGGCGTGCCGCTCTTTAAAAGAAGAAGGCATCGAGGTAGTGCTTGTCAACTCCAACCCTGCAACTATCATGACCGATAAAGAGATCGCGGATGAGGTTTATATTGAGCCACTGACCGCAAAAGTTTTAGAACAGATCATTTTAAAAGAAAAACCGGACAGCGTCCTTCCGACCTTAGGAGGACAGGCAGGACTGAACTTAGGAATGGAGCTTGCAGAATCCGGATTTTTAGAAGAACATGGTGTGAAACTGATCGGAACAACTGCGGAAACGATTTTCAAAGCAGAGGACCGTCAGGCATTCAAGGATACGATGGAAAAAATCGGTGAGCCTTGTGCACCATCTTTAGTTGTACACAACGTAGAAGACGGTATCGCATTTACAAATACCATCGGTTATCCGGTTGTATTACGTCCGGCATATACCTTAGGAGGAAGTGGCGGTGGTATCGCCCACAATGAGACAGAACTGATCGACATCCTTTCTAACGGACTGCGTTTAAGCCGTGTAGGAGAAGTATTAGTAGAGCGTTGTATCGCAGGCTGGAAAGAAATAGAATACGAAGTAATGCGTGATGCAAATGGCAACTGCATTACCGTATGTAATATGGAAAATATCGACCCGGTCGGTGTGCATACCGGAGACTCGATCGTAGTAGCACCATCCCAGACCTTAGGCGATAAGGAATATCAGATGCTCCGTACATCTGCCTTAAATATTATATCAGAATTAAACATTACAGGAGGATGTAACGTACAGTATGCTTTGCACCCGACAACATTTGAATATTGTGTCATCGAGGTAAACCCTCGTGTCAGCCGTTCTTCTGCATTAGCATCAAAAGCAACCGGATATCCGATCGCCAAAGTAGCAGCGAAGATCGCACTCGGATATACCTTAGATGAGATCAAGAATGCCATCACCGGCAAAACCTATGCAAGTTTTGAGCCGATGTTAGATTATTGTGTCGTAAAGATCCCAAGACTTCCGTTTGATAAATTTATCACGGCAAAGAGAACCCTGACAACACAGATGAAGGCAACCGGAGAGGTTATGAGTATCTGCACGAACTTTGAAGGAGCCTTGATGAAAGCCATCCGTTCCTTAGAGCAGCATGTGGATTCCATGATGTCATATGATTTTACGGAGCTTTCTAAAGAAGAGCTTTTAAAACAGTTAGAAGTGGTAGATGACCGCAGGATCTGGGTGATCGCAGAAGCGATCAGAAAAGGAATCTCCTATGATACGATCCATGAGATTACAATGATAGACCACTGGTTTATCGACAAAATTGCCATTCTTGTGGAAATGGAGGAGCGTTTAAGAAACGAAGAACTGACTACAGACCTCTTAAAAGAAGCAAAACGGATAGAGTTCCCGGATAATGTTATTGCAGCACTGACCGGAAAGACAGAAGAAGAAATCCGCAATCTGCGTTATGAAAACGGGATCGTGGCAGCATTTAAAATGGTAGATACCTGTGCGGCAGAATTTGAAGCCAGCACACCGTATTATTACTCCTGCTTTGGAAGTATCAACGAGGCAGAAGAGACACATCCGGAGAAAAAAGTACTGGTACTTGGTTCCGGACCGATCCGTATCGGTCAGGGTATCGAGTTTGACTATTGTTCCGTACACAGTACCTGGGCATTTGCCAAAGAAGGCTATGAGACCATTATTGTAAACAATAACCCGGAGACCGTATCCACAGACTTTGATATTGCAGACAAGCTCTATTTTGAGCCGCTGACACCGGAAGATGTTGAAAACATTGTACGTTTGGAAAAACCGGACGGAGCAGTGGTACAGTTCGGTGGACAGACTGCGATCAAATTAACCGAGAGCCTGATGAAAATGGGAGTTCCGATCCTTGGAACCAAGGCAGAGGACGTAGATGCCGCAGAGGATCGTGAATTATTTGACAAAATATTAGAAGAAACAGAGATTCCAAGAGCAGCCGGTGGAACCGTCTTTACGGCAGAAGAGGCAAAAGAGGTAGCAAACCGCCTCGGATATCCGGTATTGGTACGTCCTTCTTATGTACTTGGCGGACAGGGCATGCAGATTGCATTGAACGATGAAGAGATCGAAGAATTCATGGCAGTCATCAACCGCTATGCACAGGATCACCCGATCTTAGTAGATAAATATTTACAGGGAAAAGAAATCGAAGTCGATGCGGTATGCGATGGAACAGACATCCTGATCCCGGGAATCATGGAGCATATTGAGAGAACCGGAGTACATTCCGGAGACAGTATTTCCGTATATCCGGCGCCGACGATCGGAGAGGATATCAAAGCAACCATCGTAGAATATACAAAACGTTTAGCAAAAGCACTTCATGTCATCGGACTGATCAATATCCAGTTCATTGTCATGGACAGACAGGTATATGTGATCGAGGTAAATCCGCGTTCATCCAGAACCGTACCATATATCAGTAAGGTAACGGGAATTCCGATCGTAGACCTTGCAACAAAAGTGATCATCGGTAATACCTTAAAAGGCATGGGATATCCGACCGGTTTAGCACCGGAGGCAGATTATATCGCAATTAAGATGCCGGTATTCTCCTTTGAAAAACTGCGTGGTGCAGAGATCAGCTTAGGACCTGAAATGAAATCAACCGGAGAATGTCTGGGTATTGCAAAGACATTTAACGAGGCACTGTACAAAGCATTTTTAGGTGCAGGAATTGTCCTTCCGAAATATAAGCAGATGATCATGACCTTAAAAGACGCAGATAAAGAAGAAGGTGTCGCAGTCGCAAGACGATTTGAGGCACTTGGTTACAAAATCTATGCAACCAGAAGTACGGCAAAATATCTGCAGGAGCGTGGTGTCAATGCCCTGCGTGTCAATAAGATCTCACAGGAGTCACCAAACGTTATGGACTTGATCTTAGGACATAAGATTGATTTAGTGATCGATACCCCGACACAGGGACGTGATAAGAGCAGAGACGGTTTCCTGATCCGAAGAAACGCAATAGAGACCGGTGTACACTGCCTGACATCCTTAGATACAGCAAATGCATTAGCACTCAGCTTAGAGAATGCAAGTGATGAGATGACACTTGTGGATATTGCGACAGTAAAAAATATCTAAGAATCAGGGAAACAGATAAAAAGAAAAACCGCGGAGTCAGATGACTTCGCGGTTTTTCTGCTTTTTAGCAAGTTTTGCTTTGGCTTTTCGGAAACGGTTCATCATTTCCGTGACATAAGAGTCAGTCTGGAACTGTTTTAAAGTTTCCTCATCCACCTGGATGCGGTTATCCAGCGTTTTCATCATATCCTTGATCTGAAATTTTTCCGAAACATCGGGATCACTCAGATCATAAATCTGGTTATCCGAAAAACGTAAGATCAGAGGTTTTAAAAAATCATCCGGATTCGTCTCTAAGATCAAGGCTTTATCCCCACTGGTCAGATCGACACAAGCTCCCTGCGGAAGAATGTTGATACATTCACCGAGAGCCTGAACCACGGTAGAGTTAAAAAAGTCAGGATGTTCAAACAGATATTTCATGGTCACAACCTCAGACTGTGGTTCAAAGCCATAGCGCATAGCGGTCATCTGGTCAAAACAGCCGGCAACACGCAGAACCTGAGTGCCAAACCGCCAGGTATGTTCTTTCATATCCGGATGGGCAATATGGTTCGCAGGATGGATCATCTCCGCGATCACTTGTAGCGTCATTTTTGGAAGATGATATTCATTCGTCTGCGGTTTTAAAAGAGCAAAGGCTTCTCCTCTGGCAAGACACAGTTTTTTATAATCAGCACTTTCGACATCCTCAAAGTCCGTCAGTTGGTCAGAATCCAGATAGAGATACCCGGTATCATACAAAAGAGCGGCTTCCACTAATGCAAGCTGTTCTTCATAGGAAAAACCGAGATGGTGTGTCAGGATGGCACAGAGAATACCGGTGTTCAGAGCGTGTTTATAGACAAAATCACCGGAACTTCGGAGATTTTGTGAAAAAATAATCTTATGATCGAGGTTTCCAAACTCACGGATAATACTTTTACAAAGTTCAGAGAGTTTATCCGGTTCCTTTCCGGTTACTAACTTGCCAAGCTCATCCCGCAGCCGGAACATATACATAGTCTGGAACTGTTCAAAATGCAGCTCTTCTTCACTTAAAGGCGGCAGGGGTTCTGCCGGGTCTAAAACATAGATTCCGATCAAAGAGAATTTGCGGATGCTGTTGATTCCCTGAGGAGTCAGTTCCGTGTTACGTTCGTATAAAAGAACCCCTAAGCGGTTATAGATGGGTTTTGCAAGTCTCATACCGGGACATAAATCTTCTGTTTTTACAAAATGCATGATATCCCTCCCAATACATTGGTTTTACATAGAATATTGATTTATTTTAGCATAAATGGATATAAATGACAAATGACATCTTGGAAAGCATAAAAAACTATTGTAAAATAAAATTAGGATATCAAAAGGCGGTTTCAAGTTTTTTGATTGTGCAATCTGCCAGTCATTAAGTTGTGAGCCGACCTTTGACACCCTGATCAAAATAATGAATAAAAAGAGGGATGAAACATTTAACAATGAAAAAGAGAGGGTGAAGCAGTATGGGAAGCGTAAAAACTATCAAAAAAGGAATAGCCATTGCCTTGAGCATGATGCTGGCGGTAACCGTATTACCAACAGGATTTGGAGTGCCAAAAGTACAGGCAGCAGGCGAAATGCTGTATGTGGGAAATATACGGGTAACAGAGGCAAACGCATCGGATGTTCTTGGAAATAAGACTATTTCCTATCAGGCATCCACGCATACACTGACACTCAATGGGGCAAATCTGACGACTCCGATGAAGGCCGGTAAATATATCTATGGCATTCGGTATGAAGGAGCAGGACAGATGCTGAACCTTGTCCTGAACGGTACAAATACGATCACAACAGGAAATGTAACCGATGCAAAAGAGTGCTATGGAATTTATTTAAGTATGAATGATACTTTGAAAATTTCCGGTACCGGAACACTGAAGGTCACAGCCGGAAATGCAACAGATGAAAGCATGGGAATTCTGACCGGAAGCCTTAAGATGGAGCAGGGAAGTGTAGAGGCAACTGCAGGAAAAGAAACCATATGTAAAATTAAACGTATCTTCCATTATGCTTCAGGTAAAAAAGCAACTTGTAAAGTAACGGTAAAATAAAAAGGAACTGACATGAAAAAATACGGAAAACTGCTCTGTGCATTTACTTTAGCGGTCACGGTAACCTTAACAGGTTCCTCCAACATAGCGGTCCATGCAACGGAACAGAAACTCGAAGATACCAAAGGAAAACTGAATGAACTGCAGGAAAAGAAGAAACAGGCAGACCAGAAAGTAAAAGACCTGCAAAACAGCAAAGACAGCATGGGGCAGGAATTAGAAAATCTGGATGCAGAGCTGGCTGAGATCAGCACTTCTTTAACCGGTCTCGAAAATAAGATTACAGAAAAGCAGAACAGTATCCGTGAAACAAAAAAGCAGTTAAAGAAAGCAAAAAAACGTGCGAAAAAGCAGTATCAGAGCATGAAAAGCCGTATACAGTTCCTGTATGAAAACGGCAGTGAATCACTTTGGATGTCCTTATTGAATGCGGAATCCATGTCGGATTTTATCAATCGGGCAGAATACGTCAAAGCGATCAGCAGCTATGACAGGGAAAAATTAGAAGAATACGAGCAGATGTGTGCAAAGATAGCTTCTGACAAAGCCAAATTAGAGGAAGAAGAGAAGAGTCTGCAGGCATTAGAACAGAAGACAAAAGAAAAAAAGGAACAGATGAATACGCTGATCGCATCCACAAAGGAAAACATCAGCAGATCGGAACAGGAGATCGGTGAGACGCAGAACCTCTCCGCAGAATATGAAGCCGAAATAGAAAAGCAGAAAGCATATGAGGCACAGTTAGAGGCACAAAAGGCAAAAGAAGACGCAGCAAGGATGAGTGAGATCAAGGCACAGGAAGCCGAAGGGGCAGATGGCTCCAAGGTGCAGACACAGGCGGGAGATTTAGAACTGTTAGCGGCACTGATCGAGTGTGAAGCAGGCGGAGAGCCATACGAAGGAAAGTTAGCAGTCGGCAGCGTAGTGCTGAATCGCGTGGCAAGCTCGCATTTTCCAAACAGCGTAGTCGGGGTCATATACCAGAGCGGTCAGTTTTCGCCGGTAGCAAGCGGTCGATTTGCAACCGTATTGGCAAGGGGAGCAGATGCTTCCAGTACACAGGCGGCACAGGAGGTCATCGGTGGCAGGATCACGGTCAAATGTCTCTATTTCCGGAGAAATAACGGAACGATCCAGGGAACAGTCATTGGCAATCATGTGTTCTATTAACTTGAAGTAAAAGCGGGATTTTGTACAAACTATACAAAAAATCCCCGCTTTTTTTCAATCTCGGAAAGGATTTTGATAAATTTTTAACAATAAGGTTTTTGTTGCATTTTTTAACAGATTATGCTATCATTATTAACGAAGTAAAGCTTAGGTTGAAGTACATAAATTCTTTTGATTTAAGCTTCGAGTAGTAAGGAATAAATTAAAAACTCAGCAGTTTTTCAATTTATTTTTTTTAAGTATGAGATTGTTAAAAAATTAACATCTCATCCACACAAAGAAATCATAAAAAGGAGAAGAAGAAATGGCAGAAAAAGTAGTTTTAGCAGGCGCATGTCGTACAGCAATCGGAACTATGGGAGGAGCTTTAAGCACAACTCCGGCTCCAGTTTTAGGATCTATCGTTATTAAAGAAGCATTAAACAGAGCTGGTGTACCAGCAGAAAAAGTTGATCACGTATATATGGGATGTGTAATCCAGGCAGGATTAGGCCAGAACGTAGCACGTCAGGCTTCCATCAAAGCAGGATTACCAATCGAGACACCGGCAGTTACAGTAAACGTTGTATGTGGTTCTGGTCTGAACTGCGTAAACATGGCTGCACAGATGATTAAAGCAGGAGATGCTGACATCGTAGTAGCAGGTGGTATGGAAAATATGTCTATGGCACCATACGCAGATATGAGCGGACGTTACGGACACAGAATGAACAACGCTACTTTAGTAGATACCATGGTAAACGATGCATTATGGGATGCATTCAACAACTACCACATGGGAATCACAGCAGAGAACGTAGCAGAGCAGTGGGGCTTAACGCGTGAGCAGTTAGACGAGTTCGCAGCAACTTCACAGCAGAAATGCGAAGCAGCTCAGAAAGCTGGAAAATTCAAAGATGAGATCGTTCCTGTAGAAGTTAAGAAGAAAAAAGAAACTGTTATCGTAGATACAGATGAAGGACCACGTCCTGGAACAACAAAAGAGAGCATCTCCAAATTACGCCCGGCATTCAAGCCAGACGGAATTGTTACAGCAGCTAACGCTTCCGGAATCAATGACGGAGCAGCAGCAGTTGTTGTTATGAGCGAGAAAGCAGCAAAAGAATTAGGTGTTAAACCAATGGCTACATTCGTAGCAGGAGCACTTGGCGGAGTTGACCCATCTATCATGGGTGTTGGACCGGTTGCTTCCACAAAGAAAGTATTCGAGAAGACAGGCTTAACAATTGATGATATGGACTTAGTAGAAGCTAACGAAGCATTCGCAGCACAGTCCTTAGCAGTAGCACATGACTTAAACTTCGATATGAGCAAAGTTAACGTAAACGGTGGTGCGATCGCACTTGGACATCCGGTAGGAGCTTCAGGATGCCGTATCCTTGTTACACTGTTACACGAGATGCAGAGAAGAGACGCTAAGAAAGGTCTTGCAACACTTTGCATCGGTGGTGGAATGGGATGTTCTACTATCGTTGAGAGAGACTAATCAACAACAGGTATCAATAGCCGGTGTCTGATGACACCGGCATCAAAAGTTAATAAAATTCCATAAGGAGGAACTGACATGAAAGTTGGTATTATTGGAGCAGGAACCATGGGTTCCGGTATTGCACAGGCATTTGCACAGACAGAAGGATATGAAGTATGCTTATGTGATATTAATGACGAATTTGCAGCAAACGGGAAAGCTAAAATTGCAAAAGGATTTGAGAAGAGAGTTGCAAAAGGCAAAATGGAGCAGGCAGCTGCAGATGCTATCTTAAACAAAATCGTTACAGGTACAAAAGAAATTTGTACAGATTGTGACTTAATCGTTGAGGCAGCTCTTGAGGTAATGGATGTTAAAAAACAGACATTCAAAGAGTTACAGGATATCGTAAAGAAAGATTGTATCTTCGCTACAAATACATCTTCCCTTTCTATCACAGAAATCGGTGCAGGAATTGACAGACCGGTAATCGGTATGCATTTCTTCAACCCGGCTCCTGTTATGAAACTGATCGAGGTTATCAAAGGCGAGAATACACCGGACGAGTTAAAAGACAAGATCGTTGCTATTTCTAAAGAGATCGGTAAGACTCCTGTAGAAGTAAACGAAGCTGCTGGTTTCGTTGTAAACAGAATCTTAATCCCATATGTAAACGAAGGTGTTGGCATCCTTGCTGATGGCGTTGCTTCTGTAGAAGGAATCGACACAGCTATGAAATTAGGTGCAAACCATCCAATGGGACCATTAGAGTTAGGTGACTTAATCGGATTAGATATCTGCCTTGCTATCATGAACGTATTATATGATGAGACAGGTGATCCTAAATACCGCCCACATCCATTACTTAAGAAAATGGTACGCGCAGGCAAATTAGGACGTAAGACAGGCATCGGATTCTACGACTATTCAAAATAATAAGATGAGCAGAAGGAATAACGGGGAACATTCCCCGCTGTTCCGTATGCGAAATACCTCAAGATGAAACAAGCATTTTGGGGAATTTGCTCGTTTTAAAATAAATAAAGTAAATGGAGGAATATAAATCATGGATTTTTGTTTAGATAAAAAACATGAAATGGCGAGAACTCTTTTCAAAGAATTCGCTGAGACAGAAGTAAAACCTCTCGCTCAGGAGGTTGACGAGACAGAACATTTCCCGGCAGGAACTGTTGAGAAAATGGCAAAAGCAGGCTTTATGGGAATTCCTGTACCAAAGGAGTACGGCGGACAGGGATGTGATCCTCTTACATATACCATGTGTGTAGAAGAGTTATCAAAAGTTTGTGCAACAACAGGCGTTATCGTATCTGCACATACATCTCTTTGCATCGACCCGATCATGACATATGGTACAGAAGAGCAGAAGAAAAAATATGTAACACCACTTGCAAAAGGTGAAAAACTTGGTGCTTTCGGTTTAACAGAGCCGGGTGCTGGAACAGATGCTCAGGGATGCCAGACAAAAGCAGTTTTAGATGGTGACGAGTGGGTATTAAACGGATCTAAATGTTTCATCACAAACGGTGAAGTTGCAGACGTATATATCATCATTGCTATCACAAGCGTAACAGAGGATAAGAGAGGAAGAAAGAAAAAGAACTTCTCCGCATTTATCGTAGAAAAAGGTGCTC
>OIWM01001547.1_pt1 | contig 22032 bp, 14 predicted proteins | sample 1587451 | NCBI WGS metagenome assembly OIWM01 (sample SAMEA3888907, study PRJEB22519) | human gut metagenome | biome: human gut; feature: human-associated habitat; material: faeces | place: Denmark | collected 2011
GATGGATCACCCACGTTAAAATATAGGAGGCGTAATTATTTTCTCCGGTCTTAAAGTGAGTGATCTCCTGCGTTGATAGGATCGCACCAACACCATACTCACGGCCTTCTTTAAGGATCTTACGCAGACTGGAAAAATCCTGACGCATAAAGTTATCGGCTTCGTCCACCAGAATCATTTTAGTGAGCTGACGATAATCCCCTCGCACTACTGGTTTACCGCGCTTTTGCATCTGCGCGTAAAAAAGATCCAGCGTTAGTGCAACCACAAGGTTTTGCACTTCTGGCGGGTAACCAGCCAGTTCAATCACAGTGACACCGTCAATCAATTCGTACAAACTGGTCATCTTTTCCGGGATTGTCTCGAATATCTTGTAACGAGCCAGTTTAGAAAGTGCTGCGTAAAGCGAATCTTCTTCAACCTTTTCCTGATCGAGGAAGCGCAGCCATACATCTTCAATCGTCGGCGCAGTCCGTGACCATGTTGTCGGATCTTCCGGCGAAATGCCTGCCGCTTCGTAACATTCTAAAATCAGATTTTCTAATTTGAGCTGCTGCTTATGGCCCAATCCATAAGCTTTCGCCATCGTTTCCGATAGTCCACCAGCGGTATGGATTGGTAGCATTGGCGTGTCACCAAACAGAGATAAGGGGTTGTAAGGCAGCTTAAATAATTTGTACTTTTTGGCCCCCGTAGCATCAAGAAAAGCCTCATCCACATAGTCTGATTTGTAGTCGAAGATCAGCAAACCAATAGGTTTGCCATCAACGTTACAGGACTGATTACGCATCAACTGTGTGACCAGCGATTTAGTAAACTGGGTTTTACCGGTGCCCATCGTTCCAATAATGCCGGTATTGGTATTCATGAACTTCGCGGTGTTGGTTGGCTCCCAATGTAACGGGCTCTGACGCGCAGCATCATGACCAAACAGGATCCGTAATGGAGTATCGCTTTTATCAGAAGTAGCCACGGGTACAGCAGGCTGTAACGACTCCGGTTCCGAAATGGACTGTGCAGTAGCCGGCGTTGTGACTTCTACCACAACTTCGGGTTGTGACGGAGTGGCATCACACTCTGGCTTAAGCCGGTATTTTTCCGGCACCCGATAACGTTCCGCCAGCGGTGGTTCATTCCCCTGCGCAGCAATTAACGAAGGCAGCAGTGAATAAGGGATTTCAATCTGTAAGATATTCTCCGCTGTCTCTTTATAAGAGAGATCGAAGCAGGTTGCGCTGTCCACATGCGCCACGACGAAGCCGTTCGCATACTCGGTCAACTCACCTAACTGATAGTCACCCGTTAACCACCATTCGCGTCGATCCAGCAAGGGAGCCAGTTTGTCGCTGTCCAGCACTCCATACAGGCGCAGTTTCTCCACCTGCATCAGCACCTGACGTATAAAGAGCGCCCGAAACAGCTGTGATGCCAGCGTCTGTGGTTCCAGAATGTCCTGCTGTAAGTAGCGTTTCAACTCACGAGCCTGTTGGCCTGCATAGCTGTAGTCCGGTCGCGCCCCAGTTTTAACTTCCAGCGGCAACAGATAGAGGCGGTCTTCTTTGAATCCCACAAAGAGTACATCATCAGAGATGGCACCTTTACGATAACCCTGTAAATTTCTCGATAAATCAGTCTCTTTCATTTTCAGCCCGACATTGCCGGACACGCGGATCATTTCGGCCACCGATAGCGGAATCCAGCAAATATCGGACTGGTGCAACATGGATTGCACAAATTTGTATGCGCCTATAATGCCGTGTTTCTCTTTACGCTCTCTTTCACTGGAGCGCAGCATTTTCAGCAGCCATTCACCGTTAAAGGCATTAAATTCAGCCAGCAAATGCTGACTATCAACAGCAGGTTGCCCTGACTGGCTTCCTGTCTGGAGCAACCGCAGGAACAAATCAACCTGCTTCGTGACGGTGACGGCATCGTAGCCTGCGCAACTGGTGTACTGGTCAGAATAGTGGATAAGCACCACATCTTTCTGACTGGTAAAAAAGTCGAGGGTAACTTTAGGATCAATGATGGTGGTCCAGAGCGCGCTATTGTAAGAGTAATTGAGCAGCTGTTTAAAATTGCCACTCACGGCCAGGCCGATCCCTTGTCCATGATACTGGCTGTTGCTTTGACGTGCGGGTTGCCACAGGCAGCCGATTAGTCTGGCAAGACGCAGGGCGCAATAAGACTCAGTATCCACATCTCGCAGTCCAAAGGCGGTAAAGTAAGCATCCCCCTGCGTTTCGGCACCTTCTCCAGCGATCAACCCATGACACAATACCCCGCTGGATGCATCTTCAATGCGGATCTGGCGGCAATCCACAGGTGCTGTATTGGTGAAAAATGCCAGATGCGCATAGGCCAGCTTGTCGCTTTCTGACGGTAGGACAAACTTGCTGAACGTTAACCGGCTACGCAGCAGGTCAATCAGCATATCAGCTTCCGCCCGCCATACGCCGCTGTTCAGATCGAGATCGTTTTTAAGCTGCTCATAGCTACCACTTTCGGCAAAGTGATCGAACATATTGGGTAGCAAACGTTCATCGTAGCAGTTCACATGCACCGAAATAGCGTGCTCTTTTTCTTGCTTAAAATATTCTACTAATCCCAGAAACAGTTCTTTGGCATTCCCTTGATTAATGGCATTGATAATCAACGCACTGTTTTCAGCGCTCTGGAACAACCGGGCGTAAGCGTCCGTGAACTCATTGAGTTTGTCTTTTACCAGACGTTTAACGTAGTCATGGCTAACCTGCCGCTGGGGAACCGCGTCAATCCAGAAGCGGTTTTCTTCCACCGGCTGTAGTTGCGCGTATTCATGCTCACTGTGGTAAACAAACGGCATTAATCCGGAAACCATCAGGCGATCAAGAGTGATCGGAGGTAGTGTGGCAAATGAAGTCGAATCGTTCTGTTCCGACTCCGCAACGATAGCTTCTGCCAGTTGTAGATGGTAGGCCAGCACTAATGGGTGCAGTGGTGAGAGACGCTCATGGCTATCATTGCGGCAGATCCCCAGATGGAGAAGACGTTTCTCCTGCGCTGTCAGCGCTCTGCTCAGGCCGATTTGCTGGAGTGACTGTTCAAATGTAGTAACAATATAGCTGACCAGTGTGCGATATTCTGCTGACCACGACACCAGACTAGGTAGGGTGTTACGACGATGATAGTAGGCAAATAACTGCTCATAGGCGTTATGGAGATCGGGGTAGCTGGCAAGAAGTTCATCCAGCGCAAACCCACTAGCGTCACTTCCCGTACCTAGCAGACGTTGCTCAATTAATGAGGCTTCCAGTATCAACAACTGCTGGCGTACACCTACGACCTTGTGTTCAGTATTATCGAGTATGATGCGCCCTTTTAGTCGGTTCCAGGTTGCATTGCCCTCTTCTTTGAACAACTTATTGAAACGGCTCTGGTCGAAAAGCAGCGGCAGCGTTAGCCCTTCCTCGGCTCCTGGCCCCTCGATGTTAAACGACAAACGGGAATCGCCGGAAACGAGCGCAAACTGAACCAGGTCACTTTGATTCGCCAACGTTTCAAAATTTACTTGAGCATAATGCTGACAGTCGATGTCTTCGCTCTCGTCATCCAATATAGAGGTTAGGTTACCCGACTCAGCAATACGCAGCACGTTATCTTCCAGCTGCAGCGTTATTTGACCTTTTCCGGGTTCAATGCGGTAACAGTGCTGAATATCGTTTAGCCAGAATTGTCCCTGCTCGACCAACAAGAGGCGAAATTTATACTCTTCGGCTGAATTATTGCGGTTGGTCAGTTCGAGACTAAAGAAGCAGGGATGCCCATCAAAAGGCACCGATGCCAGAATGCGGGAAGTCTTGCCGCCCGCCCGGCTGGTGCGCCAGAAAGGTGCATTCTTTAACTGACGATTATGGGCAATCTTTATCTGGTTATCCTGAAGATCGTTGCCCTGAAAACTGAACTCCAGCTCAGCTTTAGATTGTCCTGGCTGCACCTGCACCAGCAGGCTGATGTCACGTTTGCCTGCCTTACTGGCGCTTTTCGCCCGTTGCCAAACCTCGCCATTTTCGACGGAGACATTTTCCAGCACCAGTTTTTGTTCACTATTCTGTTCTTTCTCTTTCCTGTAGTCGGAGAAATCGAGCTCACGCCAGTCGCCTTTATCGTAAAAATGCTCCTGAATGAATTTTGTACTAAATTCAGGCAGTACATTCTCCAGCTGTCCGCTGTAGCGTTCAACGCTGTCTTCTATCTGGCGATATAATTTCCGGTTTTCATTCAGCCGAGTGCGTAGCTGTTTCTGGCTAAAGTTCAGTAGTTCATCATCTTTAAACAGATGAAGCTCGGAGAAATCCAGATTGCCATCATCCAGCAAGCGATACAGCGACGAGAAACCAAATACGGTCGCGCCTTCATCCAGTACCGTCGCCAGTTGATCCTCCAGCAAACAACGGGACAATTCCGAACGGTTACTATCAGTGGTAATAAGCTTTTCCAGTTGATGACTGAAAGTTTGTGGGTACCAGATAGCATCCGGTGCCGCCACGTCTTTCGTACTGTTAATCAGGGTATCGAGCATACTGTTATGAATAATCAACAGCGCTGTTTGAGCAAAAACGCCGCTGCGCCCTGCAACTTCATCGCGCAAATGAGAAATGTAGTTTTCTGTGAATGCTGGAGCCTCGGCTCCGTGCAGTACAGGAATTAGCTGAACACCATTGCAGGGGAGACAATCAATATATTGCCCTGGCGCAATTTCCAACTGATTGCTGTCCGCCAGAGAGACGAATGCTTCCCAGAGTTTTAGCGCATTATCGGGATCGGGAGATTTGAACTGGTAGCGCTCGCCGGGCTGAATGATGCCACCTACCCATTCAATAAAAGTTTCTGCCAGATAGGTTTCATACTGTTTTACGGACATACACGGCATCTCCACTATCACTCATTCGCTCTACATTTCCCATGCGTTCATAAAACGCCACCAGCGTTTGCGCCGACTGGTTATCCAGATAAAAACCGCGCTGTTCAAAACCACGTAGCAGTTCGTGCAGGCGGAGTTTGTCATTTTTTCCTATAGTGAGGTTGGTCAGCAGCAGCAGACGATCCTGATTCAGCACCAGCACTTTGCCTGCCCGACCACGCACTTGAATGAAGTCAGTGCAAATCTGATTTTCCAGTTCATTGACGTATTTACGGTTCACCGTTGCGCGATCGGTTTTTTTACCTTGGAACTGCTCAACGGCAACAGATAATAGCTGTTTGAAGGCACTTTCCAGATTTGGAGCTCTTTCGCGAAGTGGGAGGCCGCGATCTACAATAAACTCTTGTAAATAGACGTTAAGGTCATTCAATACTTGAGAAGATGAATCTGAATCATTCAGGATGTCCTGATAAATTTGCCATAAAGGACGCTTTTTCTGTCCTTTTCCCCATTGCAAGACCTCCACCGCAGAGAGTACCGGGAACAGTTTTTCACTCTGGCTGGCAAAGAGCTTATAGCCATAACGCTTCACTTTTTCCCTTTCGGAGCTGGCTTTTTCGCTATCAAGAATAAAAAACAGCGACCTGCTTTGCGGCTCACCGTCCTGCCAGTTGTCCAGATTGAGCGCCAGTTGAGCACACCAGCTAAAGGCGTACAAACGTAGGGTGTTGGTCAATTCTTGTAAAAGGTATTGTGGGTGCTCCGCCAAAAACGCCAGATCGGACTGAAAACACGTGACCATATACGGAAGATAGGGTTGCTCTTCGGCAAAAGGTCCTTTCCCCAGCAATTTTATTTTTTCATTTAGCTTATTCAGCATTTGCTGCTCAATGAAGTTCAGTCTGTCCTGTATGGGGTAACGAAGGCTGAAATCGCCCATCAAATTGGCAAACAGCGTACCAAGACGTTTATCTGCCGTAGATCCCGTACTTATTTTTTCGCCCACAAACTGAGCGTGAAACAATAAAAAAAGAGGGGATACACGAAAAATATCCTGACTGGAAAAATACATCCGTTCCAGCACCGACCAGAATGCAGGCTCATCCAGCAGCTCCTGCATATGTGTTTTACAATCTTCACGGAATTGGTCAGGATCGTAGGCTTCAATTTTACGTTTCAGGGCGTAGCTAAGAGCCAGTCCGGTGACGAATTGCCAGCTAATATCGTTGTTTTTATTGCGTACAGGCAGGTAACTATCTAGTTGATTGTTACCCACTTTTAACTCGGTTGCGATAGGATACATTCTGCTACCCCTCCATACCGCTAATAGTGATCATATCGTCATCCGCCTTTGCACGATAAACCCGTTGTCTGCCATCATAAAATTTGATCTCGCTGCTGGATTTGGCCTGCTCCGCGATCAACTCAACAATTTCATCCAGCAACACGATGGCATTTTTATCGTATTTATTCGGACGATAGCCATTATTCAGCTTGTCCAATAGTTCAAACAGATTAAGTCCGATATGGATATGCGGCAGTGGATTTTTCCCCACTTTTAAATAGACATCGAAGCCGGTTGAATGAGCTGTATGCTTATTGCGGATCGCGTCCCAATCAGGCTTAACCTCTACCGGTGCGGTTATTTTTACTCCACCAAATTCACCCAAAAAGAACTCTTCTTTTTGCATACTTAATTCAGGCGCTTTGCGGTTAGCGTAGCGCTGGATACCCGCGATAAGCTCAAAAGCATAAAAGCGATTCAATGATCTTTTTTGCTCCGGATCAGCTGTGTAATTCCTATGCAAGTGCCAAATTTCTGAGTATCGTTCAAACAACGATTCGTTAAAGAACGCAGAAAATCTCCGATGATAATCATTACCCAATGATTCGTGCTGCAACAGCCAGAAAAGCCGGATCAACGAGGTTGCGTCACCAGGCTTAACGCACTGGCGATCAAATTTGATGTGTAACGACTCAAGTGCGGCTAAAAAATCATCGAGATCAGCGTCAACCAGCCCCAGTTCATAGCGCAAAACAAACTGATCAAGTTCATAGGTGTGCAATCTGGCGGGATCAAAATCGGAAACTTTTTTAATCAGATCATTTTCTGCACCTGTGAAGAGATTATCAAATAAGTAGCCAGGCCCCATCAACAGATGATGCAGAAAATCCAGCAGCGTTCGGGTTGTTACAAATTGGTCTTTAATTAACCTCGCTTTAAAGAGCTGCGTAATTAACACATTCTGCACACCAGGCATGCAAAGCAATTTAAAGTTTGCGACCTCTTTTAAATCTGGGTTAACAGATTCATCGCGCCGAAAGATAAACTGAAATAAATTATTATCATCATCGCGAGTTAAATTATCTAATAAGCTTTTAATAAAAGATGAATAGTTTTTATTTTCGTCAAACTGGAATTTAGGGTAATGTTCAAAATCAAAAAAAGAACAGTTCATGTTACGGTAAGGACGGCTTGCATCGTGCTGTCCTGATAAAAATGAGTCAATAGCAGACCGGATGACCTTGTGGCATTCAGCGCCTTCCCGGGCAAAGTTGGCGAGCATTCCGGTGTTGATACCAATGAGCAATGGAGATGATTGCTGATGATGGTTCGCAAATAAATCATTCAAAGCATCGATGGCTGATTGTCGAGGAGCAAAGCTATGCGTTGCATCCAAGTGGAAACTAAATCGCTGCTGATAACGCGGATCTGATTGACATCGGGTTAAAATTTCGGACTTACCATCTCCGCTACTACCGCACAAAAAAATGATTTCACCGGGTTTAGCAACATCCAGATAACGTTGTAATTCGGTTTCAATCTCTTGTTTAACAAAGAGTTGCTCCTTTAACTGATCGAGCTCATCCTTCTGACGGTGTGTCACAGTGGTGACGGAAAACGAAGATGACTTCGCAAGTACACCCAACGCTTTACGTAATGTGATTGCGCTCATAACTTCATGTTCTCTAAAGTAAGAATTGACCTATTTTATACAAGCTAATCCTTGAACTCTATAGGCCTTTCGTCATCTTATTTACAGGATGGTATACACTTCCTCGCGTTCGTAACGTTAGATCCCAAATTTCAGACCGTAAAACTGCGACTGAACTGACGGGGCAAACATCGCGCCCATAGACGATCCTTCATTATAGTTTTGAGCGTGTGTGCACACCGCGATAGTCATCTGAATTTAAGGAAGAAGCTATCCACCATGAGAAACTGTGTGGGCTGTTCTGTAAGCATCCCTGTGAATCGAACCATTCACTTTTAGAGATCTTCCGACATACTGATTATGTCCTCTTAGGAGATCGCCATGCGTAAAGCCCGATGCACTGAACACCAGAACAATGCCGTTCTTAAGTCTGTCGAAGCCGGACGTACAGTCAAGGATATCTGCCGTGAAGCCGGTATGTTTGAAGCCAGCTATTACAACTGGAAAGCGAAGTTTGGCGGTATGGAAGCTTCTGAAATCAAGAAGATGAAAGCCCTGGAGGATGAAAACCGGCGATTAAAACAGATGTTTTACTGATCTCAGTCTTGAATGCCGGGCACTGAAAGACGTTATCGAAAAAAAGCTTTAAAACCAGCGATAAAGCGCGAGCTCGTCAGCTATCTGACGGCATAATTTGCCATGAGCGTCCGCCAGGCCTGCAAGACATCATCGCTGAGCAGGACGGTCTATGTTTTCCTGCTCGATACCCGGCGCAATGCACCGGTGTTCCATCTGCTGACTGAGCTGGCTGAGCGCTATCCGTGATACGGTTTAAGAAGTTGTTCCGGTTGCTGCGCAGGCAGGGTAATACCTGGACCCATAAACGCGTTCACCGTATCTATTGCCTGCTTAAACTGAATTATCTCCGCAAGGGGCCGCAAGGGAAAGCAGCGTCTGCCGGTACGTGACCCGGTGCCACTGGTGACGCCTGTGGCACTTAACCAGAGCTGGTCGATAGACTTTATGCATTATCCGCTGGTCTATGGCAGGCGTTTACGGACCTTCAACGTGGTGGATGTCTTTAACCGTGAAGCGATGGCAATTGAAATTGATCTGAATACCTCAGCGCAGCGGGTGGTCAGGGTACTGGACAGGATAGTGGCGAACCGGGAGTATCCGCTGAAACTGAGGATGGACAACGGCCCGGAACTGATCTCGCTGACACTTGCGCAGTGGGCTGAAGAGCATGATGTGACACTGGAATTTATCAAGCCGGGTAAGCCGACGCAGAATGCGTTTATTGAATGGTTCAATCGGACGTATCGGACAGAAATCCTGGATTTTTACCAGTTCAGAACGCTGAATGAAGCACGGGAAATCACGGAATGCTGGCTGAATGAATACAACAGCGATCGTCTCCATTAATCCCTGAATAACCTGACGCCGGAGGAATACCGGCTGATGGCTGAAAACCGGAGCTCTCAAAAAGTGCGTGGAACTAAAACAGGTGTGCTTACACATGAACTGGCGATTTATATGAACACATCGACAACATCATGTTGTGACGTCGCTGGTAGGGTATTAGCTTTTACCACCCTCATTGCCGCCTCCAGCTCGCTACACCCAAACTCTCTTATAATTCGCACTCTGTCTTTTCATGTTTCTCCGTCATCCCCAATGCCAACCACAGGACAGGGGATACCCCCGGGAAAGCGCTTGCACACACGGTGATAGCAATACGCCTTCAGTATATTTCCTAGGTGCTTTGGTGGCGCTGTGTAGGAGCTGGCGCAGTTTCGTTGTCAAGGATTTAAAGCGACTGAGCTGTTCCACTTCCTCGGGTGACAACGAAAGTGGTTCCCATCATTAGATCATATTGAGTAGCTTTTGCGCATCACCCGGAAAAACGTTCAGGTTGTGCGTCGCCAGCCACAACCAGTTCCCCAGTTTGTGCCACATCTTCGAGACTTTTGTCAGAAACCGCGCCAGCAGCGGGTTGAAGGTGATGGTATGCTCCTCGTCGGAGATATTTATGATGGGCCGTGCCAGATGCTGGTCGCGTTCTCCGAGAGTGTGGATATGGTTATTCAGCAAGATGTAGGCGATAGCCAGTTGCACTTCATATTCTTCACCACCAAACATCGCCAGATCTACCAGAGTGATATCCGCTTCTTGCGTGAGCGGGGAGGCAGTGGCCAAGGCTTTGAAAATAAATAAAAGCAGGGCTAACACCAATCGTTTAATCACATCCTCCCCCGTACTACGGAGGGGGAATGGATAGTGAACATCGTTAATTGTTATTGTCTGAAAATGCTTGTTTGCCAAGAGGAAATGTTTCTCTCCGTCGTACGTATTAATCAGACAAGAGTCATTACCCATTATGGAAAAGGGTATGAAAAATGAAGCCAGGACAGGGCTGTTAGCTCTGGCGATACTGAGCGCCCCGCAGACTGACATCCGACAGCGCTCGCTTTAATTACACAAACACAGCAAAACCCCACGCTACCTTACCGGTAGCGTGGGCTCATACTCTCTTACTTATCCCGCGTCTCGCCAGCCTCCCAGCTATAGCTCCCATCGGCCGCTAACGCATCGCCCAGCTCCTGATACTCGAACTGATAAAACTCAGCCTGGGTGCCGTACCCGGCGTAGTCTACCGCCGCCAGGCCGACGAACGCCCCGGTAAAGAACCCGCCGTAGCTCTGCAATACATAGTCATCGGACAGTACCGCGGCATCCAGCTGGACCGGGATCTCGGTGAACGACACGCCATCGAAGCTGTATTCATAGCTGTAGGTCTGCTTGCGGACCTTAGTCCGGAACCAGACGTATTCCACGCCGTCCGGCACCTTGATGGCATTATCTTTCAGGTACGACGTGTATTTTCCGCGGTTATTTTCGCCAACTTCGATGACCTTGCCGTTAATTTCATTCCAGGTCAGGAAGACAAAGCTCCAGTGGCGGTCGTTATAGTAATTCGTTAACCCGGCCATCTGCTGGTAGCTGAAGGGCTCGAATTTCACTTTCACTGCGGCGTCAAAATAGAAAGCCTGCCAGCGGCGGGCAATCAGCGACAGGTCATGCGTATTGGCTAACGAACCCTGGCCGATTAAGGTTAATTTGCCATCGCCGGTGGTGCCCATTTTGGCCGTAAACGGCACCCGGAGGGTATTCCAGTTCGGGTCGAGCGCTGGAGAGGTAAAGTCATCCTGCTGGCTGTTATCGCTGGCGCTTTCGGTGAAGATGGCGTCTTTCGGCCCTTCGACGAAGGTTTTCCCGCCGTGACCGCCTTCAATACGCGGCCAGCCCTCATCGTCCCAGTACACTTTCTGGATCGAGGTTTCCCGGCCGAGGGTTGACCAGCCGCGCGGGTCGTAGATGGATTCCCCCGGGCGATTCCACGGCCGGGCGCAGAGCGAAGCGTAATACCATTCGCCTTCCGGAGTGGAGACCAGCGCGCCATGGCCCTGTTTCTGGATGTAGCTGTCCGGGGTATCGACGTTGGTTAAGAACACGTCGCCCGGCTCGGTTTCGAAGCTGTCGGCCTCGAGGGTTTTCGACCGCGCCACCACCTCCTGGTGGGTAAACACGGTGCCGCCCTGGGCGGCAAACAGATAGTAGTAGCCGTTCAGTTTATAGAGGTGCGGCCCCTCGACCAGCGCCACGGCGGTGCCGCGGTAGATGGTGCGCGCGGTTTCCGGCATTAACTTCAGCGTTTTGGTATCCAGCTCCGTTAAGGTAATGCCATCGAAGGGGTGATGATACTCCCGGTGATCCCAGGTTTGCTGGACGATATATTTCCGGCCATCGTCGTCATGGAACAGCGAGGCGTCAAACCCGACGCCGTTCAGCTTGATCGGGTCGCTCCACGGGCCCCGAATATCCTTCGCGGTAGTCAGGTAGTTGGTCATGTCTTTAAAGGCGCCTTCGGTGACCTTCACATCGGTATACACCAACCAGAATTGCCCATCGGCCCAGGAGAGCGCCGGCGCCCAAATGCCGCCGGAGGAGGGGTTGCCCTTCATGTCCAGCAGGGTGGTGGTGGAGAGCGGCGAAGGCAGCAGGTTCCAGTTTTTCAGGTCTTTCGACTCATGTAAACGCACGCCCGGGAACCACTCAAACGTCGAGTTGGCAATATAGTACGTATCCTCGACGCGAATAATACTGGGGTCGGCATTAAAGCCGCGTAATATCGGGTTTTGAATAAGTGACATTTCATTACACCTTTTAAAATGGAAAGTGACGAATCGGTCTGATTTATAATTTTTTTAACTACACGCGGATCTCATCCAGCTGACGGTTAATGTCGGTAACATGTTTATCGGAGATCGGATAAACCTGGATAATCACCATCGAAATAGCGGCCAGCGCGATCGGGATCCACACCGCGGTCATAATGATCCCGTCGATGGCGCTGGCGCTCTGCACGGCGCCGCTTTCATTAAATCCATACACCGCCAGCAGCCACAGCGGGATCGCGCCGCCGATGGTGAAGCCGATCTTGAAGAAGAGTCCCATAATGGCATTGATAATGGCGGCATTGCGTTTGCCAGATTTTAATTCGCCATACGCGATGACTTCCGGTACCAGCGCCCACATAAAGCCGGTGGCGGAGGTTAAGCCCCACTGTTTAATAAAGGTGGCGATATAGGCCAGCCACAGGGCGTCGTGCATCCCTTCGCGGGACCAGACGTAGGTCAGCAGTTCGCCGACGATGAACATGGCGAGGAACAGATGGAAGAAGCCTTTTTTACCAAAGATTTTTTTCAGTTTCGGCCAGAACACCGGGAAGGCGATGCCTGGAATAGACGCAACGAGACCCACGGCGCCCATCCATTCGGAATGGCCGACGACGAACTGGTTGAAGAAGCCGTTAACGGTGTTCATGAAGAACATGAAGGTAAAGGCCAGCATAAAGAACATGCCGAGAATAACCAGCGGGCGGTTATGTCTGAGTTCGTGGAAAAGGTCGGTGGTTTTGACGTTGGCGGTCTGCTCGGCGGTCGCGACAACGCGTTCTTTGGTGAATTTATAACAGATAAACAGGGCCACCGCGCCGATGATCATATAGATGGCGTACACGCCAAACCAGGCGTAGTTCGCCGACGGATCGGTATAGTTGCCCAGATTCAGCTCAAGGCCAAAAAAGCCGGTGTCTTTCAGGCTGCGATCTTTCGGCGCCGCCATCTGCACAAACATCGGGAACAGGGTATAGACCAGCAGGTTGGCGCTGTTGGCCAGCATCATGCGGGTACTGGTCAGTTTATCGATCGATTCCGGGTCGCGGGTCAGCGACGCATTCAGCGAGCCATAGGGAATATTGACTAAGGAATAAACCAGGTCCAGCGCCAGATAAATAATAAAGGCGAAAGCCACCGAACCTTTCACTCCAGGGATCGGCGCGAACAGTAATGCCGACAGGATCACCAGCGGAACGCCGGCTCGTAACAGCCACGGACGATATTTCCCTGCTTTCGAGGTTCGTTTATCCACGTAGGTTCCGACCATCGGATCCCAAAACACATTAATGATACGGACAAAAAGAAAAATAAAGCCTGCCGTTGCCGTGCTGATGGTATTTACCGTCAGCATATGCAAAGCCAGAAAACCCCCAATTGTGCCGAAAACCAGGTTTTGCGCAAAGTCGCCCATGCCATAACCAATTCGTTCTCCACGGGTTAATTTATGATATTCATCATGCCGACTGTGCATTATGTTTTTACTCATTCTAAGCAGACTCCGGTTTGTTTTGTGTAGGTGAAACACTTTCTGACACAGTTGACCTGGAAGAATCTATTACGTTTTTAAATTACGTAATTATGTTTTTTTACTTCTGTGATCCTCGAAGCAAAGGCCTGTATCGCCTGCGTTGAACCGTTATCCGCCGCTAATTTTCTGGCAGGCAGGCATTGTGACAAAACCGGCATTTTAATTTGGTATGGATACCTGAATTCCCCAGGAAGTGTACGCTATACGCGCGCGAAGCGAGATATTTAAAATAGTTTTATTTGCGAGATGGCTCACATTTGAGCATTTTCTCAATCGCTGAGTGAAATAACGTAATTGAGCAACCGACGATGAGAATACACGATGTGTCACAGTTGTTAATTTTCCTGTTTCTCAATTTCGGAGTTCATCATGCAAACCTATTTCGACCAGGTTGATCGCGTTCGCTTTGCCGGACCCAAAACCGATAATCTGCTGGCGTTTCGCCACTATAATCCGGATGAAATCGTGCTGGGAAAACGCATGGCAGACCATCTGCGTTTTGCCGCCTGTTATTGGCATAACTTCTGCTGGAATGGCGCGGATATGTTTGGCGCCGGCTCGTTTGAGCGTCCCTGGCAGGCCGCGGGCGATGCGCTGGAAATGGCCAAACGCAAAGCGGACGTGGCGTTTGAATTTTTCTACAAGCTCAACGTGCCGTATTACTGCTTCCACGATGTCGACGTCTCGCCAGAAGGCGCGTCGCTGAAAGAATATCTGCACAATTTCGCCCTCATGACCGAGGTGCTGGCGGAGAAACAGCAGCAAACCGGCGTGAAACTACTGTGGGGCACCGCCAACTGCTTTACCCACCCGCGTTACGGCGCCGGGGCGGCGACCAACCCCGATCCGGAGGTGTTTGCCTGGGCGGCCACGCAGGTGGTGACCGCCATGAACGCCACTCACCAGCTCGGCGGCGAAAACTATGTGCTGTGGGGCGGCCGCGAAGGTTACGAGTCGCTGCTTAATACCGACCTGCGCCAGGAGCGCGAGCAGATTGGCCGCTTCCTGCAGATGGTGGTGGAGCATAAGCATAAGATTGGCTTTGGCGGCACGCTGCTTATCGAGCCGAAACCGCAGGAGCCCACCAAGCATCAATACGATTACGATGTCGCGACGGTGTATGGCTTCCTGAAGCAGTTTGGTCTGGAAAATGAGATCAAGGTGAACATTGAAGCCAACCACGCCACCCTGGCGGGGCACTCTTTCCACCATGAAATCGCCAGCGCCATCGCGCTGGGGATCTTTGGCTCCGTTGATGCCAACCGCGGCGATGCGCAGCTCGGCTGGGATACGGACCAGTTCCCGAACAGCGTGGAAGAAAATACCCTGGTGATGTACGAGATCCTCAAAGCCGGGGGATTCACCACCGGCGGCCTGAACTTTGACGCCAAAGTTCGTCGGCAGAGCATCGACAAATACGACATGTTCTATGGCCATATTGGCGCCATGGACGTAATGGCGCTGTCCCTCAAGCTGGCCGCGCGCATGATTGAGGATGGCAAGCTCGATCAGGGTCTGGCAAAACGCTATGCCGGCTGGAAGGGCGAGCTGGGGCAGAAAATTATGACCGGGCAGATGTCGCTGGATAATATTGCCCGATACGCTGAGCAGCATAATCTGAATCCGCAGCATCAGAGCGGGCGTCAGGAATTACTCGAAAATCTCGTCAATACCTATATCTTTGGTTAAATTTTGCTGACATGCCCCTGCGGGGGCATGTATTACGCCGTCTGCCTGCAGCCGAAAAATAGCGTTTATTGGTTCGTGCTGTGTTTTTTGTCAGTGGCGAAAGACCACCTGTTTAATATCAGCGAAGGAGGGAAAATAGCGATAATTGTGTAATGCCTCTGTGACCGTACAAAATAAAAAATAACTTGTTCTGATGATAGCGATATATTCTGTCAGCTCAGAATAGGCTGGTTATTGTCTGAATAAAATTAACCTATATTGAGAAACTCATGACAATGATAAAAAAGCTTCCATTAACCATGGCGGTTATCGCCGCGTTTTTTCCGCTTACCTCTGTAATGGCGCAAGAATTTACTCAGGAACAGATCGACGCCATCGTCGCCAAAGCCGTTGATAAAGCGCTGGCCGAACGCCAGGCGAAAATCGACGCCGCGGCCGACAAAAAGGTCGACGTGATCACCAACCCGCAGACCACCGCCGCCTCGCCGGATATGGCCATTCCGTTCGGCCTCAAGTTCAGCGGCTATGCCCGCTATGGCGCCCACTTCCAGACCGGCGACCAGAAATATGTCGGCGTCGACGGCTCCTATAACGGCGCCTCGGCGATCGGCCGTCTCGGCAACGAAAGCAACGGCGGCGAATTCCAGATCAGCAAGGCCTTCAAAAGCGCGCAGGGGGCTATCTGGGATCTCAACGTGATGTTCGACCACTGGAGCGACGAGGTTAACCTGAAGAAGGCCTACGTCGGCGTCACCAACGTGCTGGAATCCAACCCCAACGCCTATATCTGGGCCGGCCGCGACTTCCACCAGCGTCCGCAACAGGGGATCAACGACTACTTCTGGATGAACCACGACGGCCAGGGCGCCGGGGTGAAGAACTTTGATATCGGCGGCGTGCAGTTTGACGTGGCGACGGTCTCGCAGGTGAAATCCTGTAGCCCGGAAGTGATGGCCGATGAAACCAACCCGTCGCGCATCACCTGTACCGGCAGCTCCGACACCGGCGACAACGGCCACTACGCGCTGACCACCAAAACCCACAACATCAAGGCCGGGCCGATCGACGTCGAGGTGTACGCCAACTACGGCTTTGACTCGAAGGCGGTGGACAGCGACGCGCGCCTCGAAGCCTGGCAGGGCGGCCTGGTGCTGAGCCACACCAACGACAGCGGGGTGAACAAGGTGATCCTGCGCTACTCCGACAACTCGGATAACAGCGTCTATAACAAAACCGACGACCTGACCACGGTCTACGCCAGCTTCGAGGGCAGCCATAAGTTCACCCAGCAGGCGCAGATCGAATACCTGCTGGCTTTCCATGACTACGACAACGGCAAGGACAACACCGACAACCGTAAAAACTACGGCGCCATCGTCCGGCCGATGTACTTCTGGAACGACGTGCACTCCACCTGGCTGGAAGCGGGCTACCAGCGCGTGGATTACGACCAGGGCGGGGATAACCACGGCTGGAAGCTGACGCTGTCGCAGAACATCGCCATCGGCATGGGGCCGGAGTTCCGTCCGATGCTGCGCTTCTATGTGACCGGCGGTCAGGTGGACAACGAGCATACCGCGAAGGTTAACGGCACCCAGGACCAGCAGCTGGATTCACTGAACGTCGGTGGAATGTTTGAGGCGTGGTTCTGATGCGATAGCGTTGTCGAAGGAGCGTTCCCGGCTGGCGCTACGCTTAGCCGGGCTACGACTGAGGAGGCCTGCGGGATACCACCCGTAGGCCCGGCAAGCGCAGCGCCGCCGGGCGGTCAGGCGCCGTACCCGCGGTAGTGCCGGCTGGCAAAAGGCGAGCGGCCTTAAGCGGGTGGATTCACCTTCACTTTGGTCGCCACCAGCAACCCGGTAAACAGCATTAATATTCCTGACAACACCAGCGGCGACAGCAGCCCTAAGTGGTCGAGCGCAATACCGCCGACCGCGGCGCCGCAGGTGTTGGCCAGCTGGATCACCGCCACCTGAATCGACCCGGCTTTTTCCGCCTGATCGGAGAGCGAACGGGTGATCCACGTTGACCACCCCACCGGGATCAGCGCAAACGCGAAGCCCCAGATAATCGCCACCGTCGAGGCGACGATTTTGCTTTCTCCCCACAGCACCAGCGCCACCGCGCAGGCGGTCAGCACCAGCGGCGAGATCGCCAGCGCCGCTTTTACCGAACGCTTGAGAAGCACCGAGGAGAGCGAGGTGCCGATAAAGCTGGCGATACCAAAGCTCAGCAGCACCAGCGTCAGGCCGTCGACATCAAACCCGGCGAGGGTCATGTACACCGGACGTATATAGGTAAAGAAGGCGAACTGCCCGGCAAAGGCCATGAAAATGGCGCACATCCCGGCCATCACCCCCGGACGCTTCAGCAGACCAAACATATTTTGCTGCTGAGAAGCCGATTCACCGGGCAGCGACGGCAGCGCTTTCAGCACCCAGAGCGTACACAGCACGCCCATCACCGCCGCGCCGTTAAAGACGTTGCGCCAGCCGATAAGCCCGCCAAGGAAACTGCCCAATGGGGCGGCGATCACCAGCGCGATTGATACCGCGCCGAAAATAATCGATAGCGCTTTCGGCACCACGCGCATCGGCACCAGCCGCATGGTCAGCGAGGCCGACATCGCCCAGAAACCGCCGAGCGCCAGGCCCAGACAGGCGCGTCCCAGCAGCAGCAGGGTGAAGCTATCGGCAAACGATACCAGCAGGCAGGAAAGGGTCAGCAGCAGCGAAAACAGGATCACCACGTAGCGGCGATCGGTTTTGCCAATGATGGAGGTGATAAACAGGCTGGAGAACATCGCTACGAATGCCGTCGTCGTCACCGACTGCCCGGCCATCCCTTCGGAGATGCCTAAATCCAGCGCCATCGGCGTCAGCAGGCTGACCGGCAGAAACTCGACGGTAATCAGGCAGGCAACGCAGAAAGCAACCGCGAAAACCGCCGACCAGTTTGGTCGCGCCAGCTCGCGTGCATGGGATTTGGCTTCATTTGAATGACTCATGAGTGACCTGCGAAGAAAGTGGCTGAAAGCCGCGCAGTGTAACATTTTGTTTGTGACGAATTTAACGTTTTCGCAACTCTTCTCGCTTTTCATAAGAGGATGCGTAGCTGTTCGCATGTTTAAAAAAACGATGCTTGCTATCGCTTTTACAAATCTCAGGAGAATTTAATATAGCACTATGTGCTATACTTTTAACGACAGGATGTCAGCAATGCGTATCTTTAAAACCAAATGGTTCGCCAGAGAGGCTAGCTCTCATGGCATTTCCGACGACGAGCTCTATCAGGCAATTCAATCTGCGCTTCAGGGCAAGGTGGTTGATTTAGGAGGAGGGGTTTATAAAAAGCGACTCAACAAGAATCGCGATCGCGCAATCATCCTTACCAAAAGCGCAGGGCATTGGTTTTATGTCTTTCTGTACGCCAAACAGGATATGGCCAATATCAGCCATCGCGAATTAATGGGGTTTCGTGAGCTTGCAAAACACTATGCCAATCTCTCTGAAGAGAAAACGACGGCCTTAGTTAAAAGTAAAGAATTGGTGGAGATTTGCGATGACAGCAAAAAATAAATACAAAAGCCCGGCTTTCGAAGCGATCCATAGCGCTGCGTCGGGGCTATTCAGCGTTGGCGCAATCCCACAGGAAACAATGCGCCATTTTGATGAATCATGTCTCGGTAGCGTAGCCGCACTTCAACCCATTGAAATTAAAGCGCTACGTGAACAACTCAATGTTAGCCAACCCGTGTTCGCTCGTTATCTGAATACCAGTGTGTCTACCGTGCAAAAATGGGAGACTGGCGCTAAACGACCGAGCGGAATGTCATTAAAATTGCTTAGCGTCGTACAAAAACACGGCCTGAAAATCCTACTGTAGTTATTCTGCCGGATGGCGCTTACGCTTATCCGGCCTACAAGTGACGAGTGCGGAAACCGTAGGCCGGATAAGGCGCAGCCGCCATCCGGCACTCGGATTTACTCACCGCGAGCCGATTTCACCAGCCCGCAGATCCACTCCTGGTGACCGTTAATCATCGGATTGGGCAAGGTACGCGCCAACTCCTGCGCCGGAACGCCTTTTTGCGACTCCTGGGTGAGGATACGTACGCGCCCGCCGGGCAAATCTTCAAATAGCCACGCGTGGATCACATCAAGACGCGTCGTTGCATCCCCTTCCGCCCAGCCGTGCCAGGCTACGCGCGCCGCCTGCCCGGCAGCGGGAGGTACATACTCTGTAATCTGCGCCTCAATCGGGAAGCCGAAGGTGCTGAAGCGGAAACGGGCGTTGGCGCTGAGGGTCGGGCCGCTGCCGTCATGGAAATGGATATCGGCAACGTTGCTGTAATAGCCCGGCCACAGCGTGGTGTCATCGAGCTGCGCCCATATCTGAGCTGCCGTCAGGCCGCTGACGATAATTTCATTAGAGGCAAAATTGTCGGTCGTGCCTGGCAGATACTCTTCCGGCCAGACGATGGCGCTTTGCAGCAGGGGCTGTTTCATGATTAACCTCGTGAACGATTGTTTTAACGAGGTTAATCATGCGTCGGTGAGTGATATAAATCGAATCACCATCCTTGATAATACACATAAGAAATTATGATATCAGTGCAGCCAGTGCACGCCGTCTTCCGGCAGAAACAGCGCGTTATAACGCTGCTGTAGGTTATGCAAATCGCTTGCATCCGGATCCAGCTCGCGCAGAAACCCTTGCGCAAGACGAATTTGCGCGTCGGTAATCGGTGCCGCTAAACGCGCTTTTTGCATCAGGCGATACCAGTAATGCAGGTTTTTTTCGCTGGCATCGACGATAGCGGTCTGCCAGATCAGCAGTACCTGTGCGGCGTTCTGCAGATGCGCTTCATTCGGCCGTTCAAGGTAACGCAAATACTCATTGCCGGCGGTTTTACCAAGCTGATCGATCATCGATTCCAGCGGGACGGGCGTGATGCCCAGGCGTTCGCTCAGGCGGCGGATCGCGCGGCGTGAATCAGAGGTAAGCACCCGAAATCCCACAACAAATACCACTACCAGGGTGGCCAGTCCTATCCAGATCATGCATCCTCTCATCCAATCGCAGCCTCACTATCATAATGGGAATTTGCCTGCTGTCGACTACCGGGCATACCATAATGTGACTTATCGCGTTTGCGGATAGCTATCATGAAATCTGATATCAGAAACCTCGATCTCAACCTGCTGAAAGCCCTGGATGCGCTGCTCGATGAGCGCAGCGTCACCCGGGCGGCAGCGCGGCTGGCGCTCACCCAGCCGGCGGTCAGCGGCATGCTCACCCGCCTGCGCGACGCCTTTAATGACCCGCTGTTTATCCGCGCCCCACACGGTATGGTGCCGACGCTGCGCGCTCAGGCGCTGGCGGCTCCGGTAAAGCAGCTGCTGATCGATGCTGAAACCCTGCTGCAACCCGCCATCTTCGAGCCGCTGGAAGCCAATTTTACCTGGACCATCGCCGCGACGGATTATGCGTTGAAAGCAGTGATCGTGCCATTTATCGCCGCGCTGAAGCCACTGGCGCCGGGTATCCGCGTGCGCATCATTCCCGAATCACCGGCCACGCTGCTGGCACAGTCCGAACGTGGTGAAGTGGATATTGCGCTATTGACGCCCCACGATACGCCGCCGGCGCTGCACAGCCGGGCGCTGTATCAGGAAGACTATGTCTGTCTGATGCGCGAAGACCATCCGCAGGCCAGCCAGCCGCTGACGCTCGACCGCTTCTGTGCGCTGGAACATGTGCTGGTTTCATGGCAGGGCGATAGCTTTCGCGGCGTGACCGACGACGCGCTGGCGGCGCTTGGTCGAACCCGGCGGGTGGGATTGTCGGTGAGCAGTTTCCTGGTGTTGCCGGAAATACTGGCGGTGAGCGACATGATCGCCGTGGTACCGCGCCGACTGGCGAAAAGAGCCAGCGGCATGAAAATAGCCCCACCGCCGCTGACGATCCCGGGTTTCACCAAAAGCATGGCCTGGCACGAGCGTAACCATCATGACCCGGCGCAGCAGTGGCTGCGGGAGCTACTCCTGCAATCCAGCCAGCAAGAACAATAAAAAAGCCCGGCGCACTGGCCGGGCAAGGTTACCAAATACCTGGTGAATCAGGCAGTCTGCAAAATACGGTTCTTTTTCTCGCGGCGAATTTTACGCTCTTCAAAGATAGCCACGATGGCCATCAGGCAGATACAGCCGATGGCGGCGGCGTCCAGCGCCGCAAAGGTGCCGGCCCAGCCGGTCAGGCCGAAGACCGGCGTGCCGTCGGCGATCATCCCGAGACCCAGCTTGGCGAAGCTATCGCCAATCAGATAGGCGAAAGTGCCCTTGATCCCATCGGCGGCGCCGATCGCTTTTTTCGGTACGAAGCCAACGGCGGCAACGCCAATCAGCAGCTGCGGGCCAAACACCAGGAAGCCCAGCGCAAACAGCGAAGCCAGATAGACGTACTGATTGCTGGCATGTTGATAAACGCCGAGAGTGGCGATAATCAGCGCCAGCGCGATGCAGGCCACCAGCGCGCGGCGGCCGTTGGCCAGGTCCGACAGCCAGCCCCACAGCAGCGTGCCGACCAGGGCGCCGACCTCAAACAGGGTAAAGCCCTGAATCGCCACCTCTTTAGACAGCTTCAGCTCCTGGAAGGCATACACGGTGGACCATTGATCGATACCGATACGCCCCACGTAGAGGAAGATGTTGGAGAAGCACAGCAGCCAGA
>OIWM01001558.1_pt1 | contig 21890 bp, 19 predicted proteins | sample 1587451 | NCBI WGS metagenome assembly OIWM01 (sample SAMEA3888907, study PRJEB22519) | human gut metagenome | biome: human gut; feature: human-associated habitat; material: faeces | place: Denmark | collected 2011
ACTCGGAGTTTCATCACATCACTGGGCGTCCCTTTTTAAACTATACGAGGAGATTACGCAGAAATGCTGTAATCTCCTTTTTTTGTTACTATTCTATATTTCTACCGAGTATACTCTTAATTTAGTATAATAAATTTTGGCACGTACGAAATATTTCGTTACTTTGCTGAAAATGCGTACAAACCGCATTTAGAGAATAGACATTATTTTAATATAAACAAACAAGAATCAATTAAAAACCATGTTTTCTGGCATAGTAGAAGAAATGGCTACACTCGTAGCACTGAAAAACGATAAAGAGAATGTTGACTTCACGCTTACCTGCTCTTTCACCAACGAGCTGAAGATAGACCAAAGCGTGGCGCACAACGGCGTTTGCCTCACGGTGGTGGCTATCGACGGCGATCGCTACACCGTGACAGCGATGAAGGAGACGCTCGACCGCTCTAACCTCGGCGAGTTGAAGGTGGGCGACCGCGTGAACGTGGAGCGCTCGATGCTGATGAACGGCAGACTGGACGGACATATCGTGCAGGGACACGTAGACGGCACGGCTGTGTGCAAGGAGATGCGCGACGCCGACGGATCGACATACTACACCTTCGAGTACAAGTTCGACCGCGAGATGGCTGAGCGCGGCTACTTCACAGTAGACAAAGGCTCGGTAACGGTGAACGGCGTTTCGCTCACCGTGTGCAACCCTACAGAAAACTCGTTCACCGTGGCTATCATCCCGTACACTCATGACAACACAAACTTCTGCGACATCAAGGTGGGCAGCCGTGTGAACATCGAGTTCGACATACTCGGCAAATATATAGCACGTCTGCAGCAACTGAAGTAAAACAGAAGATACATCAAACGAATATAGAGAGATTATAAAAGAATAATGAATTATTAAAAGGCTATTTAAATTATGAAGAAGATTGGGATGACTTGTCTGGCAGGGCTTTTCCTGCTGTCGCTGTCAACCGAATGTGCGGCTAAGCAGTGGTCACTAAGAGACTGTATCGACTACGCCTTGGCTAACAACATCCAGTTGCAGAAAGCAAAGATAAAGGAGTATTCCGCCCTCGAAGATGTGAAGCAGAGCCAAGCGGCGCTGCTGCCGTCGCTCAACCTGTCTACATCGCAGAACGTAAACTACACACCGTGGCCACAGCAAGGCAGAGCTACGGTGGCGGACGGCTACGTGCAGTCGAGCGTGGATAAGGTTTACTACAACGGATCGTACTCGCTCTCGGGCAACTGGACGGTGTGGAACGGCAACAAGAACCGCAACAACGTGAAGCTGAACAAGGTGGCGGCTGAGCAGGCACGACTCGACTCGGCTACCACAGCCAACAACGTGCTCGAGCAGATTGCGCAGCTCTACGTGCAGATACTCTACTCGAACGAGGCTATCGCCGTGACGAAGGAGAGTCTGAAAACAAGCCAGACCAACGAGCAGCGCGGCAAGACAATGGTAGAGGTGGGCAAGATGAGCAAGGCAGACCTGGCGCAGCTCACGGCGCAGCGTGCGCAGGACGAGTATGCCATCGTTGAAGCCGAGAGCAACCTGCGCAACTACAAGCGCCAGCTGAAGGAACTGCTGCAGATAACAAGCGACGAGGAGTTTGACGTCGCCGTACCTTCTACCACAGACGACATGGCGCTTGAGGCTGTGCCGGCGCTGAACGACGTGTATGCGGCTTCGCTCGAACAGCGACCAGAGATAAAGAATGCGAAGCTCGGCATAGAGAGCAGCGACCTCGGCATAAAGGTGGCTAAGGCGGGCAGAATGCCGACCGTAAGCCTCAATGCCGGCGTTATGACCTCTACGTCGTCGATGAGCGACAACGCGTGGGGCACGCAGATGAAAAACAACTTCAGCCTGGGCGGCGGAATAACGGTGAGCATACCGCTCTTCGACAACCGACAGACTAAGACTGCCATAAACAAGGCGAAGCTGCAGAAACAGAGCTACCTGCTCGACTTGCAGGACAAGCAGACCACGCTCTACTCTACTATCGAGAACTACTGGCTGCAGGCTGTGACGAACCAGAACAAATTCAAGGCGGCGCGCGTTTCTACAGAGAGTGCGCAGGCAAGCTACGAGCTTCTCTCTGAGCAGTTCAAGCAGGGACTGAAAAACACCGTAGAACTGATGACGGGCAAGACGAATCTTCTGCAGGCGCAGCAGAACGAACTGCAGAGCAAGTATCTCGCGATACTCAATCTCAACATGCTTGAATTCTATCAGACGGGAAACATCAAGTAAAAGTAAAATAATTAGAGAGTAAATATGAATAAGAAAAAGACATTGGTGATAGTGGCGGTTGCCGCTATCGCCGCACTTGCCGTATGGCTATTGTCGGGCGGCAAGAAGGAAGAAAAGATTACGTTTGACACGGCTGCCGTTGCGCCGGCAAACATTATGAACAGCATCACCGCTACCGGTACAATCGAACCGGTAACGTCGGTTACGGTGGGTACGCAGGTGAGCGGCATCGTAAGCAAGCTCTTCGTCGACTACAATTCGGTAGTGAAGAAGGGACAGGTGATTGCGGAGCTCGACAAGACAAACCTTATGAGTCAGCTCAACACGGCAAAGACGCAGTTGGCTACGGCACAGAGCCAGCTCAACTACCAGACTGCCAACTACAAACGCTACAAGACACTTTTTGAGAAGGGACTCGTGGCTGCCGACGATTTCGACAACGCGAAGCTCTCGTACACGCAGGCTAAGGAGCAGGTGGCTTCGGCTAAGGAGGAGGTGCAGCGCGCACAGACCAATCTCGGCTATGCCACTATCACCTCGCCTATCGACGGCGTGGTGCTATCAAAGTCGGTTGAGGAGGGACAGACCGTTGCGGCAAGCTTCTCTACGCCGGAGCTGTTCACCATCGCGCAGGACCTCACCAACATGCAGGTAGTGGCAGATGTTGACGAGGCTGACATAGGCGACGTGAAGGAGGGCGAGCGCGTGACGTTCACCGTAGACGCTTACCCCGACGACACTTTCGAGGGCGAGGTGAAGCAGGTGCGCCAGGAGGCTACCACGACGAACAATGTCGTGACGTACGAGGTAGTTATCTCTGCGCCGAACGCCGACCTGAAGCTGAAGCCGGGTCTCACAGCCAACGTCACAATTTACACAGCCGAGCGCAAGGGCGTGCTCTCCGTGCCGTCGAAAGCGCTGCGCTTCACTCCGCAGAAGGAGACCGTGGGCAAGATGAAGATTGTGGACGTAGCGAACGCCAAGAACAAGGTGTGGACCATCGAGGGCAACTCTATCGTGGCGCACAAGGTGAACATCGGCATGACCGACGGCACGAACACGCAGATTGTGGGTGGCATAGCCGAGGGCACAAAGGTCGTTACCGGACTCAACGTGATGGGCGGCGAAGAGAAGAAGCCAATGGAGGCTCAAGGCGAGAGCAGTCCGTTCGCTCCAGGCCCTCCGGGAAAGAACAAGAAGAAGTAAACAGCGTTTAAAGGTTAGGGCACGAGCCATCGGCGGCGTTCGCCGTACACCCTAACTCTACACAATAAACATTACGAACTATGGACGAAAAGAAAGTAGTAATAGAACTCGACAACGTGAAGCGCGACTTCCTCGTGGGCGACGAGACGGTGCATGCGCTGCGCGGTGTGTCGTTCAAGATATACGAGGGCGAGTTTGTCACTATCATGGGCAAATCGGGTTCGGGCAAGTCGACGCTGCTCAACCAGCTCGGATGCCTCGACACGCCTTCATCGGGCGAATACTATCTCGACGGAGTGTCGGTGCGCAAGATGTCGAAGTCGCAGCGCGCCGTGCTTCGCAACCGCAAGATCGGCTTCATCTTCCAGAACTACAACCTGCTGCCGAAGACGACGAGCGTGGAGAACGTGGAGCTGCCGCTGATGTACAATGCCGCAATCGGAGCTAAGGAGCGCGAGGAGCGCGCCGTGAAAGCGCTGCAGGCTGTGGGCTTGGGCGAGCGCCTCTACCACAAGTCGAACCAGATGTCGGGCGGACAGATGCAGCGTGTGGCGATAGCACGCGCGCTGGTGAACGACCCTGCCGTGATTCTTGCCGACGAGGCAACGGGAAACCTCGACACACGCACCTCGTTCGAGATTCTCATTCTCTTCCAGAAGCTGCACGCTGCAGGCCGAACCATCATCTTCGTGACGCACAACCCTGACATAGCCAACTACTCCTCGCGCAACATCATGCTGCGCGACGGACATGTGATAAGCGACGAGTACAACAAGAACATTATAAGATTATGAATTATAGCAATCTTTTCAAAATAGCCCTTCGCGCCATTGCAGCCAACAAGCTGCGCTCGTTCCTCACAGCGCTTGGCATCATCATCGGTGTGGCGTCGGTCATCACGATGCTCGCCATCGGCCAGGGATCGAAGCGCAGCATTCAGGCGAACATCGCCGAGATGGGCTCAAACATGATAATGATTAGTCCGGGAGCCGACCGCGGTCCGGGCGGTGTGCGCCAGGACCCATCGGCGATGGAGACGCTGAAGCTCAACGACTACAACTCCATCAAAGACGAGTGCCACTTCATCAAAGGCATCAGCCCCACGGTGAACAGCAGCGGACAGTGGATATACGGCAACAATAACACGCCGTCGTCTATCTACGGCGTAAACCAAGACTATCTCGAAATCAGACAACTCTCTGTGAGTGAGGGAGAAATGTTCACAGACGCCGACATCAAGGCGAGTGCGAAGGTGTGCATATTGGGCCAGACCGTGGTAGACAATCTGTTCCCCGATGGGTCGGACCCCGTAGGCAAGGTGGTGCGCTTCAACGCAATACCGTTCCGCGTGGTGGGCGTACTGAAGAAGAAGGGTTACAACTCGATGGGCATGGACCAGGACGACCTCGTGCTTGCGCCATATACAACGGTGATGAAGCGCATTAAGGCACAGACGTTCCTCAGCGGAATAACCTGCTCGGCAATAACAGAAGACCTCACGTCGAAGGCTATCGACGAGATAACAGACGTGCTGCGCCGCAACCATAAGCTGAAGGAGGCGACTGACGTGCAGGAGGCTGATGACGACGACTTCAACATACGCTCGCAGGAGGAGCTGGCAAGCATGATGAACTCTACAACCGACATGATGACCATTCTGCTCGGTTGCGTGGCTGGCATCTCGCTCATCGTTGGCGGCATCGGCATCATGAACATCATGTACGTAAGCGTTACGGAGCGCACACGCGAGATAGGTCTGCGCATGAGTGTAGGCGCTCGCGGCGTTGACATCCTCAGCCAGTTTCTCATCGAGGCTATCCTGCTCAGCGCCACCGGCGGACTGATTGGCGTTGGCTTGGGCATCGGAGCCTCCTACGCCGTGAAGCTGCTTGCCCACTGGCCTATCTACATTCAGCCGTGGAGCATCATCATGAGCTTCGCTGTCTGCACCTTCACGGGTGTGTTCTTCGGCTGGTATCCGGCTAAGAAGGCTGCACAGCTCGACCCTATCGAGGCGATACGCTACGAGTAAAAAAGAGCGTAGCTACAGAATTGACCATGATAACAACGTAAGGCTGGAAGATAGGCTGGTAGATAAACCTTGTTCAGGGCTTATCTGCCAGCCATCTCCCAGCCTTTATCATCTTCACACACAGCCGGTTATACGGATGCTGGAAGATATGGTAGATTTTTTCGCTATACAGCTGTTTGTGTAGTGTTACTTTGCAATATATTTCTTTCCGTTCACTATTATCACTCCGTGAGCGCCCTGCCCTACTCGCTGTCCGCTGATATTATAGCGAACGGCGTCGGCAGGAATTTCGCCTTCGACAGACACGCCATTGACAGACGTCATCGGACTTAACACGAAATCCTTCACGTCGCCCATCTTGAACTGGAAGCCGCCGACGCTATTGACCGTTTGCATATCCACAACGAGTGTGGGAGGCAATGTTGCCGAACCTCCACTCCACTGCGGATGCCAGTAGGTGTTATCGTCGCCGTCTACAATCTGCTGAGCACGTCGTGACGAGGTTCGCCGTCGACGTAGCCCTTCATCTGTATGCCCATATAGCCGTTGAGCGCACCTATTGCCTCGGCGTATGTGCCAACGAGGTCTGACTCCGCAGGTATCATTATCTCCTCGAACAGCCAGTCGTAGCCGTCGCCGGAAGGAGCGCCAGCCGCTGTAGTATGCCAGTTGTTGAGATGAACGGACGGCGACGACAGACAGTTGGCGGCGTAGGAGGCTTCGCTGGAAGATGTAGAAAACTTGAAACGGCTAATGTTGTTTATAGCGTTGTTGCCGGAGAGGCACTCAATTTTATAGCGATAATAAGTTGAGCGTGTGAAGGTTATGTCGCCCATACCAACTTCTACTTCACCTCCAAGAAGCGGACCTTTCGCACTGAACTCCTTTGTATATAGCGGTATGGCAGGCGAATTAGGGTCGGAAACGGTGAGGCGGAAGCGCACAGTCTGCAACGCCTTGATGTTAAGTTTCAAAGTGTTTGAAACCGTAGCTACAGGATGATGGAAGTAATAGACGGCACAAACGGAGGTTGAGGTCCAGGCAGAAAGCGTGTTGTTCATCTACGGCCGACCGCTGGAGTTGAGCGCTTCGCCAGGCATATTGATGCCCGATGCGCCGACCGTTCCGTCGGTTGTCTCTACATAGCCATGTGCGGCAGACAGCTCCGTCTCCATGGCATGTACATACAAACTGAGCGCCGGCACGAAAAGTGCGACGCTCAGTAATAGTCTTGGGAATATATTCATTATCAATCTATATTATTTGATTCCTCTGTTGTTGAGCGCATCGCTATAGCGCTTTGCGTTCTGCATGTGGTCTGTATATGTACGTGCAAAGTTGTGGGTTCCACTGAAGTCTTCCTTGGCACACATATATAGATAGTCGTGCTGCACATGATTGAGCACAGCATCGATGCCTGCTATAGACGGGATGCGGATTGGTCCTGGCGGCAGTCCAGGGTTGCGGTAGGTGTTATACGGACTCTTTATGTAGAGCAGATTATTGTAGATGCGCTTCAGGTCGAAACGCTTCCATGCGAACTTGATTGTAGGGTCGGCCTGCAACGGCATTCCTTCCGGATACTCGGCGTTGCGTAGCATAAGGCGGTTGTAGTACATGCCGGCTACCATCGGCTTCTCGCCGTTGTTGGCTGTCTCCTCGTCGACGATGCTGGCAAGCGTAGTCACCTCAATCGGCGTGAGTTTCATAGCCTGGGCTTTCTTTGTGCGTTCGGCGTTCCAGAACGCCTTGTTCTCCTTCTGCATACGGTCGAGCAGTTTGTCTACCGTCACGTTCCAATAGATGTCGTAGGTGTTCGGAATGAAGAGGGCGGCGATGGTTGCGGTGTCGTAACCGTACTTCTGGCAGACAGCCTCGTCGGTAAGTGCCTTGTAGAGAGCCGTACTGTCCATCATGAGACGCTTGGAGAGTTCGGCTGCAAGACGGTCCATAGTGCGCACCGACGGCACGACAAGACTGACTGGTGTCTGCAAACCATTCTTCAGATGGCGAAACACCATTAACGATCCTTCACCTGGACGCACGGCATAGCGGCCTGTGCGTACGTTGTCGGCATAGCTGCTCACCTTGACGAGGGTTTTAAAGCCTGTCATTGCATTGCTCTTTGACACTTCGCCGAGTTTAGTGTATACGGAATCGATGGTGTCGTCGTCGTCGATGTACACGTATTGTGTGTCGCCGCTCGACGACATACCGGCAAAGAAGAAATAATAGACAATGGCGACTGCAACTAACAGACCGACGCCAATGAACTTGAAAAGCATACTGCTTTTATTCTTTTTCTTTCTCATAGTTTTAAATTATATGTTGCTGAAACAATGCAAAGGTAGAGTAAATATGATATATGACAAAAATAAATGTAATGTTTTTAATCGTCGATACAAATTTATACGCCTTTGCTTAAAAATACGTACTTTTGTAGCGCACAATTCAATTATCTGAATCAATTAAAAAAAAACAATATGAATATGTACGATACATACATCTTCGACTTGGACGGCACCCTGCTTTCTACACTCAACGACCTCGCTGCAAGTTGCAACTACGCTTTGGAAAACAATGGTATGCCGAAGCGCTCAATAGACGAAGTGCGCCAGTTTGTAGGCAATGGTGTGAAGAAACTTATGGAGAGAGCTATCCCCGACGGACTAAGCAATCCGCTGTTCGACAAGACTTACCAGGATTTCCGCCAGCATTACATGAAGCACAACCTCGACACAACATGCCCGTACGATGGTGTGATGGATATGCTGAAGGAGTTGCACAGACGTGGAAAGAAGGTGGCTGTTGTAAGCAATAAGTTCTACGCTGCGACGCAGGATCTGTGCCGCCACTTCTTCGGCGAAGAACTTGTGCCTGTGGCTATCGGCGAACGCGAGGATATACGCAAGAAGCCTGCACCCGACACGGTGATAGAGGCGCTCAGACAGCTCGGTGCCACGGCTGACGGCGCTGTGTATATCGGCGACAGCGACGTGGATATTGACACGGCTCGCAACTCAGGCATGCCGTGCATCAGCGTGTTGTGGGGATTCCGCGACAAGAACTTCCTGTTGCAGCATGGAGCAACAACTCTCGTTGAGAAACCTGAGGAGATTTTAAAAGTAAAAAAGTAAAAGGTAAAAAGAACAAATAGGACAATAAGGCTTATCATCTAAATTTAAACGGAGTTATCATCTAAATTTAAATAAAATCATTATCTAAAATTAAACGGAGTGAAGACTTTAAAGCCTTCACTCCGTTTCTTTATCATTATACTTGTTCAACATACGTTGAACTATACCTGCTATTTCTTCTCTGAACCAAGCTGGCTTAAAGCTGGTTTTTCAAGAGTTGCTTTGCCGACAGCGAGTTCTTGCGCACATATCGGTCTACCTTGTCGACGTACTTTGTAGTGAAGAACTTTTGGTCGAGCAGTCCGTTCACTATCCACATTATCTTGCCAACATGCAGATCGCGTTCATACTGCGAACGTACCTCATAGTCTTTAAGCGGATAAAGACTGAGCATGTAGAAGAACATGCAGTCGGGTACAATATGCTCACGTGTCATCTGAGTACGCTGGGCTTCGGAATAGTAGCGATGATAAAGCGGATAGTTCTCGCCGAGATACTTGTCAAGTGAAATACCGATTGAGTTGTTTCCGATAACTACACTCTGGTCGAGTGCGCCAATCTGTGTGTATATGGTCGGTAAGACAACATCGGGAGAGATCTTGCGCAAATTGTCAAAAGCCTTGTTAAGCTGCTTGCTGATATCAGAGACATTAGCATATTGCAACTCAGCTTCAGAGATAATTGTCTGAAGCGTTGTGTCCTGATAGAACTGCAGGAATCTCGAATTGATGCCAGGATCGTTCACTTCGCCCAACTGCAACACGTCCTCAATCAAGGTGCGTGTCTCCATCGGATACTCAATGTTCATCTGCTGCAACGCAGAGAAATCGCCAGTAGTGAGATAACGGCTTTCAAGACGGTCATAGCGCTGTATCTCTACCAGCGTCGTCTGACTGTCTTCTCCGAATTGTTTCAGCTTCAATTCACATGCTGTCGAAACAAAAACAATTGCCATTATTATTATAATGTATAGTTTTCTCACCTTTTACTATCCTGCTATTAGCGATTTGTTAATTATTATTTGCAAAAATAGTAAAAAAGGTTTTAAAAGCCAAGAAAATCATCTAAAAAAGTTAAACAGCGAAGCCTTTTTCGCTGTTTAACTATAAAATATTCCTAAAAATATGGTTTTATTGCTCGTTTTTCAATTTTTTATATGTATGTATACCGTGAGCATAAAACTGCCACAGCAGACTATACGGCTTACGCATCGGGTCGGTCTGGTTCACTCGCAAATTCTGAATAGCCAGGCGATCGGAATCAAACTGATGGCGCCATGCCTTAAAGGCTCGTCTGCCACGCAATACGGCTTTGAACTCGCCAATATTGCGATCGAGGATAAGCGACTTGAACGCAGCCACATAGTCGAGCAAGCAACGCACTCGCATCACATGCCGCAACTCGCTTTCGGGCAGGTTCTTATAGAGCATCGTCAGATTGTTGCGAAAGTTGAGGAAAGTCTTCATCGGATTGCCCTTCGGTAGGGTGCCGCCTCCAACATGGAACACATGGCTCTGCGGCACACAATATATCTTGCGACCAAGATTGCAGAGTCGCCAGCAGAGGTCTATCTCCTCGTTATGTGCGAAGAAGCGCCCGTCGAGTCCGTCCACACGCCAATAGTCTGTGCGGCGTATCATCAGACAGGCACCTGTTGCCCACATCACTTCGCACACATCATCGTATTGTCCTTCGTCTTTCTCAACCGCTTCGAAAAGTCTGCCGCGACAGAACGGGTAGCCATAGCGGTCGATGTAGCCACCACTCGCTCCGGCATATTCGAAGAGCGTGTGGTCGTGCTCAGCAAGTAGCTTGGGCTGGCAAGCTGCAGCTTCAGGATGACTATCCATAAAGCTGACAAGTGTGTCGAGCCAACCTTCTGTCACCTCCACATCGCTGTTGAGCAACACGTAATACTCGTTCTCCACCTGATTTAGAGCCCTATTATAACCTTCTGCAAAGCCATAATTGCGGTCAAGCACGATGGTGCGTACTGTAGGGAACTCCTTCTCAAGAAGCGCAAGCGATGCATCTGTCGACGCATTGTCTGCCACAACGATGTCCGCAAAATTCTCCGAGTGCTGCAACACCGACGGAAGGAAACGATGCAGCATCTGCTCGCCGTTCCAGTTCAATATCACGATTGCTACTTTCTTCATCCTATTTTATTATAATAGTGCAACTTTATTAAAGCAGTTCTACCTGCAATGCCGACTTGTCTCTATTGAACTCGCCCAACCTTACTCGCAGAATCTGGTTGTCGTACTCCTCATTGGCAAGTTTAGCCGGCAACTCTACGCGGATATAATTGGCTGTAAAGCCATGCATAGCCTTGCCACGTGTCGCCTTCTCGAAGAGCACTTCCTGTTCGGTGCCGATATAGCGTGCATAGAAATTGATGCGTTTCTGCTCACTAAGATCGAGCAAACGCTTGCTTCGCACCTTCTTCTCTGCGTCATCCACTACGTAAGGTATGCGCAACGCCGCTGTGCCAGGACGTTCGCTGTATGGGAACACGTGCAACTGTGTCACATCTACACCGTCAAGAAACTCGTAGCACTCCTCGAAACACTCAGGAGTCTCGCCTCGACAGCCTACCATAACGTCGACGCCGATGAACGCATCGGGCATCTTCTGCTTTATAAGTTCTATCTTGTGTGCAAAGAGCGCCTTGTCGTAGCGACGGTGCATCAGCTTTAGCACTTCATCCGACCCGCTCTGCAACGGCACATGGAAGTGAGGCATGAATGCACGACTCTGCGAACAAAACTCTATGAGTTCGTCACTCAGAAGGTCCGGCTCCATACTGCTTATGCGATAGCGCTCAATTCCCTCCACCTTGTCAAGGGCCTTGCACAGGTCGAGGAAACTCTCACCTGTTGTCTTTCCGAAGTCGCCGATGTTCACACCGGTGAGCACAATCTCCTTGCCGCCTTCTCTTGCAGCCTCTTCTGCCTGAGCCACGAGCGAAGCAATGGTGGGGTTACGGGAGTTGCCACGTGCATATGGAATGGTGCAATAGGTGCAGTAGTAGTCGCAGCCGTCCTGTACCTTAAGGAAATAGCGTGTGCGGTTGCCACGAGAGCAAGAAGGTGCGAACGACTTAATCATTTTTGTCTTTACCGAGTGGAACTCATGCAGCGATTCAGCCTTGCCATCCTCATCGCGTTCAGCAACTGACTCCTTTGATGTCCATGCGTCACTCAAGAACTGTATGAGATTCGCCTTCTCGTCAGATCCCAGAACGAGGTCTACACCATCTATCTTGCTCACTGACTCCGATTCCAACTGTGCATAGCATCCTGTAACAACCACGAAGGCACCAGGATTGTTACGTACAAGACGATGGATGGCCTGACGACATTTATGGTCAGCCACTTCGGTTACAGAGCAAGTATTCACCAGACAGATGTCAGCAACCTCGCCTTCTTCAGCAACATGAACACCCAAATCGGCAAGCATCTTGCCGAAAGTAGAGGTTTCAGAGAAGTTCAGCTTGCATCCTAATGTGAAATATGCAGCTTTTTTATCTTGAAAAACAGATGTATTGATCATTATACCTTATTATATAAATTAAGCAGATACAAAGGTAGTGAAAATTCTGTTTTGTACGCACACAAAGAGGCCGAAAATCATCATTTTTAAGCAGATTTCTCAACACTCAAAAACATTAACTTTTGTTCACACTTTGTATCTCGTTGATTTTCAATGCGTTTTAAAAGCGTTACAAAAAAGTCAAAAAAAAAAACTAAAAAGTTGTACGTTGTATTGAAAAAATGTATACCTTTGCAATGTTTTAATAAACAAATGATTGTTTTACAGATTTAAAAAAGCAAAGAAAATGAAGAAATTAGTTTTGATGTTCGTAGCTATCGCAGCTATCTCTTTCGCATCTTGTGGTAACAAAACAGCTGCTACTGACGCAACTGCTGACACAACAGACACAACTGCAGTTGACACAACTGCTGCTGACACTGTTGCAGCTGACACAACTGTTGCTGAGTAATTATAGCTCGAACAACGAAAAGAGAAAATTAGCCACTGGCCTCAGGCCGGTGGCTTTTTTGTTTATACACTCTACTCTACCTTACATCACAAATCGATATATAACTATTTCTGAACTTTATATGAAAACAACATTATTCGTCGTGACTCTCGTAATGATGTCATTTAGCACAAATGCACAAAAAGCTAATATTAACAATCTACCATCTCAGCATAGCAACTCTACTAACACAACCACTACAATACACTTTACAGCCGAGCCTATCAGCGAAGCGGTTTTCAAGCGTATGCAAGGCAAGTCTTACAAAGCCAACTGCACGATACCACGCACAGAACTTCGATACATCCGAGTTCTGCATTACGGATTTGACAGTAAGGTAAAGTCTGGCGAACTAGTGTGCCATCGAGATATTGCTGACGACCTCATAGAAATATTCAAGGAGCTATACAAGGCGCGCTACCCCATCGAACGCATACAGCTAATCGACGATTATAACGCTGACGACGAAACTTCTATGCTTCACAACAACACTTCATGCTTCAATTATCGTCGTGTTGCTGGCTCAAAGACGCTTTCTTATCATAGTCGAGGTAAAGCCATCGACATAAACCCGTTATATAATCCTTGCGTAAAACGCCGCAAGGACGGCAGTATGACTGTAGAACCGAAAGCAGGACGTGCGTATGCCAATCGCACTAAAACATTCAAGTATAAGATTAATCACAACGATTTGGCATACAAACTCTTTAAGATGCACGGCTTCACTTGGGGAGGTGACTGGAGATCACTGAAAGACTATCAACACTTTGAAAAGAAATAACCTGTTTAGGTTTTACTTATATGAGAGTCTACAAAAAAATAAAGAAGGTGAAAAAATCTACCATATCTTCCAGCAGCAGCGCAGCCAATTGGCTTTGAAGTGATTAAAGGCTGGAAGATGCAGGTAGTATCTACCAACCTGAGTTCGGGATAAGCGACTGTCGTTTTTCCCGAACTCAGGTTATTACTTGTACTTCTTTATATATCCCTCGGCGCGATCATCGCCAAGTTCCTTAGCCTTCTCGAAACAACTCAAGGCTTCTGCCTTGCGCTTTAGCTGCACAAGAGCCAAGCCCTTAATGATATAGGCGTCGCTGTTGTCGGGCGTCAGCTGCAAGCAAAGGTCGGAGGTTTTTACCGCCTCCTCGTTCATGTTTACGCGCAACTGCAAGGCTGCAAGTTCGGCAAGGTAGAGCGGTGCGTCTGCTCCGCCGATATATGCAGCGTGGGCAAGGTCGTCGAGCGCCTGCTTGTACTGGTGCACAGCCACCTCACACTTGTGGCGGGCATAGTAGACCGCAGCGGTAGCTCTGCCGTACATCAGCGTGTCGTAGGTGTTGTAGTCGGCTATCGCCTTGCGGTACTCCTCCATCTGCTCGTACAGCTGCGCACGTACCAACACGTAAGGCGCAGAGAGATTGGTGAGTGGGCGCGGAGCTACAGCCAAACAGCTGTCTACCAACGCCAGCACCTCGGCTTTCGGAGCGCCCAACTGCGTCTTGCATTGCGCCGCCTCGAAGTAGACCTCGCTCGTCGGCATGTCCTTCTTAGCCAAACTCAGGAACTTCTCGCAAGCGTCGCTGTAGTCGCCCATAGAGAACTTAATCTGAGCCACGCGATGCAGATACTGCGGCTGCGGATTGAGGCTATAAGCCTTCTCTGCCTCAGCCAACGCACGTTGGAATGTCCAGGCAGTGAAGGTGGTGTCTGCGCTGTAGATGAGCTTCTGATAGATTACGCGGGCATACTCGGAGTGAGCCTCCGCCTTGTCTGTAGCCACCTTGAGCGCTGTCTGCATATCGGTGTCGGCACCATGCCAGTCGTTGTTGGTCAATTTCTGGAGTGCACTTGTAGCATAGCCGTCAACCTCCTTCGGGAACTGCTTGATATAGTCGGCAATATATCCCTCATACTTCGCCTTGTCCTTACACTCGGCTGCCAACATCACCATGAGCAGAGCGTTCTGCTTGTCCGTAGGCAAGCTCAGACGCAGCGCTGTCTTTGCATAAAGCGAGTTGTTGATGTCAAGATGACTCGCAGCGAGCGTCGATACGAAGCGCACGTCGACGGCATTGGCGTAGAGCGAACGCGCCGACTGCTGCATGAGTCCTACCACCTGTCCCTTCTCGTTCACGAACACCGAGCCTTGCACGGGCTTGTGGTTGTTGTAGTCGAATACGTAGTAAGCATACTTGTCCATGAAGGTCTCAGCCTTGTCCACCTCGTACTGTGTGGTCTGCGTGCGCTTGTCGGCGGTCTCCACAAGCCACAGCTTGCTGCCCTTCGGCGCAGCGTCGGTTGCAGTTACGGCGGCTACAGCCTTAGGCATGTCTACATGCAAGCGGCACACATCATAGAGTTCGCTTGCGCCGAGGATGTGTGTTGCGGGATAGGTCTTTCCGCTGAAGTCGACTACCTCCACGCGGGCAGCCTCGCACACAGCCGACCACGGACAAGCCGCGGTGCCGTCGGCAGAAAGAAACACGCCGTTGGTCGAAGCAATCTGCTTGCCCTCAGCGTCGTACGCCTTGAGCGCAAACACCGACTTCGCCACGTTCTTCACAGCCGACGGCTGAGCCATTGCTCCGCTGAAGCAGAGCAACGAAATAAAGATTGTTGATAATATTCTTTTCATTGTTTTTTTATTGATAAGTTTGTAAGTCTTAGGATGCCATAGCCTCCTATAATGCCAAAAGCGACTTCGCGTTGTCCACAGCAGCCTGCGAAACATCGCTGCCCGAAAGCATCTGCGCAATCTCCGTGATGCGCTGTTCGTCGCTGAGCTGCGTCATCGTCGACACCGTGCCCTGCTCGGTCTCCTGCTTCGCCACCTTGTAGTGGGTAGATCCGGCGGCGGCAATCTGCGGCAAGTGGGTTATGCAGAGCACCTGTCGGTTTGCCTTACCCATGTCGCGCATTATGTGCGCCATCTGCTCGGCTACCCTACCACTCACACCGGTATCTATCTCGTCGAAGATGATTGTAGGCAGACCTATCGCCTTGCTTATCATCGCCTTCAGCGAGAGCATAACGCGGGCAATCTCGCCACCCGACGCCACCTGCGACACGGGTTGCATGTCGGTGCTGGAGTTGGCGCTGAAGAGAAACATCACCTTGTCGGCGCCGTTCGTAGAGAGGTCGGCTGGCGACACCTCCACCTTGAAGCGCACCTTCGGGATGCCGAGCGGAACGAGCAGCTTCGAAAGCTCCTGCTCCACCACCATAGCTGACTTGCGGCGCATGTCTGTAAGCACGAAGGCTTTCTCCACACATACGGCGTGCAACTTCTCGACGCTGCGTTCCAGTTCCTGCAGCTCCTCGTCAGAGTTGTCGATGTTGTCGAGCTGCGCATTGATGCCGTTGAGGCGGTCGAGCAGCTCGTCTACGGTCTGCACGTGGAACTTCTGCTGCAGGGTGTATATCGTATCGAGACGCTGGGTTATGAGGTTAAAGCGCTGCGGGTCGTATTCTACGTCGTCCACCTTCGATGCTATCTCCTGCGAGATGTCCTTCAGTTCGACAAAGCAGCTTCCAAGACGCTCGGCAAGCTCCTGCGCTTCGGGATAGACATCGGCTACGCTGCGCAACTGTGCGGCGATAGAGCGTGTGAGGTTCACGATGCCCGTGTCGTCGCCCGAGAGTCCGTAATCAGCTTCGTGCAGCGCACGCTTTATGTCTTCGGCATGACTCATCAGCTCCGCTTCCTGCTCCAGTTGTTCCTGCTCGCCCGAAGCAAGATTAGCCTCGGAGAGTTCCTTTTGCTGAAAGCGCAAGAAGTCTTCGTTGTCGCGACTCGTGGCTATCTGCTCGCGCAACTCCTCAAGACGGCGCTGCGCAGAGCGATACTCTGCAAACGCCGCACGATAGTCGGCAAGCTGTTGGCGGTCGCGCGCAATGATGTCAACAACGTTCAGCTGGAAGTCTTCCTTGCTGAGCAGCAGGTTCTGATGCTGGCTGTGCACGTCGATGAGCTGTTCGCCAAGCTCGCGCATAAGGGCGAGCGTCACCGGCGTGTCGTTGATGAAGGCGCGACTCTTGCCGTTGGCGTTCACCTCGCGACGCAGCAGACACTCCTCCGGCTCGTAGTCGAGGTCGTTGTCCTCGAAGAAGTCTTTCAGCACGTCGGAGTGGTAGATACTAAGGTCGAATGTGGCTTCTATGATGCACTTGTCGCAACCGCGCTTCACCTGCTTCGCATCGGCGCGGTTGCCAAGCAGCAGTCCGATGGCGCCGATGACAATACTCTTGCCTGCGCCGGTTTCGCCCGTAATGACGGAGAAGCCTGGGTAGAGCGCCATCTCAAGATGGTCGATGAGCGTGAAGTTGCGTATGTCGAGTTTTTTTAACATAGACAATAGTTATAGATTATGTATGGAGGTCTACTCCTTTATCTTCTCCCAAGCCGAATTCTGGCTTGCATTGATAGAGAAGAGAATTTCGTAGACCGTTTCTTTTTCTTTCTGTGTGCCCTTACCTTTATATATATTGGTAAGCTCGTCGCGCTTGTAGTCGGTCCAGATCTGCGGAAGCATACTAAGCGGACGGTCTTCGTGGCACTTCTTCAGACCGGTTTCGAGCGCTGTGGTCACGTTGCCGCGTCCGCGCTCCACGTTCGTCGCCATCTCGTCGAGACCTGTGCGATAGTAGTCGTACTGCAACTGGCGGAACGGCTTCATAGCGCCCTCAAGATAGTCGTTGATGATGGCGAAGCGGTTGCGTCCGTTGTCGAACGCCTTCCAGCCAGGATAGTTGAGGTTCTGTGCGTTGTTGGCAAGATTCATGCAGCGCTGCAGTATGTCCTCGCCACCCATCGGCGAGAACGAATCGAGATCCATGCCGATGATGAGGTAAGCGTAGTAGGCGATGAGCGCCGTGAGCTGGTTGTCCACCTGCTCCTCGTTGAACTGCAACTGATCGAACTGTGCGTACTCGAAGTTGAAATCGTTGTCGGTGTTGTTGTAGAGCGTGGTGGTGTAGGTGGAGTTGTACACAGGACGGTTTGCCTGTATCACAGCCTTGCACGTGAAGACGTTCGTGCTATTGTCGTACGCCGTCACGGTGATGTTGAAGTTGCACGTGATGCGCTCATTCTTCTGAAACTGAAGGTTGGTCCACTGACGCTCGTTGATAAACTGCGTGAGGGTCTGCTCCAGCTCCTCGAACACCGAGTTGTCGGTACCTTGAATCTGGTTGTGGTTGATCTTCACACGTGCGTTCAGCTCCTGCGCCTCAGTTCCTGTGGCAAAACCGAGCAACAGCAATGCGACGTATACGATTCTAACTATATAGCGCTTTATCATATTTATTAAAATGAGAAGTTTGTAACTACCCTACGACCAGCTCCAGCTCGTTGACGATGTCGACAGCAGTGTCGGCTTTCGACTTCTTGGGATAGGCATGGCGGAAGTCGCGACCGATAATCACTATCTGATTATCGTCGGTGCGGAAGCATGTGCCTTCGTTGCGCAGACTGTTCAGCACGATGAAGTCGGCATTCTTCTTCTGCAACTTACGCTCGGCGTTAGCCTGCTCGTCGTTGGTCTCGAGAGCGAACGCCACGATAGTCTGACGCTCGGTCTTCATTTGTCCGAGTGTGGCAGCAATATCAGGGTTCGGCGAGAGATTAATCTGCATGTCGCCCTCACCGCGCTTTATCTTCTGGTCTGCCTGCACCGCCGGACGGTAGTCGGCTACAGCCGCAGCAAGTATAGCCACGTCAGCCGTCTTGAACGCCTCGGTAGCAGCGTCGTACATCTCACGGCACGACTCCACATCAACACGATTGATGGCGTCGGAGCACTTCAGACTGACAGGACCGGCTACGAGCGTGACGTCTGCACCGCGGCGTCGACACTCTTCGGCGATGGCGAAACCCATCTTGCCGCTTGAGTAGTTGCCGATGAAGCGCACTGGGTCTATCTTCTCGTATGTAGGACCGGCTGTGATTACGACGCGTTTACCCTTCAGTGTGCTTCTGCTGTCGTTCTGGTCGAAGAACTCCGACACACGGCGCACTATCACTTCCGGCTCCTCCATGCGTCCCTTACCTTCGAGTCCGCTTGCAAGGAATCCGCTTGCAGGCTCAATGAAGCGATTGCCGTAGGAAGCCAGTGTGCGCATGTTCTGCTGCGTAGACGGGTGGGCATACATGTCGAGGTCCATAGCCGGAGCGATGAACACGGGCGCCTTCATAGAGAGGTATGTGGTGATGAGCATATTGTCTGCCACGCCGTGCGCCATCTTGCCGAGCGTGCTAGCCGTGCAAGGCGCTATGACCATTGCGTCAGCCCACAATCCGAGGTCGACGTGCGAGTTCCATGTGCCGTCGCGCTGCGAGAAGAACTCGCTGACAACGGGCTTGTGCGTGAGTGCGGAGAGCGTAATCGGAGTGATGAACTCCTTGCCTGCCGGCGTAATCACGACCTGCACTTCTGCGCCCTGCTTCACAAACTCGCGTATAAGCAGACACGACTTGTAGGCTGCGATTGATCCGGTTATGCCTAATACTATTTTCTTTCCTTTTAGCATGGTTTTATAGTTGATGTGGTGAGATGGTGATGTGGTGAGATGGTGAGGTGGTGAGATGGTGTGATGGTGAGATGGTGAGGTGGTGAGATGGTGTGATGGTGAGGTGGTGTGATGGTGAGGTGGTGAGATATGTCAACATCACAACATACATCTCTCAACATCACAACACCCCAACACCTCAACACCTCAACATCTCAACACCTCAACACCTCAACATTACTTATTGAATCCTCTGAGGCGAATGCGTGTGAGCACCTGCTTGGTATTGAAGGTGAAGTCGCCGCCCATCATCCAGCTGTAGTAGCCTATGTCTGTGCGTAGCACATCGGCAACGGGGTGTCCCTTATACTTGCCGAAGTTGAACACCTCCACCTTCTGCTCCTTACCGTCGGCGTCGAGCACCGGCTTGCCGTCAGCACCTATCACCGGCTTCCACACGATGCGACCTGCAAAGTCTACGTTGTCGTTCTGCTTAGAGAACTCGGCGAGACTGTCCATGTCGTTCTCCAGAACGCGGTCGGGCTCCTCCTGCACACCAGGCGCATACTTGTCGAGCTCGCCCATCAGCACGCGGTATGTAGCCTCGGTGTCTTCGTCGGCACGATGCGCCGTGAAGTCGTCCTCCATCTTTCTGCCGCAATAGAACTTGTACGCAGCAGCAAGATTGCGGCGCTCCATCTTGTGGAAGATGGTCTGAGCGTCGATGAGTCGAACCTTTGAGAAGTCGAAGTCGATGCCTGCACGCAGGAACTCCTCTGCGAGCATCGGTATGTCGAAATGGTTGGAGTTGTAGCCGGCGAAGTCGCAGCCCTTAAACTTCTCGCTGAGCTGCGGCGCCAATGTCTTGAACGTAGGCGCGTCCTTCACGTCGTCGTCGGTGATGCCGGTCAGCTCTACCACCTCGCGCGGTATGGGCTTCTCGGGGTTTACGAATATGTTCTCGCGCTCTTCTGTGCCGTCGGGCGACACTTTAATGTACGATATCTGGATTATACGGTCGCGGATAAAGTCGAGACCTGTAGTCTCAAGGTCGAAGACTATAAGCGGACGTGTAAGATTGAGTTTCATTGTTGTTGTTTTTAAGAATTTAGCCGCACCAATATGGCGCGGCTATAAACTAAAGAGTAATATCTTTTGCTGTTTCTTCAAAGCATTAATCAGCCGCTAACGCACTGACCGACTTTATTAGTCGTTCAGCAGCATAGGCATGATGAGCATGAGAATCTCCTGACCCTCAGGCTGAACGGTAGGCACTACGACACCTGCACGGCTTGGGTCGGCAAGCAGGATAGTAACCTCGTCGCTTGCGATGTTGTTGAGAATCTCGTAGATGGCGCCGCCCTTGAAGCCGATGTCCATTTTCGCACCGTTGTACTCGCACGCCACGCTCTCCTTAGCACTTGTAGCGAAGTCGATGTCTTCTGCTGTGAGGCACAGACGCTGAGCCTCTACGTGGAAGCGGATGAGCTGGCTGCTCTCGCTTGCGAACGGCAGCACACGCTTCAGTGCGCCCATGAGCGACTTGCGGTCTACGTTGATGCTGTTGGTGTTGGCTGTAGGGATAACCGAGTTGTAGTTGGGATAGCGACCCTCAATCAAGCGACAGTTGAGGCAACCGTCTGCGTAGCGCACCTCAGCGCCCTTGCTGTTGAACTTCACAACTACGTCGCCCTCGCACTTCGGCAGCACGCCCTTGAGCAGCTGTGCCGGCTTCTGCGGCAGGATGAACGATGCCGGAACGTCGTTCTTGATAGTAAGAATGCGGTTGCGCACGAGCTTATGACCATCGGTAGCCACAACAGCGAGGTTGTCGGCTGTGAGGTCGAAGTACACGCCGCCCATCACCGGACGAATCTCGTCCTGAGCTGTAGCGAAGAGCGAGCGAGAGAGATTCTCTGCGAAGAGAGTAGAATCCATAACAAGCGTTGTCACCTCACCGTCAAAGTCCTGCATCATCGGGAAGTCGTCGGCAGACAGCGCTGTCAGCTTGAACGAACCGTTGAGATAGTCGATGACAACCGAGAAGTCGTTCTCGTCTACATTGAAGCTGAGCGGCTGCTCCGGCAGCTCCTTCACAGCGTTGAGGATGGTGCGGTTGGAAAGCGCAAACTTGCCGTCGCCCGAGCACTCGGCAAGCTCTATAGTCGACTGCATCACGTTCTCAGAATCGCTGGCAGTTACAGTCAGAACGTTGTTTGCTACTTCAAAAAGAAAACAATCAAGAATGCTCAGAGTGTTCTTGCTGTTGATAACTCTTGCGAGGGTTTGGAGACGGCTGTTAAGCGCGCCGCTTGATAAAGTGAATTGCATTGATATTTGGCTTTATTGATTATACTTGTTTTGATTTTTGAATATACTTGTTTTGTATTTTTGCTTACGCTATATTTTTAGGCAAATTTACTAAAAAATATCCGACTACGACAAAAACTCATTCAAAAGTTTCTTGTTTCGCCACATTTTTATTAATTTCGCAAACCAAAGAACAAACCTCATAGCTTTTATCACACAAATTAAATACAATACAGAAAATGGAATTACAAGGTAAAGTAATCGCTGTGCTGCCCGAAAAAACAGGTACTAACGCACGTGGCGAATGGAAAGTTCAAGAATACGTGGTAGAGACACACGACCAGTATCCACGCAAGATGGTGTTCAGCGTGTTCGGTGCCGACCGCATCAGCC
>OIWM01001559.1_pt1 | contig 21858 bp, 19 predicted proteins | sample 1587451 | NCBI WGS metagenome assembly OIWM01 (sample SAMEA3888907, study PRJEB22519) | human gut metagenome | biome: human gut; feature: human-associated habitat; material: faeces | place: Denmark | collected 2011
CAGCGTTTGTGCTATCTGTTGTACTGGTGGGTATAGAATTAAAAAAACAAAAAAATGACATGTAAACAACAGCCTTATACCTACATATTGTTTGAACAGTCTGCAATAATGTTCGTGAGAATAACCCGCTTTGTTACATAAATCATCAATAGATATTTCAGCATAAATGTTGTTATCAATATAATCAATGCTTAACAGAACAACTTAAAGCAATCGACCAAATAGCCTGAGTTGGAGCAATGAATAACATTCGGGGTAAGCAATGGAGTTTGTGAACGGCGAACTGATTTTTATTTAATCACATTTAGCGGCAGAGATTGATTTCTCTGCCGTATTTTTTTGAAAAATCTGAAAAACATATTGACATTTATCTATTTGTTGCATATAATATCATATAGATAGTTGTCTATGGGAGGTGGCTAAATGGATTTGGATACTAAAAGAACGGCAGCCATATTCAAGGCTTTCTGTGATGAAAACAGAATTAGGATATTACAAATTTTATCAACAGGCGAAAAATGTGCTTGCAAGCTGCTTGAGGAATTGAATGTCACGCAGCCTACGCTGTCACATCATATGAAAACCCTTTGTGACTCAGGAGTAGTTGTATGTCGTAAAGATGGAAAATGGACACACTATTCTATCTCGGAAGAAGGTGCAGATTACGCATTGAAATGTTTGCAAGAGCTTACTAAAGTTTCTTGCACAGACGAAGAAAAGTCGTGCTGTGAAAAGTAACGAAAGATTGCTTTAAGCACGACTAATTTTCAAATCATCAAATAGACGCATTTCTATATTTCTATATGATAAGGAGGATTATATGGAAGCATTAAAAACTGGTTGGGATTTCTTTCAGAATCAAATTCTCGGTATGAAATGGCTCAATCAACTTATCGATAGTTTACTGAACGCTTGCGGCTTAGATACAAGCACACGCATTGGCGGCAGCGTACAATTTTTCTTATACGACACCGTTAAAATTATGGTATTGTTAGGTTTTTTGATTTTACTCATATCCTACATTCAAAGTTATTTTCCGCCCGAAAGAACGAAAAAGATACTTGGCAGATTTCACGGTATTGGAGCAAATATTATTGCCGCTCTGCTCGGAACAGTAACGCCTTTCTGCTCTTGTTCGTCAATTCCGCTGTTTATTGGATTTACGAGTGCCGGTTTACCCCTCGGCGTTACATTCTCGTTTTTGATTTCATCGCCTATGGTTGACCTCGGCTCTCTTGTGTTGCTGATGAGCATTTTCGGTTGGAAAGTTGCTGTTTTGTATGTTATTCTCGGATTGGTTATTGCCGTTGTTGGCGGTACGCTGATTGAGAAATTGCATCTTGAAAATCAAGTGGAAGAATTTATACGAAACGGTCACGCTATTGATGTTCCGCAAGAGCAACTGCATTTCAAAGACCGTATGAAATATGCTTGGGAACAGGTCGTTTCCACAGTGAAAAAGGTTGCACCTTATGTTTTAATCGGTGTAGGTATCGGTGCATTTATTCATAACTGGATACCTGAAGATTTCATTGTAAATGTATTGGGCGATAACAATCCGTTTGGCGTCATTCTTGCTACTCTTGCGGGTGTTCCGATGTATGCGGATATTTTTGGCACAATTCCGATTGCTGAAGCTCTGCTCGCAAAAGGTGCTTTGCTCGGCGTTGTTCTCTCTTTTATGATGGGTGTAACGATGCTTTCTCTCCCGTCAATGATTATGCTTCGCAAAGCGGTTAAACCGAAATTGCTCGGCATTTTCATTGCAATATGCACAGTCGGTATTATCGTTGTAGGTTATTTCTTCAACGCAGTACAATATTTAATTGTTTAATTTTAGGAGGTTATAATTATGGCATTATTTGGTTTTGGAAAGAAAAAGGAAGAAGAAAAGAAAACACCTGCTTGTGCTTGCAGTTGCGGTTGTGCTGAAAGTAAAGCAGAATACACTGCAACCGAGTGCTGCTCCAATTTGAAAGATGGCGAAATCTGCTGTATCAAGGTACTGGGAGCGGGTTGTAAATCCTGTCACGAGCAGTACGAAAATGCGAAGCAGGCAGTAAAGAATATGGGGCTTTCCGTAGAGGTTGAATACATTACCGATATGCAGAAAGTAATGGAATACGGCGTAATGAGTATGCCTGCCCTTGTAGTGAATGAAAAGGTAGTATCAATGGGCAAGGTGCTAAAAGCTGCCGATGTAGTTGCTTTGTTGTATAAATCAGGTTTTTAATTATGGGTAAAAAGAAAATAGCCTTTATATGTGTTCACAATTCTTGCCGCAGTCAGATTGCAGAAGCACTCGGCAAACATTTAGCAGGAGATAAATTTGATTTCTATTCCGCAGGAACACAAACAAAACCAGAAATCAATCAAGACGCTGTGCGGCTTATGAAAGAAATATATGGGATAGATATGGAACAAAGCCAGTACAGCAAGACAGTGGATAAAATTCCTGCGCCTGACATAGCTATCTCAATGGGGTGTGATGTTGGGTGTCCTTATATCGGAAGCGCTTTCGATGATGATTGGGGACTTGATGACCCGACAGGGAAAAGTGATGATTGTTTTTTGCAAGTTATAGAAGAAATTGCTCGAAAAGTTAAGGAATTGCAATAATGGGGCTTTGGATTGGGGGAAGGTATATGGAAAATACACAATGGTTGCTCTGTCCTGTATGCGGCAGAAAAACGCACAATAAAGTCAGAGGAGATACAGAACTGAAAAGATTTCCCCTTTACTGTCCTAAGTGCAGGTAGGAAACGCTTATTGATGTAAAGAGTTTTATTATGAATATCTGTAAAAACGAAAGCAAATAATTACACCATACGGCTTGATTTTCTAGCAAACTCGCTTATAATTTAAGCTATAGCATATAGCTATTATCCACAGCTACTGAGCAAGTGTTATCAATACCGATAACAAAATGATAACATTAGCTTATATAGGCAGGATAATATGGATATATCAAATAATCAAAGAATTTACATACTCGGCAGAGAATAATTTCTAAACAAAATTAGTTAGGAAAAGTCGAGTGGGAATGATTAACAAAACCCCGAAAAGTCTGATTAATACTGACTTTTCGGGATTGATTTTATATGCTATGTTACTGCTATGGACTTAATTTGGACTTATATTTTTACCCTCATCACGTAAAATGTGGGATAATCAAAAATAAATATTGAAAAAGAGCATAGGAAGCTCCAGAATTGTAGTTGACAAGACAAACAACGGAGGAGAGAAACCTATGCCCTTTTTAGATGTCATCAAAGTTGAATTTGAAAGTCAAGGATTTAAAGGAACACATATAGGAATCAACCCTGATAAAGATAAAAGCGTACTGTTTTTGGAGAGCGTAAGGTTAACGCAGACAGTTCGGTGTCATTATTGCGGAGGCAGTGTATATATTTATGAAAACGGACAAGTCAAACTCAAAGATATTCCAATACAGAGAGGTACTACACACATATGGAACTTCTTTATCCATAGATATCAATGCAACTGTTGCCACGAAACATTTACAGAAGAAATACCTTTCAAATATCCCGGAACACGGATAACATACCGAGCAGCAAACTGGATCAAGGGCTTTTTGCAGCAAAAAATCGTGATGAACCAATATAAACGAATAAACCCCAAAACACACGATTAAATGTGCCTTGGGATTTATTCCTTTATATGGTTTTAATAAGATTTAGAGAGATATTTAAAATCTTTATTTTTTACTGTTTTCAATTGCTTCATCAATAAGTTTATTAAGTTGCTGTGCTTGTGATGATGAAGTTATTGCACCAACAATTGGTTGACCTACAATATTTCCGTTTTTATCAACTACATATGTTGTTGGATATGAATAAAGACCTGAAGCAAATTTACCGGCCTCACTGTTTGAATCAAACCAAATATTTTTGTAGGTAATACCCTTTTTAGTCAAAACATCCTTAGCCTCAGATATAGCAGTCTTGTCACCGTCAAGAGTAAATGAGTTAATACCTATAACGGTACCACCTTTTTCTGCAAGTTCTTTATTAAGCTTTTCCAAATCGCCAAGTTCACCTACACAAGGATTACAAGTAGTAAACCAAAAGTTAATAACAGTTACATTGTTAGATGAGAAGATGTCATCACTGTTAACATCATTTCCGTCAAGGTCCTTACCCTTAAAGCTTGGAAACTTAGTAAGTTCGCTATTGTCACTTACCATACCTGCACTTTCAGCGTCAATACTGTCACCCTCGCTCGGCTTACTGCCACAGCCCGGATATTTTTGTTCTAAAATTGTGAGTTTACCCTCAATTTCTTTAATTTGATTTGCACCGTCTTTAAGAATTTTCAACTCATCTGCAGTAAACTTATCTTTACCGTTTTCAATAGTATTGAGCAAAAAGTCGCCATAATTTGTTCCGTCTTCAATCATAGGAGTGTCCTTATTTGCTGACATAAACACTTTTTCCCAAAGCTGTGAATTACTTGTAAAAATTTCATTTTCTTTTTGCATAAGCTTTTGATAAAGTGCAGTTGCGTCATCTAAATTGCTTGGTTCACTTTCCATTAAATTTGAAATATCAGCAGTATTATTTGACTGAGATTTGTCGTTATTTTTAGTTGTTGAACAAGCAACAAGGCTAAACATAAGCACTAAAACCATAAGTATAGTTAATATTTTTGATTTTTTCATAATTTTATTCCTCCGTTGTTATATCTTTGTTGTTATTTGTTTTAATATCTGTTTTATTATTTTCTTTTACAGTGTTGCAAAGATTTTTTTCAGACATACCAAATCCGTAGCGAAAGCTTATTGCATCAGTAGGACAAGCAGTTATACACTTACCACAACGAATACACTCAGTGCTGTTTGGTGTTTTTACTACATCAACATCCATTTTACACGCTCTTGCACATTTGCCACAAGACACGCATTTATGCTTATCAACCTTTATTCCAAGCAACGACACCTTGTTCATCAATGCATAAAAAGCACCGAGTGGACAAATCCACTTGCAAAACGGACGATAGAAAACCACACTCAGTACAACTACAATAATCAAAATAATAAGCTTTTGAATAAATTTATTTCCTAAAGCCGAGCGTATACCCTCATCAATAGCAGACAATGGAATTGCACCCTCAAGCACACCCTGTGGGCATATATATTTACAAAAGAACGGGTCGCCCATTCCAACATCATTAACCACAAGTACAGGTAGCAATATAACCGTCACCAGCAAGATGATATATTTTAAATATGTTAAAGGCTTTAGTTTTTTTGTTGAAAGCTTTTTACACGGTATTTTATTAAGCAAATCTTGAAGCCAACCAAACGGACACAAAAAGCCACAAATAAATCGACCAAGCAACACGCCAAGCAAAATTAAAAATCCTGTTACATAATAGGAAAACTTAAATTTTGATGAGCCTACAACAGCCTGAAACGAGCCGATTGGACACGCACCTGACGCAGCAGGACAAGAGTAGCAATTTAGCCCCGGTACGCACACAGCCTTGCCATTGCCCTGATATATTCCGCCTTTAAAAAAATTAGGTAAATGAATATTTGTCAAAAGCGTTGCACCTGCCTGAATAAAAGTACGAAAACGGCTTAAAAGCTTTGAAACATTCTTTTTTCTTTTATCCAATTCCAATACACTCCAAGCATAATCTTATTGCTTTGCTAAGCACGGTGTCTGCCTCACCACGCATTGCTCCATAGCACAGCATAACCACTCCGGCAACAAGGAAACCAATTTGAAATATTGCTTTTTTTAATTTGAACAATTTAACCACTCCCTTCATCTTTAGCCTTATTATATCACGAACGATATAAAATCCTTGTTAAGAAAGAAATTTAACAAAGATTTTATTTTTTTGTGTTATAATGTGTTATAATCTATAATAAAGATATTTTACCAATAATACAAGTGTTAGGAGATATTTATGCATATTTTAGTTGTTGAAGACGAGGTTGCTCTTTGTGACACAATCGTAAGAAGTCTTAAGCGTCTTGCTTACAGTGTTGATTATTGCTATGACGGTCAAAAGGCATTAGATATGCTTAGTGTTGAAAGTTTCGACCTTGTTGTGCTCGATTTAAACCTACCTAATGTTGACGGAATGACAGTATTGAAAACTCTGAGGCAAACAGACATTGACACAAAGGTTTTAATTTTATCGGCTCGTTGTGAGGTTGCAGACAAGGTTTTAGGATTAGATGAAGGTGCAAATGATTATTTAACAAAACCATTTCACTTAGATGAGCTTTCAGCAAGAATACGAAACCTTACCCTTAGAAAGTTCACTCAAAACGATATTGTTTTAAAATGTTCAAATCTTTCATTTAACACAAAAACACGCAAAGCAGATGTAAATGATGAAGAATTATCTTTAACTCGCAAGGAAACAGGAATACTTGAATATCTAATGTTAAATCAAGGCAGACCTGTAAGTCAAGAGGAGTTGATTGAACACGTATGGGACAGCAGTGTTGACAATTTCAGCAACTCAATAAGAGTGCACATTTCATCATTAAGGAAAAAGCTTCGTAATGCATTAGACTATGACCCTATTCACAACCGTATAGGCGAGGGCTATGTAATGGAGGAGAAAAAATGAAAAAACTTTCTTTACAATGGCGAATAACCTTAATGACCACAGTTTTAATTTGCATAACTTGTGTGCTAATGAATTGTTTAATCGGTTATTCAGGCAAACGATATATGGATTCAATAGGCAACGGAATATCAGCATATAGTGAAATTGATAAAGGAAAACCGAGTTCATTTAATCTGGAAAATGAAAATCCCGACAGTGAGCTTACGATTATTATCAGTGGTGCACAAGATTCATTCAATACTACTAATTGGTACATAACAATTGCCGTAAGCGTACTTGGTGGTATACTTGCATATTTTGTCAGTGGTCGTGCTTTAAAGCCGCTAAAAAGTTTTGCCTCTCAAGTAGAGAATGTACAGCCCAACAATTTGGCAGATATGAAAATAAGCGACGATGTTTTGCCGGAATTTAAACAGTTTTGTCAATCATTTAACAATATGCTTGACCGACTCGACAACGGTTTTGCTGCTCAACGGCAATTCACAGGAAATGCAGCGCACGAGTTAAGAACACCACTTGCCTTAATTCAAGCACAAATTGAACTTTTTTCTGTTGAGCACCCAAATATGAGCAACGATACAGCAGAATTTCTTGCACTGCTACAAGAGCAAAACGAAAGAATGTCACAAATGACAAAAACTCTGCTTGAAATGAGTGAGCTTCGTACAGTTGAGTGCAAAGATACAATAGAGATTGCCCCTATGATTGAAGAAATATTTACCGACCTTGCTCCCCTTGCAGAAAAAAAGAATATTCGACTTGAATACAACGGCAATGGTATGATGATAGGCAGTGACACCTTAATTTATCGTTTATTATTTAATTTAACTGAAAACGCAATACGCTACAACAGAGAAAATGCTTCTGTAATTATAACTGTTGACGAAAAGAATAATCAGCTTTATATACGAGTTAAAGATAACGGTTATGGTATACCCGAGCAGTACAGAGAAAGTATCTTTCAACCATTTTTCCGTGTTGATAAATCTCGTAGCAGAGCATACGGCGGTGTAGGTCTTGGACTATCACTTGTATGGGAAATTGTACTTTTGCACAACGGTACGGTAAAAGCTGAAAAAAGCGACAAAAATGGAACAGTAATGCTTGTAACACTTCCCCAAAAAACAAACAAATAATTGATTATTAAGTTTTATATAAATGTTTTAGATAAATTTGATATAACTATTATTTGTTACGGCTCCATTACAAGATGTTTTGGTTTGGTTGCCGGATTGGATTTTATTCTTGTAAGTGAGTACGGTGAAAATTGTTCAAATCCTGAAATTGTTATATATAAAAGAAGATAAATATTTTTAAAAGCAAAATATGTAAATATATTCACTGTTCTGTTAATTACGGTTATGTACTCGGTGTAATTGCACCGGATGGTGAGGAGCAGAACTCTTATATTTTAGGCTTGAATTATTCGCCTAAATCTTTTAAAGGAAAAGTAATTGTGGTTGTTCATCGTAATGATGATATAGAAGAAAAATGGATTGTTACACCTGAAAACATTTCTTTTACTAAAGAAAAAATTATGCGGCAGATTAAATTTCAAGAAAAATATTTTGACAGCTATATAATTATGTAAAAGATCGTAATACGAAAAATTCCCGTAATGCAGATTAATGCATTGCGGGAATTTGTTTAGTATTCATTTTCGTTATATTCACTTTTACCTGTCTTATAGTCGATAGTTACATTTGGCTGAACATTGTAGCAGTATACGCACAATGTTACACCCTCGCCTTTATCTTCAACGGATTTTGCCTCAATCAGCACACCTCTTGCTACAAGGTCGTCATTTTCAAAAACAGGAGTTACACGGTAAAGTGCGTGATTACCGGTTGTTTTTACATAATTTGCAACCATCTTTTCAAAGGGCAGCATACCCGTTACATTCAGGTATCTTGTTCCTGTTATCAAATTCTTTTCATTTGCATTTTCGCCCGTAAGCTGATAGGCGATAAGGTGACAGCGATTGTACAGATATTTTCCGTCAATAAAGTCATATTTTACTGTTTGCCAGCCTGACGGTTTAATTCTGCCTATCTGACCTCTCTCTTCTGTCGGCATTATATCTGTACCAACGCAGGCATAGGCTGTGCCGCATCTTCCTAATTCGTCTAAATCCGCATAGTATTCAAATGATGATGTTGTGTAATCGTCATCACTGAAATACGGTTCGTTGCCGTTTATTTCTATAAAAGCAGAACCTGAATAATCGGGAATATCTTTAAGGGAGATAATTTCGTCTTTTGCAGTATTTTCTGTCGGCTGATTGTTTATAATTAAAATCACCGCAAAACAGCATATCAAAGCAAGTACGGTAGGTACAGTGATTTTTGTGGTTTTTCGTTTTTTAGTTTTCATAATTACCTCAATTATAATGTTATGTAATTATTATAATTGAGGTAATTGCATTTTTCAAGTTTTCAGTTTATAAAATAATTCAAATATCACTTTTTGCATAAACCGCTCTATTCTGTTGTTTACCAAACCTTGCAAATTTTCTTTGCTTGTGATAATATAAAAACAGAAAATCAACTGAGGGTTTAAAAATGAGTGTTATCGGCAAGCAAATTAAAAAAATATTGTACTAAAAAAGGACTTACGCAAGAACAGCTCGGTCAGTTGTTAGGTGTTACAACGCAAGCTGTGTCAAAGTGGGAGAGAGGCGGCACGCCTGATGCCTAATTATTGCCTGACATATCGCAGGCGCTTGGTGTAAGTATTGATGCATTGTTCGGTCGTGAAGAACAAAGATTAACAGCATCGCTTGCATTACAGATTTGTCAGATGAAAAATGAGGACGCATATCGTTATGCTTTTAGCATTTGCCGGGCGATAGAAATCGGATTTATGCAAGATATTTATGCGCTTGACGATTTTTTAAATAAATTTATAGGACGTTTGGCTATAACTACCGATAAACGGATTATTTCGCAAAAATGATGCAGGACGGCGGTGTAGCAACCGCTATGGTAATAATAAAGGATTTAAAAAGGGGAAACATTATGCCAATTGTTAATGATTTAAATAACTATGCCAAAGAAGAGCTTGAGTATTTTGGTGTAAGGCGGCAAAATGAAGAAAATGCCGCCATTGAAAAAGCCGTTTTTAATACGAAATTTGATTTGAACTATGATTTTAACGCATTTTTCGTTATTATACCAATTATAGTTATCGGCTTGATTCCTGTAGCAAAAATTTTGATACAGGAGGCGATTACTTCTTCCGTTAATCATACGCCTTTTACTTTAAGTACTGTTCAAATTCTGATAATAAGCATATTGAGCATTGCAATATTTTTTGCTATAGCTTTACTTATATGTTTAAAACTAAAAAAATGCCCGAGTGTACAGACGAGCTATCTTTATTATAAAGATGAAGCATATCATTATGATCAGATTAATTACATAAAGGTGAGCAGGATTAAAACCGCTAAAATTTATGTCAACGGCAAAAAACTTGTAGGTGTTTCTAATTGGTGTGATAATTACAATTCACTGATTGTATGGGCAAAGAAATGTCACATTCCAGTGCTTGCCCCCAATAAAAAGTCTAATTCGTCTAACAGTTTGGATTTAAACGCATTGAGTAATAATATTTCAATGATAGTTGCGGTTGTTGTATTCGCAATTATGATGATCGGTGCGGCAGTTGTTTTTATTAATTCTATTTCTTGATTTTTATTAAAAGTACGGGGATAAATCTATGCTGTTTAATAGTCTTTTGTGCAAGTAAAAGGTTGATACTTTTTCATTAAAGTCTTAAATATTAAGTATATTACGCATTATAAAAGGGTGCTGTCCATATGGAAAGCACCCTTAAATTTATTTAGTTAGCTTGTACTAAAATTAATACAAAGATTAAGCCTTAGGGCCTGCCTCTACGAGAGCCTTACCTGCCTCGTTGCCTTCGTACTTAGCAAAGTTCTTAACAAAACGAGCTGCAAGATCCTGTGCCTTTGCTTCCCAATCAGCAACATTTGTATATGTGTCGCGTGGGTCGAGAATTGCAGGATCAACGCCTGGGAGCTCTGTTGGAACTTCAAAGTTGAAGTGAGGGATTGTCTTTGTAGGAGCCTTTGTGATAGAACCGTCGAGAATAGCGTCGATGATACCTCTTGTATCCTTAATAGAGATACGCTTGCCTGTGCCGTTCCAACCTGTGTTTACGAGGTAAGCCTTAGCACCGCTCTTTTCCATCTTCTTAACGAGCTCTTCAGCATACTTTGTTGGGTGAAGCTCAAGGAAAGCCTGACCGAAGCAAGCAGAGAATGTTGGAGTTGGCTCTGTAATGCCACGCTCTGTACCTGCGAGCTTAGCTGTAAAGCCTGAGAGGAAGTAGTACTTTGTCTGCTCAGGAGTAAGGATTGATACAGGCGGAAGTACACCGAAAGCATCTGCTGAAAGGAAGATTACATTCTTAGCAGCAGGAGCTGAAGATACAGGACGAACAATGTTCTCAATGTGGTTGATTGGGTAAGATACACGAGTGTTCTCTGTAACTGTCTTGTCGTTAAAGTCAATTTTACCGTCCTTATCTACTGTTACGTTCTCAAGAAGAGCATCTCTTCTGATTGCGTTGTAGATGTCAGGCTCTGACTCTTTGTCAAGGTTAATAACCTTAGCATAGCAGCCGCCCTCGAAGTTAAATACACCGTTGTCGTCCCAACCGTGCTCGTCATCACCGATGAGAAGTCTTTTAGGATCTGTTGAAAGTGTAGTTTTACCTGTACCTGAAAGACCGAAGAAGATAGCTGTGTTCTCGCCGTTCTTATCTGTGTTAGCTGAACAGTGCATTGAAGCAATACCCTTAAGTGGGAGGTAGTAGTTCATCATTGAGAACATACCCTTCTTCATCTCGCCGCCGTACCATGTGTTTACGATAACCTGCTCACGGCTTGTGATGTTGAACATTACAGCTGTTTCAGAGTTAAGACCGAGCTCCTTGTAGTTCTCAACCTTAGCCTTTGATGCGTTGTAAACAACGAAATCAGGCTCAAAGTTCTCAAGCTCTTCAGCAGATGGCTTGATGAACATATTTGTTACAAAGTGAGCCTGCCAAGCAACCTCAACGATGAAACGAACTGCCATTCTTGTATCGTGGTTAGCGCCGCAGAATGCATCTACAACATAAAGCTTCTTGTTTGAAAGCTCTTTCTTAGCAAGCGCTTTTACAGCTTCCCAAGCTTCCTGTGTTGCAGGATGGTTGTCGTTCTTGTATTCGTCAGAAGTCCACCATACAGTGTCCTTTGAATTCTCGTCCATAACGATGAACTTATCTTTAGGTGAACGGCCTGTGTAAATACCGGTCATAACATTAACTGCGCCAAGCTCAGTTTCCTGTCCAACCTCATAGCCTTCCAAATCAGCCTTTGTTTCCTCGTTAAAGAGTTCGTCATAGGAAGGATTGTGGATAATTTCAGTAGTACCGGTAATACCATACTTAGTTAAATCAATCTTTGCCATTTCAGTATCAACCTTTCTGTTTCTTAAATTACATAGTATCAGAATTTGCGGTGAGTTGTAATTACCAAACAATCTACACTGCAATAACCTATGTTCGTTAGTATTTTAGCATAATTTTTTACCCTCGTCAAGCCAATTGCCAATTAATTTGGTCGGTTTTGTCATATTGTGGTTTATTCGACATTAACACTGTATTTGTATATTGATAAGAGGTGTAAAAAGTGCTATAATATTGTATTATAAGCAGGTTTATTCTGTATATTCAGCACTTTAAAAAGCAAAGAAAATTTACCGTTACGGGAGGATATTATGAGCCTTGTTGAATTTAAAGATGTTTACAAAATATATAAAATGGGCGAAGTGACTATTAACGCTGTCGAGGGTGTTTCTTTTAATATAGAGCAGGGCGAGTTTTGTGTGGTAGTCGGTGCATCGGGTGCAGGTAAGACAACCGTACTTAATATTCTCGGCGGAATGGATACCTGTACAAAAGGCAGTATTATTGTCGGCGGCAGAGATATAAGCAAGCTGAAAGACAAACAGCTTATTGAATACAGACGGTTTGACATTGGTTTTGTATTTCAGTTTTATAACCTTGTACCTAACCTTACCGCAAAAGAAAATGTAGAGCTTGCAACGCAGATAAGTAAAAATCCGATGGACAGTACAGAGGCGCTTGAAAGCGTCGGACTTTCACAGCGCAGTGCAAACTTTCCCGCTCAACTTTCGGGCGGTGAACAGCAGAGAGTTTCTATTGCAAGAGCACTTGCCAAGCGACCTAAACTTTTACTTTGCGATGAGCCGACGGGTGCTCTTGACTATAACACGGGCAGACAGATTTTAAAACTTTTGCAGGAAACCTGCCGAAAAGAAAATATGACGGTAGTTCTCATAACCCACAATTCAGCAATTACCCCAATGGCAGATCATATTATAAAGATGAGAAGCGGCAGGGTAATTATGGATGTTTACAATGATGAACCTAAAAATGTTGAAGAAATCGAATGGTAATTCATATTTTCTGCGAAAGGGGAGAGGACATTGACTAAAACCCTGTTAAAAAATACTTTCAGAGAAATTGCAAATTCTAAAGCAAGGTTTATTTCTATACTTGCGATTATTGCACTCGGTGTTGGATTTTTTGCCGGAATCAAAGCTACGATTCCGTCAATGTACAATATGGCAGACGAGTATTATTCTCAATCCGATCTTATGGATTACAGGCTTGTATCTACTGTCGGATTTGATAAAGATGATGTAAAAGCGGTTGAAAATCTTGACAATGTAACCAATGTTATGCCATCGTATTTTGCCGACCTTGTTTTAAAATCAAACGGAAACGGCGGTAACGGAAAGGTTATAAGAGTAACCGCTGCACCTAAAAGTTATAACAATAATAAAACTCTTAATACATTAAACATAAAAGAGGGAAGACTACCTGAGAAAAAGGGTGAAATCCTTGTTGAATACGGCAGTGTCGGCAGCAGTGATTATAAAATCGGCGACAAGGTTGTATTTGGAAGTGAAAGCGGAGAATCCAATGCACTTGATATGGTAGATAAGCTTGAATATACCGTCGTCGGTAAAGCGGAATCACCTATGTATATTTCGTATCAGCGTGGCTCTACTACAATCGGCAACGGCAATATTGCAGCATTTATGTATATTTATCAGGATGATTTTGTAACCGAAAGATATACGGAAATGTATGTGAAAACCGTTTTTTCTGACGGCGACGGTTCAGTCTTTGATGACGAATACGAAAAAGACATTGAAAGCTTTACAACTGTTCTTGAAAATACCGCCGATTTACGCTGTGAGGCATTTGATAAAGATGTTATAGGCAAAGCAAAACAGGAGCTTGAGGACAGTAAAAACGATTATGAAACCGAAAAATCCGAGGCTCTTACAAAACTTGATGATGCAAAAGCAACTTTAGATAATTCGGAAAAAGAATATACAGATAAGATTTCAGATGCACAATCGCAACTTGACACAGCCAAAAAGCAGATAGATGACGGAAAAAGTCAGCTTGAAACTGCTAAAGAAGAATACGAAAACGGCATTGCGACAGGTGAAAGCGAACTTTCTTCTGCGCAGGCGGAACTTGACAGTGCAAAAGCCGAATATAATGCAGGTGTTGAAGAATATAATTCAAAAATCAGCATAGCGGAAGAAACTCTTGCCGAAAAAGAAGATGAATTCAATACCGCAAAAAGTGAATTTGAAAACAATCAAAAGCCACAGCTTGAAACCGCAATAGCAACTTGCAAATCACAGATTGAGGCTTTACAGGCGCAAATTGAGGTTACAGAGGACGAAACCGCTCTTGCTGTATTGCAGGAACAGCTTACGCAGGTTCAGGCAGTTTTAGCAGATTGTGAAACAAAACTTGCTATGGCGCAAGAACAGCTTGATACGGCAGAACAACAGCTGAACAACGGAAAACAAGAGCTTGAAACACAAAAAGCGGAAGGACAGGCACAGCTTGACTATGCACTTGCTCAAATTCAGAGTGCAGAACAGCAGATTGCGGACGGACAAGCACAGCTTGAAAGTAAAAAAACTGAGGGACAAGCCCAAATATCGCAGGCTGAAACCGAACTTGCGACAGCACAGGAAAAATATGACAACGGAAAGTCCGAACTTGAGGAGCAGAAAATAAGCGGCAGACAAAAGCTTGATGACGGTTGGAAAGAATACAACGATTCAAAAGCCGAGGCTGATGATAAATTTAAAGAGGCAGAACAAAAAATTGCCGACGCACAGGAAAAAATAGACGCTATAGCCGATCCTGAGTGGTATGTGTTTGACAGGTCGGATAATCCGGGTTATTCAACCTTTGCGCAGAATGTTGAGCGACTCGGTGCAGTGGCATCAGTATTCCCGATGTTCTTTTTACTCGTTGCGGTTTTGGTTTGTGTAACCACAATGTCAAGACTTGTAGAGGAAAAGCGTAAAGAAATCGGAATATTAAAAGCGCTCGGCTACAATAACTTAAGCATAATAATGAAATTTGCGATTTATGCTGTTTTTGCAGGTGTAATCGGTTGTACCGTAGGTGTATTAATAGGCATAAATACACTGCCGTATATTATTTATAATGCATATCAGATTATGTACTATATGCCTGACATCAGCATTGTACCTGATGCACAGAGTATTATACTCGGTACGCTTGCCGCCGTACTTTGTACATTGCTTGTTTCTGTAATAGTATGTGTAAGAGAATTAAGCCAGAGCTGTGCAAAAATTCTAAGGCCTAAAACTCCGAAAGCAGGCAAGAGGATACTGCTTGAGAGAATTACTCCGATATGGAAACATATGAATTTTTCCGCAAAGCTGACTACAAGAAATATTTTCAGATATAAATCAAGAATGTTTATGACAATCATAGGCATTGCAGGCTGCACGGCTTTGATAGTTGCGGCATTCGGACTTAAAAACAGCTTTATTCCGCTTTCCGATACACAGTTTAGCGAAATATTCAAATATAATGCGGTTGTTATTCCTAAAGAAGGCGGAACTGCCGAACAGCTTGATTATCTGAAAAATACAATAAACAATACGGGCGACGCAGCGTCAATTATGCTTGCAGGTCAGCAGGAAGTTGTTGTAAAGAAAAATAATGTTATAAAAGATGAAAGCACTTATCTTACGGTAATGGAAGATCCGCAGAGATTTTCGGAGGTTACAGAACTTAGAACAAGGGGCGACAAAAAGCACCTTGATATTACCGATGATTCCGTAATGATAAATGAAAAAATGGCGAACGAATTGTCTGTCAAAGTCGGTGATACCGTAAGTGTAACTGTTGATGATAAAACCGCAGAACTTACAGTAGGCGGAATTTATGAACAGTATATAAAGAATTATGTGTTTATTTCTCCTAAACTTTACAGTGAAAAATTCGGAGAAGAACCGCAGTTTAATATGGCACAGGTTGTACTGAAAAATCCTGACGAACAGACTGCGTTCGGTGAAAAAATGCTGACGAATGATAAAGTAGCGGGTGTAACCTATCTTTCATCAGGTATGGGTGAAATTGAAGATATGCTCAATTCGCTTAATATGGTTGTGCTTGTTATGATTATTTGTGCAGCGGCACTTGCGTTTGTAGTGCTTTATAATCTTACAAATATTAACATTGCCGAGCGTGTGCGTGAAATCGCAACTTTTAAGGTGCTCGGATTCTACAGCAGAGAAACCTCAAGCGTTATTTATAAAGAAAATATCGTGCTTACTCTCGGAGGTATTCTTTCGGGACTTGTTCTCGGTATTTTCCTTACAAGATTTATTATTCAGACCGTTGAGGTTGACAATGTAATGTTCGGCAGAGATATTTTGCCTACATCATTCGTTTTTGCGGCTTTGCTGACATTTGCATTTGCTTTGATTGTGAATTTTGCAATGGGATTTAAGATTAAAAAAGTAAATATGGTTGAAAGCCTTAAGAGTGTTGAATAAACGGTGCCGCACATTATTTGTGCGGCATTGTCTGAAAAAGATAGAATTTTTGAAATAAAAATCATTTAAAATATTGATTGCTTAGGCAAATTGTGGTATAATACAAAAGAATAGGCAATTTAGCACAATATCAGTGAAAGGAACTGTAGATATATGATAAAAGCTAATCAGTATCGCACCGTAACTTGCGGTGAGTTAAGAGAAGAAAATATCGGACAGGAAGTTCGTGTAGCAGGCTGGGTTGAAAATATCCGTGACCACGGCGGCGTAATGTTCCTTGACATTCGTGATCAGTACGGTGTTCTTCAGGTAGTAGTTCACAATGACGAGTTACTTAAGGGTATTAACAAAGAATGTACCGTAACATTGAGCGGTAAGGTAGTAAAGAGAGATGAAGAAACTATCAACTCTAAGATTGCTACCGGTTATGTTGAGGTACACACAGATGACATTACTGTTCTCGGCAAATGTAAAAACGCACTTCCGTTTGAAGTTGCTACTTCTACCAATACTTCAGAGGAGGTACGCTTAAAGTATCGTTTCCTCGACCTTCGTAATCAGAAGGTGCATAATAACATTATGCTCCGTTCACAGATTATAACATTCCTCCGTGCAAAAATGAACGAGATGGGATTTAATGAAATTCAGACACCGATTCTTTCAACTTCATCACCGGAAGGAGCAAGAGATTATCTTATTCCGAGCCGTAAGCACAAGGGCAAATTCTATGCTCTTCCGCAGGCTCCGCAGATTTTCAAACAGCTCCTTATGGTTTCCGGTTTTGACAGATACTTCCAGATTGCACCATGTTTCAGAGATGAGGATGCAAGAGCAGACCGTTCGCCGGGCGAGTTCTATCAGCTTGACTTTGAAATGGCTTTTGCCACACAGGAAGATGTATTTGCGGTTGCAGAAGAAGTTCTTTACGAAACATTCACTAAGTTTACAGATAAAGAGGTTTCAAAGCCTCCGTTTGTCCGTATTCCATACGCTGAAAGTATGTTAAAGTACGGTACAGACAAGCCTGATCTCCGTAACCCGCTTGTTATCGTGGAGATTAGCGATATGTTTGAGGAAACTGACTTTAAGCCGTTCCTCAAAAAGACTGTTCGTTCAATTAATGTACCGGGTGCCGCAAAGCAGTCAAAGAGCTGGTTCAAGAAGATGGAAGAGTTTGCACTTTCTATCGGAATGAAGGGCCTCGGTTATGTTAAGGTAAGAGATGATATGACTTTTGACGGTCCTATTGATAAGTTTCTTAAAGAGGGCGACAGAGAGGAGCTTATTAAGCGTAATAATTCTAACGCAGGCGATGTTATTTACTTTATCGCAGATACAGAAAAAGACGCTCCAAAGCTTGCAGGTCAGATTCGTACAGAGGTTGCTACCCGTCTTGACCTTATTGACAAGTCAAAGTTTGAGATGTGCTTTATCGTTGACTTCCCAATGTATGAGCATGACGAAACCACAGGTCAGGTAATATTTACACACAACCCATTCTCCATGCCACAGGGCGGTATGGACAGCTTGCTTAATAAGAACCCCGATGATATTCTTGCTTATCAGTATGACATCGTATGTAACGGTGTTGAGCTTTCATCAGGTGCTGTTCGTAACCACGACCTTGACATTATGATTAAGGCATTTGAGATTGCAGGATATACCGAAGATGAGCTTAAATCTAAGTTCTCTGCTCTCTACAACGCATTCCAGTACGGTGCTCCGCCACATGCAGGTATGGCTCCGGGCGTTGACAGAATGATTATGCTCATTACTGAAGAAGAGAACATCAGAGAGGTTATTGCTTTCCCAATGAACTCAAATGCTCAGGATCTTCTCCTCGGTTCACCGGGAGAGGTAACAGAGCAGCAGCTGCGTGAAGTTCACATTAAATTAAGATAACTTCATATATACTCAAAGGGCGAGTTGTTTTTATAACTTGCCCTGATTCTGTTTATACAAAGGATGGTTTTTATGGTAACAAGAGAAGATGTTGAAAACATTGCGTTGCTTTCAAAGCTGTTCGTTCCCGAAGAGGAGCTTGACAGCCTTACACAGTCAATGCAGGAAATTATAGATTTTGCCGATACAATCAATAATGCTCCCACAAGCGGTGAGAGCTTTGACAACATAAACAACCTTTCAAATGTATTTCGTGAGGATGTTGTGGTTGAGTCATATGACAGCGAGGAAATTTTGAAAAATGCCCCTGAACAGGCAGAGTCACATTTCCTTGTTAGAGGCAGAGAATAAGAGGTGTAAAAATGGGTAGTATTGCAAAAATTCACGAAATGCTTGTTTCCAAGCAGGTTTCGTGTACGGAGCTTACTAAAAGCTATCTTGAAGAAATAGAAAAATCAAACGGCGAGCTTAACGCTTATGTAAATGTAACTCCCGATACAGCGCTTGAAACCGCAAAGACTGTTGACGAAAAAATTGCAAAGGGCGAAGAAATCGGTATGCTCGAGGGTGTTCCGATGACATTGAAAGATAACCTTTCCACAAAGGACATTGAAACTACTTGCTGTTCTAAAATCCTTAAAGGTTACAAGCCGATTTATAATGCAACTGTATGGGAGAATCTTTCTGCACAAAATGCAGTTATGCTCGGTAAAACAAATATGGACGAATTTGCAATGGGTTCTTCATGTGAAACTTCATGCTTTGGCGGAGCAATGAATCCGTTTAACACAAAGTATGTATCCGGCGGTTCATCAGGCGGCGTAGCAAGCGCTGTCGGCGCAAACATTGCAGCATACGGACTTGGTTCTGATACAGGCGGTTCTATCCGTCAGCCTGCAAGTTTTTGCGGTATCGTAGGTCTTAAGCCGACATACGGCAGTGTATCCCGTTACGGTCTTATCGCTTATGCAAGCTCACTTGACCAAATTGGACCTATCACAAAGAGCGTTGAAGATGCGTCTATTGTATTTGATGCAATTTCACAGTATGACGAAAAAGACAGCACTTCAAAAGGTAATGTCGGCGGCGCAACTTACGGAAAGCTCAACAATGACATCAAAGGTATGAAAATCGGTATTGCTCGTGAGTATCTTGACGGTATTCGTGACGATGTTAAAGAGGCAGTTCTCAATGCCGCAAAAGTTTATGAATCACTCGGTGCAGAAATAGTGTATTTTGATATGCCCGCACTTAAGTTTGCTCTTCCTGTTTATTACATTATTGCCTGTGCAGAGGCATCTTCAAACCTCGGCAGATACGACGGTATTCGTTTTGGTTATAAAACACCGCATTATAACGGCACTCACGATATGATTTGCCGCACCCGTTCAGAGGGCTTTGGTGAGGAAGTTAAGAGAAGAATTCTTCTCGGCACATATGTACTCTCTGCCGGTTATTATGACGCTTATTATAAAAAGGCACAGAATTTGCGTGGAACCATTGTAAAGGCATTTGCAGATGCATTTGAGCATTGTGATGTAATTCTTGCTCCAACAGTTCCTATGACTGCTTTCGAGGCGGGTCACGCAGTTTCCGATCCGATTGAAACTTATCTTACAGATATTTGTACCGTACCCGTAAATATTGCAGGACTTCCGGGTGTATCCGTACCGTGCGGATTTAACGCAAACGGTATGCCAATCGGTATGCAGCTTATCGGCAAGAGTTTTGGCGAGGCTGAAATTTTAAATGCAGCGTTTAAGTATCAGCAGGCTGCCGGAGAAAACTTTAAGGATACAAAGTGGGGTGTTAAGCTGTGAAATATGAATTAGTTGCGGGTTTTGAAACCCATATTGAACTTGCTACAAAGACAAAAATTTTCTGCTCATGTACAACAGCGTTTGGCGGTGCACCTAACTCACATTGCTGTCCTGTATGTATCGGACTTCCGGGTACACTTCCAAAACTTAACCGTGAGGTTGTAAACTTCGGTATAAAGGCAGGTCTTGCCACTCACGGTGAGATTGCGGAGATTTCTAAAATGGACAGAAAGAACTACTGCTATCCTGACCTTTCAAAGGCTTATCAAATCAGCCAGCTTTATGCACCGCTTTCAATCGGCGGCTATGTAGAGCTTTCAAACGGCAGAAAAATCAGACTTCATCATATTCATATTGAAGAAGATGCAGGAAAACTTATTCATCAGCACGGCGACACATATGTCGACTACAACCGTGGCGGTGTTCCTCTTATCGAGATTGTATCGGAGCCTGATATTCGTTCTATTGACGAGGCTAAGGAGTATGTGGAAAAATTACAGCAGGTAATGCGCTATATAGGAATTTCCGACTGCCGTATGCAGGAAGGCTCAATGCGTTGCGATGTTAATATTTCTGTTCGTCCTGAGGGCAGTGAAACTCTCGGCACAAGAACCGAAATCAAGAATATGAACTCAATTACAAATATTGCCAAAGCAATGGAGTATGAGTATGAGCGTCAGGTAGATTTAATTGAGAGCGGCGGCAAAGTAGTGCAGGAAACTCTCCGTTATGATGATGCAACAAATACTACATCTTCAATGCGCAGTAAAGAGGACGCTCACGATTACCGTTATTTCAGAGATCCTGACCTTGTTACAATCAATGTCCCAAGAGATGTTGTGGAGAGCTTAAAGGCTGAAATGCCTGAACTTCCTTCTGACAAATGCAAGAGATATATTGAAGAACTTGAAATTCCTGAAAAGGATGCACAACTTCTTACAAAATACAGAAAAATCAGCGAGTTCTTTGATAAGGCTTGCGTGGGTGTAAAATCCGCAAAGTCTGTATCTAACTTTATTATCGGTCAGATTTTCCGCAGAACAGAAACCGAGGCTGATAAGGAAACATTTGATGTATCAATAACACCTGAACAACTCAATGAGCTTGTAAAATTGATTGACAGCGGCAAGATACGCAATAACCTTGCTAAGGCTACACTTGAGAAAATGCTTGATTCCGGCAAGGGTGCACTTGATTTTATCAGTGAAAGTGATATGGCAGGACTTGATGAAAACACTGTAAATGAACTTTGTAAACAGGCTATAGAGAACAATCCTAAGGCTGTAGATGATTACAAGAACGGTAAGGAAAAAGCTATTAAGGCTCTTGTTGGTAATGTAATGAAGAACAGCCGTGGTAAAGCAGATGCTGCAGCAGTTGAACAGAAACTTAAAGATATGATTTCTTAAAGTTTTATTATATAAGAGTGAAAGCCACTTTTGATTTAGTTCAAAAGTGGCTTTTGTGTTTGTGGATTTTTATATTAGAAATTAAAATAAATTATGGTTTAGTGCACAGCTTAGCCAGCAATTATAAAAGTTTGGTCGACCTTTTCAAAGGTCGTGGGTGTGGGCAAAGCC